>Ga0306921_10000384_pt1 | contig 37928 bp, 36 predicted proteins | sample sta12Cox44000080_FD_203760 | JGI IMG/M metagenome (GOLD analysis project Ga0306921, IMG submission 203760) | Lab enrichment of tropical soil microbial communities from Luquillo Experimental Forest, Puerto Rico - statoxic.12C.oxic.44.000.080 (v2)... | ecosystem: Environmental > Terrestrial >... | reverse complement strand
TCACCACAGCGTGGTCGCCGGACAACAAGAAACGTTTTGTCCTGTGGATCTCTGATGGACTGGGGCCGGCGCGTTGGCGCCGGCGCGATCACGCCGTCAGCGAGCGATGAGCTGGCGTGGGTCGACGGGTTTCCCGGCCACCAGCACCTCGTAGTGGAGATGCGGCGCCGTGCTGTGGCCGGTGTTACCGGTGAGCCCGATGCGCTGATCGAGCTCGACGCGCTGTCCGGGGACCACGTCGATGCTCGCGAGATGGCCGTAGCGGCTCTCGATTCCACGCCCGTGATCCAGCGTGACGACGTTGCCGTAGCTTCCGGCGTGGCCGGCCGAGCGCACGACGCCGGATGCGGCGGCCTTCACGGGAGTCCCGGTCGTCGCCGCCAGATCGATGCCGGCGTGGAATTCCGGCTCGCCGGTCCACGGAGAGCGACGCAGGCCGAACCCGGAATTGACCGCCGACGACAAGGGCAGCCGCGAGGGCAGCGCGGCGAGGATGTTCCCTGCCTCGCGCGTGACGCGCCCGAGCGCACGAAGGCGCTGGCTTTCATCGTGGACGTACGCGAGCAGCAGGTCGATCGGCTCGAGGTCCCCGATCGGGCGTGACGGGCCGCCGATGCCCAGCGGCGCACGCCGAGCCCGGGCCAAGGGACTCAAGATAGCGGCGTGCAGGCTGTCCCAGGTCGTCATCTCGTCGCGCAGCTCGACGAGCCGGCGCTCCAGCGGCTCCAGCACCCGCGCGCGCTCTTCGAGGCGATCCCGCGTTGCGGTCACCGCCGCATGCTGTCGTCGAAGGCTCACGTAGTCCACCAGCAGCACGGCATTCACGGTCACCGCGAGGGCGCTGGCAACCGTCGCGACGGACAGGACCCAGCGCGGCAGGTTGAGACGGCGAATCGACCGGCCGTCCCCACGTACCACCAGGACTTTGAAGTGTGATGCCGTGACCACCGCATCGGTTCCTGAGCAAGAGGCTCGCCATCCACGACGGGCGACCAAGTAGCGGTTGCGTAAGGCCTGCGGGAGTCGACGGCGCGGTGCGCGATGTCAACGGGAGATCGACGCGTCGATGACAGAACACTCGCGTGCTGGCGCCAGACTAACGGTTGGCGCCCGCCAGCACCGCGTGCAGCAGCACGTTCACGCCCGAGGCGGCCTCTTCCTGCTCGGCGTGCTCCGCTTCGTTGTGTGAGATCACGTCGCGACACGGCGTGAAGATCATCGCGGTGGGGGCGATCCGTGAGATGTAGTACGCGTCCTGGCCCGGCCTAGCTCAGGATGTCGCGACGCCGAGTGTCTCGGCCGTTTCGCGAATCGGTGTGTCGCCCCGCGTGCGCCGTCTCGCCGTGCACGTCGACGTGCATGCCGCGCACCGCTTATCCGGAGCCCAGCCGAAGCGTGTCAGTCCGTTGACGGCCTACGTCGCTCCCCCAGTCCTCGCGCATGCCGCAACGACCCGAACCCGCGTCAAATCAAGCGCCGCCTGATGGCGCGCGACGTGCAGTTGCGAAGGCTGCCTTGAAGACGCTTCGTGCCTCCGCCGTGCTCGCCTCGCTCACCCGCATCGCCTCCGCCTTCTCGATCCCGCAGGCCGAATCGGTTCCCGCCTCGGGCCCCGCGCTGACCGGCGCCCCCGGGTCGGACCGCACGCCCCGCCAGACCCCGACCGCCGGACGCCGGCTGCGCCGCTCGCTGAACGCCGCCGTGGCAGAGGGCGCCTTCGCGGAAATTTTTGCCGCCTGCGCCACCGGCGCCGTCATCACCGGCTGGGCGCTCTACCTGGGCGCGGGCGCCGCCATCATCGGCCTCCTCGGCGCGCTCCCGCTCGGCGCCCAGGTGGCGAGCCTGCCCGCCGCCTGGTTCACCAGCGCGCGCAGCCGCAAGACGGTGGCCCTCTGGGCCGTCGGCATCTCGCGCCTGACGTTCCTCCCGCTGCTCGCCCTTCCGACGCTCGACGCGGGACCGGCCACCAAGCTCCACCTCTTCCTCGGCGTCGTCGCGATCAGCACGGTGGCCAGCGTGATCGGCAACAGCGCCTGGGTGGCCTGGATGGGCGACCTCGTGCCCGACCGCCTACGCGGGCGCTTCTTCGGGCGCAGAATGGTCTTCCTGAGCATCGCCGGCACGCTAACCTCACTCGCCGCCGCGATCCTGCTGGACCGACTCGCGCCGATCGGCTGGACCGGCGCCGCGCTCTCGACCCTCACCGCCGCCGCCTTCCTGGCCGGCGTGGTGAGCGTGGTGCTCATGCTCCGCCAGCACGAGCCTCCGGTGGCCGTGGAGGCACACATCTCGGCGTGGCAGGCGCTCGGGCTCACGCTGCGCGACTGGCGCGTGCGGCCCTTCCTCGGCTACCTCTTTGCCTGGAACGCCGCGGTGGGCATCTCGGCCAGCTTCTTCGCGTATCACATGCTGACGAACCTCCGGACCGGCTTCCTGGTGGTGGCCGCTCACGGTGCCGGCGTGGCCGTGGTGCGCATCGTCTCCGCCCGGTTCTGGGGCCACGCGGTGGACCGCATCGGCGCCGGGCCCGTCGTGGTCTTCTGCTCCTTCGGCATCACGGGCGTGCCGCTGACGTGGTTCTTCGTCACGCCGGATCGCCTCTGGCCGATCGCGCTAGACGCCATCTTCGGCGCCTTCCTCTGGTCGGGCCACAACATCGCCGCCTTCGACCTGACCATCGGGCTGGCCCCGCGCGCCTCGCGGCCGTTCTACCTGGCCACGTTCGCCACCGCGGGCGGCCTGGGCTTTGGGCTGGCCTCGACGCTGGCCGGCCAGCTCGCCGCGCTCATCCCGGCGCACTTCGACCTCGCGGGCGAGGCGTGGAGCAACCTGCACGTGCTCTTCCTGCTCTCCGCGGTGGGCCGTCTGGCCTCCGCGCTGCTGTCGCTCCGGCTCCGCGACCCGGGCGCCCGCGGCAACGTCCGCGAGCTGGTTCTGGCCCTGGCCGATCGCACCGGTTTCGGCGTCGTCCGCCCCTACCTCCCCGCCTTCGCCCGCCTAACCCGCCGCTAACCAACACCGCCGCACGCGCGCGCGCATCCGCGGCATCGACCCCGCAGCGGCGCTCCGCGCCCCCGGCTGTGATGAGCGTCGCCGAGGACCTCCCATTGAGCTCGAGGAAATAGTCTCCGGCAGCATCGCTTGTGTTCGCGTAGTTGACGCACGCAACCATCCTGGCTCGCCGTTGATGTTGAACCCGCCGGCTTCCTGGATGTCACTACGCACGGAGCAGTCAGCATTCTGCGTTTCGCGCTCGCAGGGTTCTTGCGATTGTCAGCCTGGTCGGACCAGACCACCGCGAGGCTAGTCAACACGAGCCCCTCCGGCAGCGGTTGGTCCCCGTCCCCCTGACTTCTGCGAGACTCAAACACCGCCCCTGGAGCCAGCCCCTAGGAGCCCACCGCCATAGCCCTACTTTTTCTTGCCCTGACGTTTTGCGAGAGGCAAAGGCGGTTTCTGCCCGTGGTCATCGTACATAAGCGTCTGGCTGATGCAGACGGTCTGCGCTGGGACGATGTTCCCGTTACCGTCGTAGCATAGCTGCAAGACCCAGCCGAACACTTGGCCGGGCCACTTGGGGCCGGGCCAGTTAGATTCAGGCGGATATCAAAATGCTGCCTCCGTCATACTTCGAGTTGGTCAAGATGTCAGTAGCGACCTTCTGATAGTCTTTGTCCTTGTGCTTCTGATTAATCTTCAACCCGGTCGCGGTAGAGAGCGGCGTTATCGTGAGGACGGGGCGGTGGCTCGCGTTCGAGTTGGCCGCGGCGAACAGGTAGTTGAGTTTGACCGGACTGGAGTTGAGTAGATAGTTCTGGAAGTAGATCGAATACGCTTGCGCGCGTTCCTGACCGGCCACGGCCAGCCCCGTGCCGGACTTCGGCTTCTCTCCGTGCCGAATCATGAGGATGTTTGTGTTCTTGGGCATGACGGCCTCCTGAATCGCAGAGGTGATAGAGCAGGCGCGAGAGTATTCCGTCGAGACGGCGACATCCGTCGGAGTAAGGAGTCGCCCGCGATCTTTGACGAGAAAAGGCGGCCCGGGCAGGTCATGCCCGGGCCTCGAGAGTCAGCCGAGAGCTGAGCGTCGCACGGAGCTACGCTACCTGCTTGTCGACCCTCGCCTTCCGTACGCGACCGCCTACCAGGTGAAACCTCCACGAGACAACTTGTTTCTCCTGCATCGAAGCGGCCAGCTTCGCCGCCGCGAGACGCCGCAGCGCCGTTCTAACAGGATCCGTCTCAAACGCCACCGCGCGAACGTCTCTAACCTACTTGGGCTTTGACGCTACCCCAAACCTGCGCTCGACACACTGGATCACCGCGCTAGCACCGCCTGTGATGCTGGCGCAACTGAGAAAATCAAAGACTTCTTGACGACTGAAAGCCGGACCTGCGGTGGTGGCTCTACATACGTTGTCCCCTCCGGATACCAAGGCCACTTGCACACGGCCAAGAGGACCATCCTCATTGAAGATGGGACCGCCCGAGTCGCCGGTACAGGTGCCGTTCTCACCCAACGCAATGTTCTGGCCAAGTCTCAACACGTCTTTGGTCGGGTTATACGCGTTGTAGGAAAGTCGAGCGGCAATATAACGAATCCGTGACGTGGCATCATTCGGATCGTTTGGATTAGCGGGTCCTCCTTGGCCTGGAATCGGGAATCTCTCCCCGGTGCCATAGCCCACGGCCGTGAATGACAAGAGCGCAGTCGCGTGCTGCACACGGTCGATTAAATCTGGCACATAGTTCACATTAGGCGGCACCTGCACCGGGGTTAAGGCACCAGGAGTGCTGCCCCAGCGGTCTAGGATGGTCTGCCCGGCGGGGTTGCGGTCTGTTGTAGAAAATACGACGAGACCGTAGTCGAGGTTCTCGAAAGGTGCGTCCTTCTCAGGTAAAGAAATCGGGACCCCACCTCGTACATAGCGGGTCAGCAACGGAAAGTGTTGCTGATCGTCAAGATTGTTTTGATCAAAGGAGACGGCAACAGTATCTAACCGTCCTGCGGCGATTTCGTCCTTCCAGATATCTGTGCAATGGGCAGCGGTCAAGATCACGATTTTCTGGAGATCGATGTGCAAAAGGCTGCCGCTGCAATTGAAACGCGCAAACGGTAGCGTCGGTGGCGTCCCTTCGAGAATACCCCTGAGAAACACGACATTGGGAAATTCTCCATTCACGTCTTGCTCGCCATACGTTATGGCTTGCGCTGTTGAAACAATGCTGCAAGCCACGATGAGGACGCACGCTCGTACTAGTTGACTGGCTTTCATGGCTTTTCTCCCTTGAAAGGAGGAGAGGGGTTGCACGCAGACGCCCGCTTGGAGTCGCCGTGTGACGGGAGTGGAGGACGCAGCCTGGGGGTGCGCGAATGGGGACTGACGCTCGAAGAGCGGAAAGCAAGAGCGACCTCTCGCCGACGGAGGCGACCATCCTCGCGCTATTGATTCGCTGGCGGGGACAGACGTAGAAGGCGTCGCCTGAGCTGGTACAGGTCTGTGGATGACTGATCAGCTGGCGGCGCGCCCGTGGGAGGCGGGCCGACCTGAGCCGGGGGGACCTGGGCCGAGGCCAACGGGCCAGGAGGCACCGCGCCCGACGCAGGCGGCGGGGCCGTCAGCGCCGAACCCGAGGGAATGCCCTCTGGCGGGGCCGCGCGCGGCGCAGCCGTCACTGGAGGCCCGGCGGCAGCGACCGGCACCGGCTTTGGCTTCGATGGGTCCTGGAGCAGGACCTCGACCAGGCCTTCGGGGCGGGCGATCACCACCCGGTCATCGGCGATCTTCTGCAGGGTGCCGCCGCTCACCCCATCGCCAACCGAGTACGCCCCGACCCGCTTCAGGGTCGGATCCTCGAGGAAGGCCCGGCTCTTCGTCCCCTCGATGACGATGCCATGGAGTATGGGCTTGACGACAGCGACCCTTGCCTTCTCGCTCCGCGCCGGGTTGAAGAGATTCTCAGCGGCGATGATCGCAAATCCTTCCGGGTTCTTGGGGGCGGGCGCGGCCTCAGGAGGAGGTGGCGCCGGCGTAACCGTCCGCACCGTGGCGGGAGGTGGGACCGGGCGCTTGACGAGTAGGGCGCGCACGATTCCGACGGTGAAAGTTAGGCTCGCGAGGCTGAGAATCACATTGAGTACGATCAGCCGCCGGGGCATCACGGGTTGTGTCCGTTCACCGGCGGCAGATAGCCGGCTATGGTGAACGGCGTCAGGACTTCTCGCGGCTGACCGGAAGCTGCCGACCGAACCAGCTGGTGAATGTCTTCGGCCCAAGGGCTCACGTGCTCGAGCGCCTCGAGCTTCACCTGCTCGCTAAAGGAGGAGGGGAGGCACGGAATTGAAGACATGAGTGAACTCAAGAGAAGACAGAACGGGAGGCGAACGAGGGCCATGAGTGACATAGCGATCAGGGACGTTGCGGCCGATGTCTTCGAGGGACATTTTCAGCAGGCAGGGAAGCGGGCCAAGATTCGCCCGTAAGGCCATGTTGGCCGCGGATGTTTCGTAGACGAGGCTCACGATATCGTCACCGTCAGCATCATCGTAGACTCCGGCGATCCATGACGGGTCCACCGGTACGGCAAAGGCAATGACGGGGAGCAGTATGAGCGCGAGAACGATCGGAAGAGAAATCGAAATCGCCTGCCGCATGGAAGGTGATGGCTCGGCGGTAACGACTACTGCCGAGGACACGAGCCTGAGCGCCTCCTTTGCCTCTCCAGAGTCGAGCGGCCAGCAGCGGAAAGCGACGGAACACTAAGCGAGGTCAACTGCCTTTGTCAACAAGACGATCAACAGTAAGGACACAGACGGCCAACATCTAGTGCCTCTCGGTTGCTCTGACTCTTGTGTCGGTTCTGGTTGCTCAGGCACTTGCCGGAGGATTGCCGGGCCCTCAGAAGATCGACACTGACTGGCGGGGTGTCCTCATCGATTCGACCGCCGGTATCGCGCAGACCATGGCCCAGATTCCTCAAGACGTCAACCCTCTCGGGGTGAGAGCCGCGCTCGCGGATATCGTGAAGACCAACATCTACGTCACCGACATCGATGAATTCTTGCGGCGACGTCTCGAAGGAGGATGGACGACATAAGCCTTGACTCATACCACCCGCTCAGGAGCCGATGCCACAGAGCCCGGGCCCACGAGCCGGGCGTCGGAGGCTCTCCTCTAGTTCCGCTGGTTGACGTTCCCGGTCTGGCGGAATACGGTAGGCGCCATACTGACCGCCCGCCCCGCGGCGGCCACCCCGCAATCTCCCCGACCAGAAAGGGCGTCATGAAACGACAGAACATCCAGCCGGAATCGCTCAGCAAGCGGGTGGTGGGCGGTCACGTGCTCTACTCTCACGTGGTCGTCGTGGAGGGCAAGAAGACGATCTTCATCTCGGGCCAGCTCGCCCGAGGACCGAGCGGCGAGGTCGTCGGACCGGGCGACATGCGGACGCAGCTCCGCCAGGTCGGCGAGAACATCAAGGCCGCGCTGGCCGCGGCGGGGGCCACGCTCGCCGATATCGTGAAGACCAACACCTACGTCACCGACATCGATGAGTTCTTCAAGCACGTCGACGTGCGCATGGAGTACTTCGGCGCGCTGCCGACCAGCACCACGGTGGAGGTGCGCAAGCTCGCCCATCCCGATCTGGTGGTGGAGGTGGAGGCGATCGCGGTCGTCGACTGACCGTTCACTAGCTCAGGCGAACCGGGTAGCGCAGGAACCCGCGGAAGCGCGCGCGACCGCCTCGCCGGGGTACGCCGTCCCGCTCGATGGTCCCGAAACGTTGCACGAGGCGACCGATCGCCACCTGCCCCTCCATGCGGGCCAGCCACATGCCCGCGCAGGCGTGGATGCCGATGCCGAAGGCCAGGTGCCGGTTGGGGTGCCGACGGATGTCGAGCCGGTCCGGATCGAAGAACTGGGCCGGATCGCGGTTGGCCGCTCCGATGCCGATGTGCACGTAGGTACCGGCGGGCATCTCGACGCCGTTCAGCACCGTGTCTCGTGCGGCTCGGCGGTTGCCGAGCTGGTTCGAGCTCTCGAGGCGGAGAAACTCCTCCACGGCGGTGCCGATGAGGTCAGGGTCCGCCCGCAGGGCGGCCAGCGCGTCCGGGTTGCGGAGCAGCAGGTCCACCGCGTTGCCGATCAGGTTGGTGGTGGTCTCGTGCCCGGCATTGAGCAGGAAGATGCAGTTGTGCAGCAACTCGAGCTCGCTGAGCCGCTCGTCGGTCGAGCTCCCGGCTCCCAGCGCGCTGCCCGCGGTCAACTTGGAGAGAATCTCGCCCTCGTCGTGGCTCGGCTCTCGCCCACGGCGCGCGATGAGATCCCGCAGGTAGGCCTTGAACTCGTCGACGGCGCGGTCGCCGCGCTCGCGTTGCTCCGCGGTCAGCACCGGCTCAAGCCCACTCAGGATGGCGAGCGACCAGTCGCGCAGCGTGCCCCGCTCGCCCTCGGGCACCCCCAGCATGTCACCTACCAGCTGGATCGGGACGGCCGCGGCGAAGTCCGCGATCAGGTCCATCCCGCCGCGAGCGGCCGCGCGATCGAGCAGGCGGTCTACGAGGGCTTCGATGCGGGGCTGCAGCGCCATCAGCGACCGCGGGGTGAACGCGGGGGCGAGCAGCTTGCGGACCCGACTGTGATACGGCGGGTCGTTGAAGACGAGGCTGGTGGTGTGGTGCTCATAGAGGACGCCCTCTCCCATGCTGGGCCGGAAGTCCACCGTCTTGTCCGAGCTCCACGTCTCGTGGTCGCGATACACCGCGGCGCAATCGTCGTAGCGGCTCAAGAAGTAGGAGGCGTCCGGCATGCGATGAACCGGGGCGTGCTCGCGCAGAGCTCGGTAGACCGGGTACGGATCGTCCAGAAATGCCGCGTCGAGCCGCTTGAGATCGAAGCCGAGGGCCACCGTGCGCGGATCGGTCAACGCATCCCGCCCACGATGAATTGCCAGACCCCGTCGGGGGCCTCCCAGTGGGCATTGTGGCCGACCCCGGCGAAAAGCTGCGCGGCCGGATCGATCCGCTGCATCTGCTCGAGCGTGACCATCGGGTCCCGTTCGCCCGCGGCCAGCCGCAGCGGCACCGCGGCGAGACGCAGCAGGCCCGCGATCGAGGGGCCCACAGCCCCGTAGGCGCGCGGATCCATGGCCACCTGGAAACGGCCATCAACGGCGATCACACCGGCAGCCGCGGTGGCGGATGACTGGTCGGCCAGACCCGCGAGGCCCGAGATCCGCAGATAACGCTCGGTCGCCTCCTCGCGCGTCGCGAAGGCGGGCGCCGGGTGTTCGGCCAGGCTCCGCGCCTTCTCGATTTCGGGCTCAGTCCACTCTATCTTGACGCCAAAGGCCGCCACCCCGCTCACACGTGGGCCGAACCAGCCGGTCGCGACGAGGGCGGCCACCGCTCCGCCGAACGAGTGGCCGACTAGCGTGACCGGACCTGGCGCCTCGGCCTCGACGAGGGCGGCCACGTCGGCGGCGTGCGCGCCGATGCCGTACGGGCCCTCGCGCACCGAGCGGCCGTGGCCTCGCAGGTCCGGCGCCAGCCAGCGCCCGCTCCACGAACGCTCGACGATGGACAGCAGGCGCTCCCAGACGGACGCGTTGGCGCCCATGCCGTGGAGCAGGACGAGGAGTCGCTCGCCGTCGCCACCCCGGGCCGCCCAGATCCGCCGCTCGCTCGTTCGTCCCGGGGTCGAGGGCACGAGACGCCTCAGGACACCCGCAGCTGGATGGCGGAGGCGATCGTGCGGCCCTGCGCGGCGCTGCGCTCGGCCAGCTCGCGACAGGGGCCGGCATAGCGCGCCGGATCGAGCAGCGTCTCCATCTGCGACGGGATGAGGCCAGCGCTCACGTGCGCATCGAGGGCCAGCACTTCGCGGAACGGGCGCGACTGGGTGACCGAGGCCTGCGCCGCTTCGTATATCGCGTCGTGGCTCCGCTGACGGCCGACCTGGCGGCCCAGCTCGAGCGTGAGCACCTCTGCCATGATGAGCGCTCCCGACAGGTCGAGATTCTCGCGCATGTCACTCCAGGCCTCTAATCCAGTGAGCTTCAACGACGGCGTGACGCTCCTGTACTGGCAAGGCACGGCGTTGCTAGTCTTTTGCCGCCGCCAACAATTGCCTCTCACCTGGGATTCCCTTGAGCACGTGGCGGCCACGCTCGGCGAAACGAATATCGGCTCCAGCGACCAGATCCGCGACGGTCCGCGTGACCAGAACCTCGCCGGGCTGAGCGACAGTGAGCAATCGCGCGGCCACGTGAACGGCGAGACCGGTTACGTCGCTTTGGCGAGGTTCAATTTCGCCTGTGTGGAGACCTGCGCGAATTTTCAGGTCCAGAGCACCCAGACTTTGAATGAGAGATTGAGCCGCAGATATAGCGCGGGCCGGTCCGTAAAATATGCAGAGAACGCCGTCGCCAGTCGATTTAACCAGTCGCCCGCGATGGACCCTCATCACCTCGTCCACCTTCCGATCGTGCCGATCGAGGGTTTGGCGCCAGGCCCGGTCGCCGATCTGTGCCAGCTTTTCGCTCGAGCCAACGATGTCGGTGAACAACACTGTCGACAGCAACCGGTCGCCGGTGGCCACGTGCCGACTGTAGCTGGAGGCGAATTTCTCAATTTCCTCGACCAGAGGCTCGAAATCTCCGATCGATGGAATATGGCCGCCGGTAGGCAATTCGACGTACCGGGCGTTGGGCAAATTGTCGGCGAGAAACCGACCATTGGCGACGGGCACCGCCTTGTCGTCGCGGCGGTGCGTCACAAGCACGGGCACGCGCACATGAGACAAGACGGGACGGATGTCGACCTGGCACAGCGTATCGATCATCTGTCGCCAGGCCTTTGGCGTACAGCACATACGCTCAAGCCTCGCGAAGCGTTCACGGAACCCAGGAACGGACATCAACTGCGGACAGAACTGGTGCCCTGAGCCGCCGGTGCCCCACCATCGCTCCATTTTCAGCAGGTCATCTTGCCGCCGCATGAGGCTGTAGTCGTCGGAGTTGCAGAGGCGAGGAAACGCGCCGAACACGACCACGCCCCGCACCCGTTCGGGATACGTTGCCGCATAGAGCAGCGCGATGGCCCCTCCCTCAGAGTACCCATAAAGCACAGGTCGATCACAATGCAGAGTGTCGATGAGGCCGCTGACGTCATCCATCAGCTGCTCCGGGGGCGGCACGCCATTGACTCTGTCCGACAGGCCCTGGCCCCGCTTGTCGTACTCGATGACGCGAAAAGTTCGGCCGAGACGCTGGATCCAGCTGCAGTGGGTTTCGAATTCCGCGAAGGCCTCCAAATGCGAAACCATGCCTGGGATGACTATCAAGTCGGTGGCGTTGTGCTCGCCACTGGCTCGATACGCGATCTGCAGCTCGCCGCTGGAAGCGTAGCCGAGGCGACCATCGATCATCGTCCGCTCCCCTGCATCAGAATACGATGCTCCTCAGCCTTCCAGAATCTCCCCCGGCCGGTAGCTGGGCAGTCGGCTGGCGGGCAGGACCGTCAATAGCGCCAGCCCCGCCATGATCAGAAACCGATTTTGAGCGCCAGCAGGAGCGTAGCCAACATTAGCACGTGGGCACGCGGCGGTCGCCTCTCAGGTGGCCCCTCCCGTCCCCTGACGCAACCGGCCAGACTCGGACGCCGCCCCAACGGCCGATGCTCCAGCCGTCGAGCGCTTCATCGAAGACAAAGCCTGCGCACTCGCGCGCGTGATCGGCAACCGGCACGCAGGCTCCCGTGGCTGGGCGGGAGACCGGAGGGAGCGAATGTCGAGTTCGATGATTGGGCTAGAAAAAGAGTCGGCGCAGCGGAGACCGCCGAACCGAGTAGATGGGACACACAGGGGGGAGATCGTGGAGAAGGGAGCGGTCGGTCTCTGGCTCAGTGGCGACCTCCCGCGTACGTCTTCGTCTGGACCATGCGAGTAGCTTAGGATAGCGCCGTGAACGTGACCATCCGACGGATCCGTGCCGAAGATGCTGCGCTGGCGCGCGCGTTGCGCCTGCGTGCGCTGGCTTCGGATCGGTTGTCTTTCGGGTCGACCTACGAGGCCGAAGTCGGTCGCGACGACGCCTTCTGGGATGAAAGCACGAAGAGGCACGCGGAAAGCGAGGACCAAGCCATCTTTTTGGCGATGAGCGGCGACGCGGCCGTTGGAGTCGTGCGCGGCGCGCGGGATGAGACGCGCCCTGGCTTCTTCCTCATTCATTCAATGTGGGTGGCTCCCGAGCTGCGCAGACAGGGTGTGGCGGCCGCGCTGCTCGACACCGTCGAGAAGTGGATCGCTTCTGGGGGCGGAACCGTGTGCGAGCTCGCCGTCACAAATGCTGCGCCTGCCGCGCACCGGCTCTACGAGCGCGCGGGCTACCTGGCCGACGGCCACACCGAGCCGGGCCGGCACTCGGGCCTCATCGAGCACCGTATGCGCAAAACGCTGTGACGGTTGCTGGTACAGGCCGAGAGGATAGTCAATAGGTGTTACCCGTGCGCGGCATGGTTGACGTGGGTAGCTCTCCCGCCCCAGGATGTGCGTGACTGCCTACGAGACCTACCTGCCGGAACGAATACGATGGGCGAGGAGGACACCATGAGCGCAATGCCGGGCCCCGGACCGTCCGATGCCGCGCGAGTCGCCGCGTTCCTCGACGTGCTGAGAGCTTCCACGGGAGAGCTGCCGATCAGCGCGAACCTCGAGTCGCGCACCAGGGTGATCGACGAGAGGATCGCCGGCGCCGGGCTCGGCCTGGCGGACAAGATCGCGGTCTTCAAGGCGCTGGCGCCGAGCGCCGAAGAGGACATCGGGCACGCAGGGACGGGCGAGAGCGCCGAGCTGCGGATGGAGCGCCTGCTCCTGTCAGTGGCCCCCGAGGACCTTCCCGCATTCAAGTTCGCCCTCGAATACGACCTCGACTACAAGGACCTCGAGGAATACGTGTTCCACGACATCGACGACGTCCCCCGGCAGCTCCGGATCCTCGACCACCTCAAGCGGACGCCGGCGTCGGGCGGCATCAAGGTGCTCTCTGACGTCGACGACACGATGTACGCCAACCTCATCGACCGGCGGTACCCCAAGGGGACGTTCTATCCCGGCGTCCTCGACTTCTACGACGCGGTGAAGAAGGAGCTCTTCGCGGCCGGAACGCCACCCCGCATCCACATCACGACCCTGTCGGCGCGTCCCAATCCCGTCGCGGGCAAGCTCGAAGAGGCACGCCTCAGGAGCCTGGCCGCCAAGACGAAGGACCGGCTGTGCCCGAGCGCGCTGTCAGGATCGATCACGTCTTCGACGCTCGGCACCATCGAGAGCATCCTGCGGGCGCGTCGGCGACGCCGCCCGGAGAACGTCGAGCAGCTCCAGGGTCCGGACGACGATGGCCTGTTCGACCGGCTGCCCCACGGACAGGAGGACGAGATCGGTCGCGCCAAGTTTGCCAACTTCGTGCGCTTCGCCGCAATCTACCCGGAGTACCGCTTCGTCTTCGTCGGCGATTCAGGCCAGGCCGACGCCCTTACCGCGCAGCTCATGCTCTCCGACCCGTTGTCGAACGCCTTGGCCCCGGTGATCACCACGTTCATCCACGATCTCCGGCAATCGGAGAGCGACACTGCCTCGGTGAGCCGGGCCTTCCAGGCGCTTCCGCCTGACCTCGTGGTCAGAGGAACGTCACCGGCCGGGCGCGGCGTCGTCGTGTTCAAGACCTACGTCGAGGCGGCGATCATCGCGTACCGGCACGCGGAATCTTTGCAGGGGTTGATCACCGCCGCGAAGCTCGCGCGCGTCACCTGCGCAGCGCTCCGGGAGCTCGACACCTCGCGAGGCGCGGTCTCCGCCGAGATGCGTGCGCGATACCGACAAGACGCCGAGGAGGCGTTGTCGCTGGTCAGCAACGCCGCCCCCCAGGACCCGGCGCTGGTAGAGGAGGCGAAGAAGATTCGCCGACTCCTGGATTGACCGAAATATCGGGTCCACTGGGGACATGATCGAGCAGACCTTCTACGGACCTCGGCGAGTCCTGGAGCGCGAAGGTATGCTCGACCCTCTAGCACAGGATCGGCGGAGCTCAAGCCGACGAGACCGTGAATCACAGGACGCTCGTGATGGCTCTGTGTTCCACGCTCACCTTCCACCACTCGGTCGCCGTCAGGACCGTACACGTGGGCCGAGAGCGTTGTCACATCAGGGCGCGCGGTCGTGCTGTACGACTGTTCGCAAGAATGACGGGAATCGCAAGGGATCCTTGGCTCGCCCACGCGACGGCGGCGCCATCGGGATCGCTCAGCCGCAGCCGCGCGGTCGGGCTGATCGGCCGGGCAGGCGGATTTCGGCGATAAGTTGGTCCACGCGAAAGAGATCGAACGAGTAGATATGCTTCGTCGCAGTGCCGGCCCCAACTCGACACGGTCAAAGGGCTGCCCGATAACCGACGGAGCGTAGCCGGTAAGGCAACGGTCTGCCTCCCTCCCGCCGCCCTGGAGCACGTCCGCCGAGCGGTGGCGCCGCTAGCGCTTTGAAGGCGCGCCGACTACCGGGCAGCCGACCGGCCGCTCGGACCCGAGGTAGCGGCTCCACACGCGGTCCGAGAACGCAACAGAGATTCGCCGGCACGCTTCGTCGCGCAGGTCCCCGGGCCACCACAGCGACGCGCGCCCCGCCTCGCCCCCGGCCGTCGCCAGGTAGCGGGCGCCATCGTCGGCGCTCCAGCTCACGTCGCGCACGGGCGCGCTGTGGGCGACGCGGGCGATCTCGCGGTTGGCGTCGATGTCAAGGATCCTCGACGTCGCGTCCTCGCTGCCGGTGACCAGATACCTGCCGTCGTCGCTGAAGGCCAGCGCGGACACCGCTCCCGCATGGCTCAGCTGTGCGATGACGCGGCCGCCGGGAAGGCCGGCCACGTTAACGATGCCCTGCGCGGTGCCGAAGGCGAAGCGCCTCGCGTCGCGGCTGAACGCGAACGCGCTGGGGTCGCCGGCGGCGACGGCGGGAAGAACCGGCGAGACGGGCTGCCCGGTGCCGGCGTCCCAAACCCGCACGTGCTCGAGGTCGGCCCTCGACAGGAGGTACTTGCCGTCACCGCTCAGCCGCGGCGGCGCGAAGCCGAAATGCGGGACCGTCGCCATCTCGCGCCCCTTGCCGTCGAGAGCCCACGTGCGCGCCGTGTTGCCGGCCTCGACTGTCACCAGCGTCTGCTCGTCGTTGCTGAAGAACAGCTGCTCGACGGCGCGCGAATGGCGGAGGCGGCCGCGGTCGGCACCCGTCGAAGGGTTGAAGACGCGGACGGTGTCTCGCTCGCGCGAGTTGTCCTCGGGCGCGTCGTCTGGGCGCACCGCGATGGCGGCGAGGCGGCCGCGCGGGCTGAGCGCGATCGCCGGCCCCGGTTCTCGCGGGAGGTCGAACACTTCTCGGCGGTCCACCGCGTCCCATACCCGGGTGATCTGGTCGGCCCGCGTGGTTATCACGTAGCGGCCGTCGTCGCTGATCGCGATCACCCGGACGCTTCCCTCCTCTTTCAGGCGTTGCAGCTTGAGGTCGTGGCGCGGGCCCCGTTGCCTCTCGATCTCCGTCCAGTCGAGAGGCGGAACGTGCTCGAGGTGCGCCACCTGCTTACGCTGAACGGTGTCCCAGACCACGGCGGCCTCTCCCCGCGACCCGGCGATGAACCGCCTGTCCGGCGTCGACGTGAGCGAAGTCCATCGGCCCTCCACCGGGATTCGAAGGAGGGTCGTGTCGGCTCCGTCCCAGCAGCGCGACAGCACCGAGCCGCCACGGTCATTCTCGAACCCGCTCGCCGTCCAGAGACAGTGCCCGCTCGGGCTGATCCACGCGCGCGCGACCCCGTCCTGATTCTCGATGGCGACGACGTCCGGGTGAGCGGTCGATTCCCAGATCACCGCCGCCTCGGCGGCGCTCGTGGCGAGCAACGCCGCCGTCGGGCTGAAGGCGATCGCCCGAACGGCATCGCCGTGGGTCATTCTGGCCAGCTCGCGGGCGCTCCCCACCATCCAAGTGCGGGCTGTGCCGTCTTCTCCAGCCGTCGCAAACACGTCGTCGAACTGCGGCGAGAACTGCAGCCCGGTCAGCTTGCCTTCTTGTCGCACTGTCACAGCCGGCTTCCCCGCGTCGACCTCCCAGACGGTGACGGAGTCCTCGCCCGTGGCGGACGCCACGTATCGACCGGACGCGCTGATGGCCAGGGGAACCCGCCAGACGCCGCCCCCTCCTCGATCCGGAACATCGAGCGAGGCGAGCACGGATTCCCAGTCGCGCACTCGGCGCAGCTGGACCGCACGGCCCAGCCTAACGGCCAGGAACCGATTGTCGGAGCTGAACGCCAGGGGAAGGATCGGGGCCGCGGGCAGCGCGACCTCCGCGAGCGGCCGCCCCCACTCGCCCACTTCGAAGACCGTGAGAGTGCCCCGTCTCGTGGCCGCGAAGTACCGGCCGTCCCGGCTGAACGCGGCAGACGTCTCGATTTGATCGTTGGGGTGGCCGGACATCTGGATGGCCGCAATGGGCTGATCACCGTCTGCGACTAGATCCCACACCCGCACCTCATTCGCACGTCCGACGGACGCCACGTGTCTGCCATCCGCGCTGATGGCGAACCCCGTCACGAGCCCGGGCGGCGCCTCGAGAGGCCGCCCACTTCGCTGGCCCGTCGCCGCGTTCCACCGCTCCAGCGTCTTCGCGCTCGCCGTCATCACGGTGTTCGTGTCACCGGGGAGAAAGGCGATCGCGACGCCGTGGTTGTCCCCTTTCCAGCCTGGGCCGATCGGCTGGCCTGTGACAGCGTTCCAGACCCTGCCCGCGCCCTGGGCGGTCAACGTGGCGACTCGCGTGCCGTCGGCGCTGTAGGCCACCCCGACCGCCTCGCCCTCGTGGCCGAGGCGCGCCACAACCCGCGGCATCGAGGCCCAGGCGTGCCGCACCGCTTGATCGGCCTCGAGTGAGCGGATCGGCGATCGGGCGAGCGACTCGACCGCGAGCGCGAGGCTCAGGGGCAGCATGTCAGCGCGCTGGGTCCTTACCATTTCTGACTGGGCGGCGAGTTGCCGAGAGAGCGCGACGGCCGACTCGAACTTGGCGTTGTTCCGCTGCCACCACGCGAAAATCCCGAGTGCGATCGCGATCACGAGCGCGGCCCCCGTCGCCCCCAGGGCCACCGTCCGGCGCCGGTTCTCCCCCTGACGGCTCACGACGACGTATTCGATCTGCTGGGCGGTTGCCTGCCGCTTCGAATCTTGCCCGCAGCTCAACAGCCACTGCTCGGCATCCTTTAGCTCTCGGCCGCGCAGGAGGGCACTCGGATCTCGCTGTCCACGCTCCCACTCGCCCGCGCGCACGAGGAGGCGCGATTGCGCCCGGACCCAGTCGAGATCCGTGTCCATGGCCTCGACCAGCTCGTCGACCTTGCGCTCGAAGTCGTCGGACGGCCGGATGAAGATCCAGTTGAGCCTGGAGAGCGACTCGGGCGCTCCGGCCGCCTCGATGTCGAGCGCGATGACCGGGATGAGGCGCTTGTTCTGCGCCACCGCATGGTCGATCTCCTGCCGGCACACTGTCGATGCGATGGACGCGGGGCTGATGACGAACACGAAGGCCTGCGCGGCGTCGATGGCCGCCCGGATCTTCGCCATCCATTCCTCAGTGGGCAGAATGCCCTGCCAGTCGACCCACGTGTCGCGGCCGCGGCGGCGGAGCGCGTCGTGGAGCCGCCGGACGAATTCCTGGTCGGTGCGCGAATAGCTGATGAAGGGCCCCGGCTGGAGGGCTCCGTCGGTGGGCACGCGGCTGTCGGTGGTGATCGCTCTCCGCCCTGAGGGTGCTGGTACCCGAGCGCCCGTTCGGGGAGCGCGAAATCGCGGCGCCGGACACCTCGACCACGCATGTTACATCAAGCGGTCACGCGGCGCTGCATGCCTTTGCCCTTATCTCCGTCCTCAAAGATATGCTGAACAGGTTTATGGTCGCGGTAGAGAGTCCACTCATGCGCGAGTTGCCCCCCCTAGCAGCGAGGACGTACGCATTCAGGAGAAACTCGTCCTTCCGCGACACAGCGAGATGCTCCGAATAGGATTCGTTCCTTAGTCGGCTTCCTTCCCGCTGGCGTCGAAAGGTGTCGTGTAATCGCAATGCCCCTTTTACGGGAAGAATTTGGCCGGCAATCGACAGCAGGCTTGGTGGGGTCGACCTATCGACGGCTGGCCGCCGCCGCGGCCTCGGCCTGCATGCCCATGCCTGCTGGCTGTATAGTGTCGGACCCATGAGTAAGGCTCGGCTCGAAGCCTTCACCGACGGCGTCATCGCGGTCATCATCACGATCATGGTCCTCGAGATGAAGGTGCCGCATGGCGGGGAGCCCGGCGCGCTCGCGCCGCTCCTGCCGGTCTTTCTCAGCTACGTCCTGAGCTTCGTGTTTGTCGCGATCTACTGGAACAACCACCATCACATGTTCCACGCGGTCCATCACGTCACCGGCGGCACGCTATGGGCGAACATGCACCTGCTCTTCTGGCTCTCGCTCGTCCCGTTCGCCACCGGGTGGATGGACGAGAACCATTTCGCGCCGCTCCTGGTGGCGCTCTACGGCGTCGTGCTGCTCTGCGCCGGTGGCGCCTATTTCATCCTGACGCGCGTGCTGCTCGCGAGCCATGCGCGCGGCTCGCTGCTGGACAAGGCGCTGGGCGCCGACCTCAAGGGCAAGATCTCGCTCGTGCTCTATGCCGCGGCGATCCCGCTCGCGTTCGTGCGCCCGTGGATGTCGCTCGCCCTGTACGTGGCCGTCGCGCTCACCTGGTTCGTGCCCGACCGCCGTTTCGAGCGCCTGCTTGCGGAAGACTCGCGGCGGTGAGCGGCCGGGGGCAACCGTGCACCTCCTGGAGGAGAGCCACGGCATTCGCACCGTCCAGGAGCTACTCGGCCACCGGATGTCAGCACCACGATGATCTACACCCACGTCCTCAACCGTGGCCCCGCTTGGGGTCCGGAGCCCCGTCGACCGGATGTTCCTCTGATGGGCCTCCGCCGTCTGGAGTATCATCCTCCGGGCACTGGCCAGATATCCCGCGACGCCTCGCCGTATATCATGGCCCACAGGGCCGGGGCGTCCTGCAAGGCCGCGGAGCGTTAGGCACCAGGCTTGAGACTCGATTTCGTAGGCGAGCTGATACGAGAGATTGCAAGTCAGGTCCTCGGCTACGTCTGCGAAGGCTTGGGTCGCCGGGTAGTGTCTTTCGTCACCGTGGGATTCGTCCGGCCGGCCCAGATCCGGGATGAGAATCTCAGCTACCCGTGGTATGGACTGGCCCGAGGCTCCGATGGCAAGCTTGTGTTGTCAGACACTTTTGCCGGTTTCGTCGGATTGCCAGTACTACTTGTGCTCCTTGCCGTGCTCATATGGGTCATCAATGCGTTGCGACAATCGGGTGTCTAACATGAAAGCATCAATGTCCTTCCTACGCCTTCTTCAGTTTTTTGCGGTCAACCGGGCCATCGATAATCATGTCGATCCTGCTTACAACAATCTCCCTAGCTTTCTTGAGGGTTTTAGGGTCGGAAGGATTCGCAAACTGGTTGATCAACTGACTACGCTCTACGCTCTGACCGGATACATGGCCAAGAACGCCTCGCACGTCGGCAATGCGTCGGCTATCACCATGCAAGACGGCCGCGAAATGTTCGCGGCGTCATCAATCGCCAACTGACGGCGACCGCGAGCGCCGCCGCCGGCCTCACGCGCAGGGCCCCGCAGGCCGATCATCTGCGCTGTGCGCCAGTCCCACATCCGTACTGTGCCTTGCTGTGCCGCACTATTTCATCGTTTTATACTGCCCTTTCATCTTATCTAAGCGTTTCTTGTATTTTGTCTGCTCAGATGTCTTGACCATGCTCTTGTCCGCATTGATCAACATCTTACCCATAAGATCCAACCTAGACTCCATGTAGGTCTTGTCTCCGTTGGAATAATCCTCGGTAAACTCCTTTTCAAACAATGTGAACGTGGCATCGAATAGCGCCGGCAGTACTTCAGCAAACCTTTTCTTATAGACAGCTTGTGTGGGAGCATCCACATTTATCCATTGCGTCACGATAGGCTCCCATAAGTTATATCCATCGATTCCTTGAGCGATGCTCCCTGTTTTTAATTTGGCTTCAATGTCCCCTAATGGTTTCGTCAAAACGGTTCCCTTAACCGCAAGACGACGATCCTTAAAACCGGACCATGCAACAGTCTGGTCTTCTCGGTGTTCCCACATGTCTGTTAAATAGCGATCTGCCTCCTTCAATTTCTTGAATTCGTCGTCGCCAATGCCTGAGGAGCCCGCAGCGCCGGTAATGCCCTCGGCTTCCTTAAGGTACCCCTCGAATGCCACTTCCCAAGTGTTCTTGAATGCAGCGCCGAATCTTGCTTTAAGCGGTTCTTTTTGCTTTGCGGGAATGTCGAACCACTTTTTGCGTAACTGGTTCCATGTATTCCATACTTCGTAAGGCAGGACCTTAGTGCCGGTCTGATCCATGTGTTCTGCCTCCCAAAGATATGCCTCTATTTCTCTCGCGGTCAAGACATCGGAGTCACTGGGATTTGCATATTCGCGCGGAAATTCAGTGGACGCAATGTATTCCAATGGTTTCGCTTTGAACTGTTCTACATGAATCCACTCATGCCTTACTGTGCTGTACAGTCGCGAGGCGTTCTTGAAAGCCTCTTCAGAAATCTGGACGATTATGTCGAGTTTATCCTTCGGTACGGTTAGCTTTGACAGAAAGGCTTTCGTTTTGGCTTTATCGCGTTTTAGGTTGGCAGGACCTTTGGCCAATTCGCCGGCAAGCCACACGGTGAAGGCGGGCCCCTGCGCTGTATTAGAAGTCGAGCCAAGCTTAGTGTGAAGCTTGTTGTCGTGCAGCACGCTCGTATCGAATGTCGTAGCATCCATAGTAGCCAATGCATTCAATATGTGTTGAAGCGCTGCGTCTTTGTCGTCAGCCTTGAGCGCCGTGTTTACATCATCGACCACCTTTTGATCTAAATCGGGAACTTCGGTAGAAGGAGTCCTTTGTATCGACGCTGTGGCTTGTTCAGCCGATTGCCTTTGGGGCTCTTCTTTTGAAGCTAAACGGCCCGATCTGAGCAATCGTTTGACTGCCTGATTGCCAATGGTCCGCTGAAGAAATAACACATGAGTAAGAGGAGAAGTTATGGACAGAGAGGAATTGGCCCCTCCTGTTGCAGACAACTGTTGTTTCGTGTCCAGGGAGTAGGACGGACGAGGCGAGGTGTGCGGAATGTCCCTTATACGGCCCAAGCGGACCCGCCCCCGATACGGTGTAGACCGACGCAGAACTGCCGTTCGAAGAGAGCGCATCGCGCCGCAGATACGGCGCGGATGATGCGCCAGACACGCGCGGTGGTCAACGGTCTGGCCGGTCGGTCGGCGCGGGCAGACTCCTCGCGACCAATGCTCTCAGCCGCGCGCGCACGCCGCTGAACAGCCAGTCGCTCGCACCGGTACCAGAATCTGGTGCCTCTTCTGACCATACACTACGCTGCACTCGAAACGCCTAGCTGAGAGCGTAGGCAACATTCGCACGCTGCGGCCGCGGTCGCCGCTCAGGTGGCCGGCGCCCTCTGACGTAATCTGCCATTCTCAGACACCGCCCCAGGAGCCAGCCTCTAGGAGCCGATGCCACAGCCAGCGACCGAGCTATACGATGGCGATGGGCGAGGCGGTGAGCCGAGTCACGCCGGAAGAGCTCGACACGCTGGCGTACTACGCGGCGCACTTCCCTGGCGCTCAGGCCCCAGAGGTCAAGTGACGTGCGGGCCGCGCCCAGCTACTTGTCTAGCCACACGTTGTAGAAACGTGGGAAGGCCATCTTCTCGTTGAAGCCCTTGACGGAGGCCTGCATCGCGCGGAGTCCGAACAGGTCGCCGTAGCGGATCACCGGAACCCGCTCGTAGAAGGTCCGGTGGACCTCCTCCCAGAGAGCCCGGCGCTTCGCCGGGTCGGGCTCCTTGCGGATCGCGTCCATGCGGCTGGTGATGGCTTCGTCGCAGGTCCAGCCCGGCCAGTCGCAGCGGAGGTAGGGGTGCTGGGTCGGGTCCGGCACCAGCGTCATGCCCGTGGTGAAAATATCGTACATCTTCCCGTTGTTCCGGCGCTGGACGAGGGTCGCCCAGTCCACCACCTGGAGATCGACGGTCATGCCGACGTCTTCGAGCTGCTGCTTGGTCACGAGCGCGACGTTGTACATCCACTCGTACTCCTTGGTCGTGAGAAAGCGGATGGGCTCCCCCTTGTAGCCGGCCTCCTGCAGGAGCTTCTTGGCCTTGTCCTTGTTCCGCTGGTTGTAGGCGTCAGCGCCGGCCTTGGAGTGCCACCGCTTGTTCCGTGAAGGCCAGCGCCGAGTCGAGCCGGTAGAAAACGGGGTTCCCCACCGCGGCGCGCATGACCGGCTCGATGTCGACGGCCGCCTGCACCGCCTGGCGGAGCTTCACGTTGGTCATGAGGCCGTCCTTCTTATTGAAGACCCCCATGGCCCAGGCGTACGGCCGCACGACGATGGCCCGAAGCTTCGGGTTGTCCTTGATCCGATCGTAGGCCACGGCCTGGAGATCGTCGGCGAAGTCCACCTCCCCCGACTCGAGGCTGGCGACCCGCGTGGCCACCTCGGGCACAGGGATCCACCGGATCTCGTCGACGTAGGCGACCTTCCGCCCGCCGTAGCCGTTGGCCGCCTCGGGCCGCGGCTTGTAGTCGTCGTAGCGGACCATCCGGATGTGGACGTCCGGCTTCCACTCGACGAACTTGAAGGGCCCCGTGCCGATATACTCGGTGACTTTGCCCGGCGTCGGATACTTCTCGGCGATCTCCTTCGGATAGATGGCGGAGAAGTTGTTGGCGTTGGCCAGGGAGATCAGGACGATGCCCGACTTCTCCTTGAGCTCGATCTCCACCGTAGATGTGTCGACGGCCCGAACGCCCTCCACCGAGGTCCACAGGGCCTTGGCCTGCGCGGCGTACCCACCCCACCGCTTCAGCGAGGCGACCACGTCCTCGCTGGTCATCTCCTTTCCATTGTGGAACCGGATGCCCTGGCGCAGCTTGATCGTATAGATGAGCCCGTCCGCGCTCACCGCGGGGAGTCCCTCGGCCAAGACGGGAATCGGCTGGTAGTTCTGGTCCAGCGTGTAGAGGCTCTCGTACATGTGCTGGGTGATGATCTCGACGAAGTTCGCCGTCGTCCAGTGGGCATCGAGCGTCGGCGGGTCCCCGAGCACGGCGACCTTCAGCACCCCGCCCTTTTTGGGGGTCTGCGCCTGGGCCTCGAGCCCGGTCGCGGCCACCAGGCCGGCGGCCAACAGCAGTGACAAGGCGGATCGCAGCCCTCGACTCATGGCGAACCTCCCTCGGGATCGTGCGTAGGTGCTACCGAGTCGCCGAAACGCCCGTCGGCAGGGGGAGTATGGCACCGAGGGCGGGCGTTGGCGAGGGCGCTCCAGCGCGCGCGGCGTACACCAGGTCGATTACCTTGGTAGATTGGCGAGCCGTACTCGGTCGGCATATCGAAGTATCGAAGATATCCTTGATGCCGAATAGCACGCCGTGCAACGCGCCGCCCTCGTTGTCCTGATCGCGCGCTCGCGCCTGCTCGATCACGTCGTCGGTATCGAGGTATTGCCACGCCTTGACCTACGCGTCTCGCACGGCGAGGGCGCGCGACTTCCTCGCCCCTCGCCTTGCCTTCGGTGATGAGTCGGGTGATTTAGGTTGCCGTCAGCTCGGTGCGCGAGCGGGCTGAAGTCCGGACTTCCGAAGCGCTCGACATGATGTTACTTCAGGCACTCGGCGTCTTTGCGCAGCACGCGACGCGCGAAATAGTGGAATGTCGCGCCGATCGCCTTCGGCTTCAGGCGATAGTCGTGCGCCTCCTTGGCCAATTCGGGCTTGATCTTCTTGATCGTCCCCGCCGAACGCGCGAGCAATTGCATGCGCGCGGCACGTTCGATGAAGATCGCCAGCACACAAGCTTCCTCCATGGTCTTGCATGCGCACAACTGGCCGTGATGCGCGAGGAGGATCGCGCGCTTGTTCCCGATCGCGTTGGAGATGATCTCGCCTTCCTCGTCGCCGATCGGCACGCCCGGCCATTCGGGCAGCCACGCGCAATCGTCGTAGAACATCGAGGTATCCATGTGCGCCGGCTCGAGCGGTTCGCCGATGATCGACAGAGCCGAGCAGTACGGCGGATGCGTGTGCACGATGCAGTTGATCTCGGGACGGTTGCGGTAGATCCACAGATGAAAGCGATTGGCCGGATTAGCCATGCCCTCGCCTTCGAGTACCTTGAGGTCGTCGTCGACCAGCTGCACGTTCGATGCGCTCGCTTCGTCGAAGCCGAGGCCGAAGCGCAGCATCCAATACGTCCCGGGCTTGTCGGCGCGTGAGGAAATCTGGCCGGCCAGCGCCGACTCGTGTCCTTCCTTCGCAAGAATGCGGCAGGTGAGCGCGACTTTCTGGCGCGCGCTCCAGCTCGCTTCCAGCAGATGCTTGTCCATCTCCGCGCTCGAGCGCTGGTGGTAATACTCCTTCGGCCGCGTGGTCGTCACGGTCATTGGTTGGTCCTCGCCTAGTGCCACGGGCTTGCCGTGGGGCGTATGACGGTACGCGTCGGCCCAGGCTTCTTTGCGCTCGCTGAGTGCCGCAGTGCCGGTCAGGCCCCGGCTGGTTACCAGGCGCTCTAGCGCCGCCAGCCAATGTTCGTAGTAACGCTAGCCGTCATCGGGCTCGCCGCGCTCCGATGCCGCCTTCAGTTCCGCGGCAAGCGCTGCCGCCCACTCCTTCCAAGTGAAATGGCCCTGCTCGGAGAGCTTCACCGCCAATGCGAAGGCCTGGGCCTGCCATAGCTCGGCAAACACTGGCCCACCATCGTCTCGCGGCAAGCTCGGCAGCGTTGTCAGGCGCTCCGAGGACTCTTGGCTTGAATCAGGCCGGCTCAAGGTAGTCGTCCCACATGTCGATGTAAACCGCATCTCGCGGCGACGCTTCCTCGCCCCACAGCTCGCGCGCCGCGAAGCGCACCGAGTACAGGCGCTGCGGGTTCTCCCCCTGAAAGTGCGCGTTGGTGTCCGGAAAAACGAAGACGCCGTGGTCCCGGTCGACCGTCCCCAGCTTGCCGCGCGCGTACCGCGGCAGCCGAGTGTGGCCCGTGGGATGAAGGTTGCGCACGCGGACCCGCTGCCCTGTTGCGAAACGCGCGGGCGCCGGCACGTCCCGGCTGAAGGTTCTCCTAGCCGTGAACGCCGCGACCCGTTCGAGGCTGAGCGCGGGTGTGGCCTTGGGCGAGCTGCTCGCCGGCTTGCCACTATCAAGTTCAGTCTGCGTGACCAGTCCGTGCTCGATCAGGAGCCGGATCAGCCCGGCGCGCCACTTCTCGTAGTAGCTCATCCGCAGGTATTCGGCCGGTGGAATCAGCTCCCGCGAGTGGCGGGATGCATCGATATTCCACTTGCCCCAGGCACCCATCGCACGCGTCAGCGCGTACACACGGCCTTCCCACGGCTCATGAAAAACGGGCTCGTCTCGCTGGTACTCCACGGGGCCGAAGCCGTGCATCCCGCCCATATCGTGCACGCCATTCATCAGCGGCCTCCCGCCTTGTCGATCGTCACCTTGCGGACACCGACCATTGCATCGCGTGTCACCAGCGCCGACAGCTCCTCCTCGTTCATGTTCTCGCTGCCCGCCGGCCTCTCCGGCAGCACGAGATAGCGCAGCTCCGCGGTGCTGTCCCACACGCGCACCTCGACATCCTCGGTGAGCTCGGTTCCGAACTCCCGCAATACGCCTCGAGGGTCGATGACCGCACGCGAGCGGTAGGGCGCCGACTTGTACCAGACTGGGGGCAGGCCCAACACCGGCCACGGGTAGCACGAGCAGAGGGTGCACACGACCAGATTGGGGATTCGGGGCGTGTTTTCCACGGCCAGCATGTGTTCGCCTTGCCCGCCGCGATAGCCCAGCTCCTTGAGTGCCGCCGAGGCGTCGGCCAGCAACCGTCTCTTGAACTCCCCATCGACCCACGCCCGCGCGACCACCCGGGCGCCGTTTCGCGGGCCGACCTTGTGCTCGTAGGTGTCGATCAACACGTCCAGCGCCGCCTGGTCGACCAGCCCCTTCTCGACCAGCAGCGACTCGAGCGCCTTCACGCGCAACGCCATGTCGGAAGGAACTGCCTGGTGCTCGTGATCGTGGTCGCTGTCCGATGCTTCGGCCATGTCCTGCCTCCTCTTGGAACGCTCGCGGTCGGCCTCAGCGGTTGGTGCTCGCGGTCGAGGTTGACGGCGGCGATCGAGCATACCCGGAAGCGCGCCTGGGGAGCAAGGACGAGCCCCCGAGTGACGCCAGGCGGTCCTGCGGCGACCTTCGTAGTGGCGATCGATGAGGCTTCGCGCGGGCTCTAGACGCGAGCCCGAGAGTTTGTCAACATCGGGGGCCTCGAAACCTACCCATGTCGGAGGCGTCATGAACATCGCGAAGAACATGAAGCTCCTCGCGCACCATCCGCTCGATGGCTTCGGCAACATCGGCGAGGGCATGGCCCTCCAGAAGACGCGCGACAAGCGGCGCGTGCTGTGGCTCGCGCACGAGTCGGCGCCGAAGAACCTCACGGCCGTGGACGTGACGAATCCGAAGAAACCCGCGGTAATCACGCAGACCGATCTGCCGCACGAGCGCATGCGCTCGAACTCTCTCGACCTCGTTGGTGACCTCCTCGTCGTCGCGTACCAGACGCGCGAGCCCGGCATGAAGCCGGCCGGCTTCGAGATGTTCGACGTCTCCCATCCGGCCCGGCCGAGGTCGGTGACGTTCTTCGACTGCTCCGGCCCGATGTCACGCGGCGTTCACCATCTGTGGTGGGTGGACGGCGAGTACCTGCACATGGCCGCCGGCGCCGCCGACTTCAGGCCGCGCAACCAGAAGGACGATCAGTGCTATCGCATCGTCGATGTGAAAAACCCGACGCAGCCTGCGGAGGTCGGACGGTGGTGGTTGCCGGGGACGCAAGAAGGGGACGCGACGCCCGCGCTGCCGCGACATCCGCAGTTCGACACCGGCTACCGCGCGCACAACACCAACGTGTATCCGCAGCGGCTGGACCGGGCGTACGTCGGCTACATCGACGGCGGCGCGTGCGTGCTCGACATCAGCGACAAGGCGCATCCGAAGCTGCTCGGGCGGTGGGACTATCACCCGCCCTTCCCCGGCTTCTGTCACACCGTGCTGCCGCTCTTCTCGAGGAATCTCCTCGTCGTGAGCGACGAGTGCACGAAGACGGCTGGGCAGGACTGGCCAAAAATGATCTGGATCGTCGACGCGCGCCGCGAGGACAAGCTGGTCCCGCTCAGCACATGTCCAGCGCCACCGCTCAAGCAGTTCAAGAACAAGGGCAACGGCCGCTACGGCGCGCACAACCTGCACGAGAATCGGCCGGGCCATTGGTATTCGGAAGACCTCATCCTCGGCACGTTCTTCAACGGGGGCCTGCGCGTGTTCGACGTCAAGAACCCGTTCGAACCGAAAGAGGTTGCGTGGTTCGTCCCGCCCGCGCCGAAGAAGTCGCCGGCGAAGGCGATCCAGATCAACGACGTGCTCGTCGACGAGAAGCGCATCGTCTACACGGTCGATCGCGTGATCGGCGGGCTCTACATCCTCGAGATGAAGGTGTAGCCGGGAGTGGCAGCCCGCCTATAACTTCTACTGTCCAAGCGCACGAGGAGATGTGATCGCCGTGGGGGTCTATGAGAACGGCGAAGTCTGACTGACGTGGTGGGTTTGGGACCTGAACGAACCCGCCGTCTTGCCTCGGAACTCGCCAGGCAACAGATTGTGCTGGACGTGACCAAGGAGTGGGCTTGCTGGCGGGCGGGACGAGGGAAGTTGAATCTTGCCGTCGCGGATGCGGTGCTCATCGCCGAAGCAGTACGGAGTGCCATTGTGCCCCCCGGGCTATCGATCGATCGCCCAGACGGCCACCGAGCCATCGCGGTGGAGCAGGACGGCGTCGCCCACTGACTCCAGCGCTGCCTGCTGCGTCGGCCACTCCGGCGAGCGGCCGGGATGCGGCAGGTGGATGACGACCACGATCTCGATACCGGACGCGCGCAGGTTCGCCCGGAAGGCGGCCGGGTCGACGGTGAGCGGTCCCGGTGCCATCGCATCGGCGATGGGCCCGGTGGCGATCCGGCCGTCGCCGTCGAGCCGGACGGGTCGGAGATGGTGCCGGGCACCAAAGGTGGGATAGACCCACTGGTCGCCGAAGACCGCCACGCGGGCGCCGGCGGGTTGCCGATCGAGTACCGCCGCCGCGCGACCGAATAGGGGCTCCTGATGGAACGCCGCCGCGGTCGCCGTCGCCTTGGTGCCGTGCACGCCGACCACGAGCGCGGCGACGACGAGGGCGCCCACCGCGAACCCCGCGGCTGGGCTCCGCATCCGGTCCCACTGCCCTATCGGGGCGAGTGACCACGCTCGCGCCATGAGCGCGGCGGTAACCGCCAGAGCCACGAGCGCGGCGGGCGCCACCAGCCCGGCAGTGGAGGCCAGGGGGGCGCGATCGCGATGCCGACGGCACTGATCATTCTCCACGCAGAAGCGCCGGGGCCGGCATCGATCAGGAAGCCGAGTGCCGCCCAACCCAAGATGGGAAGCAGCGCGATGTACCGCATGCTGTCCCAGTGGATGAAGCCTGACCGAAACGTCATAGCATTGCCGGCCGAATAGGGCGCAATCGGCAGGAGCGCCAGGGTGGCGGTCGCCAACGTCAGCGACCCCCACGCGAAATATCGGCGTGATCGCGTCAGGGGCCGGCGATGCAGCGGCAGCCAGGCCGCCAGCCCAATGAGCCCGCCGATGGCGAGGACGGCGTGCAGGCGTGGCCAGTCCAGGTAAACGGCCAGCGTGTCGTCGAGCGCTCGCCGGAGGCTCTACTGCCGAGCGTATTCGAGCAGGGTCGTTTCCGGAAAGGTCGTCCCCTTCCAGCCAAGGAAGGCCGCGGGATAGACGGGATTGTCGGTGTGCACGACGTTGCGCGCATACCAGTAGCCGGCGGTGACCATCCACCCCGCAATCATGACGAGCCCGATCCCAAGCACGGCGCGCACGCGGCTCCGAACGCGGGGTGACGACCCCGCCGCGCGCAGGGCCAGCATGGCGGCGATGATGAGCGCCTGAGTCGCGGCGCTTACCTTCACGCCGAGGGCCATCCCCGTGAGCAATCCGACGAGTACACAGTCGATCGCGATCTCGCGTCCTCGCTCCCTCTCGCCGCGGGGAACGGCGACCGCCAGCGCCGCGAAGAGCGTGGCCGCCACCGCCAAGTCGGCGTCGGAAAAGCTCGAGGCCATGATCGCGATGCGTGGCGACGTCGCGGCCAGCACGATAGGAACGGCCCACGCAGAACGACGGCATTCGAGCCGTCGGAGCAGCTCGGCGCAGCCGGCCACCACGATGCCGCCGTAGAGCACTCCCGTGAGGCTGACCCAGGCCAGCGCATCGCCGCGCGACTCCGGAAACGGGAGCATGAACCACGTGGCAACGACGCTGGCCGAAAGGGGATACCAGGCCTGCATGGTGAAGGCCTGGGTCGGCGCGACGGCGGCGATGGCGTGATCGCGCAGCCACAGCGCCGGGTAGACCATGTGATACGTGTAGTCGTCCCAAATCCAGAGCCGTGTGGCCTGGAAGAGGTGCGGCCACGCCCACACGACGCCCCCAGGGAGCGCCACCAGCGGCGGAAAGAGCGCCGTGGCGGTGACGTGATCAGGGGCGGACCCAAGTGCCACGCATGCGCGATCGCTCAGGCCTCCGGCCGTATTGGCCCCGCCGTCGCCATCCCGCGCGGTGGCCCAGATCCTCGGCAGCGCTCGACCGCGCCGAGCGCGGTGAGGGAACCAGAGCAGACCAGCAAGGGCAATGGCTAGCAGCGTGCCGACACCGCCGATGCCGAGATAGCCCTCCAATCCAGCTAGCAGGACTGCCGAGTGACCACGATGAGATAGCCGCCGAGCGTGCCGAGCACGAGCGGGCCCGCTCCTCCGCCTAGGCGCGCGATGCGGGCGGCGATGACTGCCACCGCCACGGCCGCGGCGTTGAGGGCGATCAGCGATAGCGTTGGTGGCTCCTCATGCGCTGGCACCATACACCATCGCGCGTTTGGAGTACCGTGCGCTCACCTCGGTCCGTCTCGCCGCGCGGAGGTCACGAAGGGAGGAGCATGCCGGCCCGCCGTGCACAGGCATACGTCGAATCGGTGACAAGCTACGGCGCCAACCAGTGCCTGGTGATATAGAGGCGCCCTTATCGGTCCCGCGTTGGCGTTGAATGTCGAAGATTCTGACAGGCGGCAACAGGCTGGGTAGCAAATGCCTCGACTCCTCCCGGAAGAATTTGCCAGAAGCGAAGGGCTGGTGAGTCACCGGGAAAGAAGTAGGGGGGAAGGACTCTCTTCCGTCATCCGCTCTTGGATTTTCCATCTAGACTGCTCTCTATTTCGGGTGTAAGCCTGCTCGCAGATGATCATCGGATGCGCACTGTCGCAGATGACGAGTCGTGATGATGCGCGCGAAAGCGATCTCAGTGGTGGTTTGCGTACTCATCTTCTTCGTCCGTGAGCTAGCCGACCGATCAAACGCGTGAGAGCATGGCCGCCCCATCGTCGAAGCCCGCGGAAACGATCCTCCTCGTCGATGACGACCCTGAGGTTCTCTCCCTGGCCGCGGACATCTTGCGAGCGGCGGGGTACGCCGTCCTGAGCACGAGGGACCCGCGTGAGGCCCTCCGAATCTCCCGTGCGGGACCCCTTCATTTGCTCCTGACCGACGTTGTGATGCCGCTCATGAGCGGGAGGCGGCTCGCGGAAGAGCTCCGGAGCATCCGACCCGAGGTGAAGGTGCTCTTCATGTCGGCGTACAGCATCGAGACCGTCAAGGATTATCTGATTCTGTTGGCCCCCGAGGAGCCGTTCTTAGTCAAACCGTTCACCATGATCGAGTTGAAGAGTAAGGTCCGAGCCGCCCTTGAGTATCACTCGCCGTTTTCGCAGCCACGAGTCAGTCCAGATGAACCTGATCACGATTGAACTCGATGCCAACGTCTACGAGGTGAGCCCCCCGACCGGGCCGGGCCGCGGCGCTTCGCCCAGGTCGACATCGATCTCGAGGACATGCTGACGCGCGCGAAGCCGGCCCCCGTCATGCCGGCCGCGTTCGCGGCCTCGACACCCGCCGCGCTGTCCTCGATGGCCACGCACCGCGCAGGCGACGCCCCGTACGCGCGCGCGGCGTGCAGGAAGAGATCGCGGGCCGGCTTGCCGCGGCTAACATCCTCCGCGCTGAAGATGCGGCCGCCGAAGCGCGCAAGGCGCCCGGTCGCCATCCGCGACACGCGGATGCGCTCGTCAGTGCCGCTTGAGGCGACGCAGAGGTTGCCGAGTCGATCGAGCGCGTCCGCGACCCCGGGCATCGGCGCCAGTGATCGGCGGAACCGCGCGAACAGCTCCGTGTGAAAGTCCGTTTCGAAGAGCGCCGGCGGACGACCAAGGCGCCGCTCGCTCCACGCGCGGATGTCACCTTGCGATCTACCGAGGAAATTCATGCGGCAATCGGCCGGCGTCATCGGCCCGCCGCACCGGGTGAGCAGCGCCGCCGTCACGAGTTGGGCGTCACCCTCGCTGTCAACGAGCACGCCGTCGTTGTCGACGATCACTGGCCCGAACGGCGTCGCTCATGCCGAGCCGGCGCTGAAGGCCTGGCGCAGCTCGGCGCTCCGCACGGTGCGGCGCATCCACGTGAACCCGCCGGCGTCCTTCATCTCGCGCACGCCTTCGAGGACCGCCGCCAACGCCAGGCGCGAGAGCGAGCCGCCGATACTGACGCGCTTGACGCCCGCCGCGGCGAGCTGTGCGAGCGTCAGCGACGGATCGCCGTGCGACATAACGACGTTGACCGGCTTGCGCACGCTCGACACCACGGTGCGGATAGTGTCGAGGTCGCGCAGGCCCGGCGCGTAGAGCACATCGGCGCCCGCGTTCTCATAGGCTTGCAGCCGCCGGATCGTGTCGTCGAGATCCTTCGGGGCGTGCAGCATCGTCTCCGCACGCGCCGTCAGCACGAACGGGAATCCGAGCGCCCGCACGACCTCGACGGCCGCGTGCACGCGCTCGACCGCGAGGTCGAAGTCGTAGATCGGCTTAGCCGGATTCCCGCTGGCGTCCTCGAGGGAGCCGCCGACCAGTCCGGTCGCCGCGCCCAGGCGCATCATCTCCGCCGCCGCCTTGGGATGGTCGGCGTAGCCGTTCTCCAGATCGGCGCTCACGGGCAGATTCGTCGCCTCGACGATCGCGCGGCAATTCGCCAGCACCTCCTCGCGGCTGACCACCCCCGCGCCGTCGGCGCGGCCCAGCGTGTTCGCCAGGCCGAGGCTCGTCGTGGCCAGTGCCTCGAAGCCGAACGACGCGAGCAGTCGCGCCGTGCCGGCATCCCACGGGTTGGGAATGATAAACGCGCCCGGCCGCTCGTGCAACGCTCGAAACGCCTTCGCCTTGTCGCTCTGGGTCCGCATGGCCCGTCCTCCTGCGCGTCAACCTACACGCCCGTTGTCGCGCCGTCCAATGCATAGAACTTGGGGGGTCATCAGGGATCGTGATGGCCCGGCGTGTGGTAGCAGCCCCACCCATCTGGGGATGGCGATGGTCGGTCACAAGACGGAGAGCGTGTACCGCCGCTACGCCATCGTCGAGGAAGGCATGCTGAACGAAGCGGGCATGAAACTCCACGCGACGGGTAGATTGCCACTAGCCGGTTCACGGAAGCGAAATCAATGATTGCGCGTCGATTCTGCAACGTCGCATCGTATCCGCTAACGACAAGCACGTCGACACGGTCACGTTTCAGTATCGCGAGGGCCGCCTTGAACGATCAGAAGGAGATCCAGCACGGAGAGCGGAATCATCGCAACCAGAATACACGCTCGAGTGAACGCCTGGCAGACGAACTCAGTCCCGCGACGCCATCCGGCATGAATCGCATCGAGAGCAGGAGGATCGCGCCGAACACCGGCTGCGTCAGGTCGCGGGACACGGTAGCAGCGACGTCGGGCCAAAACTGGAGGAAGAGACCGCCGGCCAATGCGCCCCAGACTGAGGTCATGCCGCCGAACACCGCGCCCACGAGCAAGAGGATTGAGAGCCAGTAGGTGAAGCTCTCGGGTGCGATGAAGTCGAGGAGCAGCGCAGCGAGCGCGCCGGCGACGCCCGCGTACGCCGCCCCGATGGCGAAGGTCAACGCCGTGTATCGGGCCACAGCGATCCCCGCGGCTTCTGCGGCGATGGGGTGATCGCGCATGGCCCGAATCGCGCGGCCGGTTCGGCCCGCTACGAGATTGCGGGTCATCCAGAGCGCCAAGCTGAGGATACCGAGGGTGACGAAGTACCACCATTGATCCTGATCCAGCGGCAGGCCTAGCGGTGCTCCGGGCCGATCGAGATAAAGGCCCTGCACGCCACCGGTCCAGGGAGCAAGATAGCTCGACTTGAGCGTCTGCGGGACGGCGAGGGCGAGGGCGAACGTGGCCAGGGCGAGGTAGAAGCGGGCGAGCCGCGACACCATGCGCCCGAAGAGGTATCCCGCAGCCAGGCACACCAGCGCGGCGCCAAAGATCCCGACGTAGGCAGACACGCTCCCGTGACGCGTGAGCACTGCCAGCGTGTAGGCCCCCAGCCCGTAGAACGCGCCGTGCCCGAGGGAGATCAGTCCGGCTTGTCCCGCGATCAGGTTGAGGCCGAGGATCGCGATCGCGTGCGTCGCCGCCAAAGCCAGTTGATAGGTCCGAAAGCCCCACAACAGAAACGGCAGCACGAGCGCGCACAGGACGAGCAGCGCGACGGCGAGACGGCGAAGATCTATTGGCGCGGATGCCAGCTTTTCACACCGGCAGAATGGTCGCCGAGACAATAGCACAACGAAATATCCCCTCCCACTCGTCGGACAAGAGTGCGCGGCCGACCGTGGAATCTTTACCAACTGATCGTTCCAACGAGCCTCCCATCATTTGTCAAGGCGCTTTCCGCTTAGACCCTTGTACCGCGTGTCCTCACGATGCTCTCACAACGGCGGTGGAGAAGGCGACCGTCGCTCAGTGATTTTAGCTGCATGGACATTCCGATGCCGATGTTGGCTCAGCTCCCGGGAGATTCAAGGTAGCTGGGGCCATAGGAAGGGCAGCAGCATGAGGGCCACCAGAACCATGAACGTTGACGCTGGCCACAGAATCCTGTTAAAGACCGGACCCGATGGTGCCTGCGGCCAATCCGCCTCAACGAACGCGAAGAGGACCCCCCTGTCCGGCCGCCAATCGAGGCTCCAGAAGAGCCCGCCAGACACCTAGAGGACGGACGAGGCGAGGAGATTTACGAGCCACGTCACGGGGTAGGTGCCGTCGCGAACCAGAAGATAGCCATCATAAGACCAACTTGCTGAAAAGAACCACACGCAAGCCGCGACGAGAGCCTGGTGGACGGGTAGCTGCCGCCGGAGCGTCTTGAACAGTACGCCCACCGCCCAGGGTGCGGTCAGGAAAGTCAGCACCGACATGAAGGCCGCGTCACTATAGTCCCAGGTAGGATCGCCCGTGTACGGGGCTATGATGATGAGGCCAATCGCGGCGATGCTGAACGTGGCGAGCTTCCACGGGACCCAGAGAAACCGCCAGTACTCACGGCGGCAGAGGGCGTAGTCGCGCCGGGACCATGCCAGCCGCACCCCGACCACCACGCAAGCCGCCGCCCACATTGCAACGTAGGCATAGACGGAAGAGCTGGCCGTGCTCAATCGGGGAAAAAGGGTCGCTCGTTCTTGCGTGATGCTGCTCGTAGCATCACAGCACAGACGCGAGAGCGAGAGACTTGTTCAAAGCCGTCACTTCTGTGGACCGTGAATGGAACATAGCTGGTTTCTGTGCCGTGTGTCGTGGGAGGATAGTCGCCGGTCCCGGTATGTGCTCGGATTGAGCGCAGGGTACTGGTCGGGCGATGAAAAGCCATCCGAAACGTTTCGCGGCCGTGATAGTTCCCAGTCCGCGTGGCACAGCGCGACAGGGGCTAGTTCGACCGCACGCGATAGCGAAGGTGGACGACACCGTTAGCGAATCGGTGTTCGTCGAGGAGCGCAAGGTCGATGCGCCCGTGGGTCGGCAGCGTCGGGTTACGCCCGCCGAGAATGACGGGCCAAACGATCAGATGGCACTGATCGACCAATCCGGCTTCGAGTGCCTGTGCCGCGAGGTTCGGCCCCCCGACGAGCACATCGCGGGGAGCCGCCGCCAACATGTCGCGCACGGCGCCCGGATCGAAGCGGCGTTCGAGCCGGGTCTTGGCCGTGGACACTGTGGTCATGCTCGTGGAGTAGACAACCTTGTCTGCCGCTTGCCAGACGCTCGCGAAGGCGCTCATGAGGTCCGACTGCGCCGCCAGCGAGGCGTCGGTTTCCCACACGGCCATCGTGTCGTACATGCGCCGCCCATAGAGGTAAGTGCCGGCCGACCGCATGAGGTCGGTAGTGAACGCGAATACCGCTTCGTCAAGTTTGGCCCAGTCGAAGGCGCCGGTGTCATCCTCGGTGTAGCCGTCGAGTGACATGTTCGACGCGTAGATCAGCTTTGCCATGGCTCCCTGAAGTTCCTAGCTCTCTACGATCATGTTAAGCGTGAGTTCGGGATTGTCGCTCTGGATACGTGGCTCGCCCTCGATCTCGCCGTCAGTGTCGCGAGCGGCACCGATGCGATCGGGCGCTTTCCGGTCGTCGCGCCCGGCACCGTCCTCTTGTACGGCGCCGAGGACGCCGCCGTCCGCCTCCGCGAACGTCTCGACGCCATCTGCGCGGCGCGCGACGTATCGCTCGCCGCGGTCGACGTGCGCCTCATCGTCGTGCCGAGCCTCCGTCTCGACTCCGAGCGCGACCTTGCTCGGCTCCGGCGGACGCTCGACGAGCATCGGCCGCGCCTCCTCGTGCTTGATCCGCTCGTCCGGCTTCACTGGATCGACGAGAACTCGGCCGGCGAGATGAGCGTCCTGCTCGGCGAGCTTCACGCGCTCTAGCGGGAGCGCGCGCTCGCCGTCGTCCTCGTCCATCATCTCCGCAAGATCGCAGGTAACATAACACCATTCTCAGGCACTGCCGGCGTCTACCCGCTTGGCACAGCAACGACGGTTTAACCGGCATCGGCTGCAACGCTTAGTCAGGCGGCGACGCTCACGAACCATATACGGAACGACCCACGCAGTGCAGGTAGAACTCAGCGGTGTACGGGCCCACGTGCCTGAGCCGCTTTTGCAGAAGTACGCACGCATCCTTTTCTGACTTGACCGTGCGAAGGTAGCGCCCGAACGTGCCGTGCTCTTCGCGTATGCGCTCGAACTCCTGCGCGTTCGCAACAAGAGCCGCAACCTTTTTCGGATTCCTCAGCGCGCCCTGCCTGCGAAGCAGCGCTGCAGGAGGTACATGCGCGAGCTTTGCAACTTCGAAGTTGAAGAATGCGCGGCGATAGAGCGGCCAGCTGCTGCGCACGCGGGCCCAGCTCAGGCCAGCCTGCAGGATGCACAGGGACAGGACTTCGAAATACTCGTGGTCCGTACGCGGTCTCTTGCCGGGAAGGCAGCGGCTCGGCTCCTCCTTCGCGAATGTACATTCCCAGGGCGCGCGGTGGGTCATGCTCTATCAGCTCTACGGCCTTTCATGAATCGACGAGAGGTGACAGCCCTTCGCCACCTAACTATAAGTATCTTGAAATTGCGTAGCGCGACAGACCTTGCGCACCGCGCGGCGCAGCAGGGCCAGGCGCGATGAAGTCGAACTCCCAGAGCGCCCATCCGCCGCACCTTTGGCCCGGATCGTCGGTCGCGTCTACCCGCTTGGCAGCGTCTTTTGACTCAAAGGATAGCGGAGCTCTCGGGGCTGCCAACGGCCGGTGGCGTTGTCAGCCGGTCCCGAAGGTTTGCTCCCACGTCGCCCTGACGCTGCGCAGGAGCGACGGATAGACGATCAGCTTGCGGAACGGGTCGATCAGAGTCATGTAGACGGGCGTGAAACGCCCGACGTTCTGGACATACACGCCGAAGTAGAAGCGATAGGCCGTCGCCGTTTCGACCAGGGCACTCAGCGCCGCGGCGTGGGCGGTGCGGTTGACCAGCTCGAGGAGCTGCTCGTTTTCGAATCGGTACACGAGTCGGAACGGCCCCTCGCGCATGCCCGCCAGCGCAAGAGAGCTCGAGCGATCTGTGGACGTGAGACGTGTACTGAAGGTCTCCCCCACCACGGCGGGCTGCCGCTCTCGATCCCAGCCGAAGAGCCCGCCGACGAAGAAGCGGAGGCGTAGCAGCGCGCGCACCACTCGCGAAGGCTTGAACGGAGGCCCGCCTGCAGCGCGCAGGAACTCTCCCAGCGTGATGCCGGAACGCATCCGCGGCAAATCTATCGCCCAGACGTCATGGAGCGGCACGCCGGCGAGAAACGCGTGCGCCCGCAACGGCAACCGCTCGTACTCTTCCGTCGAAATCTGTGGCATCGGGCCACCCTCGTGGGGAGCGGTGTGTCAAGCCCTCATTGCGCGTTGACTACCTTCAACACCAGGAAGAGAGAAGAGTCAATCCCAAGGAGCTCCTGTGCTAGGTTGCACCTCATCGAAATCGGCTGGCGACGTCACCATCGTGTCACGAAGGAGCAAAGCAACAGTGGTACGCTCGCCGGCAATTACGCTTCACAGGGAGGAGATCGCAGATAACATAACACCCGTTCCAAGGCACTGCCGGCGTCTACCCGCTTGGCGGTGCGCGTTACCACTTCGCAGACCGATG
>Ga0306921_10000380_pt1 | contig 37987 bp, 36 predicted proteins | sample sta12Cox44000080_FD_203760 | JGI IMG/M metagenome (GOLD analysis project Ga0306921, IMG submission 203760) | Lab enrichment of tropical soil microbial communities from Luquillo Experimental Forest, Puerto Rico - statoxic.12C.oxic.44.000.080 (v2)... | ecosystem: Environmental > Terrestrial >... | reverse complement strand
GTGGTGCCGCGGAAACAGCGTTAGACTGCAGAGCGACTGCCACAGCGAGGATGGATGCGAGAGTGAGCGAAGTGGCCTTTAAGGCAGAAACGCATTTTGTGTACATGTTTAATCAGCTCCTTGAGCCACTCGCTTGACGCGGATTATAAGACCAAATGGCCGTATCTGAGGCAATGTTCCGGGTGGGAGTAGTAAGCCGGCTTTGACTGCATGAGTAAAGTGGCAAATTTCGTGGTCCGCTGCCCCTCGGCATCGATACGAAGGAAATCCAAGGTCAACCCGAATATATCTGCCTTTCCGATTCCTTCTTATTTCGCAATGGACATCCTGGCGCTCACGGTTGGAGCTTCGGCACAATCAAATGGTCCGCGGGGATCTGTGTGCTTTACGGTCTCCCCACCAACGAATACTGCCACGCGACGGACACGTTCTGATCTGACGAGCCTGGTGCCCAGAAACCAGGTCGCTACGCTGGACCCTAATTACTGAGCGGCTTCGACAGTGAGCCTTAGTCCGATTGCCTTGGTGACGGCGACCAGTGTGGATAGACGAGGGTTGCCGTGCTCGGACAGAGCTCGGTAAAGGCTTTCGCGTTCGATGCCCGCAGCTTTCGCGACTTTCGCGATACCCTGCGCCTGGGCGAGATGACGTAACGCGATTAGCAGAACGCGGGGCTCGTCTTCATCTTCCAACGCAGCTTTGAGGTATTCGGCAGCAAAATCCGGGTCTTTGCGGAGCCGTCGAATAATGGCCTCATCATGCGAAACACTAGTTTTACGTTTCATGAGTTTCCCCTCCTTTCCTTGTAATCCCTGAGGTGTTCCAGCGCCCGCTCAATGTCAGCGGCCTGCTTTCGTTTGTCGCCGCCACCGAGAACCAACACGCACGCCTTGCCGATCATGGCGTTATACACGCAATAGCCCGGTCCCCAGTCGACTCGTAGTTCGTATAGTCCCCGCCGTAGCGACTTGCAATCGCCGAAGTTTCCGGCAGCAAGCCGGTTAATTCATGTCGCTATCTTTGCCTGAGCGCGGGCGTCTGCCAGTTCCGTCAGCCAATCGTCAAAAACGTCCTTTCCCAGAGGGTTGACATAGTGACGGATTTCGATCACCGCTGAATTGTAACCTATAAGTCACAACACGGACAATTGCTAATTTTTGGGAATCCTCGGCTGGCGTTCCGACGGAACGCGAATTGAAAGCACAATTTCTACTGTTTACAAGCACCCAGTCGTTCACCTCGGCAGCTCGGTCCCCTGCCTGCTCCGCCGCCATGTAAGCGGCGTACCAGTCCGGCCAGTTCGCGTCGTGCTGCCCGTTACGCTCCTCGTGCTTGCCGTGGGCGGCTGCAGCGCGCCGCATCGCGCTTGCCAGATCGTTTGCTGATGCAAAGGTAGTCGTCGCGGGATCGATTCGGCCGGGCAACCGAAGCGTGACCTCCTGGACGAGCCACATGTTTCCGTCGGGATCTTCGAAGGTGACGTACGAGAGGTAGCTCTGGCGCTCGGGGTCCGGGCCGCTGATAGGTCGAGCTGGGGAGAACGGCGAGCCGTGGAACACTTCGCTGGCGTTGATGCCCCTGGCCACGAGCTCCTTGTGGGCCGCCTCAATGTCGGAGACGATCAGCGTATTTCGGAGCCCGCCAGGCGCGGCCGCCGTGACTCCCTTGCCGAACGTGATCGAGCACCCTGAACCCGGGGGCGTGAACTGGACGAGGCGAAAGTCGTCTCCCATGACAATGTCGCGGTCGAGCTGCCACCCGAGCCTTATGTAGAACTCCTTTGCACGGTCCACGTCGGAGACGGGTATGAGCGCGACCTCGAGCTTCATGTCGGCTCTCGCGGCAGCGGCGTCATACTTCTGTTGTTTAATGCTGATAGCTGTTTGACTCATGTGACTCTCCTTTCGCATGTTTAGATACGTTCAGCCAGTGGCTGCACCGGAGCAGGTGGTGCACAAGCACGCCGGCGGCTTGAGACTCCGGCGCGCTTTATAGCGATCTGCTCCTATCGAGCTGAAACACGGCACAGAATTCTCCGTGCTACTTTCCTGCGGTCATGCCATTAGCCGGCGCGGGCGCGAAATGAGCGCGGCCATCCTCGATCAGCCATTTGTCGCCGTGGCGGGAGGCCACGTAGAAAAAGTTGATCGGGATTACGGGAATGACCTTCCCATCCGGGCCAATGACGTTACGCACGGCAAGGAGCGCATCGACGAACGCAACATCGGGCTTGATGAAGCGGACTCGATAATTGGAGAACACCGCTTGCGTCGAGCCGGTGACGGCGTGCTCCGCCTCGGGACCGAACTCCTTCACCATCGCGACGCGCCCTTGCAAAAAGTTGCCGGTCGGGGTCAGGAAGGTTCCACTTTCGGTGAATAGGGACGCTCGGCGCTCGGCATTCTTTTGAACGAAAGCCTTAGCAAAGGAATCTGCGAGCGAGCGAACAGCTGCTTCGTCTCGAGTACCGTCGGCACGTGCAGGGAGGGTCGCACCGATGACGAGCGCGCACGCGAGAAACGCCAATCCGAGACCCTGCATCAAGCCTCGGAGTGCTGACTTGGACTCCCGGGTGGCTAAGTTGATGCTATGAGTTTCGATCAAGACAAATGGGTATTTTTGTAAGACTTTCATTTGTTTCTCCTTGATTTTCATTTTCATTCTCCGTTTTTTTCCGTGAATTCTTGGTTCTTGTAACCAGCAAGAAGAACTTGTGCTAGTTACAAACTGTTGTTGTTCACAGCGGTAGCTCGTTCCCGGCGTGCTCCGCTGCCATCCAAGCTGCACACCAGTTGGCCAGTTCGCGTCAGGATGCGCATCAGGCGCGAAGAACGGGAGCTCCAAACGGATCGCCCGTCATTCCGCCATCCACCATCAGCTCGACAGCGTTGACGTATGAAGAATCCTCCGAGGCAAGGAAGAGCACGGCTTTGGCAACGTCTTCCGGCTCACCCCAACGGCCCAGCGGAATCGCAGAAGAAACGAACTTCGCCAGCTTGGCGGTCTCGTCTGTGGACATAGAGGCGCGGGGCCCGCGCTTCCAAATGGGAGTCTTGGTCGCGCCCGGTGCGACAACATTCACGCGAATGTTGCGCGGCGCAAGATCTGCGGCGATGGATCGCGCCATCGCGACCAGACCACCCTTGGTGGCTGCGTACGCGGCCACACCCGGCTGGCCTAGATAGTTGTGCACCGATCCATTAAAGATGACGCTGCCGTTGTCGTTCAACAGAGGCGCGGCAGAATTGACGGTAAAGAAAGCGCCATTAAGGTTGGTGTGGATGACGTTCTCAAAAATGGTTTCGTCGGTCGAGCCAGTGGGCGTGCGGCCGGAGATGCCAGCATTCGCAAAGACAATATCCAGTTTCCCGAAATCCTTGGCCAGGGCTGCGAAGAGCCGCTTGCGGTCTTCTGCAACAGTAATGTCTACGCGGTAGCCCCGCACGCGTGGTGCGAGTTCAGCCACTGCTTCATCCAGCGTTTTCTGATCGCGACCCGTAATTGCGACTTCCGCGCCTTCAGAGATGAAAAGGCGGGCTGTGGCCAGGCCGATACCACTGTTACCGCCGGTGATGAGAGCCCTTTTCCCAGCGAGCTTCATAATGCCTCCTTTTTCCATGCCCGGCATCAAATATGATGGCCGTCATACATATGGTATGATGCCTATCATAGATGGAGGTTGCAAAAAAAATGCGCTATCCAGCCGAAGAGACCGCCGCAAAACATGAACGGATTGTTAAGGAGGCGTCCCGCCTGTTCCGTGAACGGGGATTTGAGAATGTAAGCGTGGGCGAAGTGATGAAGGCCGCTGGTCTAACCCATGGCGCGTTCTATGCCCATTTCGGTTCGAAAAAAGAACTCCAGGCGGCTGCCGTGGCCTACGGCCAGAAGGTTTCGCTGGGGCGCCTGCAGCTCAGTGAGGGCGAGAAGAGAAAAGGACCTTATGCGCCTGACCGCTACCTCAGCCAGTGGCACCGAGATAATCCGGGCGATGGCTGCACTATGGCCGCATTGGGTGCGGAGGTAGCTCGCTCGAGTCCTGAACTCAAAGCCGCGTTCGAGGAGGGATTTGAGGAAATTATTTCCGCGGGCGGTGGGCACCGAGAAGAAGCCATGTTTCGGCTAGCGGCGATGATCGGCGGCGTAGTACTGGCTCGCGCCGTGCAGGACCCGCGACTCTCGGACGAAATCCTAAGCAGCGTTCGACAAAAGCTCGGCTGATCGTGTCCTTGCGAATCCAAACTGTCGCCGAATTCGGAGTTCCAACCGGTGGTGAGATCCCCCACGATGGCCGATCCACGGTTTGCCGTTGATCCTAGGCATTTGTTCCATATTTATGGCATCCATGCCATAATGCTTTACATGAAAAAGCAAGCCGTTCGCACAACGGTTGATATTCCCGTCTCCTTATACCGCAAGCTCAAGGCACAGGCTGCGGCGCAGGGAAGGTCCGTCCGCGAGTTAATCCTTTTGGGCGTGCGAGTCACGCTTGTGGAGGGAAAGCGTCCTCGTTCCGGAAGAGTTAAATTCCCTCTAATTGTGTCAGACGGCCCAAAGGTCAATCTAACGAATGAACAGATCTATGAACACATTGAATTTCCTTGATGCTAACGTGTGGCTTGCCCTTATGTGGAGTCGGCACATCCATTCTGACAAAGCGAACGAATGGCTTGAGCGTTCGAGCGAAGAGAAGTTTCTTTTCTGCCGAATCACGCAATTGACGGTTCTCAGACTTCTCACGACCGCAGCAGTGATGGGAAGCGACGTGAAGAAGATGCACGAGGCCTGGGATCTGTGGGACAAAGTCTGTGCGGATGACCGGGTCGAATTTCTTCCTGAACCCGAAGCGATCGAGAGGGAGTTTCGACGCCTTTCGGCACTATGGAGTCCTTCGCCGAAGGTTTGGATCGATGCCTACCTCTTAGCATTTGCTTCCGTGGCGGGATTGAAGCTTGTAACATTTGATCGCGGGCTTCGCTCTCGCGGCACCGAGGTGCATGTCCTGTAAGATGGGCCCGACACAGTCACAGTATTTATGCAGTGATTCTCACTTGATTTCCGGTTGCCGGACTGTCGCACGTTTGAAAAACCAGCCAGCGGTAGGGGCTGTGAGTATCGAGTAAGTCCTAGCTGTGCGCAAGCACGGCGTCTTTTGTCCGTTCTTAAAGTCATCACCAGAAGGGAGGGCGGTGGGCGCTTGTGGAAATCGCGCAGCGATTTCCAAGGCGCGGTGGGCGCGTGCTCGGCGTCCATGGCGCCGGCAGCGTGCAGGCCCTGCAAGCCCGGCAGTCCTCATGGCAGCGGTCTCGGCGTCTTCCGCTGGGTTGTCGAACGCACCCTGGCCTGGCTGCATCGCTTCCGCCGCCTCGCGCTGCGCTACGAACGCCGCGCGGACGTCGACGAACATTTCCCACGCCTCGGCTGCGCCCTCATCACCTGGCGCTACCTAAAGAGGGAGATTTGAAACGCACTCTTAGAAGTTTTTCGCAATCTTCGTAGCACCTGAGTCGATGAGCAGAGTCGATGAGGAACGCCGCAGCGACCGATTTCGTTGTACATGATTTTGGACATCGGAATGAGACATCGGGCGGTTATTGCGTTTTGAGCGTCACGCTTTTTCAATAAGTTGCGTGTTATCAGTAGGCGCGTATCGTTCGACTCCCCCCGCCTCCACCACCTAATCGATTGATTGGAAATAGCTTATTTTAGGATTAAAGGCTCTCCTTCAAGCCGTTCAGGTAGCTCAGCAATTTCTCCAAATTGCTCTTGGTCAGACACGTATTTGCAGCTTGCCAGGAATCTACGCAGCTCGTCGATTTACCGTGGCTTGATCCTCCATACCAGACCTGCTTAACTCTCCAGAAGAGGTTCGGCACATGCAAGCCTGTGAGCGCACATTTGTAAGCCTCGTCATTGTCAGTGTTTCAACGGCGTCACTCTGTAGTGGCTCGATCTTCGCGGGCCCCAGAAGGATGATTCCTGCACAGAAAGCAAAGTTATCCAGGAGTCATGCGCGAATCTTGATTGGGTCAACGCCGAGCAGAAAAAGCCATTCATCGCTGAGCGCATAAAAACCACCGTAACAACTGCTGGATCTGAGACCCAGCGGTACCGGCAAATTGAGCTGGTTGCGCGGGACACAGCAGGTCGTGTTCGCGAGGAATACCACATTTGGCAAGGCGAAGATGCCGGTACCGGCTTTCCGCCAAAGATGGCGCTTGGTGGAATTCCCTCTTCCCACCGCGACTTGAATGTCGATGACCGGGGCCAATTCAGAGTTAGTATTCTCGATTGCTTCGGCGGAGAGAAAATTCAGCTTGAGCCGAGTTCGCAAATTGCGATTGTCCAACGGGCCTGCGCTGATTTGCCGACATATCAGCCAAGCGACCATCCTTATTCCGACAACGTCATTCAATTTCTAACCACCAACTATGTCGATACAGTGGTCGAGGATCTCGGGTCTAACCAACAAGAACTAGGGCAACATGAACTAGGCGCTAATCCGCTTCAAACTTTCCAGGTACGCGGGGTGAAGATCACTTGCCTGGGAGGGGAGCGAGACGGCGATTGGAAAGGGAAACCCGTAGGAGTTTGGGAGGGGTGGATATCGGATGAGCTTGGAGTGACTCTGCTCTGGACCATGTCAAATTTGATAAAACATTTCGAGACCCACTCTACCCTTCAGAACATCCGAAGAGAGGAGCCGGATGCCGATCTGTTCTCAGTACCATCCGGGTACAAAGTTACAAGCTGGTAGTAAATCAGCCTCAACTCCTGTCCGCAAACCGGTCAGGTTCATTGCGCCGAAATCCACGGCGATAACGCGTTTATCAGATGGCGAACCCAGACTTGTTCGCCGACTTGAGCCATCCCTATAATTGTAAGCAGGGCGTTGTCTATGGGCTCAAAAGCAAAAATCGAACAAAAAATCAATGAATTCTTTGGCGATGCCGACTCTACCGGCTTCGGAACTGGCTGGTGGAGTGGGATATTGTCAGCCTTTTTTGGAATTCTTTCCTTCGGCGGAGTTTTGTGCCTGCATTTTCCCCAGTTACTAAGCTCCCCTGAATTACGTCCGCATTATCCAATGCACACCATGCGGGTTCTGATCCAATGCCTCATTGTGGCGGCAATTTTGTTCGGGGTCATTTCCTCGATTCTGCGCAAGAAAAAGATTTTGGGGTTAACCGGAATATTGTTTGCCACCGCGGCGACGGCTTTAGGCGGATCAAGCGTGCCGATTAACGGTACTTTTCACGACGGCCTTTCCATTGGCCTGGACTGGTTTTGTCTAGATTTGCTTTTGATGGCGATCATCTACGTGCCACTCGAAAGAGTCTGGCCCCAATATCCAAAGCAGGGAACATTCAGGAACGAGTGGACTTTGGATGTGGTTTATTTCATGTCCACGCATCTCCCGATACAGGTTTTATCTTTTCTGGTTCTATTGCCCTCTATCCAGGCCACCAAATATTTGGGTGTTCCTGCGCTTCAGGCCCTTATCGCTCGAATGCCTTGGCTTTTGCAATTTTTCCTGGCCGCGTTGGTCGCGGACATCACAGAATATTTTGTTCATTTAGCGTTCCACAAAGTGCCTTTTCTGTGGCGTTTTCATGCCGTTCACCATTCTTCGAAGGCCCTGGATTGGATCGCCGGCTCACGCTCCCACTTTGTAGACGACACACTGGTCCGCGGATTTGTCCTTGCCCCTCTCACGCTTGGATTTTCGAAATCGATCATCTTTGCCTATTTGATCTTTGTCACTCTCCACGCTACTTGGGTTCATTGCAATTTCGGTCCCAATGCGAAATGGATCGAAGAGTTCCTGGCTATGCCCAGATATCATCATTGGCACCATACTTCGCAAAAAGAAGGCATCGACAAGAACTTTGCGATCCATTTTCCGTGGATCGATAAAATTTTTGGAACGTACTACTACCCTGCTACCTGGCCGGAGCACTACGGCCTGGACGGGGAAGAGATTTCGCCTAGCTTTTTGGGGCAAACGATCGATCCATTTATCGGCGGAAAAAGAACGTCTTAAAAGTCCAGGGCGGCCAAGGGAACGTCCTTGGGCAACTCTGCGCCCTTTATCGTTGCCTTCACCAGGCCAAGAGATTTCATAAGTTTGACAGTCAAGAATCCAAAGTCGTATTCCGATTTGTCGTGGCTTAGCCGCAAAAGGCCCTCATGGTGGTGATGGTTATTTTGCAAGCATGCGCTAAAGGTCGCCGTGACCGGCAGCCACTCGCCAATATTCATGGCGTTATCTTCCTGGTCGTGATACCGCCGGTATCCAAAGTCTCGAGTGTGGGTCCAATAGTTTTGAATCATATTCACCCACAGCGCAAAAAGTCGCACTCCCACCCACATCACGAGTGCAAATGTCAGATTCCCCGCTAACTTCCATAGGAGATAGAAACTAAAGGCTTGCGCAAGTATTGCAAAAATTGGGTTCGCAACTACTCGAAAGGTCCGCGACTGCAAAATCTTGTCGCCGGCCACATTCTCAGTGCATCGATATGGCATGACGCAGAGATACATGGTTCGCCAAAGACCGTCGCCTGAAAGTTTGTTGGGATCCCCGGCATGGTCAGCATATTTATGATGCAATCGATGACGGTTCACCCAGGCGGTTGGATCTACATAGACTCCGAACGTGCAGTTCACGACAGCGACGGCCTTTATGAACCATTCCTTATAGTCCAATGAACGATGAGCGATTCCCAGATGAAGAACATCGGCCAAATACAACCCGCCAAGAAACCAACAAAAGAAAAGATAAGCTCCGCCTAGTAAAATCCCAGTCCACAGAGTTGGGGCGAAGTACATACAAGCCAACAAGTAGGAAAAAATAATCAAATAACCTGAGACATTGTAGATTTTCACTGTGACGGCCCGTGGGAAGATTCAAACAGAAATCAGAGCTCCTTTCAAACGACAAGTTAAACGAGTTTCCACGGCAGAATGGACGTACAAAAATCATATTCGCCATCATTAATTGGGGTTGCTAAAGTCGTCGCCAGAGTGCACGCCCAAGTGAACCCACGTCAGGGCCCGATTAGTCGAGGGCATACCCATTCCGACCTTGACGTGGGAGCTTCGGCCAACGGACGGTTCGATGCTCTAAAAAAAAGATAATCAAACTTCAGTGGATGACTTGGGGATCGAAAGGGTTCAATCTGTCAGCGTAGGCAAAGTCTCGTAGTTTCCGAATCTGGCGAAATGCTCTGCGTGCCCGAACGGAATCCTGACAAAAATCCGCCTTTCAAAAGGGTCTCGGCCGGCTTTTAGAAGCCTTTCCAGAGCAATTCGCGCCGCTGTCTTTGGGTCCTTCCCTTTCGCCTCAATGACCTCTATTCCAGCTTCCGTCAGGGCTATATCACCGTGTGTGGCGGCCGAACCACTCGAGATTGCGAACCTGTAGATGACGCTGGCTCGATAATGCCCCTCCGCAGTTTTTTCTTCCACGTTTTCTAGATTGATCGTGTATTCCATGAGCTGGTTTTACTCGGAGATTATACCAGCGCAGATTTCTTCATGACCGATGACCCACGGAAGCCACGGAAGCTGTCGGGGTGGAGTCGGGCAGCGCAACCGAGTAGAATCCAGGCATAGCCCAGGATCGGGTTCGTCGACATCTGGAAGGAAAGAGACGTGAAGGAGAACGCCGAGGCAGTGCGTGTCGCCCGCGTGCGTCAGCTATTTGAATCGAGGTTTGCTGAGGAACGCACCGAGACTGGGGTTTTACTCTTCTACGCGTGGCTTGAAAAGTATCACCCTGAACTGCTCCCCAAAGAGAAACAAGGTGACCCTTATCAGCATCTGAAGGTGGACCTAACGGGACTATACGAGTAAGAGCGCCGCCAGGAGGCAACGGTCATGCTTCGCAGCCTTATGCGAACTACCGACGACCTCACCATGACGATTCTCCGGCTCGTGCTTGGAGTCGTTTTGGCGCACTCTCCTTGGATCGTGTGCTCTCCAAGTCGTCGGACACTTGGCAATCATAAGGTCCGCGGGCTCGGCCTTTCCACTAGAGTACTACCGGGCGTATCATTCCGATCTGCTCGTAAGTCGGGCGAAGACTCGCGAGTTATCGACAGTCCCACCTTCTCAATCGGAAAGCGTGCACTCGTAGTCTCCGCCTTTCGACATTCACCCTCTGGGCGAACTCTTGTACTGCAACCCGCGTACTCTCGCGGCTAGTCCCACGACCCATTGGGAGAAGCAAAGGGCCCGCGTAGCTTCGTAAGCGCGGGTTGGGAGCCGCGCGGGGACAACGGTCCCGCAAGGGGCCGTCTGCGAGCTACCCAGCCCGCATCAAACCATCCACCGTAGCGGTGGGGTGGAGTCGGGCAGGGCAACCCATTAGCATCACCGGCACGACGGGCTTCCCTCTGCCTGAAGCGCGTCACCACCGTAGCCTTGATCATCCAGGTCAAGCGCAATGGCACCGAAGTTAAGACGACTCACGGCCTTAGAGCAACGAGGAAAATACTGTACGCCCGAAATCAGTTGACAACCCTTGGGGCACGAGGACGATGGTGCCTTTCGACTACGAACGCGATGTCGTATTTGTTCTGAACGAACCAGTCCCGCAGTCGGCCGAGGCGTCATTGCATACGCGCGATAGGCAGGGGCCGCAGACTATAACGGACAAGCTGTTGCTGGAAAACGAGGGAGTTTTGTTGTGATCTCACCGAAGGGCGGACAGAAGGCAAATCGAGTTGACCGCAAGGCTGTGGCGCCGTGATCATGCCGGCGGAAGCGTCCGAAGTCGCCGGACAACCCTACTGCGAACCCTCGTACTTGCTTCACGCCTTACAAGGACAGTTGGCGGAGCACTTCGTTCAATTCGGTCAGGCTCGCATCAAGGCGGTAGAAACCAGCTTGCCACTCTTGATTCGACTCGCCCTCTTCGATGCTGAGCACGGCGAAGTCCCGGGATCTATCGGGTTGATCGGGAGAATCGCGGAATCTGTCGCCCATGTAAAAGCATGTACGTGTCGACACCACTTGGTTCGCTTGCGCCCAAGAGAGAACCGCGCGGAGGACACCGTGATGCGCGTGATGCTGGTAAAAATAGATGTTAGGCATGCAATCGTAAGATATTTCCTGCACAAAACAACTCAAATAGTACCTCCGTCCTAGAGGTATGGAACTTGTTGAAGCTCATCGGGCGCACCACCTCATTGACGCTGCGCAAGGAAGAAATTCGTAAGACATCGGACGCTTAGGAATTGTGCTTGGCCGCGCCTCCAAACAGGTCTACTTCGCACAGCCTCGCATCGGGACACTGCCAAAATCAGTATCGCTGCTGATTATCCTGTTTTGCTGCGTATTAGCCTTTGTCCTGTCGTTCTTTCTGCGTGAAACCCCCGTGAAACCAGCGGCCCCGGCGATATTCCTGCTGGCAGTCATCTCGGTTGCTCATTTTTTAGGTCGCCTGGCAAGCCTGCTGGTCGCCATGGTAGGGGGCTTGTCCTTCGCCGCGTTCTTGTTCGAACCTTACGGGAGCCTCGCAGTATACGGCGCCGCTGATCGAATCGTGTTGTTGATGTTTGCTGTCGCCGCCGTTGGTGTGGTTTGCCTTTCCGGGAACTCTGACACAAGTCCCGCTCGCGGCCGTCGGGCTATAACTTCGCATGTCCAAAACAACCGCGCGGTGGCTGCTCTACAAGTACGTCGGGACTAACTCACGCCGATGGAAGAAACGGTCTGAAATTGTCGAGGATTAGAACCGTCGGCAATCGAGCCGCTTCAAAAGCAGTCCCATCGACCACGAAAACCGCCGCGAGATTCTTTTCTACCGCCTGCGCGGCCGATTTGGAGGGCGCTGATTTTCTGCACACGAGCGGTTGGGCTTAATTGCGACGGGCGTCGCCTCGTCGTCCTTGCATCGACGTCTCAACCTGAAGTACAACATGAGCAGCATTGACCAGCTGAGAGGGGAAATGAGGACGTTGCTTTTGGTGGTGATGCTGGCATCTTCGATGAGCACCGCGATTGCGCGGGCCCAGCAGCAGTCCTCTCGGCAACTTCCCCGTCGACATAAGCAACAAATCCGCAAGTCACAGTCGCACTCCGGGATGAACGCGGGGCCGATCGCGCCACCCGTGCAACTGCTGCCCCCACCTCTCGTCCTCGCGGTGTATCAGGAAGGCGCACTCTCTATCAACGCAGAAGATGCGACTTTGCGAGAGATCTTTGATAGCGTCCGCCAGTCGACCGGGGCCGCGATCGACGCTCCCGCCACAGAAGAGCGCATGAGCGTACACCTGGGGCCGCGACCGCCGGTGCAGGTCATCGCTGCGCTGCTCGAAGGGACACCGTTCAATTACGCGATTCTGGGTGGAACGGGCCCCGCTGACCGGGTCCTGCGAATTATCGTGATGCCGAAGCCGGTTGGGGCTCCGCCTGCTTCACCCGCCAAGTCAGAAGAAGCCGCGAGAGTGCGCGCCAAGACGCGTCGCGCCGAAACCGGAGGCGACGAAGGAGCTTGGGACAACAACGGACCCGAGGCGCCAGCGCAACCAGCGACGGCTCCCCTGCCGCAGCGCGCGAGGGAGCATAGATAGGCGCGAAAGGCCAGACGAGTACACGGCGCAGCAAAGATTATTCTAGTCCGCTTAAGCTCTCCCACCAAACCACGATCCTACTGAGTGTCTCCCAGACTTCCGTCAGTATTGCCCCATACAACCGAATTGCCCCAGACGACTGAGTTACCCCAAACAACAGAGTTACCCCAGACGACCGAGTTGCCCCAAACAACCGAATCGCCAAGGATGACGGAGTTGCCCCAGACAACCGAGTTACCCCAAACGACAGAGTTGCCCCAGATTGTGCCGCCAGCACCAGCGATCCTGATAGTGTTGTTCGTCGGGTCGAATACGACGGTAGGAGAAAGCGCCGAGCCGACGGTAGCGGGCGCCAAGTCGGTATTGGCGAGAGCCGCGGCGGCATCAACTGCACCCGCACCAACCGCGAAAATGTCCTGCTCGATCTGGTAGGTTACGCCCGTGCTCAAGTCCGTGGCGGTTGTGGTGGAGCTGAAGCCCTTCCAGGCGGTCTTCATCAATCGCGCCTTCACCTGGTCCGGCGTGAGCGAAGGCGTCTGCTGCAAGAGAAGCGCTGCTACGCCACTGACCACAGGCGTGGACAAGCTGGTGCCACTCAACTGAAAATACTGCGATTTTCCATGGGAATTACTGCAATGGGTGCGGCTCGAATCGCAAGGATACACAGCCAAGCCCGGATACTGAGCCAGCAGTTTGTTGCTATAGGAGGACCGGAGCGAAACAATCGCATTACCCGGGGCAACCAGGTCCGGCTTGACGATATGGTCTAGAGCCGTCGGGCCTTTTGAGCTGAAGCTCGTCATGGTTTGCGCCGCTTGAGAGCCCGAACCATGGGTGTTGGTCGCACCCACGGTGATCACGTACGGATCGTTTCCCGGAGCGCCAATCGTCGCATAGCCGTCGGTGCCCGCTCCGTTGTATTCACCCAGGTTGCCAGCCGCGGCAACGACCACGATGCCGGCGTTCCAAGCGGATTCCACGGCCTGGCAGAGAGGATCGAGCGTGTAGCTTTCATACACCCCGCGGGACAACGACAGATTGATGACTCGAATGTTGTAGCTGCTCCGCAGGGCAATTGCCTGTTGGATAGCCGCAATTACGTTGCTGTCGGTGCCGGATCCGTTCTGATCCAACACGCGCAGATTGATGATGGTAGCTTCGGGCGCGACGCCTTGATAGTAGCCAGGGTAGTACTGGAGACGGTTCGAAATGTATCCGTTTCCGGCGATGATTCCAGCCACGTGTGTTCCGTGGCCGAAGTCATCATTTCCTCTGCCGTTCCCGGGAACGAAGCTCTGCGTGTAGACCACGCGAGAGACACTCGTGTTCTCGTCGTCCGTCAGGTCGAGAACACCGGTCACGCCGCTGTCGATGACGGCTACGCCGATGCCGGTGCCGTCCCAGCCATTGGCGTTCGCTATGTCGGCATTCACGGCTTGGTCGATCACGCTATCGGTCGCACCACGCACCTGACGGTTCGGAGAGATGTAAACAACGTCGGAGCGGGAGGCAATGTTGTTCAAGCTGCCGGCGCTCACCGAGACCAATTGAGCGTTGACAACTGGCAGGTCGGTTTTGTGTGTTGCGCCTTCGCTTGTCAGGTCTAGGGAAAGCGCTGATTTTTTGAACTGAACAATGACATCAATCGAGGCTTCCGGGTCCAGCCCTTTCAAATCCGGGGCTATGCGAGAAGCGATTTGCGCTGCACGATCTTCGAGGCTCCCGAACGGAAGAACAGATTCAGGTGCCGGCTTCGCTGAAGGATCTAGTCCGCCACCGGGGATGGCCGGCGCTGGAAAGCCTGAGCCTGTGCGGGTGGCAGATACCTTCGGCGCGGAAACGGAATGGTTTCCCCGGGTAGCAAGGAGCGGGTGCACGTCTGTAGGACGGGACGGGCTTATGAGGTCGCGAGCCGGATTCGTGGGCTTTGCAGACTCAGAGGCGACAGGCGAGTCAGCCGATGAGCTGCCGGCGTCGGCTCGAAGGGCCGAAGGGCCCTCCGCAAACCGGGGCAGGTGTCCCGTAAACCCGAGAATCACCAGGGTCAGGGCGATGAGGGCGCCCCAAGTGGTAGTTTTCAAAAACCCACCTTCATGATGGTTGCGATCGTCGTGTCGAACGGCGTGCATCTTTTTTGGCTCTCCTAGCGAAGAGTACGTGAGTCTGTACAGAGGAGCGGGTCTTCCCCTGGGGTGCAGTTTTAGAGCAGGTGGGGTAACGCGTCGATGGTACAGGGGAGGGGGTGGACTAGTACTAAAGGACTGCCCGTTTGAAAGCGCGTAGGAACAAAAGCTAACTCCTTTATACGTATATACTTAGGTACGAATTGACTGCCTCTGACAAGATCGGGAACGGGGTTTCTTTTGGGACAAAATCTCACCTCCGTACTATTTGTAATTCCCAAGCGAAATTGGAAGCTAAACCCAACGCCACTGCTTGCAGGGCAGGCTCAAGCAGGCAACGCAGACGTTTGTCCGAGCCACTTGATTTTGCGGTCCCGCCGCTCTTCGTTCACGGGCGCCGGCAGCCCGTTCCTGCCAGGACGAAGAAGCCTGACGGTTCGGTACCCAGGATTGCACGAAGGCGGCCATGAAGAAATTGAAAAGGATCTTGAGCGTCCCGGGCAAAGAGGACCAGTTCCTCGGCTGGTCGACGGTTTCCTTCCTGGCGATTCAAATTTTATTGGGCATGAGTGCGGTGTCCTACGCTTTCCGGTATTGGCGTTCGGACGATCCGCTTCGCTTCGCGTGCTACCTTTTCGTGGCGCTGGGCGCGTCTGTGTTCAAGGTCCGACTGCCGGGCATCGAAGCCACGATGTCGGCGAATTTTCTTTTCATCCTAGTCGGAATCATGGACCTTTCCCCGGCGGAGACGATCTTAATGGGATCGCTCGGGGGCTTGATTCAATCGCTCTGGCAATCCCGACCGCGCCCAAAACCCATCCAACTGATTTTCAATTTTTCGAATATTGCAATTTCGATCGTTGCCGCGGAATTCGTTTATCACAACGGGTACGCGCAATCGATCGGCCTGAAATGGCCGTTATTGCTGGCGGCGGCCTCGACGACCTACTTTGCCGTTAACACGATGTCTGTTTCGGGAGTGATTGCCCTCTCGGAAAGGCGCAACCCGGTCCGAGTCTGGAAGGAATGTTACCTCTGGTCCTTTCCCTATTACCTGCTGGGAGCATTGATCGCAGGCGTCGTAAGCACGATCAACCATTCCCTCGGATGGCAGGTGGCGGTCCTGATTTTGCCAGTCGTTTACTGGATGTACCGCTCGTATCGGATTTACCTCAACCGCCTGGAAACCGAGAAAAGACATTCCGATGAAGTTGCGGCGTTGCACTTGCGGACCATTGAAGCGTTATCGTTGGCGATTGAAGCGAAAGATCACACGACCCACGATCATCTGAAGAGGGTTCAGACGTATGCGGTGCAAATCGGCGAAGACCTGGGATTGGCTCCCGAGGTGCTGGATGCCCTTCGAGCAGCTTCGCTCTTGCACGATATAGGGAAACTAGCCGTCCCTGAGCAGATTCTTTCGAAACCCGGGCGCCTGACCACGGAAGAGTTTGAAAAGATGAAGATCCACCCGATTGTTGGCGCAGAGATCCTCAGCCGCGTGCAATTCCCGTGTCCCGTCGTGCCGATCGTGCGATCGCACCACGAACGGTGGGACGGCAAAGGGTACCCGGACGGCCTGCGTGGAGAAGATATTCCAATCGGGGCGCGCATCCTCGCGGTGGTCGATTGCTTCGATGCGTTGACTTCGGAGAGGCCGTACCGGAGGGCCCGTTCCGTCGAAGAAACGATCAGCCATATCCGGAAGGAATCGGGGAAGACCTATGATCCACGCGTCGTAGGGTGCATCGAACGCCGGTACATCGAACTGGAAAAAAGAATCAAGGACGCGCCTGAAGGCAAAAAACTACAGGTCTTTGACTTGAAAGGGACAGCACACGTTGAACCGGCTGCAGGTGTGGTGGTTGTGCCGAAGCCTTCGGAGGTCCGAAGCACGTCCTTTCTTGCTTCCATCGTGTCGGCGCGACAAGAAGCGCAACTGCTTTTTGAACTGGCGCAAACGCTGGGCAATTCGCTGAGCCTTCGAGAAACACTGTCGGTTGTGGCGGTTCGATTGAAAGAGATGATACCGCACGACACGATTGTGATTTATGTGACGGAAGACGAGAAGCTGGTGCCCCGGTACATGCACGGCGTCGACTACGATTTGTTCAGCTCAATCGACATTCCAATTGGTCAAGGCATTTCAGGATGGGTTGCGCAGCATCGGCAACCCATCGTCAACGGTGATCCCGCGGCAGAGACCAAACATCTTGGTGACCCTGAGAGGGTTTCGGATCTTCAATCTGCCCTTTCCATCCCGCTGCCCGGACGCGAGGGCGTGGCCGGAGTGCTCTCGCTGTACTTGCGAGCACCACAAGGGTTCACGAAAGACCATTTGCGGCTGTTGCTTGCCGCCAGCACCAAACTGGGCTTGTCGGTTGAGAACGCGCTGCAGTTCGAAAGAGCCCAGGATACGGCGAGCACTGATTTCCTGACCGGACTGCCGAATGCCCGATCCATCTGCGCTCATCTCACGAAAGAGATCTCGCGTTCGAATCGCGGGTCGAATTCGCTGGCGGTTCTGTTATGCGACCTGAACGGATTCAAGAGTGTGAATGACGGCTTCGGCCACCTGGTGGGCAACCGGTTGCTGCAGGAAATCGCGAAGAACCTGAAGAGCGCATGCCGCGAATACGACCAGGTCGGACGCCTAGGAGGCGACGAGTTCGTTTTCGCGCTTCCGGATTTGAGCAAAGCGGCGGTTGAAGACCTGAAGCTCCGGCTGAGGCTCGCGGTCGAGGAGGCCGGCCGACTGGTTTGCGAATCGACGAGCGTAACCATGAGCATCGGGTGCGCGTTTTGGCCGGAAGACGGTCTGACGGCCGAAGAGCTGCTGGCCGAGGCCGACCGCCGGATGTACGAGACGAAGGAAAAGCACTATAGGCAACTCGGCGAAGTAGCGCGGCTCGAGTCTGTCGACCTGCGGTGAGTGTTCGCTCTAAGCGTGGGAAACAAAGGCGGGCGATGAAACATTGGATCCATCAAGCGGGGATGCGCCTGGTCGTGCTCGTGTTCTTGAGCCTGCTCGGGGGCTTGTTGAGCGCGACGCTGGTTCGATTTGCCCCCGGATACGGGGTGGATGAACGGGAACTGGACCCACGGCTCAGCCGGGCAAGTGTGGAGTCTATTCGTGGGGCCAACCGCCTCCATTCTGGCCTGTTTTCCTACTACGGACGCTTTCTGGCAGGCGCGGTTCAGGGTGATTTTGGCAGCTCACGGTGGCTGCAGCGCCCGATTTCCTCTCTGATACGGGAACGGTTTCCAGTCACGCTCCGCTCGGTGCTGCTTGGAACGCTGGCGGCCTGGGCGGCAGCACTCGCCGGTTCACTGGTGGTGGCTTTCTTTCCGGGCTTCGCTTTTGAGATTTCCGGAACCGTTTTGAGTAGCACGCTGATCGCGCTTCCGACGGCGGTAGTCGCGATGTTTGCCGTTTACCTTGGAGCGCCAGTATTCGCGGCAATTGCGGTTGTGATCTTTCCGAAGCTGTTCCGGTATTTGCGCAACCTGTTTGCACACGCGAGCGCGCAGCCTTACATACTGGCGGCGCAGGCACGGGGAACCGGCCAAGCGAGAATTCTCTCGCACCATGTCCTTCCCAACATCGCTCCCGCGTTGTTCGCTCTTTTGGGCGTTTCCCTCAGCATGGGCTTCGGAGCGGCCATACCGATTGAGACGCTTTGCGATTCACCCGGGATTGGACAGCTGGCCTGGCAGGCGGCACTGAATCGTGATTTGCCCCTGATCATGACCGTGACGCTGCTGGTTACCGTGATTACCGTGGGCGCAAATTCCCTCAGCAACCTTGCGGACCAGGGGGCTCGGTGAAGCCTTCGAAGATAGTTCGCATGGTTTCGGCGGGATTCTTGTGCACGGTTTTCCTAGCGGGTCTGTTTGCAGGCGGGGTTACGCGCTATTCCTATGCGACGCAGTTTCGTGAGTTACCTAATTCCGCGCCTTCGACGGCTCACTTCCTAGGTACCGACGGTCTTGGACGCGACCTGTTTGCAAGAATGCTGTACGGAACGCGCATTTCGTTGTTGTTGGCTCCTGCCGCCGCGCTGCTATCCACCCTCATTGCCGGCGTGTTTGGAGCCCTGGCCGGTCTTGTGGGAGGGTGGTGCGAGAAGGTGATTCTTGCTAGCGCCGATTTGTGTATGGCGCTGCCGCTGCTTTTCGTTCTGCTGGCGCTGCGCGCACTGCTGCCGCTCGACGTTGATCCGGCAGTCTCCGTGGTTGCCACCTTCGTTCTGCTGGGCTTGTTGGGGTGGCCTTCATCGCTGCGCGTCGTGTGGGCAGCGTCCCGGAACATGCGCAGGTCCGATTTTCTGTTGCTTGCAAACGCGACCGGGTGTCCACGCTGGCGAATTCTCTTGCGTCACGTGCTGCCAAACCTCCGGGCGGTCACGTTTGCGCAGTTCTGGATTTCGATTCCGGTCTTTGTGCTGAGCGAAGCGACATTGAGCATGCTGGGGCTCGGAGTCATGGAGCCGCTGCCCTCGTGGGGCAATCTGCTGCGTGGCCTTGAGGACTTTTCGACGGTCAGCGCCAACCCGTGGAGGATGTGCCCCCTCGTCGTACTGGTTATGGTGGTGATTAGTTTTCAGTTGGTCTTGCCGAGACAGGAGGAAATTGCGTGAAGGACCGTTCGCTCAGGTGTTTGTCCCTTTTCTTGTTAATAGGTGTCTTTGCGCCGGCCCGCGGGCAGTCCGGGGGAGAACTGCATTTCTGTCTTCATGGTGAGCCGAAGACGTTTAATCCGGTGCTGGTGGACGATGAAGCATCGGAAAATGTTCGGTATCTCACCGGCGGAGTGCTGATCCGCCTGAACCGGCAGTCGCAGGCACTCGAGCCCGCGCTTGCCACCTCGTGGGAAATCTCGAGAGACCGGCGGACGATCACCTTTCACCTGCGAAAGGACCTGCATTTCTCGGACGGCACACCGTTCAGTGCCGAGGACGTGGCTTACACCATGAAGCTGCTGATGGACCCGCAGACACACTCCCCGACCGGTGACGCGTTCCGCTCGGGCGAAGGATCGCTAGAGGTGCGAACCCCGGCAGCCGACCTGGCGGTCATTACGTTTCCGGCACCGATCGCCGGGCTCGACCGATTGTTTGATCAGGTCTCCATTCTCTCGGCCCATTCCCCCAAAAAAGAAATGGCCGTCTTGGGGCCGTTTTTTGTTTCGGACTACAAGCCGGGATCCTATGTGCTGCTCGCGAGAAATCCGAATTACTGGAAACGCGATGCGCGGGGGCATGCCTTGCCTTATCTCGATAGCGTGCGCCTCGACATTCAGCGGAACCGCGACATCGAACTCTTGCGATTCTGCCGGGGTGAGTTGCAGCTGATCAACCGCCTCGATGCGGAGCAGTTCGAGCGTCTGCGACACGACAATCCCGCAGCAACCCGAAACGCAGGCACCGGCCTCGATGCCGAAGAGTTTTGGTTCAACGAGTCGCCAACGGCGCCGCTTTCCGAGCACAAGAAAGCATGGTTCCACATGACCGAATTTCGTCAGGCCGTTTCCATGGCCATCAATCGCGCTGACCTATGCCGGATTGTCTACGGCGGGTACGCGAAACCGGCCTATGGCCCGGTGTCTCCGTCGAATCATTTCTGGTTCAACTCGTCGCTGGAGGATCCCAAGTACGATCCGAAGGGTGCGCTGGCCATGCTGAAGCGCGCAGGATTCCGCTATGAAAATGAAGTTTTGAAGGATTCCTCAGGGAACCGTGTTGAATTCAATCTCATCACCAACTCTGGGAATGCGGCGCGCGAGAAAATGTCGGTGATGATTCAGCAGGACCTCCTGCAGGTGGGGATCAAGGTCAACGTTGTGACGCTGGACTTCCCTTCCCTGATTGAAAGGATGACCCGCACATTGGAGTACGACGCATGCCTGCTCGGGCTGGTCAACACGGACTTGGATCCTGACAGCCAGATGACGGTGTGGCTGAGTTCCGGCGAGAATCACCAGTGGAATCCGAATCAGAAGGCTCCGGCCACCTCTTGGGAAGCGGAGATCGACAAGCTCATGAAGGAACAGGCGAGCGCTCGAACCGACCAGGAGCGCAAAGTCAAATTTGACCGGGTGCAGCAGATTGTGGCGGAACAGCAGCCTTTCATCTATCTCATCAACAAGGACGTGCTTCTGGCGGTGTCGCCAGCTTTGGTGGGAACCGCACCGGTGGTGCTGAATCCCCAGGCGTTCTGGAACGCCGAGACGCTGCAACTCGCGGCGGGAACGGAACTCGGAGCGCACAAGTGAGCGCATTCGGGCCGCTGCTCTCTTCCCGCCTTTCTGTAGACTATCCGAACAATCCGGCGGTTCTTCGGGACGTCTCTCTCGAGATTCAGCCCGGGGACATCGTGGGGCTGGTTGGAGAGAGCGGTTCGGGGAAAAGCACGATTGCGCTGGCGCTTCTGCGCCTTCTGGCCTCGAAAGGAGCAAAGGTTTCGGGCGAGGTCATCTTCGAGGGCGAAGACCTTCTGAAGAAACCGGAAAGCGAAATACGCAGGATACGGGGACGGAGAATGAGCATCGTCCTGCAGAGTCCATTGACTTCGCTGAATCCCGCCCTGCGCATCGGAACACAACTGAGTGAAGCCTGGAAGGCACACGCGAAGCAAGGCCAAGCGCAATGCGAAGAAGCAATTCGGGCCGCATTGCGGAGTGCTCGGTTGCCGGACGATGAAGAGTTCCTGCGCCGTCGCCCTTCCGAGCTCAGCGTTGGGCAGGGCCAGCGCGTGAACATTGCCATGGCGATCCTTCACCGGCCGGCGCTGCTGATCGCCGACGAGGCCACGAGCGCCTTGGACACGATCACGCAATCGGAAATCCTTAGCCTGTTTGCCGAGCTCAACCGCGAACTGAAGATGGCGGTCCTTTACATTTCCCATGACCTGCCGTCCGTAGCGGCGTTGTGCCAGCGAGTCGCGATCGTCTATAAAGGAGGAATTGTGGAGAGCGGAACGTCCGACGCGATCTTCACCAATCCCAAGCATCCCTATACCCAAAGGCTTCTCAGTGCTATTCCACTACAGCGCGCACGCAAGCCAAATGGAAGCGCCTGTGATGAGGAAAACGTCTGCCGCTAATTTAGTGAGTTGCCTGCCGCACCTTGGCGTATTCAGTTTCGGCTTCCTTTTGCATCGGAATGTCGGCGTCGGCAAGCCATGAGTGTCATTCGGAAGCGCCAAATCTGACCGCGGCACGGGCTTTTGCTCTGGCGGCTTCCTCCTCCCGATTCTTCGGAGGCGCATGAGTCTCGAGCGAGCGGATGAGACGCCCTGATACCTCTGCAATTTCTTCGACAGCGGCCAGGAAGGAAGCTTCGTTCGCCTTCGACGGTTTCGTGAAACCGCTGATTTTGCGCACGAACTGAAGCGACGCGGCCCGAATCTCTTCGTCGCTTACAGGCGGATCAAAATTGAAGAGTGTTTTGATGTTTCTGCACATTCCCTAACACCTCCACGTGATGAACAGAGCCGCTTCGGCGACGTTGAAGCCTAACGATTACCGGCAGATGTGGCGACGCTCGACGACGCAAGACGTTCGCGGGCGTAACTGGACCATGGCCCGACCGGATCAAGCAGGATGTAGGCCTGCCAATGCTCTCGCGCTTCGGAAAATGCGCCCAGTTTCTCGCAGACGAATGCCAGATTGTAGTGCGCATCGGGAAAGTCTGGATGCAAATGGAGGGCCAGCCGAAACTGTTGCCGAGCAGCTTCAACGTCGCCGATCTCATCGAGTACGCTGCCAAGATTGAAGTGAGCCAGAGCGTTGTCGGCATCGAGAGCAATAGCGCGCTGGAAGTACTCCGAAGCCCTCGCAAGATTTCCATCTTCATAGTAAAGGGTTCCACAATTGAGCAGGGCATCGATTTTTTGCGGGTCGGCTTGAAGGGCACGGTTGTAGGCGTCGATCGCTTCTGTTTTCGCGCTCCTGGCAGACTCGCACGCCAAGGCAGTCGCGAACCAGTCATCAGCGGTCCGTGCGTCCGTAACAACGGGTTGAGCGAAGACGCGCACGCGTTCGTCAATTTCGCGAGTCTCAAAGTTCAAGACGAACTGGCCGGAGACCGGTTCAAGCCGGGCTCCATGCCGTTCCACGATCACGTCTTTACCATCAGAGAGGATACGCAGTTCGGCCAGTGGAGCGTGAACCTTGTTGAGCTTCTCGCGAAGGGCTTCCACGGCACGCTGCAGCCGATTGGCAGGCACGCCTTGTTCCATCAGCTGTTTTACGGTGCGAAGGCCGATGAGGTCGCGGAAGTCATAGAAATGGCTTCCTTGCTCTTTTTGGGGAGAAACAAGGCGTAAGCGGTCCCAAGAGTCCAACTGCTTTGAGGTAAGACCCAGAATCCGCTGGACGTCTTCAGGACTGAATCTATCCGTGGCACCCATTCAACAATCAGCCAGCTAGTTTCTTTCCACTCCGCTTTTGTGCCACAGGCGCCGGCTCCACGGCTCGAGCGGGAGGTTTTTTGCCCGCCGGTACGGCAACCGGACCTGCCGCAGGCGCGGGAGGCACAGCCGCTGGCGCCGCAGCCTTCTTGTCCGCGAGGCTTTTCTTGAGAGCTTCCATCAAATCGATGACCGGAGCCATGTGCGGCTGGGCGACTTCCGTGACTTCCTGGCCCTTGAGTTTGGCGGAAATCATGGCGCGCAGGTTTTCCTGATACTCGTCGCGATACTTCTGTGGCTCCCAGGGAGCGGCAAGGCTCTGAATCAGTTGCTGTGCCAGAGCTTTTTCCTGATCCTTCAGCTCAACTTTGTCCGTCGGAACGGCTTCCGCGGCGCGAATCTCATTCGAATAAAACATCGTGTGCAGGGTCATACCCTTCGCGCTCGGCCGGATAATGACGATGTGCTCGCGCTGGTGCATCGTGAGCTTCGCGATCGCGCCATAGCCGGACTCCTCCATGGCGTTCATCAGCAACTGGTAGGCCTTTACGCCCGCGTCCTCCGGCGAGACGTAATAGGAAGCGTCAAAATAGAGCGGGTCCATGTCGGAAAGCTTTACAAACTCCAGAATCTCCATCACATGCGCCGAAGGAGGTTCGGTCTTGTCGAGCTCCTCTTCGGTGAAGAGCACGTACTGGTCCTTTTCGTACTCGTAGCCCTTCACGACCTCGGAGCGCTCTACGTTGCGGTTGCAAACGGGGCAGAACAGCGGCTGCTTGAGGCGGGAATGACACACTTTGTGCAACTGGTTAAAACTGATGCGCTCTCCGCGAGCCGCCGCGGACATGCGAATAGGAATGGAGATTAACCCAAAGGTGAGGTGGCCCTTCCAGACAGTCGTAGCCATTGGGACGCTCCTTCGGTCGGCAGCCTAGGGATGCGGACAGGGTACTAAGGTTAGAACGGCAGGCTGGTGCGAGGCAAGAGAATCTGGAGGGTTGTTACTGAGGGGTACCGGGGGCGGATCGGGCGAGTTTTCAAGGCGTGCCGGGCGAAGGTGCGAACGAACCCGAAGGCCGCCAGGAGGCGAGTCCGACGGTTACAGCGGCCGTGAAAAGAGGATCGATCGCCGACACGTGCGGTTTGTACTCGTCTTCAGCCCGGTACGACCGGATAACGCCCGCGATCACACTCGGAAACGATTCGTCGCACGGCACGGTTGCCAGAATCTCTTTGCCGACGATCGCCTGAGCGCCCGTCCGACCACCGGTATAAACGGCTACGGCGTCGACGAGTTTCCCGTCAATTCTTGTCTTGAAATCCGCAGAAGCCAATATCGGCCGCTTCATGATTGCCGCAGCGCGGGACAGCCTGACCAACTGAATGGTCAGCGCTCTGGCGGGAGTCGCCGTTGGCGCTCGAGGGCAGAGTGTCATCGATGGTGCCGATCGCGGTTTTTCGTTTTATTGCGTTTTTTCCGGACCCCGCCGGCTTCAGTGGGCCTTCGAGGCAAGACCAACAGGCAGACTGCGGGCACGGCGGGCGGTGGGATAGAATCCGGAGCATGGCAAAGCTGGAGGAATATCGGCAGAAACGGCGGTTCGACCGGACACCGGAGCCCGCGGGAGAACCGGACGAGACAAAGAAGGACAGGCGCCTGCCGAAGCCGAAGCTCGGGCTCGAGCCCATCACGGAGTATGGAGACACCTTTGTCGTGCAGAAGCATTCCGCGACAAGGCTGCACTACGACTTCCGGCTCGCGATTGACGGGACGCTGAAATCCTGGGCGGTGCCCAAGGGGCCTTCGCTCAATTCGGCGGACAAGCGACTGGCTGTGCAAACCGAGGATCATCCACTCGAGTACGGCGGTTTCGAAGGCAAGATTCCTGAAGGCAACTATGGCGCCGGAACAGTGATGGTGTGGGACCGCGGAACCTTCCGGGTGGAGGGCAAACTGGATGCGCTGAAGCAACTCGAACGTGGAGAGATTAAGTTCAGCCTGAATGGTGAAAAACTCCGCGGTAGTTTCGTGCTGGTCAAATTGAAGCACAGCCAAAAAGGCAACGAATGGCTGATGATCAAGCACAAGGATGCGGCCGAGGATCTGGGATGGGACATCGAGCAGCACGATGGTTCCGTGCTTACGGGGCGCACGCTGCAAGAGATTAAGGAGGAACTGCCGCCGACCCGGTCGGCGAGTCCTTTGCAACCAGCGGAATTGCAAGGCGCACGCAAAAGCGCGATGCCGGCACGCCTCGGTCCAATGTTGGCGACCATTGGCGAAGGAGCGTTCTCCGATCCCAACTGGCTGTTCGAGATCAAGTGGGACGGAGTGCGCGCGCTCGCTTGGATCGCTGGCGGGAAATTGACGCTGCGCTCGCGTAACAACCTGGACATCACGAACCGTTACCCGGAACTCGCTTCGCTTGCTGACGCCATCGCTGCTCCGAACGCAGTCCTCGATGGAGAGATTGTCGCGCTTGATGCGCGGGGCCACAGCGACTTCGAACGCTTGCAGGAACGCATGCATGTTCGAGCTCCAAGCGAAAACCAGATCTCCAAGACGCCGGTCGTGTACTACGTTTTCGATCTGCTTTATTGCGATGGTTACGATCTTCGCGAGGCGCCGCTTGTTGAGCGCAAGCAACTTCTCGAACGGCTGCTGCACCCATCCGAGCGATTTCGCTACTCCGATCATCAGATGGAGCGCGGCAAAGAACTATTCGAACTGGCAAGGGAAAACGGCCTTGAAGGGATCGTCGCGAAGCGGGCCAGCAGCGCGTACGTTTCCGACCGCAGCGCGAACTGGCTGAAGCTGAAGGTGACGAAGACGCTCGACGCGGTTGTTGGTGGCTGGAGTGCGGCCCGCACACCGTCGATTCCCTTTGGCTCGCTTCTGCTAGGCTTGTATGAAGGCAAGAAACTTCGCTTCATCGGGCATGTCGGCAGCGGATTTGGCGAAAAAAAACTGGAGGAACTGGCAGGCAAGCTGAGGACGCTCGAGACGTCTACTTGTCCTTTTGACAAAGTCCCGCAGACCAATGAGAAAGCAACCTGGTTCTCGCCGGATCTGGTGGTGCGCGTCAAATACAGCGGATGGACCGACGAGCACATCTTAAGGCATCCGGTTTTTCTCGCGCTCCTTGAGGATTCGCAGCCTAGGGAATGCCGCTGGGAGAACGAGGTGGCAGGTTCCCCGACTCCGGCAATTGTTCACGCGCCAGAGGTCGTCGGCAAGGTCTTGAAGAATAAGGCCGAGATTGAGGCCGAGTTGTTCAATGGCCACTCCGAAACCATCGCCATTGAATTGGAAGGAAAACGATTGCGTTGGAGCAACCTGAATAAGGTCTATTTCCCGGAGTCCGGTTACACGAAGCGGAATCTGCTGGCTTATTACTACCGAATCGCCGACTTTATCCTGCCGTTCCTGCGCGATCGCGCCCTGGTGTTGCGTCGCTATCCCGACGGGATCAAGGGCCAAGCGTTTTTCCAGAAGGATCTGCGCGAGGGCATACCGGATTGGTTTCTGACGGTGCCGATTGAATCCGAAGAAAAAGGAAAGGCCATTCATTACGCAACCGCGAAGGACCGCGCTTCGCTTCTCTTTCTTACCGGACTCGGCTGCATTGACGAGAATCCGTGGTCGAGCCGCCTGGACGATCTTGACCATCCGGACTATTTCTTTTTCGATCTCGATCCTTCCGATGGCACCGAATTCTCGGTCGTGGTCACGATTGCCCGAGCGCTACAGGAAGAATTGAAGGCGCTGAGCCTCGCGAGTTTCCTGAAGACTTCAGGGGCGACGGGAATCCATCTGTACATCCCGGTCGAGCCGGTATACACATACGAGCAGTTGCGGACCTTTGCGGAGATTGTGGCGCGCACCGTGTCCACGAAGCATCCGAATCTGGTGACCAACGAACGATCCGTCGCGAAGCGCCCCGCGGGCCGCGTATTGATCGACGTGCAGCAGAATGCTCACGGACGTCCTTTGGCGGCGCCCTACGCCGTTCGGGCGTTTCCCAAGGCGCCGGTGTCGGCGCCGATTCTGCCCCGGGAATTGCGGCCAAACCTCAACCCGGAGACCCTCAACATCAAAACGATCTTTGCGCGGCTCAAGGAGAAGGGTGACCTGTGGGCCGACTTCTGGAAGCAGCGGCAAAGACTCGAAGAAGCCATCGAACGACTCAGTGAAAGAATGCCGCCTCGAACGAAGCAAACCCCTTAATTCCCTGGCAGCGAGGACCCTTGGGATTTTGAAGCGCGCGGCTCCTGTGATTAAATCGCGGCACGGAGGCGCTCCATCGCTCGGACGGGCCAGCTTCGGGTGGGTACTTCGGGATACTCCTACAAGGAGTGGAAGGGAAACTTCTATCCCGAGAAGCTTCCGGATCGCGAAATGCTCAGCTTCTACTCCAAGCAGTTCTCAACGGTCGAGATCAACCACAGTTTTTACAAGATGCCCATCGAAACAACGTTGTTAAATTGGGCCAAGAGCGTGCCGGAAGGCTTTCGGTTCGCGTTGAAGGCCAACCAGCAGATCACCCACATCAAGAGGCTGCGCAATTGCGAGAGTACCTTGAAGCGCTTTTTGGAGGTGGCCAGCGTGCTACAGGATGGCGATCACCTCGGGCCGATTCTGGTGCAACTTCCGCCCAGCTTCAAATTCGATAAGCCGTTGATGGAAGAGTTCCTAGCCCTGCGTCCGCCCGCGTTCCGATTCGCGTTCGAGGTGCGTCACCCGTCCTGGTATACCGAAGAGACCTACGCCGTCCTCCGGGAGCGAGGGACAGCTCTCTGCCTGGCCGAGACGGAGAAGGAAACACCGCTCGAAGTGCTCACCGCCGATTTCACTTATGTGCGTTTGAGGAAAGAGGAATACGCGCCGAAAGAGCTCAAGGGATGGCGAAAACGGTTCGACGGCTGGCTGGAACAAGGAGTTGACGTCTTCGTCTACTGCAAGCACGAAGAAGCAGGCAAGGGGCCGGCCTATGCTCGCCAAATCCTCGGGGCGGGAAAATGAAGTTGGCAAGTCAGGGCGCACTGGGCGGCCGGAGCTAAGTGTACCTGTGGAATCGCCCTCACCTGCAAAATCGCGAGAAATTTTTCGCGCTCTGTGCGCCAGCCGATTGAATGGCACAGGGACGCCAATGGAACCCGGCGTACTTCCATCACCCGCAAAAAAGGAGCCGGCATCCTCGAAAGAGCCGGCTCAAGCAGAATTCTCAGCCTTCTTCGGAAAGCGCGGCCAGGGCCTGAACGTCACAGACGACTACCGCCTCCCGCCGGCTGCTTACGATACCCTGCTTCTCCCACTGGCTAAGCAGGCGACTCACGGTAAAGAGCGTGGTGCCGGTTAGTTGCGCCAGTTCCTCACGCGAGAGACCGATCTCCACAATCTGATCCGTGCCTCGACCGAGCTGGTTCAGTAACCGGATCAGTTGGTGGCTGAGGCGGGGTGCGACCTTTTGCGTGGAGATTTCACGGAAGCGCTCTTCCATTTCCTGCAATCTCTCACCCAGAATCCGGGCGGTATTGCGACGGAGCGAAGGAATGCGATCGGAAATCGTTTCGAAGATGGAGGCTTCCCATACCAGCGCGGTGGAGGTTTGTATGGCTCGAGCCGTGGCCAGATGATGCTTGCCGGCGGACAGCCCCTGGGCACCGATCAGCTCGCTCGGGCCGTTTAACCTCAGGATGACTTCCTGGCCATTAGGACCGAGTTGAGTGACTTTCACACAGCCGGAGGTGATCAGGAAGACTTCCCGAATCGGGTCTCCTTCGTTGTAGATCGTCTCGCGCCGCGGCAAAAGCTTTTCGTGAGCGGCTGAGATGATTTCCTTAAACTCAGAGGGAGTAAGGTTAGCGAACACGGAAAATTGCTGAATTGCCGCTGCACGGCGCCCCAACGGGGATGCGCTGCCAGAGCCATTGGTCCTCGCCGATCCAGCAACGACTGGGCCTTTGGACTGGAAATCGGTCATCGATCGGCCTCCTAGCATCGTTCACCTTTTCTGCTTCAGATTCTGCTTTAGAATTCGACAACACATAGCTTCACCCTCGAACCGCGAGGGCCGAATCAGAGCGCTCGGGGACAACCAAGCTCTAACTTGTTACTGGGTGCTACTTCCCTTTGACCTGTCGCACCGTCTTGGCAAGATATTTCCCCCCGTCCGTGCAGTTCGCCGCGCATACAGACAATCACGTTCGAGAGAGCCTTGCGTGCCCAACCGGATCTCGAGAGAGAACAACCTTCCGAATTGAAAACCGTTATTGCGTAAAACCCCGGCCGTCAAAGTCCGGATGTGACTGATGGAGCAAGTTCCCTACCAAATCAGTCCGAATTCTAATGCTAGTGTTTACAACTAGTTAGAATGGATTCCCGAGCCCGACTTCTACAGACCTATTCCCCGCGTTGCGAACATAGGGAAAATTTTTGACCATCCGGTTTCGGAATTTGCAAACTCCTTACCAGTTATTACTGCTGAGGCACGAGTAGCGGCGATTGCTTCTGGGGGCTCCAGCGCGGAAATACACCCAATCCCACGCGCAGTTGGCGACCGCGCGAGAGATAGCCGTCGGTTCGATGGGCTTACTGAGGAGTGCCCGAGTGAGGTGGCACCTGGGTGAGCGGCCTGGGCGGAGGATAGGCCGCTTGGGGTGTTGGCGGAGGTGCTTGCTGCTGAGGCTGTGGTACGGAAGGCGACTGAGCCGGTGCCTTTGCAGGATTCTGGGCCACGGGCTGCTGCTTGGGCTGAGCTGTATTTGCTGCGCCATCACCCTGCGGCTTCGGGGTCTCCTTTGTGCGGATCCCGACGTTGCTCCCCGTGCCGACGTCCACGAGGCGCAGGTTGTCGTCCGTGATGTCTTGGGCGCGAACGATATGCGGAGTGATCGCAAAAACGACTTCCGTCTCTTGGCGCTCTTTGTCTTCCTGGGCAAACAGGTACTTCAGCACCGGAAGTTTTGCAAGGTAGGGATAACCGGACAGGGACTTGGTGTCCGTATCTTCGAGGATCCCGGCAACCAAGCTGACTTCACCGTCACCGAGGCGGGCTTGCTGCTCAATCCGGCGCTGGCCAATGATCGGTTGGCTGATGCCTCCGATGTTGGTCTGCCCGGTGACCGAAGAGATTTCGAGGGACATTTTCAGTGTAACTTCGCGCTCGGAATGGATGTGAGGAGTGATATCGACGTTAACGCCCACATCCAAATACTGAAATTGCGTGCTTACGAGCGGGCTGATGCCGCCCCCGGTGCCCGGAGCGAAAGAGCCGGTCGCAATGGGAACGCGATCGCCAATTTTCATGGTGGCATGCTCGTTGTCCATGGCGCGGACTTCGGGGTTCTGGATTACCTTGGTGTTGCTATCGCTCATCAGATAGGTCAGCGAAGCCCCGGGAACGGTAATGAGAACATCGTTGCCCGTGAGTTTGCCGATGGTATTCAGGGTGAACTGATTGCCATTGCTCGTGCCGCCGGAAACCGTCGCAGAGGTACCCGGAGGCACCACCTGAACGCTGATCGAAGTGGGCGGGTTCACGCCGATGGTCTTCAGACGGTTGCGATCCACTTCGAGCACGGCGACTTCAATGACAACCTCGGCCTTGGGTTTGTCGAGATCCGTGAGCAGTTTCTCGGCCAGGACCAATTGGTCGCGAGTGCCGCGAAAGATCATGGCATTTTGTGCCGGCACCAATTGCATGCGCGTCAGATCGAGGAGCGAACTGACCGTCTTCGCGGCTTCCTGCAGGTCGGCGGAACCCGAGACATTTCTCATGAAAAACATCTTCATCGCGGTATGTTCGTATTCCTTGCGTTTTGCGGCAGTATCTGCGGCAACGATAATCGTGTTTGAAGAGACAGGCTGATAGAAGGTCTTCGATTCGAGCGAAACCATCGAGAGAGCTTCGTGCGCCGTGACGTCGTTTAATTCCACGCTGATGCGCTGCGGCTTGAAATCGGGATCAAACAGCACATTGAAGCCGGCCAGCTTGCCCACCACCTTGTAAATCTGGTCCGCGTTCGAACTCATGCGCATGTTGATGGGCGTATTGGAGGTCGGATGAAACTCGATCGGACCCTCGGCTGAGGCAGCCAAGGCGGCCAGCGGCGATTGCGGTCTTGCGCTCACGGCCTGGTCTTTCTTCGCCTGGTTCTTGATCATGTCGGCGGTTTTTTGCAGCTCCGCCCTGGCGACGAGACTCGTCGGATCGATGGCCACGGCGCGCTCAAATTCTACGGCTGCGTCGTTGAGTCTATTGCTGTCCCTCAACTCGGTGCCGGCGTGAACGTGCTGCATGGCCGCATAGAAACGCAGCCGGGCAACGGCGGCCATGTATTTTGCGTTCTTGGGCTCCAGCTTCGAGGCCTCGACATAGGCCTGATAGGCGCCGTCGTAGTCATTCTTCGACTCGGCCTTCTGTCCCTGCTTATAGTAGTTTTCAGCCTGGTTTGCGAGCACTGGAAGGGCAATCACCAGCGCCAGAATCAAGGCGAACAGGCAGCGCAACCAGTTCCCGAGCTTCGCGGGAGCCCGCTGGTTCCGGGTAGCAATATGGGCGCAACCGGCTGTTCGGCCGGTGGCGCCCAGTTCTTGTTCTGGGCTTCCATTTTCGGGGAATCGGAACATGTCGCTCTTTCTCGCGGATAAGGTACTCATAATTAGCTCAGTGTTTTGCGGACGTATTTGCTCTGGAGCAAAGACGGTCTTCCGCTTTGGATATTTCCTAAGCACGACAGGGACCTTTTGCAGGCCCGAGAAAGGGGCCTTCCGGACCCCAGCGTCGCGGCGCAGAGTGGGTCTTTGCTTGCCCTGGAATCGCGAGCTATGAAGCTTGGCATCAAACTCGTGTCGTTGTGTATTTTGTTTTGGCTACCGCTTTCGGTTGGCGCTTCTGAAACCGCCAATCTGCGCAATGGCTATTCGATCCAATTCGAGCGCAGAGAGCTTCGAGGTGAGTGGACCCGTCTGTATTTGAGCGCCTCTCCAGACGATTTTGTGGATGTGCGTAGCGATGAAATCATCGGCATCGAATTGGAGGGGATGGCCCCAATTCCGGCGAGACCACCTGCGCCGCAAGCGAATGAAATCGGCCCCGTAGATTTTGAGGAAGTCGTGAGTGCTGCGAGCACGCGAACGAATCTTTCCCCCGATTTGATCAAAAGCGTCATCCGTGTTGAGAGCGGATTCAATCCGAATGCCATCTCGCGAAAAGGCGCGCAGGGACTGATGCAATTGATGCCGGAAACCGCGGCCAGAATGGGAGTGCGGAACCCGCTCGATCCTTCGGAAAATGTGGACGGAGGAGCGCGATATTTGCGGGAATTACTTGGGCTTTTTGGCGATGACGTGGTGAAGGCGCTGGCGGCGTACAATGCCGGCCCCAAGCGCGTGGAGCAATTTCACGGCGTCCCTCCGTATCCGGAAACGGTTAAGTATGTGAACAAGGTAATCCGCGATTTCAATCAGTCGGTCGCTCCAAGGCCAGGCGCAGCGGGCTACTCTCGTGGACAAAACGTGAAAAACACCGGGTCAGCCCGGCCGACAAAGGCGCGCACAGCCATTACACCTTCGTATTCTGAACGGCACCCCTTGTCGGAGGAATCACCGGGAACAAGTCAGACGTTCTCGCCAAGTCAAAGCTCGAAGTAGGCAGAACAGTTCCACGTTTGCGAAAGTTCGTTCCACTCGGCGTCCGATCAACTCATTACCGCGAACCTCGTGACAGACGTCAAGCGAGGGTTTGCGCACCAGATCCCCGACATTCCAAGGCTCTTTTTCTCGGGTAGGTCGTTCTTCGTTGGTTTGCTTCCCGTCAATGTCTATTAGGCAGCACTCAACCTGTGGAGACCTAAATGCAACGGGCATTCAGGTGGTTCGCACCTCGGGAAATCGGCCGCTCAGGACTGCCTTTGTGGGTATTTGCGCGTGCGCAAGGATGCGGGGCTCCGTTCTTGCTAATCAGGAGAGTCCATTGCTTGTGCACGTGCCGCAGTGCTCTCGTAAGCAGCGGAGACACCAGTTGTAGCCGAATCCCCTGAGTGCAAGGCCTGATGTTGCCCGCGAACTAAACAAAACACGCAGTGCCAGCAAGCCGCCGACAGTTCTGGCTACCGCTTCGAGCGTCGTTTTTGGTTGATCCGCGGCAGACGAAGGGTGAGGAGGAAGAGTCAAATGCGGAGGGTGGTTCTTCTAATTTCGTGTCTCGCGGCGATCGCAGCGTCCTACGGACTTGGTTGGCACCACGCGCATTCGCAAGCAGGCAGTCAGATCGGGCGACACGTACTGTATTACGTCGACCCCATGCATCCGAGCTACAAATCGGATAAGCCCGGTGTCGCGCCCGACTGCGGTATGAAACTCGAACCGGTCTTTGCCGAAGACCTCAGCAATGCGCTCTCAACTTTGGCCACGACGGAATTGCCAGCTGGAGGCATAAGTATCGATGGCGCCACGCAGCGATTACTCGGAATCAGGCTCGCTGTGGTTGAGAAAAGCGCCCCAACCCGCATCCTCCGCGCGGTGGGCCGTGTAACTCCTGAAGATACAAGGGTATACAGGGTTAACCCGGGCGTCGATGGATTCATTCGCGAGACCGTCAACGACTCGGTGGGAACCTTCGTCAAGAAGGACCAGAAGCTCGCCAGCTATTATTCGCCCGACTTTCTGGCGGTGGCTTCTGGGTTCCTAGCGGCCACCGAGCGTGTCCCGGGCTCTGCAGGCAAAGATGGGGCTCGCACCGTTCCTTTTCCAGGCGCCGTGGCCAAACAAGGGGTAAGCAGTATCCAAGGCTATTCAGATCGCTTGCGCAATCTGGGCATGAGCGATTTGCAGATCGGACAGATCGCCAGTAGCGGTCAACTGCCCGAAAATATCGATGTAGTCTCGCCCGCGGACGGATTCATTTTCGCTCGCAACGTAACTCCCGGACAACATTTCGAACATGCAATGGAGTTTTACCGCATCGTGGACCTCAGCCGTGTGTGGGTGCTGGCGGAAGTATCTGAGGAAGAGGCGCTGAATATGCATCCCGGTGCCCCAGCACAGATCATCTTGAGAGATGAAGGGCGCGCGTTGCCTGCGCGCATTAGCGACAGCCTGCCGCAATCTGAGTCTGGGGGTGGGACGGTAAAGCTTCGTCTGGAGGTTGACAATCCCAAATTCGTCCTGCGACCGGAACAGCTGGTGGACATCGAAGTGCCTGTTCATTCGCCCCCTGCGGTTACCGTACCGCTCGACGCATTGGTCGATTCCGGGAGCGGTGCCCGTGTTTATGTCGAGCGCCGGGAAGGCGTCTTCGAACCCCGCGAGGTTGAAACCGGACGCCGTTTTGGCGAGCGGGTTGAGATCCGGCAGGGGCTGCAACCGGGTGAAAGGGTCGTCGCCTCGGCCACCTTTCTTGTCGACTCCGAAAGCCGACTGAAAACCGCGGCCTCCGGGCACGTGGCTCCCGAGACTGCAAATAAACCGGCAGGTAGGTTTGAACATGCGGCGACAACAAAACCGGTGAAGGATCCCCTGTGCGGCACGCCCGTGGATCCGTCCAAGGCAGTGGCCACCGGCAACACCTATGATTATCAGGGCACGACCTACTATTTCTGTTCCCGGCAGCACAAACAAGCATTCCAAAACAATCCGGCCCGCTCCCTCGCTAGGCACCAGGGAGATTGACGACGATGATTCATAAAATCATCGATTTTTCCGTACAGCACAAGTTCGCCGTGTTGACCGTGATCGCGGTGGCATGCATCGGCGGATGGTGGGCCATGGTTACCTTGCCGCTTGATGCCACGCCCGACCTGAGTGACACACAGGTGATCATTTATTCGCACTGGGACAAGAGCCCGGATATTGTCGAAGACCAGGTTACCTATCCGATTGTCACCGCCATGCTCGGCAGACCACACGTCAAGACGGTGCGAGGCTTCTCCGATTTCGGCTACTCCTACGTGTACGTCATTTTTGACGATGGAACGGATCTGTACTGGGCGCGTTCACGAGTAATGGAGTATCTGTCGAGCGTCCTTCAACGCTTGCCGGATGGGGTCAAGACCGAACTTGGCCCTGACGCGACAGCCCTCGGATGGGTATTTCAGTACGCTTTGGTCGACACCTCCGGCAAGCACAGCCTCGCCGATCTGCGCTCGTATCAAGATTGGTATTTGCGCTATTACCTGCAGTCGGTGCCGGGCGTAGCCGAGGTTGCGCCCGTTGGCGGCTATACCCGCCAATACCAGGTCAACCTCGACCCCAACCGTCTGCGAGCCTACGGAATCCCGGTAAGCCGGGTGATCGAAGCGGTTCGCAGCGGGAACAGTGAATCGAGCGGTCGGTTGATCGAATTTGGCGGCACGGAATACATGGTGCGCGGCCGTGGCTACGCACGCTCGCTCGAAGACTTCGAAAACATCCCGCTGAGCGTCAGCGAAACAGGTTCGCAGATCCGCATTCGAGACGTCGGCCAGGTGGTGATGGGACCCGATCTGCGGCGGGGACTTGCGGATCTAGACGGCGCCGGCGAAGTCGTCTGCGGCATTGTCGTCATGCGCAACGATGAGAACGCCCTCGACGTCATCAACCGTGTAAAAGGCAAAATCAAAGAGATAGAACCCGGGTTTCCGGCAGGGGTGAAGATTGTTCCCGTTTACGATCGTTCAGAGCTGATCCACAACACCATCGGCACCTCGAAGGCTACGATCATTCAAGTCGTCATCACCGTCGTGCTTATCATCCTGGTTTTTCTGCGGCATTTTCCAACCGCGGCCATCCCGATCGCAACCATGCCGGTCGCGGTGTTGCTCTCCTTCATTCCGTTCCGCTTGATGGGGATGAGCGCCAACATCATGTCGCTCGCCGGAGTGGCCATCGCGTTCAGCGAGTTAGTCGACGCTTCGATCGTGGTTGCCGAACAAACCCACAAGAAGCTCGAGCTGTGGGAAAAGGGCGGACGCAAGGAGGACCGCCGGCAGGTTGTAATCAGCGCCATAAAGGAAGTAGCCGGGCCAACTTTTTTTGCCCTGCTGGTGATCGCCGTCTCCTTCCTGCCGGTGTTAACACTCGAAGCTCAGGAAGGCCGGATGTTCAGGCCTCTGGCCTACACCAAGACGCTGGCCATGGCCGTTGCCGCGCTTTTGGCCATCACCCTCGATCCCGCACTCCGGCTGCTTTTAACCCGTGTCGAACGCTTCGACTTCCGGCCGCAGTGGTTATGCCGCGTCGCAAATACCTTGCTCATTGGGGAAGTGAGGCCCGAAGAACAACACCCCGTCAGCCGGCGGTTGATCCGCGCTTACGAGCCGGTGGTGCGTTGGACGCTGCGCTGGAAATGGCTGGTCATGAGCGCCGCGCTCGTATTGATCATCGTTACCATACCGGTCTTCTTGCATTTGGGATCGGAATCCATGCCGCCGCTCGACGAGGGCGCGATCCTGTATATGCCCTCGACCCTCCCCGGTATCTCCATCGGCCAGGCCGGGCAGCTGCTCGAGGCTTCCGACCGGATTATTCGTCAGTTCCAGGAAGTGGAGCACGTACTCGGCAAAGCCGGGCGCGCGGAAACGGCAACCGATCCCGCTCCCCTGTCCATGCTGGAGACCGTGATTATCCTGAAGCCGCGAGCTTCTTGGCGCCATGTCGATACGTGGTACTCCTCCTGGGCGCCGGAGCCGGCGAAGAAAATCTTTCGTCACATCACGCCCGACACGATCTCGACAGAAGATTTAGTCAGCGAAATGAATGCCGCCCTCAAGCTTCCCGGAGTCACCAACTCCTGGACGATGCCGATCCGCGGACGGATTGACATGCTGTCGACGGGCCTGCGCACACCGGTCGGCCTGAAGATTACGGGAGTCGATTTGCAGCAAATTCAGGAGATCGGCGCAAAAATCGAGACCGAATTGAAGAAAGCAAAAGGAACGCGTGCTGTGCTCGCCGAGCGCACCGCCGACGGCTACTTCGTCGATCTACATTGGGACCGCGAACGGCTGGCACGCTATGGGATCAGCATCGATGATGCGCAGAGAGTGGTCGAGAATGCGATCGGCGGCGACAACCTGAGCACGGTCGTGCTCGGGCGCGAACGTTATCGGGTAAACGTGCGCTACCTGCGAGATTTTCGCAGTGACCTCGGAGCGCTTGGGCGGATCCCGGTGCCCTCGCCCGGACAGCGGCAACTGCCCGTAAGCGACCTGGCAGAAATCAGCACCGCGACTGGGCCGGCGATGATCCGCGACGAAAACGGCTTGCTCACCGGATATGTTTATGTGGACATTGCGGGCCGCACCCCGGACAGCTACATCAGAGATGCGAATCAACTGCTGCGTGACGACCTGAAACTCCCTCCCGGCTACGCGATCGCCTGGAGTGGGCAGTATGAAGCGATGCAGCGGACCAAGGAGCGGCTGAAACTGGTGGTTCCGGTCACGCTGGTTCTCATTTGCATGCTGCTGTACCTCAACACGGGCTCCCTGCCGAAGACCCTGATCGTCCTGCTGGCAGTGCCCTTCTCAGCGGTAGGCGCGATCTGGTTTTTGTACGCGGCTGGCTACAACATGAGCATCGCCGTATGGGTGGGATTGATTGCCCTGCTGGGAATCGATGCGGAGACAGGGGTGTTCATGCTGCTGTACCTCGATCTGGCCTACGAGGAGGCAAAGCGCGAAAACCGCCTGCAAAACCTGGGGCAACTGCACGAAGCCATCGTGCAGGGGGCTGCCAAGCGTCTGCGTCCGAAGTTCATGACGTTTGCCACCACCTGCATCGGCCTCTTTCCCATTATGTGGGCGACGGGAACCGGCTCCGACGTAATGAAACGTATTGCCGCACCAATGGTCGGCGGCATCTTCACTTCCTTCGTTCTCGAGCTGCTG
>Ga0306921_10000377_pt1 | contig 38041 bp, 42 predicted proteins | sample sta12Cox44000080_FD_203760 | JGI IMG/M metagenome (GOLD analysis project Ga0306921, IMG submission 203760) | Lab enrichment of tropical soil microbial communities from Luquillo Experimental Forest, Puerto Rico - statoxic.12C.oxic.44.000.080 (v2)... | ecosystem: Environmental > Terrestrial >... | reverse complement strand
CCGCAATTCGTGTACCCGCCCCATATGGCGGCGCTCGACGTGACGTCGAGATCGGCGTCGGCGAGAACAATCATGGCATCCTTGCCACCGAGTTCGAGAACCGATGGAATCAGTTTGCCGGCGCACGCTTCCGCGATTCGGCGCCCGGTAGCCACGCTGCCGGTAAAGAAAACTTTCGCAGGGCCCGCCTCGATGATCGTGGCACCCACTTCGCCACCGCCTTGCAGAACCCGCACAAGACCCTCAGGAAATCCGGCGGTTTCGATGAGCTCACCCACGAGAGCTCCGCTGGCAGGCGTCAGTTCCGAAGGCTTCAGCAGCACGGAGTTCCCCGCGACGAGAGCAGGAATCAATTCCGTCATCGGAATTGCGAACGGGAAATTCCAGGGCGAAATAATTGCGACAACGCCACGCGGCTCATACTCGAGCCATCCGGATCTTGCTTTGAGCGCGATGTTGTGGTGTGGCACTCGCTCGGGACGCAGCCATCGCGGCGCCTGGCGCGCGAGGAAATCCGCGGTGTCGAGCGCGAGGAGCACTTCGGCGAGAATGGCTTCTGCACGAGGCTTGCCGGTTTCGCGAGTGATGATATTTGCGATGTCGTTTCGCCGCTCGAAGATTGCATCGCGAAGGCGGCGCAACATCGCGCAGCGCTCCCGGAGTGGGCGTGCTGCCCATGCTTTCTGCGCGTTGCGAGCTGCTTCAAAAATCGCCGAGATTGCACTCGGCGGTGTGGCCGGTATGCGCGCGACTACATCACCAGTGGCTGGATTTACGGAGTCTACGAAATTTTGCCCGGCCAGTGCCTGGGCGCAAAGCGTTTGAGGGGAGACCGCCATTTCTCTGTGGATTCTAACCGATTTACGCGGCTGGCGGACAGCCTGCAGAGAACTGTCTGGTCGCACCGGGAACGCATCGGCGGCCGGAATACTTCAGGGCTGAAGCCCTAGCTTGTCGTTTCGCTTTATGTCGCCCCTGAAGGGGCGACCTACAAAGCTGTCGTTGCGATGACTATTAGCGCGAGAAGGACCGGCGGCGGGAGGCATGCCGTGAGAAAGAGGACGAGGCGAGCGAATCGGTGGGATCGGGATATTCGAGCGAGACAAGGTAGAGGCCGTCGGCCGGAACTGTGGGGCCAGAGCGCGAGCGGTCACACGCTTCGAAGATTGCGGGAATGTCGGGCGGCGCAAGGCGGCCTTTCCCAATTTCAATGAGCGTGGCGACGATTTTGCGTACCATATAACGCAGGAACGAGCGGCCGCGAACTACGTAGACGAGTTCTTCGCGATCCGGCTCGCGAAGGATTTCCGACGAGTAGATCACGCGCACCATGTCGGGGTCGTGATCGTCGTCTTCCGAGCCGGAAGAGGCGGAGAACGATGTGAAATCGTGCTCGCCTTCGAATGTGCGTGTGGCTTGGGCCATGGCGGCTTCGTCGAGAGGACCGGAATAGTGGAGCGCACGTTGGTATTCGAAGGGCGGAAGAACCTGGCCGCGCCAGATGCGATAGCGGTAGGTCTTGGCCTGGGCCTGCCAGCGCGCATGAAAATCGGGGCCGACTTCTTCAGTGGCGACGATACGAACGGTGGGAGGAAGAAGGGCGTTGAGAGCGCGTTGAATTTCAGCAGTGGAGAGGGCGGATTGCGTTTTGAAATGTGCGACCTGGCCAAGCGCGTGTACGCCGGTATCAGTGCGGCTGGCGCCATGAATGAAGATTTTCTCCTGCGTGATCTGGCTGGCCGCATCGGCGATGGCGCCTTGAATCGTCGGAACGTTCGGCTGGATTTGCCAGCCGTGGAAGCCGGCGCCGTCGTAGGCGATGGTGAGCTTGAAATTGCGCATGCGAAGTGATTATCGCATGGGGATTGCCACAGAGGCACGGAGCTTAGGAATATGAGGGACAGCGCAGGTGCGAGTTGATTGATGCAGCCAGGATTACGAAACCAAATCCAGAGGTGGATAGCCAAAACCGACCTGTCGGTAAGGGCACCCGGCGCCGAATGGGACGTCGAGCTGGAGACCTATAGGCTGAGCGAAATAACCCGCATTGACTTTGGTGGCGACTACGAGGATGCACTGAATTTATACGGTGGCTGCAAATATCGACGCGCCCTGGAAAAAATTGAGGAGCTGAAGAATCTTCCCAAATTCACAAGCGAGGAGAAAAGAGCCGGCAAGATGCCGGCGTTACGGAATTGCGGCGGAGCCGGAAATAAGCTGCGGAGTCTGGAATCGTGTAGCCGCACGCTATCGGAAATAGCGCACCGACCCGGCTAAATGCAAAACGGCACAATTCCTAGTAAATGGCTAGGTCCTGCGGGTTGGTTGAACGGGCACGGCATGCCGTGCCCCTACAGTGTGTGAGATCTGGACATGAGCTCCGGCGTTATGAATGGGCGCGGGAGAAGCGGGAGCCAGGGCGGGTGGGCATGCCGCCGGCGCGGCATTGGGGGCACTCGTCGGGCTCGAAGCTGGGGACATTTAGTTCGACGAGTGCGCGCGAGGGGACGTTGAGTTCAATCGCGCCGCCGCTGCGATCGATCAGCGCGCCTGCGGCTACGGCGAGGCCGCCTTCCTGTTCCACGACGCCGATGGTTTCACGCGTGGAGCCACCTGTGGTCCAAACATCCTCGATCACCAGGACGCGCTCGCCGGGCGTCAATTCGAAGCCGCGGCGAAGGGCCATCTGGCCGGAGCGGTCGCGTTCTACGAAGAGAGCGCGAACGCCGAGAGCGCGGGCGACTTCGTGTCCGATGATGACGCCGCCGAGGGCGGGCGAGACGACACAACCAAATTTGTGATCGCGGAAAATTTCGGCGAGAGCGCGGCCGAGAGAGTCGGCGTGCTGCGGGAATTGGAGCACGAGCGCGCACTGGATGTAGGTCCCGCTGTGACGGCCGCTCGAGAGCTCGAAGTGGCCCTGGCGAATGGCGCCTACCTGCTCAAGTAGTTTGAGGATTTCGTCACGTTTCATAGAGCTGGCCGATGCGGGTAGCCTAATGGCGGTGGGGGGAAGTGTCAAGCAAAGGAGGATTTCAAATTTGAAAATTTGCAATTTCGTTTGCGCGCGGATAGCCGCAGTTTCCGGATACGGTTCGCACCTGGCAGGCTGGTGAGCGGAAGAGGACAGACAGGAGTGTCTGTCCCAATAAAACCAAACTGCCGTCTTGGGGGAAGCCGGATTCCGGCCTATCAAGTCTAGCGAAGCGCGGGCACATTTTCCCCAAATTGACAGGAGTGCGCGGGTCGGATATTCTTTTTGTTTCCAATTACATCGCGAAGGAGCACTGAATGGCGCAGGGTGGGGCTGTAAAGCACAAGAAGAAGACGAAATCAGTGTTGAAGAATATTCGCCAGGCGAAGCACCGGCAGGACGTGAATCAGATGAATCGCACGCGGGTGCGGTCGGCGATTCGCCGGCTGCGGACGGCACTCAGCTCGGGCGATGCGGCAGCGGCCGAAAAGCTGGCGTCGCCGACATTTTCGGCGTTGGACAAGGCGATTCGCAAAGGAACGCTGGCGGAGAACACGGCGAACCGGTACAAGTCGCGTTTGTCGCTGGCGTTGAACGGGCTGCGAGCGAAGAAAAAGGCGTAGTCGCGCGATTCGATTTTCGTTTGAAGTTTGGATTTCGAGAGGCGTCCTGAACGATCGGGACGCCTTTTTTTTTGCGCGGCACGGATGATCCTAGGCGGCCGTGGCCGGGGCGGCGGTGGAAGTGAGGCGCGCGATCAAGAATTCCAGGAGAGCGCGCGGATCAGGATTCGAGGATTTCAGCTGGCTATCAGCATCCGCGAGAGCCACGAGACCTGCAAGCAGGTCCGCTTTCGGAACGCGATGGGCGTTGCGAATAGCGGCTTCCGCATCGCTCGGACCCATGCCCAATTGGCGCGCGGCCTGATAGCGGGGGATCGTGCGCGGCAACCCACGGGCTTCCACGAGCTTGCGATAACGGTATGCGAGTGCACCAATCATGCGGATGGGATCTTCCCCCTCGCGCCGCAAATTATCAAAAAATTCGAGCGCTTTGGCTCGCTGCTTGGTGGCCAGCATGTCGGCGAGCTGCCAGACAGTGTTTTTGCGGGCTTCTTTTACCAGCGCTTCTACGTCCGCGGTGGCAATCCGGCCGCGTTCGAACGCGTATGCAGCGAGCTTGTCGATTTCCATGCGAATGCGAGCCGGTTCGAAATTCAAACTTTCCGCCAAAAGTGTTGCTGCCGCTCGATCGATCTCGATTTTCAGTTCCTTTGCCATTTGCGTGGCGAGGCCGGCCGCCGATTCTGGACCGATTGTCAGCTCGACGAGCAGGGCTTTTTCAGCGAGCAATTTGCGCAGTTTTTGACGGCCATCCAGCGCAGCAGCTTCGATCAGCAGCACGCTAAACGGCGCGGGTGCCTCGAGATAAGCGGCAAGGGCGTTGATGATTTCGTCCCGGGAATCGTCGCCCAACTTTTCGATCAGCTGAGCATCTTCGACAATGATCACCTGGCGGGGCGCGAGCATGGGCATCGTCTGCACGCGCTCCAGCGCTTCATTCCAGCCCTGCACGTCGCCGCGAATTCGCGCTACCGCCCAATCGCGGGCCGCTTGAGGGACGCAGGCTTCAATGATGTGATTGCGGCACAGATCACTGAGGTACGCATCGCTCCCAATCAAAACGATGGCGGGAACGGCTTTGCCGCTCGTGAGGCGCGCGACTAACTTTTCAGCCGAGACTTCTGCCATTTATAACCTTGGGTGCGACATCAGAAATCTTCTACCACGTTAGACACGAGCTTCGATGCAAAATCTCTGGCCATGCGGCCCAGAGCCGGACTTTGCTCGTCGAAAAAGCTCTGGACGTCGCTCGAGATCTGGTACTCGTCGCGAAACACCATGTCGTCACTTTCATACAGCGGCTTCGACGTCCTGTTATCGACCAGCGTCACCTTCGTGTGAATCGTGACGATCATCAACTCGACCTCGCCCGTCGTCGAGTTGAAAATTACGGGGCTGGTCTCAACTGAGCGAACTTCGCCGTGCAACACTCCGTCGGCAGCTTCCACATTTTGCACGATGCGATATTTGGTGCGTTCGACGAATTCGCGAATCACCGCTTCGGTGAGTCGCTGCTCGATGCGATAGCGCGTGGTGTCGTTCTTGAACGCCGGAATGGCGATGGAAGTCCAATCGGACGGAAGGCGGGAGGCTCGTCCGGCTACATGGTAGCCGCAGCCCGCACAGGCAATTCCGAGCAGAATGGCGAGGCAAAGGGCGGATCTACCGATGCAGGTGCGCGAGGGCAGAGGCAGCACCCGATCAGGCAGCAGCTTTGGCAAGCAGCTCCTCCGCAATGCGCATCGCGTTGGTGGTGGCAAGCCGCAAATTATCCGCTACTCCCCAGAGCCATACACCCGCCGCGACATTCGGATCCGCTTGAATGGGCGCCAGGTGAATTTCACTTTCACCTGCGACGCTGACGTTCGTCGGCGCCGGATCTTCCGGCCCGGCGATCCTTACTCCCAGATTCCGAAATGTTGCTGCTAGTTGCTCGAGTGGTGGGGAAACGGCAAATTCCGCGTAGGCGGAAAAAGCATATCCATAGAAGACCGGCGTCTGGATCAATTGCACCGCCGGCACAGGCGCGCGGCCTGCGAGATATAGAACGACATCGCGCGCGATTGCAGCCCGCGCGGATTCAAGGCTTGGCTTGCTCTCGTCCCCATACTTGGAGAGAAGATTAAAGGCCACTTGCGCGTCGAAGATGGTCTGCTCGATGGGACGAAACGAGAGCAGATTCGCAGTCTGCGTTTCGAGCTCGTCGATTCCAGCTTGATCACGCTCAGAAACCGGCGGAAAAAGCGTGGCGGCGATCGTTCTGGGCGAAAGCGTGGCGAGGCCTGCCGCAAGCGTACAGGAAATCAGCACAGGAGAAGCGGGAGAGGCGTATGCGATTTTGTGCGCAGAGCCGTTGGCGCCCGAGCCGGGCTTCGGCGGAAGCAACACGCTGAGCGACGGTATCCAGGAGGTTGCCTTGCCGTTCGCAGCGAGAACGCCCGTGAGATCGATCACAGTTGCGCCAGCGGCTTGAGCTGCTTGCCAGTTCCGCTCGGTGTCGGCAGGAATTCCGGCGAAAAACGCGAAGCGCACTTTGTTGAAGCTGTCTTCTTCGAGCTCGCGAATGAAGGTGGGTTCGCCACCAGCCTCCATGAGTGTTCCGGCCATCACGCTCGCATCGAGAAGAATAATTTCATCAGCCGGGAAATTGCGCTCTTCGAGTATGAGCTTCAGCTCTTTCCCTCGAAGAGATGACGCACCGACGATCGCTACGCGATTGGAATTCGCAGGGCCCGAAGGCATGGATCACGCAGTTCTCGAAGCAGGGCGGTGCCGCGCGAAGCGAACCACCTGAAGCACGATGCCGTGCAGAGTATAAGCGGTGGCGATAGCCAAAAGCGTGGGACGGGACAGAAACACAATCGCTCCGATGAGAGCAGCCCACAGGACAATAGCGAGCGACGGTTGCCGCTTGGTCCACTGAATATCTTTGAAGCTGTAATGCCGCAAGGTGCTCGACATCAAAACCCCAAGCGCAGCGATCAACGCCAACCAGAGCAATGAGATTCGCGAATCGTCGATAGGATTGCGAAATGCGTGCACAACCGCCGCGATCATGCCGGCAGCGGCGGGCGTGGGCATCCCCACGAAGTAGCGATTTCCGCCCGACGCCATTCCCTTGATATTGAAACGCGCAAGTCGCCACGCGCAGCAACCGACAAAGAAGAATCCAATGAGCCAGCCAAGTTCGGTGAGGTGCAACGCCGGCGACGAGTCCGCCGCAGCCATAGCGCGAATTCCCCAGGCGTAGGCGAGCACGGCAGGCGCGATTCCGAAGCTGACCACGTCGGCGAGCGAGTCAAATTCCTTTCCGAAATCGCTGTTGGTGCCCATCGCGCGCGCGATGCGTCCGTCGAGCGAATCAAACAGAATCGCAAGCCCGATCGCGCCAGCCGCGTGGTCGAAATCAGTCACTTTACCGTCGAGTGTGGCGAGAACCGCGTAATAACCGCACAAAAGATTGGCCACCGTGAAAATACTGGGGAGGATGTAGATGCCGCGCCGCAGGCGGTCTTTGCGAAACGGATTTCGCGGCCTTTCTTCGTTGCCGATCGGATCTAAGCCGTTGAATTCCATCGCGCGAGGATGCTTTCGCCGCCTTTCACTTTTTGCCCACGCTGCGCCACGATCTGCGCCTCCGCGGGAAGCCAGAGGTCCACGCGCGAACCGAAGCGGATTAGGCCCACGCGTTCGCCGAGCTTTACTTTTTCGCCCGGTTCTTTCCAGCATATCACGCGGCGAGCGATGGCTCCGGCGATTTGTTTGAATACCAAACGGCCCCTTGCCGTATCCATACTGATCACGTTCTGCTCGTTTTCTTCCGATGCGCGCGAGCGAAACGCGGCCAGAAACTTGCCGGGACGATATTCTACTTTCGCGATGCAGCCGGCCACCGGCGCCCGTTGCACGTGGACGTCCCACACCGCAAGGAAGATCGTCACGCGCTTTCCGGGAACGGATGCGAAAGGTTCGTCAACAATCTCGACGACATGCCCGTCAGCGGGAGAGACGACAGCCCTTGGATCGCTTGGAATCGTGCGATTAGGGTCGCGAAAGAAATAGAAGACGAACAGCCCCAAGAAAATCAGCACTCCGCCCGGCCATTCCCATCCAATCACCACGCAAATGGTTCCCGCGATCAGCGGCGGCAGGGCAAACCTGTAAGCGTCTTTCACCATGACTCGTTCTAGCGGATCCTAAGCGCAAACTTCAGCGAATTTCTCCAGGATTTCTCTCCCGAACAACGCGCGAATATATCTTATGGGTACACCTCTAGTGTACGACAGAAATCACGAGGAGATTCCGCCCGTTAAGTGGGCAGCGCGCTGTGCTGCCTGCTGCGCGCGACGATCATTTCCATCTGATCTTTCAGCCGCAACTTGGTTTTCTTGAGGGTTGTTTCTAGGGCGAGGTCTTCAGAACTTAGATAAGGCTCAGTGAGGAGTTGCTTCAACTGCGTTTCACATCGAGAGTGCTCTTCTGCGAGGGACCTGAATTCTACATCTGTCTCCAATAGGGTCTGCCGTATATCGCGTGTCGTAATCGGCATGCGTTTCCCTCCTGGTTGGAACCTGGTGTTCACATAATCGTAACAATTACCATACTGCGGTGCCTGGCGCAAATGGTGAATTTGGAGCTCTTGTGAATAAAGCAGGAGCGTCGCAGTGTAGCCGTTTGTACTGCTATTTGAGCGAGGCAGCAAGGACCAGCGCATCCTCGATCGGTGCTGTGTAGTAGCGAGCCCGGCGCCCCGTCGTATGAAAATTATAAAGTTCGTAGAAACGAAGAGCAGCGAGGTTCGAGACGCGCACTTCGAGGAAAGCCCGTTGCGCGTCAAATGATTTGGCCCAACGAAGAGCCTCTTCCAGAAGGGCGCCGCCAATTCCCTGCCTGCGCGCGTCGGGCTTTACTGCAAAATTCAGGATCTCGAGGTCAGATGCAATGCGGCGGGCCACAAGAAAGCCAATGATGGCTTTGCGTTCGGCAACCCAGCCGCCCATCTCCCCTTTCGCAACGCGGTGGTAATCCCATGCGGTCCATTGAGCGACCTCGCGGCAGAGGGACTGGATCGCCAGTACATCCTCGATATCGCGGAATTCGAGCAGACGGATCAACAAAGCCGTTAGCTTTCTTTCCAATGGAGTTGTGCGTCAGTGCGGCGAACGTAGTTTGCGTCGAGCGTGAGCGGATCGGCCAATTCGCCCCGCTGTGCGCACCGTAACCCGAGCTGGCCGATAAAAGGCGCAAGCACGGACGATGCTGGTTCGACGACAGCCTTCAGCTTTGCAATCTGGTTTTGCATCGCCTCCGCCGGGAACAACTCCGGCCGCGGCGTCACGATCGCGAATTCGACGCCCGCTGCTCGTTCGCGAACCGCCTCGAAAAATTCCGAGGGCGTCATCATGTACTCTTCGCCATCGAGAACCAACAAGCTCTCGCCCGGCGCTCCTCCCGCGGCACGCCGGTAGAGGCCGAAATAAAGCTGGCCGCGCCGCGCGTCGAGCACCGGCACAATCAACGCCGCATTCGAGTGCGCCTGGACAGCCACCGCTTCGAGCGCACTGACTGGCGCAATTGGCTTGCGGTACACTTCCGCCCACCCTTTCACGGCCGCCAGGCCAACCCGCAACCCCGTAAAGGACCCAGGGCCGGCCGCCACGGCAAACAGCTCAAATTCCTCCATCCGCACCGAAAGTTCGCCCAGAAGGAACTCCAACTCGCGAAACATCCTCGAGGAATAGACCTCGCCTGTAGCGGTGGAGACCACCCCAACGATTTTTTCGTCGCGTAGTACTGCTAGGCTGCCTGAGGGCGAAGAAGTGTCTAAGGCTAAGACAAGCACGTGCACCATTATAGGGCAATTCGGGGGCCAATCTTGCGGAAAACTTGTGTATTTTCAATCTCTTCTGACCCTCGGTTAGCGGGGATTTCCTTGACGTGGGGCTTGCATGTGTCTAAAATTTCAACAAGCTCGGGGAGGCTACTTCCACCTATGGAATTCAAGCTAGGCGAAAAAGTCGTATATCCGAACCATGGCGTAGGTGTAATTGAGCAGATCAGCTATGGGTACTTGAACGGTAGGTCAGAGCGGTATTACATGCTTAAGATCGTTTCCAGCGGATTAAAAGTGATGGTGCCGCAGTCGAATATTATGAACGTGGGACTCAGGCCCATCATCCGCACAACCCAAGCCGGTGCGGTCCTTTCGTTCCTCGAGAAGGGACGTTCCGATTCGCACCATGATTGGAAACACCGTTTCAAAGAAAATTCGGATCGGATGCGGACGGGATCGCTGATGGAAGTGGCTGCTGTCCTGAAAGGCCTCGTCGCCCTCAGCCGGACCAAGCCGCTATCTTTCCGCGAGAAGAAAATGCTCGAGCGAGCCAAGTATCTTCTCGTCAGCGAATTGGCTACCGTGCGCAATACCTCCGAGCAGGCAGTAGAAGTGAACATCGTTCGCGCACTTGCCAAAGCAAAGCTTCAGATGCCGGAGATGGCGCCGCCCGCAGAGTAGAGTCCAATCGTATTCTGTTTTTTGCCGGGCACGATCTGAAGAGATTGTGCCCGGTGCTGTCTTAGGAGGGCCTTTCGGGCAACTGCGATGGGCGCCGCGGCTTCTACCGTTTTTCAATCCCCTCTTGCTGCTGTTACTACGTCTGTCATCAACCCGTCGTACCAGGAATTTCCGCCTTCGCTCAAATTCGCGCAGCACGTTGAATGTTTTTGGATGCACCGCTCAGATGGGCCGGTCCGCAATTTTCATGTGTTTCCCGATGGTTGCTCGGACGTCATTTTCGAGCAGCCAGCTCGCGATTATGGGGGCCTTGCGATTGTGGGCACTATGACCCGCGCGCAAGCGTTTAATATTCCCGGCGCACATTCAACTTTTGGCGTGCGTTTCCGTCCGGGCATGGCGGCGCGAGCCCTGCGCATTCCCGGGTCGGTGGCCGTGGATCAATCGATTCCGCTCGCCGGAGCGTGGAAAGCGACGGTGGTTCGTGATCTTTTCGATCAGCTGGCAGGCAGCCGTTCGCCGCGTCAAACGATCGCCCGGTTTGAGGCCTCGTTCGCTGATCCTGTTCCGCTGGACCCGGTGGAGAAAGCGCTCGCATGGCTGGCGGAATGCGGTGGGCAGCTTTCGATGGACGCGCTCGCCGACGCCACCAGCCTCAGTCCCCGCCAGTTTCGACGAATTTGCCTCGAACGAACGGGTTTGAGCCCCAAGCACCTCGCGCGGGTGCTGCGCTTCCGCCGTGCCGCGGAGTATTCCAACCGGTCGCATCCGGACTGGGCAGATGTTGCGGTCGCTTCCGGCTATTACGATCAGGCTCACCTGATCAACGAATTTAAGGAGCTGGCCGGAATTTCTCCCGCACAATTCTCCTCGCTGGCCATGACCTCTCACTCTCGCTCGGAATCCAACTCTTAGATTTCGTCCCAGAATGTCCGTTTTTTCCAATCATCCCCGACTGGCTATCCGCTAGGATGCGCAGTCATGAGACCACTACTTGCTTTCACGCTGCTCGCGACTGGCCTTCTATCCGGCCAAAACGCGCAACCTACAAAGGATGGCTTAAAAATGAAAATCACCGCATTGATCTACGCACCCACAATCGAGCCGTCGCTGAAATTCTGGGTAGACCAGCTCGGCTTCACGAAGACGGTGGAAGTCCCAGACGGCGACAAGCTCGGCTTCGTCATTCTCGTGAAGGGCGACGCAGAGCTGATGCTTCAATCCACCGCGAGCATGGAGAAGGACAACGCCGAAATGGCCAAGTTAGCACGACCTGCGGCGTGCCTGTATATCGAGGTGAGCGACTTTGACGACCTGCTGAAGCGCTTGGCTTCGGCGCCCGTAGTCGTGCCGGTGCGCACCACTTTTTACGGCATGAAGGAAATCGGCGTGCGTGAACCCGGCGGCAATATCGTTCTTTTCGCCGCGCCCGTGCCGAAGCAGTGAGCACCGTTGCGCGCTAGTCGCTCGTCAACGGCGCGGAGACAAAGAAGCCCACGACGAGGAGGAATCCTGGCTGCGGATGTGGTTTATCGGCGCGACGTCCCGCTCTCGGATGAGGCCACGCCCGCAGGTGCACGATCGTAGCGCAGTCCCTTGGGCCCGACATAAACCGACTGCGGCCGGATGAGTTTGCCTTCGGCAAGCTGCTCGAGGCAATGGGCCGACCATCCAAGCACACGCCCGACGGCGAATGTGGGGGTGAACAACTGGGTCGGCAATCCGATGCCGTGCAACAGCAGCGCCGTGTAGAACTCGACGTTGGTGTCCAGCCGCCGATCCGGCTTATGTTCGCGGAGCAGGCGAAGGGCAGTTGTCTCGACGCTTCGGGCCAGAGCGTAGAGCCGCTTGTCACCGTCGCTTGAAAAAAATCGTTCGGCCGCGTGGGCCAGCACGTCGGCGCGGGGATCGCGCACGCGGTAGACGCGATGCCCGAATCCCATGATGCGCTCACCGCGATCCAGCTTGGCGCGGATGAAAGCTTCTGCCCGCTCGGGAGTGCCGATTTCGAAAACCATATCAAGGGCCGGACCCGGCGCACCGCCATGCAGCGGACCCTTGAGCGCCCCTACCGCGCCGGTGATCGCCGAGATCACATCCGAGCGCGTCGAGATGATCACCCTGGCCGCGAAGGTTGAGGCGTTGAGGCCGTGGTCGCAGATGGTGTTGAGGTAAGTTTCTAATGCACGCGCGCGTTCGGGAGTAGGCACGGCGTCGAACAGTTGATGAAGATAATGCGCCGCCTCAGACAAATCACTGCGGATTTCCACCGGCTTTTCGCCGTTCAGAAGGCGCCAGTAGCAGCCAACGATCGTCGGGAACGACGCGATCGCCGTCATCGAATCTTCGAGGGGATCTTCTTTGCGGCCAAGGCTGAGAAGAGCCGTCGCCATCCGCAACGCGTCGATCACCGCCGTCTTTGCGGCGGCAGCCTCACGAAGAACCTCGAGCGCCACGGGCGGCAACACGCGTCGCGACGCCAGGTCGCGCATAAACGCGACGAGTTGAGCCGGTTCGGGCAAGCGGCCGTGCAGGAAGAGATAGGCAACTTCCTCGAACGTTGCGTGCGGCGCCAGATCCTCCACGGCATAGCCGGCGAGAATCAGCTGCCCCGCTTCTCCATCCACGTGGCTCAGTCGCGTAGAAGCGGCAACAACACCTTCCAGTCCTTGTGTCATGCCCCAATGCTGAGACGGTGGTTTTTGGTTGTCAACATGGATTGTGGAAAGCGCGCGCCCGGGGCCACCGTCACCGCCCGATAGCCACAACGATGCTGTCCCCGCCGTGGGCTTCCCCCCAGTCCCATTCTGAAGGATTCTGACCCCGGCGGCGCCCCTATTTCGCTCTCCTCGGCGCCAGAATCTGCTCGATTTGCGCGATGTGATTCAAGTCGTGGCCCGCAAACATCCGCACGATGTGCTCCACGGTTTCTTCGCCACGTTCCGCGTGCATCCCGTGGTGTTTCCACTGTTCAGGCCGAAGCGCTTTGTAGAGCGCCAAATTCCCCTCCCGCAGAACGCGGAACTGGGCTAGAGCTTGGCGTGGGTCGCGCTTGGCGTAGTGCGTCGCCGTCACCCAGGCGTTCTGATCAAACGCTTGAATGGGCGTACCGGGCGCACCCAGGATCGAGCGAATGCGCCAGCTTCCTACAATCTCTGCATCCGCCAGATGCGCGAGAATTTCCTGCACGGACCATTTGTCCGGCGCCGGGCGCTTCTTCAACTTGGCCGCTGGCACTCCTTTGATTAATTTCTCCAGCTTCTTGGCTGTAGCCGCCTGCACACTGGCCGGGTTTTGGCAGCCAGCCGTGTAACCGAGCATCCGCTGAATATATTCCTGTGGCGTCTCTTTCATCGTGGTTCCCTCTCCTCTGTGAACGATCCGCCCCGAATCGCTTATCGCAGCAATGGTAATAAAGATGTGCCAATTCTGAAAAAGGCGCAGGAGTGGAAGCCGCCTCGCAAGGAATCCAATTTGGCGGTCGCGTGTGACCATGAGCGGGCCTTCGGCTGACCACTCTGATGTTCGAGGTGAAACCCGCCCAAAACCATATGGCGATCTCGCTATGGAGATCCGATCCTGCCGAGTCACCATCGCTGACATGGATGGCATTGCGCACAAGGTGGAGGTTACAGCTGCGACGCTCTTTGAAGCCGTCGCAGTCGGTCTCAAGCAACTGCAGGGGAATGAATGGGTGGCGGGGATCGGCCGCCCGATGGATATGGTCACCGTTGCGGTGAAAAGTGTACCGGTGGAGCATCACGTGCGAATCGGGGAATTCACAAAATGGCTCGAACGCAGCGGAACCACTCCGGCTGAGGTGACGAGGAAGAGAAAAGTGCGCGAAATGCTGGGCCTTCCCGCGCGAAACTCATAGCGGAATCTGGATTGCAGCGATAGTTCTAGGCCTTCGCCTCCGTAATTTCCCGGACCTTAATCGTATCGGTGCGCCCGTCGAGGACACCCGTTACTAACACATTCTTGCCAGCGAATTTTCCGGCTTGTTGCTGGTCGTCCAGGTGATACCAGACGTCGTTCGCCTCGTCTCGCAGGATAAACCGTTCGCCGTTTTGCGAAAGCACCTTACCGGCAAAGGTTCTGACGTCGGGCGCCTTTTGATCCTGGCTTTGCGCAATGGCAGGCGAAAGCGCGGAAGCCTTAAGAGTTTGAGTCTGGATACCACCCACGAAGAAGGGTGCACAGAATACGAACAGAAGCGCAATGCGTGAGCTCGATCCTTTGGTCATGAACAACACCTCCCAAGGAAGTTGAGCTTGGCAGCTCAAATCGTAAAACAGGGCATCAGCCTTCCCCCTCGGGCGATCGCTGTAGTTGGACGGGACGAATTCCGTAGTACGAGATGGGAGGTTTCTAATGAACGATCGCGTCGAGCCCGTCGGCCAAATTTCACGCTAGCACAATCAAGTTGGCCTTGCGGACTGAGCGTTCGGCCAAAAAAAGAACAGGCGAAAGTTCCTGTACCGGTACAAGAGGAGACGAGCTGCGGGCTGAGTCTCCTCAGTTGCCGCGGATAATGCTCGTCACACTGCGCAGCAAGTTGTTCGAAGTTTGAACTCGGGAGTCCCGGCCGAGAGGAATGCTGATGCCGAACCCGTAAAACTCGGCGGAGCGAGCTTGAGCCGGTGCATGAAGAGTTTCGCTCGCAGGTGTCGGCCCCAGCATGACGTTTCCGTTACGGACGTTCAGCATGGAAACATTCAATTGCAGGCGGGCGCCGAAAAGAGGCGCAACGGGAGGCGCGACTCGGTGGCAAAGGGCGTGTTCGTCACTTGAAGAGGAATGAGTTCGCGCTGCCCTTCGTCTGTACCATTTGCGAAACTGTGGCCCTCAAAGTTCGTCCCTCTGGCGCCTGCCGCCGATCGATTGGGAAGTATCGATATTGAAGAGAAGGAAGTCCTAGCTGAAGGGGTGCTTGCGGCACGCGATGTTGCAGGCTTTGCGGCGGACGCAATGTTGGACGAGGAGCGGTTCAACGGGGTGGACGGCAATGATTGTACTCGTTGTGCGCGAGCCAAGCACGGAAATCCGGCGAGTAAAATCACCAACGGTAAGAATCGTCCGCAGAAGCGTGACATCGCTGCCACCGCCAAACGAATTTAGGTTTATGGTAGGGCTGACGCGTGCTTTTCCGCAATACAGGCCAATTCGTAGGCGGTTCAGGTGATCAACTCTAGACCATTTCGTACCAGAACCGGCGTGTCCTCGCGGCGGCCTTGCCTGAGCCCAAGTCAATATTTCGATATTTCTGAAGCACGGTCCCCCGATTCAAAATCGCTGCAAGTGATTGAAAACATGGAATTGAAGTAGTTTGCATCGGCTATCACAAGAAGCTTTTCCCGGGCATCGCCGCGCGCTAATCTGCCGCCACTTTCTTTTCTGGAAACTGAAGGCGCGCTGGCAAAACGCGGACTCTTTCGCACGCTACAATTGTTAAGCGAGTGTTAAGCGAGAGACGGCATGGCGCTGAAATCGCCCGAGGTTGCAGCGATCAAACCCGAAGAGCGGGAGCTTGCCCGCAAGGTGCTCGAGAAGACAACGCTGGAAATCGAACTGACCGAGCGGGAGCTGCGCACCGCAAACCTGCGAGCCGAGCTGGGGGCCTTCGAGCGGCGATACTTGCACTTCGTCGGCGCACGCTATGCCAAGCTCGACGATTTGAAGGCACGTATCGCCGAGCAGCTTGCGAGCGAACAACCCGACAACGATCGAGCCCAACAAGCAGCGCGCGAGGCCCGCGCCCGCGCCAACGAAACCAAATCCTCAGCCGGAGAGAGGGCCGAGACGGCGCCACGCGCTTTTGAAGCCTCGCCTGAAATGAAAAGGCTCTATCGCACCGTGGCCAAACGCATCCATCCGGATTTGACGTCGGACCGCGAAGATCGCGCCAAACGCCAGCAATTGATGAGCCTGGCCAACGAAGCATACGAGCTGGGCGATGAGATGCAGCTCGCCAAGATTCTTACCGAATACGACCACAGCCCTGAGGCGGTGCAAGGTGAAGGACCGGGGGTTGAGCTCGTGCGAGTGATTCGCCGCATTTCGCAAATGCGCAGCCGCCTTGCCGAAATGGAAGCGGAGTTGCAAGAGCTGCTGCGATCAGATTTGTTCCAGCTGAAATCGCGACTGGATGAAGCCCAGGAGATTGGCCGCGACGTGTTGCAAGAGATGATCGCAAAGGTAGACGAACAGATCAAGCAAGCGCGGGAGCGTTTGAAGAAGCCCAAAACGAATGGCGAGCAGAGGTTCAGCTGACCAAGCCGATGGGAGTTCACGACACGTCGACAAGAACGCAGATTGAGCGAACCGGCACGCGTGGGCTGGCGGTGCGATCGTCCGCGCTGGTGGCGCGAGGACTACGGGACCTGGCGCGCGATTCGAATTGGCTGATCAAGAAAGTCTTCACTGGACGCTCGCAGCATCTCGCCATTTCGCCCGTAGGGCAGGTCTGCGCAATTTCCGAACATGTGCATCACGGGACCTCTCAAGTAGCGCTCTACGACATTGAACTGAGCGTGCCGACGATGACGCTTGCTCCGCCCGCGGGAAAAGTCTCAAATTCGCCGGAATCAGGCGCGGTTTTCTCCTGGTCGCCCGATGCGCGCTATCTGACTGGCGCTTCGAGAGCATGGCCGGCAGGACTGCATCTCTTCGACCTGCAAGGAAAACTCTATCTGGGAACTATCGACGCGCCAGACCTGGTGGCCATGAATCTGGCCTGGTCCGATTCGGGAGACTATTTTGCGGCGACCTCGCGGGGAAAGCGAGCGTCGCTGCGCGTTTGGGAGCCGCGTGGCGGACCTCCGGGTGGCGAGGCGGCCAGAGAACTGGCGACACCTGATTGGCTCGAACCGCAACAGGCTGGAGAGGAGTTCGCCGAAGAAGGTTCGTTTGGCGGATATGGAAAGGCGGTATTCAGCCCCAAGGAAGAGGCTCTGGCCAGCGTGATTGAAATCAAGGGTGAGTGGGCGGACGACTCGATCATGGTGGCGGATGTAACGAAGCTATCGCGACGCAAGGTGTTTGAGGCGCGAGGACATGTGACCGACCTCACCTGGACGCCGGACAGCGAGCAGATTATTTATTGCGCGGCGGGCCAGGCATACCGGCTCGAACCGCAAAGCGTGAATTCCGAGCCTCTGCCGTTCGGCGCAGAATTATGCGTGTGCCATCCGCACTTGCCACTATGTGTGTGCTTCAGTTCCTGGCTGAAGAATTCGGCGAAGGGGCGGCTGTTCCTAATGGATTTGAGCCGCTCGAGTGCATTTGATGAATATCCCGCGGAAGGCGTGGCCGATTTGCGGTGGAGCGCCGATGGTTCTAGGGCGTATGCAGTTACACGCGACGGGATGGCATACATATATGAGCCGCCGCTGATTTGATTGACCGGTGAACGAGGCACGGGCGGAATTGCATGGCGAGGCAAATTCAAGCGCTGAGATCCTTCGCTCAGGAGGATAGGTTTTACTTCAGAGGATTTTGGGCCGGCAACTTCAGATCAGCTCGGATCGGATGATCTAGTATTCAGGCCGGCGTGCGACGCTTGTTGCCTTGCCATTGCGCGGCGGCGGTATCACAGTGGCCATCTTGCGGATCATCGCAAGAACAAGCTTTTTGTCGTCGTCCGATAGAGTGGTGGAATACTTTTTGATATCCGCGAGAAATCGGATTTCTTCCTCGGATAGTTCTCCCAGCACTTTGCGGGTTTCGCGATCCTGAGGTGTGTCGCTTCCCGGGAAGAAATCGGCGAGGCTGATTTCCATGGCTTCCGCAATCTTCGCCAGCGTCTCGAGAGAGGGAACGGTGTGGCCATTCTCGACGCGCGAGAGGTAGCAGCGCAGCAGTCCCGTGCGGCGTTCGATGTCGCCTTGCGAAAGGCCGCGATCGCTGCGATACGACCGAATTACTTCACCGATGTTTACCTTGGGCTTCTCTTTTGGCATAGTGGCAATCCTGACAACCGGGCGTAGCATACGAGTAACCCCGGGGTGGCGCAAGAATATTTTTTGAGTCATGTTCCTGTGAGGAACATCCGCTTACTGTGAGCAGAGTGTTGTAGGAAAGGCCTACCGATTCAAGCAGCCGACTGTCTCATCAGGATACTGACTGGGGGATTGCGGCGGAAATCGCCGGACGGTCACTACGTTTTCCGGAACGCTTGTGAGCGTAAAGCGCGTCGTCGGCCCGCTTCAGAAGCTCTGCGGAAGACTCGCCCGGTTTGTAGTCCGTGAATCCGCTGGAGAAGTGGCAGCGAATTTTTTCTCCCTGATATTCCAGCTCGAGTCCTTCCACGCGGCCGAGAACATGACGCACTTCATCGGCACGGCATTCAGGCAGCAAGGCCATGAATTCATCGCCGCCAAGGCGAACGGCTAGATCGGAGCCGCGAATGGCACGCTGCAGCCGCTCGGCGAATCCTTTGATTACAAGGTCGCCCGCCGCGTGACCATGCCTATCATTTATGGCTTTCAATTCATTCAGGTCCAGAAGCAAAACCGTGAGAGGACGGCCGTGGCGCTGCGCGCGGCTAATCTCCTGTGCCAACCTCTGCTCGCCGGAGCGACGGTTGTAAAGGCCGGTGAGTTGATCGAGAGCGGCTAGCTTATAAACCTCCGAAGCAAGGCTTTCGACTTTGGCCAGGGACTGAATCTGCTCGGCAAGCTGATTGCGCACGCGGTGAATCAGTACTTGCTGATACACGACATACACACTGAAGATCAGCACCATTCCCACGAGTGCCCGCACGGATTGATTCAGAAAAAATGAGTACGTGCCCTGCTCCTTGCTCAGCATGGCGGGGAATGCGAAGGATGCCACGGCGAGTGTCAACAGCAGGATGACGGCCACAGTGCTCGACCACAGCCACCATTGGCGCCGGTCGAGATGCTGCAAATGCGTCTGGATTTCTTCCGGACGTGGAGCGAACGCCTCGGGAGATGCTGCGTCTCGCATGTCAATCATTTGTCAGGGCTAGTATGCCTGCAATAAGAAATACAAGGCTTCGACTGCAAACTCCATCCGTATGTTCCGCAGCGGTGTCAATCCCGTTAACTGTCCTTTTACCGAGCGAAAAGCGACCTAATCCTCGAGCCTGTCTTGGTATGGCTCAAGCCCGAGTTGTAGCATTCCGACTGAACTTGTTCGTATGAATCTGCTCCTCCGGAACAACATTGCTTAGTTTGCCGAGCATTTTCTTTCAATTCACTGTCTCACCCAGCTCAAGGCCAGGAAGTCCGCAAACGTCGAACGATAAATAACGCTCAAACTAAAGAGTTTAACTGAGAACTAAATCCTTGTTTTCGAGCTGCGTGAGCCATGCGTTCGAAATGTAGAATTCCTGACTACCGGTTCTCTCTGCGAGTTTCCGGCTAAATTCGTCCACTTCCCTAGTCGTAATGCCAAGGCGGTTTCGAAGTTCTCGCAGTCTGATCTCCGGAACCGGGAGCACAGGGCATTGAGTGGTCTCAGTTCGTGACACTAACGCCGCACAGCCTAGAACGATTTGTCAAGTGAATCAACCAACCGGACGATTATGTATGGGGCGATCAAAATTCCGGGACTAGGTCAATCGGAGCTCTTACTGATCAACACTTTAGTTAGATGCTTCGTATTGAAAACAAGGCTCGAACGCCATTCCCGATTTGGGAATAGAGGACCGCACAAATGCGGACGCCTCGACCGTCCTCGCGGACAGGGTGTCTTACGCGTCACAAGCGAGAAGCGAGTTTCGCCTTGCGTTGTTGTTTGTGCCAAGCTGAACGAACACTGGAGCGTCGCGATGGACGAAACGAGCGACCTGCCACTTGACGCGGGTCAATCTTATCGTGAAAAGAGAACGGTGCCGCGATACAGTTTTATTGCGCACGTTGAAGTAATTGAGCCGGCCAGTGACACGCACATCGCCGGCCGTGTATCGGAGATTAGCCGAAAGGGCTGTTACATCGATGTCACAATCACGTTGCCGCCCGGCACTCTGATCCAACTTAAAGTTCTGCGCGACCAGGGCACATTTTCCACGAAAGGGAAAATTATCTACGCGCAAGATTGCATGGGAATGGGCGTGGCATTCCTGGATGTTGCAGATAATGAATTGCAAACCCTCGATCGCTGGCTCGCCGAACTCGCCGCTTAGGCTCTTCTCGTTTTGTCAGCACGGCTTAGAAGGTCTGGATTTTCGTTTGATTGTCCGTTTTGACTTCGGCGCTGTGGGAGAAACGAGCCGATAGCTGCGCGCACGAGGTCTTTGACCTCGGCCCAATTGAGCCGCGCCGCGTGAACTTTCAATGTGACCCACCCATGCTTTCCGATATAGGGGGTACGGAAGAAACGCGAATCATTCAGGAAAATTCCTTACAGCTCCTTTTCAACTTTCACGCAGATTCCCAATTCGTCTTTATATTCTTCGAGCACGGCGAACATCTTGCCCTTCGCTCTAAATGTGGGATGGCCAAAAGTCGTGACTTCGTCGACGTCAGCCAATACAAGGCAAATCTCGCGAAGCCGCTCCAGAATTTGGGTTTCACTCAGCATTTAGGAAACGACACGGCATACGATAGAATATGCAACTCGAAACGCTAGGAGAATTGCATTGAGTTTTAGCGCTAGTACCCGGCAGGTGGGAGACATAACGATCGTTGATGTCAGCGGACGATTTACGCTGATCGAAGGCGAGGCGGTCCACGAACTTCTCGGAGATCTTTTTCGGGATGGGCGGAAGCGCGTCCTGCTGAATCTTCGCAACGTGACGTATCTCGATAGCTCGGGAATTGGGCAACTGGTTCGGTCCGTTTTTACGGCTCGAAAAAATGATGCGGATCTGCGGGCGGTCGATTTGAGCAATCGCGCTCAGGAAATTTTGCGACTTACCAATCTTCACACTGTCTTCACGGACTTCTCGGACGAGCAGGAAGCCCTTCGCAGCTTTCAAGCCTAAGAGGCGCTAGGCTCCTGCGGCGGCGCCATTCGAAAATGAATCAATCGCCGCAGCTTCGTTATCTCTGATATCGAATACCGTGTAGAGCTTCGTCATTCTCAGCAGATCGCTGACTTGCTTCACGGGATTAACGAGTTTCAAAGTGACTCCCCTGCCTCGTGCCGCAGTGAGCGCTCCGACAAGCTGGCCAACTCCTGAGCTATCCACGTATTTCACGCCAGCAAGATTCAAGATCACCTTCTTATGACCCTCTTCCGCTAAGCGGGCAATGGCGTCTGTAAGCACCAAATCGCTGCCCGGGCCGAACGCAAGCGCCTCGCCCAAACTTAGGCGTCCTCTCAGGTCCATGATCGTCACATCCTGAATATGGCGGATGGCGCATTCCATGGCCATTTGATTCCTCCGTGCCAGGTGGCTGTTGCAGGGCGTACGGCGGGAAGAGTTTATATCTGCCTTAAACGGAACACAATGAGCGCCCTCAAAGGCGGTAATTCATGGCGTTTTAGAAATGAAACGCGTACCATGACTACCACCCTACCCGTAGCCCAGCCCCGAGAGCAAGTACCAGAGATTCCCGATGGATTCATAAGGCACACTGGCTTAGCATTTTGCGGTCGTGGTCATCAAGTATAGGATGAGGCTGTCGTGAGCGGAAATCCTTATGTTAAATTTTTTAGTTTCTTCGGCCTCCAAGAAAATCCCTTCGCGGTGAGCCCCGATCCACGCTATCTCTTCATGACTCCCAGGATTCAAGCAGCTTGGGAAGCGATGGAGTATGGGATTCGATCGCGCGAAGGAATTATTCTTCTCACCGGCGAAGCCGGCACCGGCAAAACCTCGCTGATCCGGAGATTGCTCGACTCGCTGCGCGAGAGCCGGATGCCAACCGCATACATTTTCAATTCGCATTTGGAATCCAAGCATCTTTATGACTTTATTTTGGCGGATTTTGGCGTGCGGCCGGACCCTCAATGGCGAGGGAACCCGTTGATGTGCCTGGGACAGTGGCTGCCTGAACGTTGTCGCGAAGGCCGATTTCCAGTGCTGATCTTAGACGAGGCTCAGGGATTGCCGCTCCACGTTCTCGAGGAAATTCGCTTGCTCTTGAATCTGGAGACGCCTCAGGAGAAGTTGTTGCAAATTGTGCTGGCCGGACAGCCGGAACTCGAGGAAAAGCTCAATCGGCCGGAGACCCGCCAGCTGAAACAGCGAATTTCACTGCGTTGCAAAACAGCACCCCTCACGCCGAAAGAAGCGCGAGACTACATCCAGGCACGCTTGGACGTGGCCGGGGCGGCGGGCAAGGCGATTTTCCCGCCAGACGCCGTTGACGCTATTCATGCCTATTCACGCGGCATCGCCCGCGTGATGAATCTCCTGTGCGAGCATGCGCTGATCGATGCGTACGCCGGGAGTATGCGCATTGTACCGGCGAGCGTGATCGAAGGCGTGGCTCGTGAGTTTCATTTCGACCGCGAGAGATACGTCCCATCCATCTATGGCCGCGCCTCAGACCCACTGCCATATCCCAATCCGGATCTGGTTGCACCAGTTGCGCCGGTTATAGCCGAATCGTCAATGCCGGTCGCCGAGGCTCACGTATCTGTCTCTTCGACGCCTGAATCGCCGGTGCCGAACCTTCAGGCAGTGCTTTTCTCTGTTTCCGCTCCAACCGAATCCTCCACAGCCTCTCCATTGCCGGGGGCAGTTGAACCGGTACTGGCAGTCGCTGCGCAGCACCAAGCGGACGCTGTTCTCCCGCAACCCGAAGCGCATGCGGCTACCGGACTCGATGTTTCTGCGGGGGTCCTAGACCGGTTGATCGCTCAGCAAACTATGAACAAAGGCGGGATACGGATACGAAAACGAAAAGTGCCGCTCGGTAGTCACGTGCTCTCAACACTTCGAGGCAGTTGGCCCAAAGGGCCGCTTTCACCAGAATTGAAATCCCGACTGGTCAAACAGGGGCACCATGTCTGGCGAGCGCTTCATCAAATTTGGGGTGAGGTGACCGACGAGCGCCGCCTACGGAGAATCAAGGCCGTCGTGGAATCGCGGAGCGAAAGCGGCGTGCGGCAGCTTTCGGCGGCAGTTTCAAGGGCAACGCTTGCCGCGGAAGAGCGGTGGCGAGATGCAGCGTCTCTGTGGGAGCAGACAAAGACGTGGTTGCTTCATTGGTTCGAACAGCCGCTGCGACGTCGACATGTAATAACGAAGGCCGCTGCACAGCCAGCTCCATCGACGCGAGCGATATCTCCAAAGGTAGCATCCTGGCCTAGCGTGAGTCGGTCGCAGACAGGAGCTAGGAAGCAGCCCGAACCTGTACTGCCTTCGAATGTAGGACGAATGAATGTGGTGGTGATGCGTTGGTTGCGTCAGCCATTCGGCGGGCCTCCTTCCACTCGTTCGCCACGCGCTGCCGCGGGCCGGAGCCGATAGAAGCGTCCTGCAGACACAACTCAGTTATTGGAATCTCCGTCTAGCAGGTAAGGCTTGAGGCTACTGGCTCGTGCTGCCACTCTCAATGAACCTGAAGGCCTCTTCGACGGTCCGAGTAGGAGCGTGAGACTCCGTCTTTGTGAACTGCGGACGTTTCCGCGGCGAGAATTTCGCCGGATCGAAGTTACCTCGCTGCATCTTGAAAACCCAGACGTATTCGTGATGCGATTTATCCGCCTCCGACATCGGAATTAGCGCGGTGTCGAGCATGGTCATCGGACTGAAATCCGAAAAACCGTTATGGTCCGTATGGACAGGGGTCGGTAGAGTGGAGCCGAAGAAGTCTACGTCATGCGTGAAGATGATCACGTAGTCGACCCTCGCGACGTCAGGCGCTGGGCAGATGCTGGAAAACTGCTTCTTGCGATTCTGCGCGATCCACTTCGCCTGCGCGGGTGAGATTCCATACGCGGAGAAAAACAGCCGGCAGGCGGGGTCAGCGCTGGCGTTTTCGGGTTGATAATCGGGGTACTCGTCCGATTCCGTGGCTGCGACGGTGTGAACGCTCGCCACATCGTGAGTGGGTTGCGGCTGGACCATCGCAGCGGTCTCGACTGGCTTCGTTGGGGCTGAGACGGCGGGCGTCGGCACCGAGGGGGTCGGTGCCGGATGCGCGCCGCTCGGCTGCGGCGGGGCCGCAACAGACTTGGTGTTCGCCGTTTTGCTGGTCGCCAGCGCAGAGGATCTTGTATTACTGCTGGCCGAGGCAGAAGTAAGAGCTGGCGCATGCGAAGCGGGCGCCGGCGGTTGCGGTCTGCTAGCAGGAGCTGGGGCGGGAACAGGTTTCTTCGCTGGGCCCGGCGCAGGGGTAGACTTTGCGCTTGCAGTCACCGGGGGAACGGCTGATACGGTGCTGGATGGGGACACGACAGGCGCCGGCGCATTTTCGGCAACGGTGCGCACGACAGGAGCCGGCGCTGGCGCCGAAACAGGATTGGTAGCCGCAGTAGTGGCACTTGCAGGAGCAGGACTTGGCGCCGGCGGCGCAGCTGACACGTTGCTGGCGCTCACCAGAGCGGCAGCAGCCGGATGTGCTGCTGGTCGAGGAGCCACCCGCTTCGCGATCGACTCGCCCGGCTGTGAATCGTTGGGGTCAACGAACGGAGGCAAATCCGGGAAAGTACTGTCTTGAACGTAGCCCTCGGTGCCATTTGCGGCGCGGATTTTCACGTACCCTTTTACCCGACTCGTGATTTCCACGGCCTCACCGCACTTGAGTTTTGCGGAGACGTCAAAACTGGTGAGCGAATCGTAAACCCAGATGCGATCCTGAGTCGCGTTGCACTTCATGGTGGCATTGTCGCCGGCAAATGCCGGGGTGGCGGAAGCTGCGCCCACGAGGAGGAAGAGGACTCCCAGTCGGTTAGTCATGTTGTCTCCAGGAGCAGTGCGAGCGGGGCTTGCGGAGCGAGCGAAAGCAGCGTTGCGAATAGTGCATGCCCCGAGCCCAAGGTTCGTGTCCCAAGTTTGTGATTCAAGGCACTCAGTTTGCCGGAAACAAGGAACCCGGAACAACTGTACGATTGGGCAGAAAACGGGCAGGCGAAGGTACGGCGTTGCGCGTACCAAAGTACTTGGGACTAAAATTCGAATCCGGTTCGATTCTTCTTCGCCGAGGGGGTTCGCCATGCATTACGACTTTCTTGCAGAAACATACGAGACCGAGCGAATCAAAGTGGTGAGCACATGGAGTGAGTTTCGCGACGAAGAGATGCCTTTGCGACCAAAAACCGGCGATCCGCGCGGCCGAAGCGTGCATGAGCAGATGGTGCATCAGTGCGTAAGTGAGGATCTCTGGATGCGCATCATGCTTGGGATCGACGTAAACGCGCCGCCCCTACCGAAGCCGGAAACGCGGCTCGAATTTATCCGTCGCTATGCGGAGGACAGCGGCAAGCGACTCGACATATTGCGTGGCAAAGACGAAGCGTGGTGGCAGGGCGAAACCAAATTTTTCGATGCGCCGCGTTCGCGCGCCTGGGTAATGACTCGCCGCATCGCGCACACAGCGCACCACCGAGGGCAGCAGATCGCAATGCTCCGAATGTTTGGCCATGACCTGCACAGCAACTATGGTCCGACGGCCGACACTGGCGGCCTGATGCAGAATCACGCTCCAACGATTTACGCGTATTCTAATTTGCAGGCATTGCTGGATGGAGAGTCCGCGGGCGGCCGCAAATCGCGTCTGCCTGGCGGAGGATCAAACCCGGTGACCGAAAGGCCCGGCGAAAGATAGATTAGCCGGATGCTTTCGCGGGTGTTTGACTGAAGCGGGTAATCTCCTTCACCGCACGATACGCCTGCTCGATCGCGGCGCTGGTATAGGCGAAGGCAGCGGCGTCGGAATTAGCGATCGAAATTCTGCCGAAAGGCTGCCGTCCAATCACACACGGGCGTTCGTTTCCAGGCCAGTTCGGATCGAAGAGTGAATTGTATTCGTACGCGTAACCGTGTGGCCAGCGATTGACAGTGATCGCTTGAATGTCATGCGCCGGATCGAAACCTCCCGGACCGAGAATGCGGCCCAGTAGGCCGCGGATGTTGCGCTCGAAAGTGGGAAATTGCATACGGTAAAGCTCCATGCGCCCGGCGATTTGCTGATCGCGAGCGGTGGCACCCGCGCCGCAAGGAAACCTCTCCAGATGCAAAACGCAGGGGTCGTCCGGGCTGGCCGGATATTTGTAGTCACCCATGCTCACCGGAAAATCCATCTCGATCGTGGTGAAAAAGCTTCCCGGGCATTTAATTCTTCTTACACCGAGTGTTTTAAATGGTAGTGAATTGCGGACCTGCACGTTGGTGTAAACCACGGGTACTTTTACGCCATAGGCGAGGGCATCCTTCTGCTCTCTCGACATGTCCGGGCAGATGTACGGAATCACCATGTTCCAACAGGCGAGAATGCAAGAATTCGAGCGCACTTTGTGCGCCTGATCGCCGCGCACGTAGCTAACTTCCACTTCTTTCGCGTTCTGCGGGTCGCCGACGTTAGCCGCTTTAACCACCGTACTGTTGAGGCGTAGCCGAACGTGCGATTTCGGATCATCGAGAGCCGCATAATTCATTTTCGCGGTCACAATGTCTTCCATCGTCGAACCCGACGCGCTACCCGGAATTAACGAGCGAACCAGCAAACGGGCAATGGACGCGTTGCCGTCAGGAAAATGATAGATGTATGGAGCATCGTCGTCGCGTTGCGTCACCTCAGCACCGAGTCCCGGCCCGGGCGGTCCGGAAAGATCCATTCCGCTAAAGCCGGGATAGCCCAAGCCCGCCACGTCGGCAGCAGGCACCACGTCGATGCCGACGCCATAGAGGCCGTAAGTTTGTTTCTGGAGGTAGGGCAGCGCGTCTGAATGCAGCTTTACGTATTTGAGCAGATAGTCTTTGTAGCTTGTCTTGGCGAGGAGCACTTTTTTCTGCCAGGTGGAAAGGTGCGGGAGGTAATCGACCTTCTCGGTGAGGAGGCGCGTCAAATCTTGTTTTGCCTGCGCGCTGAGAGGCGCCTTGCCGAAAAATTCATGCCAGGACAATCTGCCACGGCCAGTGATCAGAACATCCTCTCCAAACGTTTCTTTGTCGAAGAAAACGGAATTCGATTCCGAGGGGTCGGAATCGAGAGCGCGGTTAAAATATTTTTCGAAGCGTTGAACATCCACTGCGAGGTCCTGGAGTAAGCGCTGCGCTTGCTTGCTCCATCGTTTGGGCGAGTCGATCGATTGCGTGCCGCCATAACTGAGCAGCATGCGCTTCGGCGGGTGATACTCATTGCGCCTAGCGTGACCGCCAAAATCATCAAGATTCTCGAGAATAAGCACTCGCGCGCGCGGCCCGGCAATTTTGCGATAGAAGTAAGCTGCGGAAAGGCCGCTGATTCCTCCACCAACCACGATCAGGTCGTAACGGTCCGGGTCTGGAGCGGCGTTTGCCCAGGTTTTTCCGTCGCGAAGAGCGTGGCCCGCTTCCATGGCAGCGTCCGTGGTGCCGCGCATGCCGGTGAGAATGGGCGGGTAATAATCAGCACTTGTCTGGGGAGTGACCGGAGATTGAGTTATTCCAAGAGTATCAAGCCAGAGTAGCTTCGAGGGAAATGCCGCGGCGCCAATCGCAACGCTCACGCCGTTCAGAAAATCGCGTCGCGTGATGCGGCGGCCCATGCCAAGTTCGCGATCCGATTTTCCATCCGCCACGTCTCCCCCGTCAGATTTGACCGCCAGGACGGCACGGCGCGCCGAACCGAAGGCGCGCCAATCTGGCTTTAGATTTTCAGCGTGAAAGCATACCGCGAGAGGCAAGCTTCGATGGAAGAAAAAAACGGCAGGAATGCTCCCAGTCGCCGCCGGCCACAGCGTGCAAGTCAGCCGGCGGGACGCTTGCGCATGTGCACTTCTGTTCCGCCTCGTTCGAAACGAATTTCGTCCATAAACTGCTTCATCAATAGTATTCCGCGTCCATGCTCAGCTCCGAGATTCTCGGGAGCCAGCGGGTCGGGCACAGCGGCGAGATCGAAGCCGGGGCCTTCGTCCCGAACCACTAGCGAGACGCCCGCTTTGTCGTCACACTCGCAACGAACATGGACTTTTTTTCTCGAATCCTCGCGATTGCCGTGAAGGACGGCATTTGCCAAAGCTTCACGAAGCGCCAGCTCAATCGCGAATTCGCTGCCCGGATCACAATGATTTTCGCGAATCTTGAGCATCAATTCATCGACGAAAGGCGAGATCGCGTCGATTTCACTTTTCATCGAAAGCTCCATGTGCAAGTTGGACCGCCTCGAATCGAAGGTTGGGCAGCATCTTACTGGTGCTGCCTCACAGATTCAAGCAGGCCATGTTCCGGGGCAGAATTCGCAACCGAGCGGCGCGGCAATTGCTCGAAAGCTTCTGAGGGCAGAGCATTTACGGGTACAGGGGATTTTGGTTGATATGTCCCAGTCACTTCGCCCACACTAGGCACTTCCCGTTAGCATCCAATGATCCAGTCATAAATCTCGGCTGATTTTTCTGAGAATTGGCGCTGGACTTGGACAAGCTAAGAGGCTAGAATCCGCCCTCTTCAATTTCAATTCCGGGGCCCTCCTACGAGAGGTTACAAATGATCGCTGAAGCCAGTAAGGAACAATACCGCGGTGTTCTTTGCATTCATTGCCGTCAGCCCATTCCACTCTCGGCGTCGCAAGTTCGCAAAGAGAAGGAAATGAGAGAATCGGAACCGGATGAGATGACGGAACTTCGCTCCAGCTCGTTCAATTTGCGTTGCAGAGCTTGCCACGGAGAGGCAACGTATACTCCTACCGATACGATCGACTGCGACGGCGCGCCTCGAGTGCGGAATACTGCGCGGCGTAATCCTCTGTTGCGGCCTGAGCCGAAGAATTTATCCCGAGCTGCGAACGGCTAAAGACAACCTTCAGCCCGATCGTTAACCAAGTTCGAAAGGTTTTTCACTGCACGGTTATTGTGACCGTGGCTGTGGTGCGTCCGAACTGATTGGTCGCTGCCAGAATGTATGAGGTGGTCTGAGACGGACTTACCTGTACGCTATCTCCCCGCACCGCTCCGACGCTTGGCGAGATCACGAAATAGGAAGCTCCCGATACAGCCCAATTTAACGTGACTGACGAACCCGCTGAAGTGGTGGATGGCGTTGCCGTAAAGCTCGAAATGGAAGGGTACGCGCCTGTCGGGACATTTGACGAAGTGTAAATCGGATTCATTTGGACGACTTCAAAATCGGACGCGGTAACGCTGCCGAGAGAGTGCAAGTCGTCATTGCTCCAACGATCATCCGGAGCGCCGCTAATGTACATGGACGATCCGTTGTCCGCCATGATCATTCCGTACTTCTTCATGGCGTTCAGGATCACCTGATTGGTCGACGAGAACGTGGAAACGTCGAAATTCGATTTGAGTCTTAACCGCATTCCCATCGGCGCAGCCGCAGCCTGCGTGGAAGTAGCGGCCCAGTGCGATGCAGGCGGGATAAACGCCGCGCGGCTGAATTGCAACGTGAAACGAATCGCGTGATTGATGTGGCCGGCAGCCACCTCATCGTAGTGAATAAGGCCGGGGAAAATCGGCAGGCCGGCGGCATCCGCGGAAGTCCAGGTATAGGGGCGCTGCTCGTTATTTTGCAAATCCCAAACCGCAGCCGACCCGGCGTTCCATGCACCGCCTGAGCCTGGAGATGCGCTGTATAGCTCGTACAGCCAGCAATTATTGTTGTCGAGGACGAGCACGTGTCGGTCGCCATTTCCCGGATTGGGATAACCCTCGATCGGCGCAGTCGCCGGCACGGGCATTGGTCCCGGATCGCTTTCGTCGCCATAGGCGGTGAAGTTGATTGGTACAAACTGCTGTGTCGAATCCACGACAATGTAGGGAATGCCGATGCTTGAGCCCTGATAGAGGCCGGAACCGAAGTCCGGGTGGATCGTTACGGACGCACCTATGAAATCAATCAGCGCCGCCGAGTTGGGATCGACGGGCGCCGAAGAAATATCCTTGTTCCAAAGATTGTCAGCCGGGAATGGGAGGAATCCGTTCAGGCTGCCGCCCTGGCCGGGCGTCATCCCGCTGCAAGCGCTAGGAGGCGGCGGTGGCGCACTCGAGGTCACCTGCACGTTGACCTGATTCGACGTGCTCGCACCAGGATCCGGATTCTGAACCGTGACGGAGAAGGTTCCTGCGGCAGACGCTGACCCCGTAGCCGTCAGCTTCGTTGCGGAGATGAAGGTTGTACTGAGCGCCGCGCCCTCGAACAAGACTTGCGCGCCGTTGACGAAATTGCGGCCGTTCATAGTGAGCGTAAATGCGCCGGCTGCAAATGATTGCGGGCTCACACTGCCAAGGGTCGGCGACGCATTCCATAGCGTGAGTGTAGTGGTGGCTGTTGCGCTCGGATCGACCGCGCTGACGGCCTTGATAGTCACCGTACCTGCAGCCGGCATCGCGCCTGGTGCGCTATAAACTCCTGAAGCGCTGATTGTTCCGACCGCGGCATTGCCGCCGGCAATCGCATTCACGAACCAACTCACATTCTGATTCGAGGAGCCTGTCACCGTCGCGTTCATTTGGTCCGTGCTGCCCAGGCGGACATCAGGCGAGGCAGCCGACAGGTCAACCGTAACGGGCGGTGGCGGGGGATTTTTTCCGCCCGAACCGGCGCCCGTGCCACAACCAATCTGAACGCTAAGCAGGGTCATCAGGAGACAGGTATTTGCGCGGCGCAAGTGCTTCTCCGTGAGATATCGAAATTGGCTAGAGCTATCGCTCCACTATCCCGTCTGCCCGCGATCTAAACAACTGGACGAAAGTCCAAGAAGAGTGCAGGACCAAGAGAGTCGGATAAGGTACCCGGGAAATCTATGGTCGAATTTGCAACTACAGTGAAGAATGTAGCGACTGGAAGAAAGGGCGAACCGTTCGCCCAAATTACTCGGCGGTTCCCGTGAGAGATTGCTTACTTAAGCTCTCAATTCCAAAAAAACAAAGGGTTTGTGCGCATTCCCGCACTTGGCAAACGCATTGCACCACTCGCGTGCGAGCGGCGGTGAAGCTCAGAAACGAATGAGAGCAGAACGGCAAGTGAATCAAATGAGACACGACGCGGACACTGAACAACTGATTCCCAGCATTTTCTTTTTACTGAAAAAGTGGGAGTCGATAACTTGGAGCTGGGAGGCCGGCACAATGAATTGGGATCAACTGGAAGGAAAGTGGAAGCAATACAAAGGCGAGGTCCGTGAAAAGTGGGGCAGATTGACGGACGACGACCTGCACGTGATAGCAGGACGGCGGGAACAATTGATTGGTCGCTTGCAGGAGCGTTACGGAATTGCTAAGGAAGTGGCGGCTCGCGAGGCCGATGACTTCGTGAAAACGCTCACCGCCAACGAAGAGATAGAACAGCGCGCGAATAAGGCCAAGGCGGCACGGCAAGGCTGATTCGGATTTTCTGTTCTTGGAGGGAAGCAGAGGTCGCGAGACAGGACCGGAGCCCAGGACTCCGGGCCTGTTCCGCGATCAAAAAAAAACGCGAAAGGAACGCAAACGTGAAACGCTCAGCGATACCCGGCCTTCTGTTGGCCCTCATAGGAATTGTTCTTTTTGCCCATCAGAACATCACGAGAATCGTGCAGAAACGGACGGAACTCCATATGGCGTCAGTTCGGAAAAATGAGGCCGCGTTAAAGGCGGAAGCATTTCCTCTGGCTTCCCTGCTCGGCGGCGTTTTTTTTATGAGTGGAGTGGGTCTGGTTGCAGTGAGCGCTCATCCAACCCCTGGTTCAGAGAGAGATGTTCCAGACTTCGACTAATCCTGATTACGGTATTCTTCCGGTACGTCGTCTTCAAGTACTTCGCGCGTCTTCACTTCGGACACATCAGGATCGAGCGCGTTTTCCACTCCGCTGACAATTCCCGCCTCGAAATCCTGTCCTTCTTCGGCAAGCTCCCGAACGCTCTCAGAATCGATGTCTTCAATGTCCGAGAGGGCTTGTGTGTCGCCCGACTGTCCACCTTCGGCGGCCAATCCTACTCCCTGGCGAATCTGCGCGACGGGCTGTTCGGTGATTTGGGTGCTGCGGGAGCGGCGCTTGCCAACAGATTTCTTCGTTTTTGCGGAAACCCTCTGCCGGGCTGCGGCTTTTCCCTTGCGCTCCGGTTTGCTGGCTTTCGCTGTTTTCTTCTTGCGGGTAGGTTTTTTCTTTGCCATGCCCAAGTCTAGCACCGCGCGCAACGTGGCCGCAAAAAGCTTTCTCTCAATAGGCGGTTGGGTCGAACAACGCCAGCCCTGCATCAGAGTATAGTGAAATGGGTGCGCCAAGGGATTCAATAGCCAGGGAACAGGACTAAAACGCCGAATGGATGCCGAACGCGGCCCTCGAGGCCGTAGCAAGCCTGAAAAGTCGAAGGATGCATGGAAGCTCTTACCGGACGTCTGGGAGCTTATCGAGCCGCGCAAAGCGATTCTGGCGCTGGGCTTTGGCCTGATGTTGATCAACCGCGTCGCGGGCCTCGTGCTTCCCGGCTCGACAAAATTCCTGATCGACAACGTAATCGGCAAGCACCAGCGGCAGCTCCTGGTACCGATCATCCTCGCAGTGGTCTGCGCAACCATTGTGCAGGGGGTGACGTCGTTCTCGTTGACGCAGTTGCTCTCGAAATCCTCGCAGCGGATGATCACCGATCTCCGCATCAAGGTGCAGGCTCACATCGGCCGCTTGCCGGTGGCGTTTTACGATGCGAATAAAACAGGAGTGTTGGTATCGCGCATTATGAGCGATGTGGAGGGCGTCCGAAATTTGATCGGCACCGGCTTGATCGAATTTGCCGGCGGGATTATGACTTCGATCTTTGCCCTTGTCGTGCTGTTGCGAATCAGTCCGGGTATGACTGCGGTGGCTGCGGTTGTGCTGATCGCATTTGCCGTCTCTTTGAATAAGGCCTTCCGAACCATCCGGCCGCTCTTCCGCGCACGGCCAAAATTGAATGCGGAAGTTACGGGCCGCCTCACGGAATCCCTGGGCGGCGTTCGCGTGGTGAAGGGCTATCACGCCGAAGAACGGGAAGGCAAAGTGTTCGCCGGGGGCGTCCATCGCCTGCTCGACAACGTGATCAAGACCCTCACGATGACCTCCTTGATGAGCCTTTCGTCTACTGTGCTGATGGGGCTCGTAAGTGCTGTCATTATGTTTCTCGGCGCGCAGAAAATCCTTGCCGGGACGATGACGCTCGGCACGTTCGTCACGTTCACGATTTTTCTCGGCATGTTGATCGCACCGCTCGTGCAAATCGTCAGCATCGGGCCCCAGCTTACGGAAGCAATCACGGGCCTCGAGCGTACCCGCGAAGTATTGAGCGAGAAACCGGAGGACGAGCAGCCCGGCCGGACGGTCGTTCTCGAGCGTGTCACCGGTTCGGTTGCTTTCGAGCACGTGGATTTTTCCTACGACACAGGCAAGCCTGTGCTCCATGACATTCGGTTTGATTCAGCGCCCGGCACTGTGACGGCTCTCGTGGGTCCATCCGGCGCGGGCAAATCCACAATCATTGGCCTGATCGCCGCTTTCTATGTGCCCACGAGCGGACGCGTGCTCGTGGACGGCTACGACCTCGCGCATGTTCGGCTCGATTCCTACCGCACGCAGCTGGGAGTCGTGCTGCAGGACACATTCCTTTTCGACGGAACGATTCGCGAGAACGTCGCGTTTGCTCGCCCCAATGCCACCGAGAAGGAAATTCTGGAAGCTTGCCGCATCGCGCGTGTGGATGAATTTGCCGAGGGATTTGAGAACAAGTACGAGACTGTAGTCGGCGAGCGCGGCGTGAAGCTTTCCGGAGGGCAGAAGCAGCGCGTCTCGATTGCGCGAGCGATTCTGGCCGATCCGCGCATTTTGATTCTGGACGAGGCGACTTCGAGCCTCGATTCCGAATCAGAGGCCCTCATCCAGGAAGGCCTGCGCTATTTGATGCGGGGGCGCACCACGTTTGTGATAGCTCACAGACTATCCACGGTACGGCGTGCCGACCAGATTTTAGTGGTCGAAGCAGGGCGGATCGTCGAACGCGGCACTCACGAATCGCTTTATGCTGCTGGTGGACGCTATCACGAGCTGTACACAAAGCAGCATGGCGTCGAAACCAACCTTTTTTTGGCGCCAGGGGAAAGCTCCGCGCCGGAGGAATCGGAAGTGGCGGAGAACGAATCGGCGTCCGCAGCACAAAGCGAAACTGATCTCCCAAACGCGATTCGTCTCCTTCGCGGACCCGGCAACTAGTATCTAGTCTCGGGATCGAATTGCATTACGTCTTTCGCGAGAGAGGGGCGCGAGAACTTGCGCTTGACCTCCTCACCGTTTACACCATTGCTCGCTCGCTGTACAATCTCGGGTCCCCGCTAGCCTACAGGAACCGGAGGTCCCCGTGGTCGCGCGCGTCACGCACTATCGCATTCGTCCGGGGAAGCTCCAAGAATTCACTGCGACCGTGCAATCCCTCACCGTCGCGCTCCACAAGCTGAAAGGGTTTCGCGTACTATTCGTGCTGCGAAGGCGACGATCCATCCAGCCAGGAAGCCATGGCAATTTCCGTTTGGGATTCCACGTAGGACTAAAGCCAGCGACAGCGATTCCTTCTACTACCACGTAATCTCGAGATTAATCGGCTGCTGCGAAAGTTTCTCGCCCGTGCATGAACAGGAAGTTCTGGTCAGCAAATTCGCCAATAGCTGACGATTTCGCTGAGCGTTTCGTGCACGGTAATCCGACCTCGTCGTTCATGCCTACGGAATATTTAGCCACAACGAGGTACACTGCTCCCCGCGCCTACGGTGAAGGCTGTGCGCCCGTAGGCAATCGTTCCGGAGTTCCATCGAATGTCAGGCCCTGCCGAGCTGTTGCGCCAAATCCCCGCCGAGTTCACGCTCCCCGCGGCCCTTATCATCGGCTCCGTCATTCTGGTTTCGCTTGTGCTCTTCCATGGAATGGGCGTTCATTGGGTTTCCAAGATCCACAAACGCGGCGAACTCCGCTTGCGAAGCGGGCGCCCTCACGTTTTCGCTGCGCTTCTCCTTTTCGGTACCGCCATCTTCCTTCTCCTCTCGCTTCACATTATCGGCGTGATCTGGTGGGCCTTCGTGCTCAGGCATCTCGGCCTGATCCACACCGCGAAGGATGCCATCTACTTTTGTGCCAACGCGTATACTACGCTCGGGTATGGCCCGGTGGACCTGGACGCGCAGTACCGCATCATCAGCCCCATCATAGGAATTTCCGGATTGTTTACCTTCGCGTGGACCACCAGCATGCTCGTCAATATCGTGCGGGATCACAATGCACTCCTCGAAACTCTCGAACTCAAACGGGCCGAAGAGAAGGAGCTCCGCCGAAATCTGAAATTTGCCGTTGGCGGCGCGCTCACTCAAGAGCGCAAAGACGAACGGGCCGCGAGACTTGCAACGGCGGAGGAAAGCGCAGGCGCTTCCCTACGACGCCACTGGCAGCTTTGGCGCGAGGAGCGCCAGAAACTCAAAGCGATCCGTCAGGGTTTTTACGCCGAAACAAAAGACCTGATTCGCAAGGAACAATCGGCGGAAACGAAACTCGGTTCGGGCGACACACCTGACACGGAAGCATCCCCGCCGGCCGCGAAGCAAACTCCTCCGGAGAAGCCGCAGCCACCGCAGTACTGAAATCAAATTGAATCAGGAGAAATCGAAGCAGTCGGTCAATAAAGTGGTGCCGGAGGAGGGACTTGAACCCACACGGGCCGTTAAGCCCACCGGATTTTGAGAACGAGATGCGGAAGATCGGAAAGCGACCTCTCCGGCGGCAAAGAGCGCAACCTTTATGTGCCTGTTTAATTTACAAAGGCTGGCGGTGCGGGTGATGCGTTCTGTTCCGTCTGGGGCGGGCGCGTGGGCTCGGCCACATCTTGGAGCTTCTGCAGTTTCCGCACCGCGTCCATAAGATCGAGCTCGCTAGTGATGTTATAGCGTTGGAACACGCTCGTGGTCTTGTGTCCCGATATTTTCATGGCGACGGTCTCTTGCACTCCGGAGCGGACGAGATTGCGGACCGCCGACCGGCGAAGGTCGTGGAAGATGAGTCCGGTAAGCCCCGCCGCCCCGCATGCCGTGTTCCAGGCTCCCCTGAAATCGGCGATCGGGAACCAACGCGCGTTCCCCTTCGTTTTCACGATGCGGAAAAAGACGAAGGAGCAGTCGGGGACGGTAGTGTTCCGTAGGTGGAGCTGCGCTGTCAGTGCCTCGAGAAGCTCATCGCTCACCGGGATCACCCGGCCCTCGCCGTTCTTGGTCTCTACCGCGTTCAGCCGGACTATCCGGTTTAGGAGGTCGACGTTCTCCCATCTCAGCGAGCAAATCTCGCCTCGTCGCATGCCGGTCGAGTAGGCCATCGTCACGACGGGACGGAGGTAGTCAGGCAAAGCTGCGAGAAGCCGAACATAGGCTTCGCGCTCAATGAAGCCCGTCCGAACGTTATTTGCTCTCGGCATCTGGATGTAGGGGATGCGAGCGATCTTGGGAGGAGTGGCACGGCTCGCCAGGCTGAGCATTCGTTTCAGTAGCGCCAGCTCCTGTTGGATCGTGCCGTCCGCCGCACCCTCGCTTCGTCTCAGGAGCAGATATTCCCTCGCCTTCTCGGTCGTGATCGCGGCGGCGAGGTAATTCCCGAAGAATGGGCGAAGGTGCTTCTTGATCCTGGCCTCTGCATCTTTGATCGACCGTCGGCAATTTATTCGGTAGTCCTCCAGAAGATCATCCGCGAGCACTTGGAAAGTGACCTTCCTCAGTGGTGTTTCGCAGTAGAGGCCCTGGCGAATCTTCTCGAGTCTGTCGCGAAGCATCTCCTGGGCGACTGTCTTCAGGGGCGACCGGCTGCTCTCGGTCTTCTGGAACCCGTTCGGGAGGTAGTAGGCCAAGTAGAAGTACTTGCCCATTTTGAAGATGCTGCCCGTCCCGCGCGGACGCTTCGCCTTACGCGGGGACGTTTTCGGAAGGGCGTGCGCCTCCGGCTTGCTCGTCTCCGGTGGGGCGCTCCGCGCCGGGCTGCTTTCCATCGTTTGCTCCTCGCTTGTTGAAAGCCTTCGCGACTGCTGCCGCGATTTCGGTCGGTGGCACGCGGCGCGTGCCATGGACGTGACCGGCTAGGTCGCGCGCGATCTGCTCGCGTGACATCCCGGCAATGCGGCCGAGATTCGCGACGCTGAGCAACCTTGCGTGACAACCGCCGCCGCCCGATGGTGGGAGATTCCAAAGCGCGTCGCGATACCGATCGAGCGCACCGCGCGGAGGTAGCTTTCGTGGGCCTGCGGATTCCGCATTGATAGCACTCGGTGCTGTGGAAGGCGTCATTTCTATCGGGTGAGGGTCCGCCTTCTTCTGGGCTGCCACTTCCGTGACACCTGTTGGGACAATCGGGGGGGTTAAGCTTTCAGTTTCGGGTTCTTGAGTCTTCACATTCCACTCCGCATGCTTAGCGCAGTCCTTAGTCAACCTCATTAAAGGATCAGGAAGGGCAGCGTGAGCGGATCTGGTCTGGGCGAGTGGATACCCTGCCCAAGCCGGAAGCCTCAAATCCACCCTTCCCTACACGTCTCTAGACCTTGCAGATGGGACCTAATTTAGGCGGTTCTTGGCCTGCGGTGCCTTTTAAGTGATTGATACGGAAGGAGAAAAAAAATAAAAATATTTTGCGATCAGATATGTTGAGAGGCACCGCTAGCTGAGAGCGACTAACTTGGCTACGCGACTGCTTGAGTCGTCAGTGCGAGGGGCTTGAAAAACAGGCCCGCAAGAAGTGATGACGCGTTGCCGAGGGCGAGGATTTGTACTTGATTGCATAACAGAGTCGGCTCCTAGACCTCGAGTAGACTTTGGTTGTTCGACGACCGAAGGCTCGGGAAAAGGAGCCGAGCATGTTGATTATCGGAGTAGATTATCACCCCAGCTTCCAG
>Ga0306921_10000375_pt1 | contig 38090 bp, 30 predicted proteins | sample sta12Cox44000080_FD_203760 | JGI IMG/M metagenome (GOLD analysis project Ga0306921, IMG submission 203760) | Lab enrichment of tropical soil microbial communities from Luquillo Experimental Forest, Puerto Rico - statoxic.12C.oxic.44.000.080 (v2)... | ecosystem: Environmental > Terrestrial >... | reverse complement strand
TGCGCGACCTGATCGCCCAGATCGAGCATGCGGACCGGCTGGGCCTCGATTCGTTCGGGATCGGCGAGCACCACCGCCGCGAGTTCCTCGACTCCGCGCCGGCCGTGATCCTGGGCGCGGCGGCGGCACGCACCGAGCGCATCCGCCTCACCAGCGCGGTGACGGTGCTGAGCGCCGCCGATCCGGTGCGGCTGTTCCAGGAGTTCGCCACCCTCGATCTGCTGTCACGTGGCCGGGCCGAGATGGTGGTGGGGCGCGGGTCATCGATCGAGGCGTTTCCGCTCTTCGGCTTCGAGCTCGACGACTACGACGCGCTGTTTTCTGAAAAGCTCGAGCTGCTCCTCAAGATCCGCGACAACGAGCACGTCGAGTGGTCCGGCAGGTTCCGTCCCGCCCTGAGGGGGGAGGGGATCTATCCGCGGCCGGTGCAGAATCCCCTGCCGATCTGGGTGGGCGTCGGGGGCACACCCCGGTCGTTCGTCAGAGCCGGCACCCTCGGGTTGCCGCTCATGGTCGCGATCATCGGCGGCGAGACCCGGCGCTTCGGGCCGCTGGTCGATCTGTATCGCGAAGCGGGAACGCGCGCCGGCCACCCGCCCGGGCAATTGAAGGTGGGGATGCATTCGCCCGGCTACGTGGCGGCGACCAGCAAGGAGGCCGCGGACGATTACTTCCCGGGCTTCGCGAAGGCGGTGAGCGAGGTGGGGAAGGAGCGCGGCTGGCGCCCCATGACGCGCCGTGACTTCGACGCCCAGCTGAGCGACCATGGCGCCCTGATGATCGGCGACCCCGATGAAGTGGCCGCCAAGATCATCCGGCACAGCGAGGCCCTGGGCGGCGTTTCGCGCGTCACCTTCCAGATGAATGCAGCGTCCCTGTCCCACGAGAAGCTGATGCGTGCGATCGAGCTGATCGGCTCGCGAGTGGCTCCCGCCGTGCGGGAGAGGGTGGGCACGGTCGATCGGTGAAACCGTCCGCGAGCAACCAGCCTTCGAACCCCACGCCCGAGATTCGAATCGTCGGCCTGGCCGGCAGCCTGCGGGCGAGCAGCGCGACGCGAATGGCCGTGGGCTGGGCCTTGCGCGGGGCCGGCGGTGATGGCGCGCGCGTCCAGCTCCTCGATCTGAGCGCCTATCATCTTCCCTTCCTGGGACAGGACAGGGAGGGAGCCAGCCCGCCGGCGGTCGAGCGCTTTCTCGCGGATCTCCGCGCCGCCGACGGGATCATCATCGGCTCGCCCGAGATCCACGGCAGCGTCAGCGGGGTGCTCAAGAACGCTCTCGATCTCGTCGACCGCAATCTGTTCGAGGGCAAGATGCTCGGCTTGATCGGCGTCGCCGGCGGACGGATGGGCGCCAGCGAGACCCTGAGCCACCTGCGCGCCATCGGACGCTCACTCCACGCCTGGGTCGTTCCGACTCAGGTGTCGATTGCGGATTCGGACCAGGCGTTCGATTCCGCCGGCCAGCCCGCCGATCCCGAGCTCGGCCGCCGGCTCAGCTCGCTGGGAAGCCAGGTCGCCCATTTCGCCCTGCTGCACAAGTGCGAGAACCACGTGCAGTTTCTCAGGGAGTGGGAACGCGCGGGCTCGAACGATGGTCGTTGAGGCGCTCTCACCGGGGAGGCCGTGACCGATGGTGGCGGGCACGTTCGAGGAGCTGGCGGTCGCGGGCGAGTCGACCCGCCTGTACTCCTGCGGCCGCGATCGGGTGTCCGCCGGCGTCGTGATCTTTCACCCCTGGTGGGGACTGAACGACGACGTCATCGCGTACGCGGACCGGCTCGCCGGCTCGGGGTTCGCGGTCCTCGCCCCGGACCTGGTTCGCGGCCGCACCGCATCGACCATCGAGCAGGCCGAGCGCCTGGCGAGGGAAAAGGAAGATGGCCATGCCGACGCCGCCGCCCTGGCGGCCATCGACCGCCTCGCCGGGCCGGGGCGCGGCGCGAGGATCGGCGCGGTGGGCTTCTCCATGGGCGCCGCGTGGGCGATGTGGTGCGCGGCGCAGCGCGATGCGGTGGCGGCCTCGGTCATCTACTACGGCACGATCGCGGGCCCCAGCCTCGAACAGGCGATCGTCCCCGTGCTGGGCCACTTCGCGGCGTCCGATCCCTACGAGCCCGATCAGGAAGTCCTCGCCTTCGAGCGCAGGCTTCGCGATGCCGGGCGCGAGGCGCTCATCCACCGCTACCCCGGGACCGGGCACTGGTTCGCCGAGCCGTCGCGCAAGGCGTGGCGATCGCAGGCGGCGGAGCTGGCGTTCGACCGGACGGTGGCGTTCCTGCGGCAGCACCTGCAACCGAGACCATAGGAGGGGATCATGGAGTTCCGGAGCCGCGCAGTGCGCAGTCTGGTGGAGCTGCACGAGAGGGAGATCGGATCGTTCATCGAGACCTGGAAACGCTTCGTCGCCTCCAACCTCCCCATGCCCGAGGCCCACGGCGACAAGAGCTACGAGGACCGGGAGCGGCTCGGCGGGCACGTGCTCATGTCGGCACGCGGATACCTGACCCGGATCGGTGAATGGGTGGGCCGACCGGTGACCGACGTGGATGCCAGCCAGGATCCGTACGAGATCGTCAAACACGCGCCGGAGTTCGCTGAGGGTGTGCTCGGTGCCTACCGGCGGCACCTGGCGGAGATCACCGACCAGGAGATGGAGCAGCAAGTCCACCGCACCCGCTGGGGCGACCTCATGAGCGTGGAGATGCTGCTCGAGCACGCCGTGGTCCACCCGATGCGCCACCGCATCCAGCTGGAGCGGATCCTCGAGAACAGGGAGGCCGTGAAGGCGTGACCGGGGCCGAGGTTTCGACGTTTCGGTTGTACTTGATGAGAGGGTTGTATCTGCTGATTGCCGTGGGTCTTGCATTCGACCAGTGGCCCGGCCTCTTTCGCCATCCCGACACCTGGACCCTGATGCGTGGCGTGGTCTGCAGCATGCTCGTCGCCGTGTCGCTTCTGGCGCTCATCGGAGTGCGTTATCCATTGCAGATGCTGCCCCTGCTGTTCTTCGAGTTGGTGTGGAAGGCCATCTGGCTGCTGGTGTTCGCGCTTCCGCCATGGCTCGCTCATCGAATGGACGAAGGCATGCGCGAGACGGCCTTCGCCTGCCTGATGGGCGTCATCGTTCCGATCGTGATGCCCTGGCGCTACGTGGTCGCTCACTACGTGAAGCGGCCCGGCGATCGCTGGAAGTGAGCGACGGGGGCGCGCCCTTATGGGCTGGGCGCGCCGGCTTTCGCAGCCACCTGCGCTCGCCGTATTCGCGATAGGACGCCTGCAGCCACTGTTCCAGCTCCGGGTCGAAATCGCCGGCGCTCGCCAGGCGCAGGTGATGGACGAACAGCTTGCCGAGACGCTCCACTCGCCGGAAACGCGGGCTTCTGATCTGGCGGGGGAGAACGAAGTGGACGTCGATCCACTGGTCGGTGACGCGATTGACGCTGGCGAATCGGACCTGGGCCATGAAAGCGACCCGGGTCTTGGCCGGCATGGTTTCGTACGGACCGCACGTTCCGACCGCGCGTACGAACCGCAGAAACACCGAACGGCCCCCCGGGCCCGCCCCCGCGAGGAAGGCTTCGACCGAGTGCGGGCCGCACGAGTGAGAGAGATTGCGGCTGACGAGACGGGCGCCGCACTTCGGACACTTCCACAGCTCCGGATTCACGCGCCCGCCGGTCAGGGCATCTTCGTGGCCTGCCAGCCGACCACCTGCCAGCGGCCTCCACGCTTCACGAACATCCCGCTGTTGAGGTATCGCATCACCTGGGTCGACTCGGCCCTGGCGGTGGTCGCGACCAGCCGAAAAGCCACGAGTGCGGCGTTGCCGTACTGCTGAATCCGGACCTCCTCGGCCGTGTACACGGTCTGCGGCTCCCCGGGCTTGGGAGGCGGCGCGGACCGGACGTCCTTCATGATGTCGGCCTTGCCAATTCGCCGGCCCACCGATCCCGTATAGATGAGGTCGTCGGCCCAGAAACGGTCGTGCACCGCCGCGTCATTGCGCGACGCGCCGGCGAGGAACTCGTTCAGAAGCGATGTGAGCACGGCCGCGTCAGGAGCCGGCGGGGCCGGGGCGGCGGCGGCGAGCATGACGGCGAGCACCAGGGCAGGGGCGGTCGAGGGCATCGTCGGTCTCCATGGGGGCAACCCGGGGATCCTCACGGCATCGTGGCCGCGGGACTCGCAACGGGGCGGAGTATGGCGCCTTCGGCCTGCCGATCACCAGGAGGGCCCCGCCGCGCGTTTTGCGCCGATGGGACGCCGGTGGAGTCGAGGTCGTCCAGCACCAGGTCCACCGGGACGCCCCGATGGACGCGGTCGGCCGCCATGGTGCTCAGCACCCACAGGTTGATGCTCATGCACACGACCGACGTATCCGCGATCGTCCATGGGTACTCCGGATCGCTGGGCGGCGGCCGGTAGCCGTAGAGGTCGGAGACCGTTCCGCCAACCTCGAGCGAATCGAGAAAGGTCATGACGGCGCGGTAGCTCGCCGAACCCTCGCGATCGAAGAGCAGGGCGCAGTACGCCGGCTCCACGGTCCAGCCGCGGCTGTCGAGATCCTGCGCACAGCCGGTCGCGCGGCTGTAGTAGTAGCTCGTGGAGCCCGGGACGTCGCGGCAGGGCTCCTGATAGATCGCCCGCCCGCGCGGATCGATCCGTGCGTCGAGGAACCGCGACATGGTCGAAAGCAACGGTTCGATGTGCGGATCGCTGATCATGCGCTCGACATGGATCAGCTCCATCGCCATCCAGGCGGTGTAGTGGATGTCCCGCGACCCCGCGCACCAGTGGGGAAAGCTGCCGTCGGCGTTCTGGTAGGGGGCGAGCCCCGCCACGATGTCGCGCGCCTTGCGCTCCGCCTGGACGTCGCCGGTCAGCCGCCAGTCCATCGCGGTGGCCATTGCCACCATGAGACCGCCGTTCAGCACGCACTGGGACGTCGGGAGATCGAGCAGGTCGCGCATGATCGGTGAGGCCGCGTCCAGGTAGCGCCGCTCGCCCGTGACGTCGCAGGCGCCGAGCAGGCTGTAGGCCAGCATGCCGTCGAACGCCGTGTGGGAACGGATCGAGTCCAGGCGGGCGATCAGGAATTCGGCGTGCCGGATGATCTCGCGCCGCAGGCGCGGACGTCGATCCAGCCGCGACAGCTCGATGTAGGCGAGCAGCTGACACACCACGGTCTGCCGGATCTCCTCGGAGGGGATCACCGCATAGCGCCAATCCATCGTGACCCCGTGGACCGCGAGCGTCTGCAGGCAGGCGTCGGTCCTGCGGATCATCGGAGCCAGCGGGTCGTCCGATGCGATTGCCGTCTTCGCCCCCCGCAAGCGGGAGGCGCCGCGGAGCGCGCGCGTGACCGGCTGCCACACCAGCGCGAGCACGCTGGCCGCCAGAGCGAGGAGGAGGACGCCCAGACGGACACGGCGCGGTCGGCCAGCTTGCGAACGATCCATGCGCGGTACCCGGGGTGAGCTCGAGCGGCGACCGTCGGCGACCGGCGCGGCTCGATGTGTGACGAGGTGATCGGCGGCCGCGGCCGCGGAATCCACGCCGATCTTCATGGCCGTCTGCACGCCCCGGCGCTCGCTCGGGCGGGACCGGCGAGGTGGGGTACAATCGCCCACCCATGAGTGAGAAAGCCGGCTGGTCCACGCCCATGCTCCACGTCGCCGACGTCGAGCGCTCGATCCGCTTCTACCGGCTGCTCGGCTTCGAGCTGGTCGACGTGCAGGGCGAGGACGGACGCCCGCCCGCCTGGGCCCGCCTGTCGACCGCGGACGGCAGCGCGATCATGCTCCTGGAGGGCGAGGAAGGGCACCGGGTCAAGCCCGAGCTCCAGGGCATCGTGCTGGTGCTCTACACGGCGGGGCTTGGCGCCCTCAGGGATCAGCTGGTCGCGGCCGGCGAGCGGCCGACCGAGATCGAGCGGCCGCCGTGGATGCCGAGCGGGCACATCATGCTGCGCGACCCGGACGGCTATTCGATCGGCGTCAACCAGTGGGGCGACGCCGAGCACCAGACCTGGCTCGAGCAGCTCGAGAAGAAGCGCGCCGCCGGCCTCATCCCCTGACCGGGAACAGTGTCGAATCGCGATCTGGACGACGCGCCCGGCTGGATCCAGCGGACGACGGGGGGGAACTGAGCGTGGTCGACGCTTGAAGCTGTCCATCGTCATCGTCAACTACGACAGCAGCGACGACCTGGCGCAGTGCCTCGCCTCGCTCCTCGCGCACCCGCCTTCCTGTCCCCACGGTGTGGTGGTGGTCGACAACGCGTCCCGCGACCCAGGCCTGGCCGCGGTGCGCCGGGCGCATCCCGACGTGCGCTGGATCATGAACCACGACAACGTCGGTTACGCGCGCGGCGTCAATCAGGGTGTGGCCGTGGTCGACGCCGACTACGCGCTGATCCTCAATCCCGACATTGTGGTCCTGCCCGGCGCCATCGACGCCCTGGTCGCGCTCGGCGACGCGCGCCCCCAGGCCGGAATCATCGGGCCCCAGCTGATCAACCTGGACGGCAGCATCCAGGACTCCTGTCGCCGCTTCTATACCTTCCGCACCCTGCTGCTGCGGCGCACGGTGCTGGGACGGCTGTTCCCCGACGCGCGCAGCGTGCGCGAGCACCTGATGCGCGACTTCGATCACCGCAGCGAGCGAGCCGTCGACTGGGTGGTCGGGGCGGCCATGCTGGTGCGCCGGCAGGCTCGCGAGCGCGCCGGGCTGATGGACGAGCGCTTCTTTCTCTACCTCGAGGACGTGGACTGGTGTTATCGGATGTGGCAGTCGGGGTGGGACGTGCTCTACACGCCGGCCGCCCGCCTGGTCCATGGTCATCGGCGCGCCAGCGCCCGGAAGGTGTTCCGCCGCGCCTACTGGTCCCACCTCGGCAGCCTCATCTCCTTCTACGAGAAGTGGGGCCTGGTGGTCTACCTGGTCAAACGCTGGCGCGGACCTCTGGCGGTGCTTCTGCTGTGGCTGCTGGATCTGGCGGCGCTCAACGCCTCGCTGCTCCTGGCCTACCTGCTGCGCGCCGCCCTCGATCCGCTCTTCCCCGAGGCCCTGCTTCCGCTGCGCGACTACCGCCGCCTGTTCCTCTTCGCCTCCCTGCTGGTCACGGTCACCTTCTTCCTGCGCGGACGATATCGGCACCTCCGGCTTCGTCGCGGGACGGCCTCGACGTCGGCCGCCGCGCTGGCGTGGCTGGTGGCGCTGCTCCTGCTGGCCACGACCTATCTCACGCATCAGCGCGTCTACAGCCGCGCCGTGCTGCTCATCTTCGCGCCGGTCTTCACGCTCCTGCTCGGCGCGGTGCGGGCGCTCCTCACCGCGCTGGGCGCGCGCATGGAGCGCGATTACGTCTCGCTCGAGCGCACCCTGCTGGTCGGCCCCACGGCGGCGCTCGCGGCGTGGCTTGAGCGGCGCGGCGACCTGCGCGGGGACGGTCTCGACCCGGTCGGATACGTGTGCGAGCCGCGGGCCGGCCTGGCCGAGCCGCCGTCGCTTCAGGAGGGGAAGGTGCCGTGGCTGGGCGGCCGCGCCGAGATCGCCGCGGTGGCGACACGTTACCGGATCTCGCAGGTGGTGTTCTGGGACGCGCCGAACACGGATCCCGACCAGGGCGCCGCGCTGCGTGCCCTCCGTCGCCACAGGATCCGCCTGCGCTGGCGGCTGGCCGACGACGGGCTCCTCTCCGGCGCCCGGCCCGAGCCCTTCGCCGGCACGAGCAGCCTGGTGCTCGAGCCCCCGGCGGGGTTCTCCCCGGCCCGCGCCCTCGCTCCGCTGGCCGATCGCGTCGCCGGGTTGGGATTGCTCGCGCTCAGCGCGCTGCCCTACCTGGCCCTGCGTGTGACGCGACGCCACCTGGTTGTCGAGGCGTTCGTGTGGCGCGAAGGCGGGCCGCCGCTCGGTCTGATCGCGGGCACCAGATGCCGGCCGCTCCGACTGTGGTGGCAGGCGCCCCTCGGCTGGGATCTGGTCCGCGGGCGCGTCGCTCTTGCACCGTTCGCGTCGAGCCCCGCGGGGGAGGCCGGGCTGTGGAACGACCTGGCCTTTGCGCCGCACGCGTTCTCGGCCGTGGCGGTGGAAGACCGTTAGCTCGGCCGTCCGCCGCGCCACGAGGGAAGCGCGGCATCGCCGAGCGCCACCGCGACCGCGGCCCGCGCCAGCAGGCGTGTGGAGTCGAGCGTCGGCAACGGCGACACCTCCGGCGTCACGAGCAGCGGGAGCTCGGTGCAGGAGAGCGCCACGACGTCGCAGCCCGCGCGCTCGAGGCCGTCGATGACGCGCAGGCACTCGGCGCGCGAGGCGTCGCGGATCACGCCCTGGCACAGCTCCCCGAAGATGACGTCGTGCACGATGTCGCAATCGTCCGCGGCCGGGATCCTCATCTCGAGCCCGGCACGCGCGAACGCGCGCGGATAGACCGGGCCGCTCATGGTCCAGCGTGTCCCGAGCAATCCGACACGGCGACGCCCGTCCGCTTTGGCTCGCTGCGCGACGATCTCCGCGATGTGCAGGCCGGGCAGGGGCAGCGGTTCCCCGGCCGCCTCGAGGGCGATGTGAGCCGTGTTGCCGGGGCAGGCGAAGAAGTCGCACGCTGCGCCCGCGAGACGCGAGACCGTGCGCGCCAGGTGGGACCTCACCGTCCCGAGCTCGTTCCGCTCGTAGGCCTCCAGAACCGGGAGCATCGGCTGAACCGAAAGGGTGATCTCGGGATGATCGTGCGCGGCGAGTCGGCGGGCGCTCTCACGCACCATGTCGAGAAAACACAGCACCGCGCCGTCGGCGATGTGGGCCAGGATGCCGATGTGACGCATGAATGGCGAGGATGGCGGAGCGCGGCACGGCCGCCAACGAGCACCAGTCCCATCACCGGCGAAGCGTCGTGGAGAGGATGTTCACGAAAGCCGATACCCATGGGATGACAGTTCGCTTGCGACCTCCGCTTGTGCCGGCCGTGGTCGTATGTATTGCGATCCTCGCCAGCCCGCTATTGGCCGGTGCGCGACCTCGCGATCCCTGGCGTGCACTCGCCGACAGCATCACTTCCGCAAGCCATGCGGACAGCGCTGCAGTGCTGGTGCTCTTCGACCAGGGCGTGCTCGACCGCTTGCGCTCGCGGCTACCCAAGTCGCTCAAGACCCTGCTTTTCAAGCACCCGGACGTTCCGCGGAATGACGCTTTCACGCGGCCTCAACTGGGGCGGCTGTACCGTGATGCGTTAGTGGAAACGATGAGGTATCCGGACTTGTGGGTGGTCGGCAGGCGTTCCGGATCTACCGGGAGAGTGCAGGCGGTGCGGTTCGCGGACATGGCGGCGTCAATCTTCAGGCGCCGAATACTTCGCGACAGCCTCGGAACCTCAGAAGGAACGATTGAATCCAGTCGATGGGTCGATGTTCCGGGGGGGGCGGCACGGCGCATCGATCTGGTCCGGGCCCAGGCCCATGCCGAGAGCGTGCTGGCAGCCGGGCTTCCGAAGCCGGCCCCGATCACGCGTCCCTTCACCCGTGCCGAGCTCCACATCGACCCCGACACACTCTCGCTCTACGTCGCCAGGCTGGCCGACACCTCGTTCTATTCGATCGGCGGGTGTTCCGAAGTCGAAACCATAGTCTGGTACGCTCCGGAGAGGCTTGCAAGCCTGGGCCCCGGGATCGTGCCCCTGCTCGTCGACCGCATCGCCGACGCCAATCCGTTCCTGCGCGAACGCGCCGAGGAAGCGCTCGGTATCGTGACTCAGGACGAGCGAATCATGGCCCGGACCGGCGGAGAGTATCTCAGGTTCTACGACCGGCCCGACGTTCCACCGCGCGACATTGTCAGGGCATGGTGGATCAAGTTTGGCCGCTACTGGACTGCGGCGGACAGCACTCACTGATGCAGGCTGGCGATCACCTGCGCGTGGTAGGCTGCCACACGCTGAGAGACTTCATTCGTCATCGAGAGAGGAGCCTTGATGCGTGCACTGCTGGCCGCCGTTGCCCTGCTGACCCTGGCCCCCGCTGCGCCGGCCGCTCCGCCGCCGGCACCCGACCCGGTGATCGCCGCCGCCGTGGCGAAGGTCTCGGCCGAGCGGCTGAAGTCCGACGATGCGCGGCTGGTCGCGTTCGGAACGCGCAATACGTTCTCTGAGCAGCTGGGTGAGAAGCGCGGAGTCTTCGCCGCCCGGTCGTGGATCGCCGACCAGTTCCGCGAGATCGCGAAGGCCAGCCGTGGGCGCATGACGGTGGCCTACGACAGCTATACCCAGAAGGCCGACGGCAAGCGTATCGTGCGCGACGTCGAGATCTCCAGCGTCATCGCCACCCTCAAGGGCGACGAACCGGGCGGGCGGACGTACGTGATGTCGAGCCACTACGACTCGCGCAACTCCGACAATGCCGACGGGATCAAGGACGCGCCGGGCGCCGACGACAACGGCTCGGGGACCTCGGCGGTGCTGGAGGCGGCCCGGGTGATGGCCGACCTGCCGACCCGCGCGACCGTCATCTTCGCGACCTACGACTCCGAGGAACAGGGCCTGTTCGGCTCCGCCCACCACGCGGCGGCGCTGAAGGCGGCCGGGGGCGACGTTCAGGGCGACGTCAACAACGACATCATCGGCGCGTCGGTCGGCGACCAGGGCGAGAAGAATCCAGGCACGGTGCGGATTTTCTCTCAGGCGATCGCGGCCGGGTCCGACCCCGCCAAAGTGAACGCGATCGGGAACGAGAACGACTCGCCGTCGCGCGAGCTGGCGCGTTTCGCCCAGGAGATCGGCGACCGCTACCAGACCGATTTCCACGGCGAGCTGATCTTCCGGGCCGACCGGTTCCTGCGCAGCGGCGACCACGAATCCTTCAATGCCGCCGGCTTCGCCGCCATCCGCTTCGTCGAGCCGGTCGAGACCTTCGCGCACCAGCATCAGACGCCACGCACCGAGAACGGAATCGAGTACGGCGATCTCGAGAAGTTCATGGACTTCGACTATCTGGCGCGGGTCACACGCTACAACGTGGCGGTCCTGGCGTCGCTGGCGATCGGTCCGGGGCGCCCGGATTCCGCGTTCGTCCTGACCAAGGTGCTGGACAACAGGACCCAGCTCGCCTGGACGGCGGTTCCCGGCGCCGTGACCTACGAAGTCGTGCGGCGCAGGACCACCGATGCGGTGTGGAGGGAAGTGACCGACGTCGGCAACGTGACCGCGGCGACCTTGCCCTACTCCAAGGACAACTGGCTGTTCGCCGTGCGCGCCGTCGATGCCCAGGGCCACCGCGGCGTACCGGCATTCCCGCTGCCGCTGCGCTAGCGAGCCGCAACAGCTCGGTCGCGGCACCTTCATGTAGGCCCTTCGGCAGACTTGCCAACCAGAAGGGCTGCCTGAGGATGCTCGTGCCGTCATCGTGGCGGCGCGCAAGGGCCCATCGTAAGCCACCGACGCTTGCCAAGCACTTGGAATCCTGTAGATTCCGGGCCTAATCTAACGCATACGTCAGGGACGGCGAATCTGTCCGCGAATGATTGGTGTGGAGGCTCGGTGTCCCGCGCGACCGTTCCCACGAGCCACGCCATGAGTGCCGACACTCCCGCGATCGGCCTGATCGGTCGCGACCGCGAGGTGCGCGCACTCGCAGAACGCATGCATGCCGCGCGCGGCCAGGGAGGCGGAGCCCTCCTGGTTCGTGGCGACGCCGGGATCGGAAAGTCGTCGCTGCTCGAGTCAGCCAGGGCTCACGCCGAGGCGATGGGATTCGAGATCCTGACGACCACCGGGGTCCAGTCCGAAGCTCACCTGCCGTTCGCCGGGCTGCATCAGCTCCTGCGCCCCATTCTCCACCGGCTCGATCGGGTGCCGGACTCCTACAGCAGGGCGATCCGGGGCGCATTCGGACTGAGCGACCAGTCGGCGCCCAACCCCTTCCTGATCGCGCTTTCGATCCTCCACCTGCTGTGCGAGTCCGAGGAGCCGGCGCCGATCCTGCTGCTGGTCGACGACGCTCACTGGCTCGACACGCCGACGGCAGGGGCGCTGGCGTTCGTCGCCCGGCGTCTGGAGTCGGATCCCATTATGCTCGTGGGTGCGATGCGCGACGGCTTCGCGAGTCCCTTTCTCGACGCGCGGATCCCGGAACTGCGCATCGGGGAGCTCTCGGACGGGGAGGCCACGTCGCTGCTGGCCGTACGCGCCCCGGGGTTGATTCCGGAGCTGCGCGACCGGATCGTGCGGGAAGCCGCGGGGAACCCGCTGGCGCTCGTCGAGCTCTCCGTCGGGCTGGGGCCGATGGCGGACCGCGACGCGGCCCTCCCGACCGCGCCACGGCCGCTCACCGTCCGTCTCGAGCACGCCTTCGCCGATCGACTGCCGAGCCTCACCCCGGGAACGCGCAGCTTCCTCCACGTCGCGGCGGTGGAGGAGGATGGCGGGCTCGCTCCGCTGCTGAGCGCCGCATCGACGCTCGCCGGCCGCGAGATCACGCTCGACTCGGCCGCCGAGGCATGTGCCGCCGGCCTCGTCGAGTTCAGCGGCCACCGTCTTCGTTTTCGACATCCGCTGATGCGCGCAGCGATTCAACAGGCGATGAGCCTCGGGGAACGCCTGGCCGCGCATGCCGCCCTGGCGGCGGCGCCCGATATCGATCCGGATCACCGCGCCTGGCACCGGGCCGTGGCGGCGACGGAGAACAACGAACCGCTGGCCGCGGACCTGGAGGCTTCCGCGATCCGCGCGGAACGGCGTGGGGCCATCTTCACCGCACAGGAAGCGCTCGAGCGGGCAGCGCAGCTTTCGGATGATGGGGCGCGACGCGGGAGGCGACTGCTCCACGCGGCCTACCTGGCACTGGACCTCGGTCGGCCGGGCGATGTCCAACGCCTGTTGACGGAAATCAATGACCTGGATCTGACCGCTCTGGACCGGCCGCAGGCCGCCTGGTTGCGCGAGCTGGTTGCAAAGGGATCCTGGTCCGGCGCCTCGAGGGTCGACTCCCTGGTCGAGATCGCGGACCGGATGCGGGTCGAGGGCGACATCGACCGCGGGCTCGCGGCGCTGGTTCGCGTGGGACTTCGATGCTGGTGGTCCAACCCCGGCCGGGAATCGTACGCGCGCCTGATTGCGGTCGCGAGGCGCTTCCCGGTGGCCGGCGACGACCCCCGCCTGATCTCCATCCTGGCCCTGGCCGAGCCCGTGGAGCATGGAGCGGCCGTCATCGAACGTCTGTCCCGCCGCTGGGCGGAGCCCGGGGTCGACCCCGGCACGGAATCGTATGCGCTCGGTCTGGCCGCCCAGGCCGTGGGAGACTTCGCCCATTCCGACGTGCTGCTGGAGACCCACATCGATCAATGCCGCACCCATGGCTGGCTCTGGCTGCTGGCCAACGCGCTGATGTCGCAAGCCTGGAACAAGATTCACCGCGGCGATTGGAAGCAGGGGGGCTCGATGGCGAGCGAAGCCGGGCGGCTGGCCGATGAGACCGGGCAGGGGAGCTGGGCCAGGATCGCGGGGCTCGCCGCCGCCACGATCGCGGCGTATCGAGGGGAGATCGCCGCCGCCGAAGCGCTCGCTGCCGCGGGAGAGCAATCGCTTCTTCCATTGTGCGCGACTCCGATGCAGGCGCTGGTCCACATTCCGCGCGGCGCCGCGGCGCTGGCGGATGGTCGGTTCGACGAGGCCTACCAGCACCTGAGGCGGATTTTCGACCCTGCGGACAGCGCCTACCACCCTCACGTCCGGAGCTGGGCCCTGGTCGACCTGGTCGAGGCGGCGACGCACTCGGGACACGAAGACGACGCGGCGGTCCTGGTGAGCGAGCTCGAGCGCGTCGCGGCGCGCACGCGCTCGCCATGGCTCAAGGCGGGACTGGCATTCGCTCGTCCGGTCCTGTCGCGGGAGCCCGACGACTCGGCGTTCCTGGCCAGCCTCGGCGCGGGACTCGGAGACTGGCCGTTCATCCGGGCGCGCCTGGAGCTCGCCTACGGGCTGTGGCTCCGGCGGCAACGCAGGCCGGCCGACGCGCGGACGCCGTTGCGGGCCGCGCGCGACGGGTTCGACGCGCTCGGGGCCGTGCCGTGGGGCGAACGTGCGCGCCAGGAGCTGCGAGCGTCGGGAGAGGCGAGCCGCCGGCGCGCCTTCGAGCTCTCCGACACGCTGTCACCGCAGGAGCTGCAGATCGCGCAGCTGGCGGCCGCGGGGATGAGCAACAAGGAAATCGGCCGGCGGCTCTTTCTGTCTCACCGGACCGTCGGATCGCACCTCTACAGGATCTTCCCTAAGCTCGGCATCACGGCGCGATCCCACCTGCGCGCCGTCCTGCAGGAAAACCGCCAGCCCTCGCCACGCTGAGGCCGACGGCGCCGCCACCCCGGCCGGGCGCCGCGCCGCCGCGGCGCACCCGCGTTTTCAGTCACATGACTCAAGCGAACGTCCTCCACGCTCGCCCATCCTCCGGCCATCGGGGAGAGGGCGGCAGCAAGACTCCGGTGAACTTCCTTTCGGCATCGCGGCGGGCCGCCCGAGGAGGCCGTATGTCGGAGCAGGCCGGTTTCACCCGCCGTCGCTTCTTCAGCGTTGCTGCGGCAACCATTGCCACCGGGCCGCTGGGCCTGGTTGCCCTTTCCAGGAGGGTCGACGCCATGACCGAAGCCCAAACTGCAGTTGCACAGCCCGCGGCCGGTGGTAAGGCCGGCGTTCGTCCATTCCAGGTGAAGTTCCTGGATGGGGACCTTGCCGATCTCCGCAAGCGCATCAACGCGACCCGGTGGCCCGAGCCGGAAACGGTCACCGACGCCTCGCAAGGCGTACAGTTCGCGACGATTCAGAAACTCGCGCGCTACTGGGGGAGCGAATACGACCCGGGCAAGCTCGAGCCGCGGATCACGACCGCGCCCCACTTCATCACCGAGATCGATGGGCTCGACATCCATTTCATTCATGTGCGCTCGAAACACGAGAATGCGCTGCCGGTCATCGTCACGCACGGCTGGCCAGGTTCGTTCATCGAGCAGATGAAGCTCATCGAGCCGCTCACCAATCCGACCGCGCACGGTGGCAGCGCAGCGGACGCGTTCCATGTCGTGATTCCGTCTCTTCCGGGCTACGGCTTCTCCGGCAAGCCGACCACGAACGACTGGGATCCGCCTCACATCGCGAGCGCCTGGACGCAGCTGATGAAGCGCCTGGGGTACACGAAGTTCGTCGCGCAGGGGGGCGATTGGGGGAACGCCGTCTCCGAGGTCATGGCCCTTCAGGCACCGCCCGAGCTGCTCGGCATCGCCACCAACATGGCGGCGACCGTTCCGGTCGAGATCAGCAAGGCGATGGCGTCCGGCAGCCCGCCGCCCTCGACGCTCTCAGCCGACGAGCGCAGGGCCTGGGACCAGCTCGACTTCTTCTACAAGAAGGGTCTCGCCTACGCCAACGAGATGGGGCTCCGCCCGCAGACGCTCTACGCGATCGCGGATTCGCCGGTCGGACTGGCGGCCTGGATCCTCGACCACGACAAGGGCAGCTACGAGCTGATCGTGCGCGTCTTCGACGGAAAACCCGAGGGCCTTACGCGAGACGACATCTGCGACAACATCAGCATGTACTGGCTGACGAACACCGCCATCTCGTCGGCGCGCCTCTACTGGACCACCCGGGCGAGGTCCAAGGGTGGCGGCTTCTTCGACACCCGGGGCGTCAAGCTCCCGGTGATCGTGAGCGCCTTTCCGGACGAGATCTACACCGCCCCGAAGAGCTGGTCGGAGCGCGCCTACCCGAAGCTGCTGCTCTACAGCAAGCACCCCAGGGGCGCTCACTACGCGGCGTGGGAGCAACCCGCGGCGATCGTGTCGGACCTGCGCACGGGGTTCAAGTCGCTGCGGTGAATCTGAGGGCTCCGAGATGAGGCTGGCCCCAAGGCGGAGGAGTCCACCGTGAGCATCAAGGCAGGAAAGTTCCCGGCAACGGCCATGCGTGTTGTGGTTGCAACGATCGCCCTGACCGCGTTCTCGCAGGTGACTGCTGCGACCGCTCCCAAAGAAACCGCCAAGAAGGAGCAGAGCACAATGAACCCGTCGACGACCCCAACCGCCACCGAACAGCCCTCTACGGCAGAGAACATCCATCCCTTCAAGGTCCAGGTTCCGGAACAGGCGCTCACCGACCTGCGCCGGCGCATCGCGGCGACTCGCTGGCCCGAGAAGGAGACCGTCGCCGACCAGACGCAGGGCGTGCCGCTCTCCATGATGCGGGAACTCGCGGACTACTGGGCCACGGGTTACGACTGGCGGAAGGCGGAAGCGAAGCTGAATGCCTGGCCGCAGTTCAAGACCAGCATCGATGGGTTGGACATTCACTTCATCCACGCCCGTTCCAAGAATCCCAAGGCTCTGCCGGTCATCATCTGTCACGGCTGGCCGGGCTCCGTGCTCGAGCAGATCAAGCTCATCCCGCTCCTGACCGACCCGACCGCGCACGGCGGAAAGGCCGAAGATGCGTTCGACGTCGTCATCCCGTCGATGCCGGGCTATGGATTCTCCGGAAAGCCGGCCACCACCGGCTGGGATGTCGAGCACATGGCACGCGCGTGGGCGGAGCTGATGAAGCGCCTCGGCTACACCCGCTACGTGGCCCAGGGCGGCGACTGGGGTGCGTTTGTCGTTGACTACATGGGCCTGCAGGCCCCACCGGGACTGCTCGGCATCCACACCAACATGCCGGGCACGGTTCCAGCCGACATCGACAAGGCGACCGTGGCTGGCGCCCCGCCGCCATCCGGTCTCTCGGCGGAGGAACGGCGCGCCTACGAGGGGCTCGTGTACACGTACAAGCACGTGGCCATCTATCAGATGATGGCGAGCCGGCCCCAGACCTTGTACGGGTTTGCCGATTCGCCCGTCAGTCTCGCCGCGTACATGCTCGACCATGGTGACGGTGACGGTCAGCCCGCGGCAGCGGTCGTGGCAGCACTGCAGCGCACCTCGAGTGCCACCGGCGAACTGACGCGCGACGAGATCCTCGACAACATCACCCTCTATTGGCTGACGAACACGGGGGTCTCCGCATCCCGTCTCTACTGGGAATACAAGGGTGGCTTCTTCAACGTCAGGGGCGTCAAGATCCCGGTGGCCGTGACCGTGTTTCCGGGCGAGCAATATCAGGCTCCGCGGAGCTGGACGGAACGGGCCTACCCCAAGCTCATTTACTACGGCAGAGCCGAAAAGGGCGGCCATTTCGCCGCGTGGGAGCAGCCAGAGATCTTCGCTCGGGAACTCAGGGCGGCGTTCAAGTCGCTGCGCTGATACTGCTTTCGGGGATGCTCGGGGAGTTCACATGAAAGCCGCCCTGGTCGTGGTGGTCGCGGCGCTGATCGCAGTCAGCGCCTTTGCAATGCACGCGGTGCAGGCTCAACCGGCGGGAGGGAAGCGCACCGAGCTGCAGCGACACGACCTGGGCGTCCCGGGGCGTGAGGTCGTCCAGGTACGCGTCGAGATCGGCCCGACCCCGATCCGGCACACGCATCCGGGTGAAGAGGTCATCTATGTGCTTCAGGGCTCGATCGAGTATCAGATCGAGGGCAAGCCGCCGGTGACGCTCGGACCAGGCGAGGTCCACTTCATCCCGGCCGGAGCGATTCACTCGGCGAGGAACGTCGGAACCGGCGTCGCAGCGGAGCTCGCCACGTACATCGTCGAGAAGGGAAAGCCGCTCGTCGTGTTGGTCAAATGAGCACCCTCACGCTCGCAACCGAGTTCATCGCCGTCGACGGGACGGGCGTCGCAACCCGGACGGCCGGCTCCGGACCGCGGCTGGTCCTGCTCCACCGGTTCCGCGGAACGCTCGATGACTGGGACCCGGCCTTCGTTTCGTCGCTGGCCGCCGACCGCCAGGTGCTTATGTTCGACAGCCTCGGAGTCGGCCAAACCGGGGGCGAGGCGCCGGCCAGCGTCGAAGGCATGGCGGACTTCACAGCCCGTGTCATTCAGGTCGCGGGGAAGAAGCCGATCGACCTCCTCGGCTGGTCGCTGGGCGGATTCGTCGCCCAGGTCCTGGCCATCAAGCACCCGCAGCTGGTGCGCCGGCTGGTGCTCGCCGGCACGATGCCCGCAGGTGGCGGAGCGGAGCTGGTCTGGAGCCGGGATTGGCTGAAGCGCGCCAGCGCTCCGGTGCCGACCGCCGAGAACGCACTGGCGCTGCTCTTTGCGGACAGCGAGGCGAGCCGCAAGGCCGGTCAGTCGTCGTTGGCCAGGTTGCCGCACCCGCCCGCCGCCTACGTGTCGCCGGCGACCATGGCAACGCAAGCCGAGGCGATCCGGCGCTTCGCGGACGGCGACGACGGCGACTGGTACGTCCGGTTGAAGGAGATCGAGGTTCCGACGCTGGTCGCCAACGGCGACCGGGACGAGCTGTTCCCGGCGATCGACTCCGCGGTTCTCGCTCGTGAAATTCCCCACAGTCAGCTGGCGATCCACCCCGACAGCGGCCACGCCTTCCTGTTTCAGTACCCCGAGCGATTCGCCAGCGATGTCCGCCGCTTTCTCGAAACGGAATGACACCGGCCGTGACCCCGGTCCCGGGAAGAAGGAGTCCGCCATGACCATCGATGCGAGGAAGCACTCGGGTACCGCAACGCCGATTGCGCTGCTGGCGCTGGCGCTGGCGCTGGGGTCGTTGCCGCCGGCGGCGACCGCCGCGAGCAACGCCGCGACCAAGAAGGAGCCGAACACGATGAAGACCTCCACCGCCCCGCTCGATCCGGCGCCGACCACCGGCTCCGACGCCATCCGCCCGTTCCAGGTCCACGTTCCCGACGCGGACATCGCCGACCTCCGCCGCCGCATCGCCGCGACGCGCTGGCCCGACAAGGAGACGGTGAGCGATCGATCTCAGGGCGCGCCCCTCGACCCATTCCAGAAGCTGGTTCGCTACTGGGGCACCAGCTACGACTGGCGCAGGGCCGAAGCGAAGCTCAATGCCCTGCCCCAGTTCACGACCAGCATCGACGGGCTGGACATCTACTTCATCCACGTGCGTTCCAAGCAGCCGAACGCCATGCCGCTGCTTCTCACCCACGGCTGGCCGGGCTCGATCTTCGAGTTCCTGGACGTCATTGCTCCGCTGACCGATCCCACCGCCCACGGCGGACGGGCCGAGGATGCCTTCGACGTCGTGATTCCCGCGATCCCCGGGTACGGCTTTTCCGGAAAGCCCACCGGCACGGGCTGGGGCCCCGAGCGCATCGCCGGGGCATGGGCGCAGCTGATGAAGCGCCTCGGATACTCCCGCTACGTCGCCCAGGGCGGCGATTGGGGCGCCCCGATTACCAGCGAGATGGCGCGCCAGTCGGCGGCCGGATTGCTCGGCATCCATCTCAACCTGCCGGCCACGGTTCCGCCCGAGGTGGGGGCTGCGCTCCTCAGCGGCGCTCCCGCGCCCGCCTCGCTCAGCGAACAGGAGCGCGCGGTGTTCGACGCGCTCCGGGCCTATGGGAAGGGCGGAAACTCGGGCTACTTCACGATGATGAGCGCGCGGCCCCAGGCCGTGGGCTATGGCCAGACCGACTCCCCGGCCGGTCTCGCGGCATGGGTGCTGGTGCATCCGGGCTTTGCGCACTGGGCCTACGGCGACGATCCCGGCAAGTCACCGACGAAGGACCAGGTGCTGGACGACATCACACTGTACTGGCTCACGAACAGCGCGACCTCGGCGGCGCGCCTCTACTGGGAGAACGGCGGGCGCAACCCGACCAGCGCGGCCACGTGGAAGACGGCCGAGATCTCGCTCCCGGTGGCCATCACGGTCTTTCCCGAGGACGTCTACCGACCGCCCGAGACCTGGGCCCGGCGCGCCTATCGCAACCTGAGCTACTTCCACGAAGTCGACAGGGGCGGCCACTTCGCGGCATGGGAGCAGCCGCAGCTCTTCTCGGACGAGCTGCGCGCCGCGTTCAGGCCGCTGCGCGGCCAGGCCACCACCGCGGGCAACCACTAGTGAAGGCGACCCGCCTGCTCCTCGCTGCGATGCTCGCGAGTCCAGTCGAGGCTGCAGCCCAGGCACCTAACGGGGCGAGGACCCACATGAAGCCGATGATGACGTCCACGAGTCAACTACCGATCGAAGACGATCTGCCATCGTTCGGAAACGGCAGCCAGTGGCTCAACTCGCCGCCCCTCACGCCTGCCGACCTGCGCGGCAAGGTGGTGCTGGTCGACATCTGGAACTACTCCTGCATCAACTGGATCCGCCAGCTGCCCTACGTCCGCGCCTGGGCCGAGAAGTACAAGGACCGCGGGCTGGTGGTGATCGGCGTGCACTCGCCGGAGTTCAGATTCGAGACCAATCTCGACCACGTGCGCCGCGCCGTGAAAGCCATGGGCGTCACGTACCCGATCGTGATCGACAACGAACACGCCATCTGGCGCGCCTTCGACAACGAGGCGTGGCCGGCCCTTTACTTCGTCGACGCGCAGGGGCACATTCGCCATCACTACTACGGCGAGGGCGCCTACGACCAGGCGGAGGAGATCCTGCAGCAGCTGCTCATGGAGGCCGGGCACGGTAACGGCCCGATGGAGCTGGTCTCGATCGACGCGCAGGGCGTGGAGGCGGGCGCCGACTGGCGGAGCCTGCGCTCGCCCGAGACCTACGTCGGCTATGACCGGACCGAGAACTTCGCCTCGCCCGGGGGCCCCAAGCCGGACCGGCAGGCCGTCTATGCTGCGCCCGCGAGCCTGGGACTCAACCACTGGGCTCTCACAGGAACATGGACGATGGGGCCGGAGGCGACGGTGCTCAACGCGGCGAACGGACGGATCGCCTTCCGCTTCCACGCCCGCGATCTCCATCTCGTCATGGGGCCGCCGGCCTCGGGCGCGCCGGTGCGCTTCCACGTCCTCCTCGACGGCCGCCCGCCGGGACCAGCCGGCGGCCTCGACGTGGATCGCCAGGGCAACGGCGTGGTGAGGGAGCCCCGGCTCCATCAGCTCATCCGCCAGTCGGGGTCCATCATGGATCACACGTTCGAGATCGAGTTCCTCGACGCCGGTGTCGAGACGTATTCGTTCACGTTCGGCTGAGCGAGCAACCACACGGAGACGCACCGATGGGCAACGACTCGACGCTCGACCGTCGTCGCTTCCTGGCGGGCATGGTCACCGCGGCGGCCGCGTCTCAGCTCGGCATGGCCGATGTCGCCCCCGGACCGGCCCGGGCGGCCGCCGCGGGACCGTCGCCGGCGAGCGGGGCAAGGGGATCTTTCGGGGCGCTGAAGCACGTCGATGCGGGGCTGCTGAACGTCGCCTACGCCGAGGTCGGCCCGCCCCAGGGAGACGCGGTGATCCTGCTGCACGGGTGGCCCTACGACATTCACAGCTTCGTCGATGCCGCCCCGCGCCTGGCATCGGCGGGATATCGGGTGATCATCCCCCATCTTCGCGGTTACGGAGCGACGCGCTTCCTGTCCGCCGACACGTTCCGGAACGGCCAGCCGTCCGCCCTGGCGTCCGACACCATCGCCCTGATGGACGCGCTGCAGATCCGTCAGGCCATCCTCGCCGGCTTCGACTGGGGCGCACGCACGGCCGACATCATCGCGGCGCTATGGCCGGAGCGCTGCAAGGCGCTGGTGTCGGTCAGCGGCTACCTGATCGGCAGCCAGGAAGCGGGGAAGCTGCCCCTGCCGCCCAATGCGGAGCTCCAATGGTGGTACCAGTTCTACTTCGCCACCGAGCGCGGCCGTGCCGGTTACGAGAAGTACCGCGACGACTTCGCGAAGCTCATCTGGCAGCTCGCCTCGCCCAAGTGGAAATTCGACGATGCGACGTTTGCGCGCAGCGCGGCGTCCTTCGCCAATCCGGACCACGTCACCATCGTGATCCATAACTATCGCTGGCGTCTCGGGATCGCCGAGGGCGAATCGAAGTATGCCGATGTCGAGAAGCGGCTCGCCGGCGTTCCGGTCATCACCGTGCCCACCATCACCCTCGAGGGCGATGCCAACGGCGCGCCGCACCCCGATCCCAGCTCGTATGCCAGGAAGTTCACGGGTCGGTATGCACACCGTCTCGTTTCGGGCGGAATCGGACACAACCTGCCACAGGAAGAGCCGCAGGCTTTCACCGACGCCATCCTCGAGGTGGCTCGCTCATGATCGGTCCCACGACCTTCGTCGCCGCCGCCGGGGCGCGCTTCGCGTACCGCCGCCTGGGCGCCGCAGGCGCCGTGCCGCTGATCCTGCTCCAGGATCTGCGAGGCGACATGGCCAGCTGGGATCCGGCGGTGGTCGATGGGCTGGCGGCCGAACGCCCCGTGATCCTGTTCGACAATCGCGGCATCGGTCGCTCGAGCGGACTCACCCCCGACAACGTCGCGTCCATGGCGGCCGATGCCATGGCCTTCATCGAGGCGCTCGAAATTGCTCGAGTCGACGTGCTCGGATTCTGCCTTGGCTCGATGGTCGCGCTGCAAATGTTGTTCGATTCCCCCGCGCGGATCCGGCGTGCCATCCTGGTCGGGGCGGGAGGACCGGGAGCGGCGGGCATGCTTCGCCCCGAGGTTGCGATGGTGGCGGCACGGGCGCGGATGGACGCCGACGGGCTCCTGTTTCTTCTCTTCCAGCCCACGAACGCGAGTCAGGCCGCGGGCGGGCGGTACGTGGAGCGGATGCGGAGGCAGGCCGACGGCGAGCCGGCGATCACCCCCCATGCCATCGAGGCTCATCTGGCCGCGATCCGCGCCTGGGGTGCGGCGAACGGCGAGGCCTTCGCCCGCCTGAAGCAGATCGAGCAGCCGGTCCTCATCGTCAACGGCACGCGCGACATCATGGTCCCAAGCTTCAACGCCTTCGCCCTGGCGCAGCAGATCCCCAACGCGCAGCTGATTCTCTATCCGGACGCGGGCCACGGCTCGCTGTTTCAATACCCGGACTGGTTCGTCCACGACGCCTTGCGCTTTCTCGGACGCGCGTGAGGAGGGGCGAGGATACAGGGTGGTCCGATTCCGAGGAGAGGAGGAGTTCCATGACAACCGCACTCCTGGTGGCCAAGGCCAACATCGCGACCGACGGAGCACGATGAGCCATGGTCACCGCACCACGCATCGCCTCGTCAGCCGGGCCCCTCAGCCAGGGTGCGATGGCGCCCGACTTCAGCCTCAAGAGCACGCCGGACCAGAGTCTCTCGCTGTCGGACCTTCGGGGTCGCCCGGTGATCCTGGCGTTCTATCCGGCCGACTGGAGCCCGGTATGTGGTGATCAGATGGGCCTTTACAACCAGATCCTCCCCGAGTTTCACAAGCACGGCGCGGCGCTGCTCGGGATCTCCGTGGACGGGACATGGTGCCATGCCGCCTTCGCCCGTGATCGGGGACTTCATTTTCCTCTGCTCGCGGATTTCGAGCCCAAGGGCGCGGTCGCGCGCGCCTATGGCGTCTATCGAGCGGAGGACGGCGAGTGCGATCGCGCCCTGTTCGTCATCGATGCCGAGGGCGTCATCCGCTGGAGCTACGTCTCACCGATCGGCATCAACCCCGGCGCCGACGGGATCCTGGCGGCGCTCGAGGCCCTCGCCGCGAGAGGAGGCCCGACATGAGCAAAGCCGACGAGCACCGGCTCACCAGGCCGGTCGGGGACCGCGACCACGCGCAGGGGCCGGCCGACGCGCCGGTCACGCTGGTGGAGTACGGGGACTACGAGTGCCCGCACTGCGGGCGCGCATATCCGATCGTCAGGGCGGTCCAGGATCATTTCGGCCGCAGCCTGCGGTTCGTGTTTCGCAACTTTCCTCTCACCGAGATCCATCCGCACGCGGCGCTGGCAGCGGCGGCCGCGGAGGCCGCGGGGGATCAGGGGAAGTTCTGGGAAATGCACGATCTCCTCTTCGAGCACCAGAACCGACTCGGCGCCACCGATCTCGAGAAGTACGCCTCACAGCTGGGGATCGGATCCGCGGGCTTCCTCGACGTGATTCGGTCCACGGAGAAGACGCGGCAGGTTCAGGACGATTTCATGAGCGGTGTCCGCAGCGGCGTCAACGGCACCCCCACGTTCTTTCTCAACGGGATGCGCTACGACGGGCCGTGGGACTATCAGGACCTGGTCGCGGCCATCGAATCCTCGATGCGGGGAACCACCATGAGGTCCGCGGCCGGGAAGACCGGCGCCTGACGCCTTCGCGCCGGTGGCCGGCCCGGAGGCTGGCTGGCGCGACTGCGGCCCATCGGGGGTAAGCGAAACGGGGCGATCGGCTCGCCCCGTTCACCACATTCGCCGCCGGGGGCGCCGGTCCCCGCACGCTGCGCCGCGCAGGCCCGGGAGCCCCACCCGGCAGGTTCAGCCCTTGCAGACCGCGTTCGCGAATGGCAGCACGATGACGATGTTCGTCGGCACCCCGTTGTCCACTCCCACGTCGATCGTTCCCTCGAGCGAGAAGTTGGGTGCGCTGCCCTTGCTGATGAACTCGGCGTGGTAGGTGGTCTGGAAGTGGAGCGTGGTGCCGACCGTCGATGTCGGGGCATCGAACTGCCCGTTCGCCATCAGGCTCACGACGTAGTCGTTCCCAAGGTTCCCCGAGCCCTTGCCCTTGAAGCGCACCTCGACGACATAATGCGCACCGCCTGCGCCGGTCGCATTCGTGTGGTACATGATGTCGGCCGCGCCATGCAGAGTGACATTCTCGCTGTTGCAGGGGTTGGGAAATAACACGCTGATAGGAAACTCGACGCGCGCGTTGCCGTCGGCACGCGCCACGCTTGCGATCACGGAACAACCAACCAGTAGCAGGGATGCCGCCGCCCATGTGACCAGCTTCGACGCGCGAAACATGGATGTCTCTCCTTGACCCCCGGAGGGGATGAGTCTCTGCGGAGCATGAGGGCGCGCAGGTCTCTCCGCCCGCATCGACAGGTGGCTCGCCGGATCGCGGATACGCAGTGGTCCCGGGCAATGGATCCATGCGACCTCGATGGTTCCGCGCCGGCAGCGCGGAAGAATATGGGGCTCCTCATGGGGCTTCAAGGCCAGATTGTGGCCATGCTCCGAGGTGACGTCTTCCGGAGCGATACGCCCCGGGGAGCGCGGCGTGTCCGTGGCTCGATCGGACCTCCGGTGTCCTCATATCGCTGACCCTTGTGCGCGTGCCCGTCCGGGTCCAGCGATAAAGCGCTCCTTGCCAGTCCTCACCCTAATGCTGTGCGAGCACAGCACACTTCATTAGGTACTCGATTGACATTCGAGGGGGCCTGCATCTTGAGCCGGACCATGCTGCGCCGTGCGCGAAGGATGTCCCCTGATGCGGCACAGGCTCAGCGCCGCCCCGCCGCCACGCGCACCAGTCGCGCCGTCGCCTGCCTTCCCGGCGCTGTCAGTCGCGCATGGTAGACGCCGGCGGTCAGGTGGCTCGCGTCCCATTCGATCTCGCCGTGGCCCGCCGGTCGTCTGTCCCGAATCGAGTCTCCGGCCCGGCGTCCCGCGACGTCGAACACCTCGAGCGCGATCGGACCTGCCTCGGGCAGCTCGAACGCGAAACGCACGCGGTCGCCGACCGGTTGCGGTCCCGCGATCGCGAACGCCAGGCGCGACCTCGCCCCGCCGTCGGGGACCGAGACGACGTCCGCGATCGATCGGTGCCAAAGCCCGTCGATCCGCGAGGCGTAGAGCGTCGTGCCATGGATGGCGACGCCGGACGTGGCGGCGGGCAGGAAGTCGATCGTCTGCCAGGTCGTGCCGTCGTCGCGGCTCACTGAGATCGCCTGACCGAAGTTGGCGAACAGGTCGCCGCCGCGCAGGGCGAAGGTCACGCTGAGCAGCGGGCCGCCGGCGCCCGGGTCCGAGAACGTCCACGGCGACTGGCCCAAGGTGCTGAAGAATGCGCCGATGTTCGTGCCCACCACCCAGCGCGTTCCGGTCCAGATCGCGCTCAGCGCCGCCAGGCCCGGCGCGAACCGATCATTCAACAGCAGTGAAAGCGTCCAGTCGGGGTCCCCGGGATCGCGGAAGAACACGGTGCCGTTGAAACCGCCGGCGGCGAACAGGCGCGATCCTCCCGCGGCGATCAAGGTCATGTTCGTCGCCTGGTCCGGTCCGAACTCGTTGCCGAACAACTGCCACGTGCCGGATCGGAGGTTCCGGACCCACGCGCCGGAACCTTCGGTGGCCACGTAGATGCTGTCGCCGCGGAACAGCATGTCGATGATATCCAGCTGCGAGTTGCCGAAGCCACCGACCAGTCCCTGGTTGAAGTCCGACCAGGTGTCACCCAGGTCGTCGCTGACGAACACACCCTGAAAACTTCTGGTGCCGGCGTAGAGCCGGCCGTTGCGCATCCTGACCCGGTCGATCTCCGTCGCCCCGGCCACCACCCTCGCCGACCCCTTCCACGTGGCTCCCGCGTCGATGCTGACAAAGACGGTGCTGTCACTGCCGGCCGTGGTCGTGACACCGTTCGCCCAGACCGAGTACATCGTGACGCCCGGGACTTCGGTGACGCGGGTCCATTGGGCGGCCGCCGGTGTGGCGAACGCGACCACCGCGAACAGGACGAGGCAGGTTACTCTCATGGCGATCATGTTGGTCGGTCCTTAAGGGGGTTCACAGGCCCCGAATTGCGGGGCGTTCGTGCAAGCGCGCGTCGAGCCCGGCTCTTCGTCGCGCGCTTTCGATGCGGCGCCGGCCATCCAACACTTTGCCCGGCGTCGGGAAGTCCTTGCCGTTCGTCCCGAACCCCTAGACGCCGACACCACCGCCGAGCCTCCGCCCCGCGCACCAGAGCGTAAGGTAGACTCGGCCCGTGATCGCCCTGCGTCGCATCCTGCACATCGATATGGACGCGTTCTATGCATCGGTCGAGCAGCGCGACCGGCCGGAGCTGCGCGGCCGGCCGGTTGCCGTTGGGGGCGCGCCGGAATCCCGTGGCGTCGTGGCGGCGGCCAGCTACGAGGCGCGCGCCTACGGGGTCCGGTCGGCGATGCCGATGAGCCGGGCCATCCGGCTCTGCCCCGATCTCTCGATCGTTCCGCCCAATTTCGCGAAGTACCGGGGCGTGTCTTCGCAGGTCTTCGCGATCTATCGCGAGGTGACGTCGCTCGTCGAGCCGCTGTCGCTCGACGAGGCGTACCTCGACGTGACCGAGAACTCGTGGGGCGAGCCCCTCGGCATGGAGGTGGCGAGACGGCTGAAGGCCGCGATTCGCGAGGCCACCCGCCTCACCTCCTCCGCCGGCGTCGCGCCGAACAAATTCCTCGCCAAGATCGCATCGGGGTGGCGAAAACCCGACGGGCTCACGGTGGTGGCGCCCGAGCGAATCGAGTCGTTCCTCCAGCGATTGCCCGTCGAGGCTCTGTGGGGCGTCGGACCGGCGACCGCGAAGCGGCTGCACGAACGCGGCATCCACCGGCTGGTGGACGTCCGCACTGTCGACCCGGATGTCCTCGAGAGCGCGGTCGGCAGCATGGCCGACTGGCTCCGGAAGCTCGCGGTGGGAGAGGACGACCGCCCGGTGGAGCCCAACCGGCCGTCGAAGTCGTCGTCATCCGAATGCACCTACGCCGAGGACCTGATGGATCTCGGCCGCATCCGCGACGAGATCGCGGGCCTGGCCCGCGACAACGCCCTGTGGCTCCGCCGCAAGGGGATCACCGCCCGCACCGTGACCATCAAAGTCCGCTACAGCGACTTCACCACCATTACGCGCAGCCACTCCGATCGGGCGACCAGCGACGAGGACGAGGTGGTTCAGCGCGCGGTCGCGCTGCTCGACAAGACCGAAGCCGGCCGGCGCCCGGTGCGGCTGCTGGGCGCCGGGGTATCCAACCTCGAGCGGGGAAGTGGGAGCGGGGAGGACGAGGAGGCGGCCGGCGCCCAGCTTCGATTCGAAACAGAGCCCGAGCCGTGAGGCCGCGGGCCGCCCGCCACCGGCGGCTGAAATCCATCACCGGCGCCATCTCGCAGCGCGGACATTCATCTCACGCGTAACACGCCGCCCACGTTCCTGGTGCACGCGCAGAACGACAACGTGGATGGCGTGGCGGTGCCCGCGACCGAGGCAGTGGGGCGGATGCGGGTGAACCGGTCTACCGTGCCGGGTAGGACAGCGACCAGATCATCTCGATCAGCGGCACCGGGTAGGTCATCGCCAGCCGCCAGCCGCGGAACGGCGTCAGGCTGTTCCCGGTGCGCTCCAGCACGTAGCGCACCACCGCGGAGTGGTTCACGACGCCCGGGATGTTGTAGGCCTGCGACCCGGCGGGCAGCTGTTCGATCGAGCGCGCCAGATCCACCTCGGAGAAGTGGCGGCGGCCGTCCTCGCGCGGCAGCCGCATCGACGGCCGCGGACCCGGGAGCATGAACGACACGCGCGGGGTCGCGCCGGGGTACAGCGACTCGGCGACGAACACGTCGCGCACCACCTGGATGCAGGGGGTGTGCAGCACGTAGCCGCGCAGCGCCTGGATCGAGGATTCCGGCGCGATCGGCCAGCCATTGCGGACACGGAGCACCGACGTGAGCTGGGAGGGGGTGTGGAGCGACGGGTCGCCCGCCAGCACCAGCGCCGTCATTTCGCCCTCGTGCACGACGTCGAGCCGCGGCAGGGGCTGGCTGCTGAAGGGGGGCAGCAGGAAGGCGGCCGGGTTCGCGGAGCCGCGCTCGCCCTCGAGGGTCTCGAAGGTGATCGCGTTCTCGCTCAAGGCGTCCTCGGGGTCGCCCCAGATGCTCATCAGCACCAGCGGCGTGCTGGGGCGCATGCGACGGAGTCCGATCCGGCGCTGAATCTCGATCCCGTCGACGCGCCGTCCGTCGGGCGAGGGCACCAGGAACAAGGTCGTGGTCACCACGTCGCAGAAGTGGCCGAGCAGGAACGACATGGCTTTGTACGACGCCTGCTTGGCGATGTGCTCGCGCTTGAGGAGCGCCACGTCCGAGGACTCGGAGATCTGCGCGTCGATCGAGGCGCGGCCGCCGGGCACCTTATCGAGCAGCGCCTCGAAGCGCTCGGTGGCCGCGCGCAAGTTCGCGATCGAGGCCGGGTCGGCGTAGCGCGTGGCGAGGTCGGCGAGGATGCGCAGTCCCCCCGGCGAGGGGACCAGGTGCATGAGATCGAGGTCGGAGGTGGATTCGGCAGCTCGCACCAGCCGGCTCGCCAGGCTCTTGTCGAGCCCGATGGCGCGCGCGAGCCGCGTAGGGCGCGGGCGCGGCCCGGCCACGGCCTCCAGAACGGGAGCGATCGCCCGGCGCAGGTCGCCTCCGGTCGCCTCGATCTGCTGGACCAGGCCGTCGCGGACGACCTCACCGGTGGGGATCGGCGTCATCTGGACGACGTCGCGATCCGCACGCGACCTCTTTCGCTGGGTGCGCTTCGGCGGCATCGCTCCATTGTCCTGATCCTCCGGGCAGTGTCAACGGCAGCCGCGACGGCCCGCTTCATCATTCGACCCGGATGACCCGCCGCACGGCCGAGCCCCGCGTGGTGCTCAGGCGCGCGAAGTAGAGGCCTGCCGCCACGGCCTGCCCGTCCCCGTGGCGGCCGTTCCAGGTGACCGAACGGGTGCCCGCCGGCAGGTCGCCGTGGAGCAGCGTGGCGACGCGGCGTCCCGAGGCGTCGAACACCGAGAGGTCGACGGCCCCCGCGGAGGGCACCGTGAGCTCGAGGCGAGTGTCGCCCGACGACGGGTTGGGGCGCGGAGCCGACAGCAGAAGACGCGCCACCGGCTCGGGGGACCGCACCCCGACGACGTTGGGATTGGTGATCCGGAACGCCCTGCGCGAGTACGGCGGGACCAGCATCTGGCCGTATCCGAAGAGTTGGGTCCCGTTCGGGGTCATCGCGGTCAGGCTCTGGATCGTGAAGTTGGGATCGACCAGAACCCCGTTGTTCGCAAGCCACTCGTTCACGTCCACGACGCCCGTCTGCGCGGTCCACACAAAGCCCGTGGTGCCGAAGGAAGTCCCGTCAAATGAGCAGTAGCCGATGACGATTCCGCCGCCGGAGCTCACCGCCTGGGCGATGTTGATCCCGCTCACCGGCTGGGTGCCGTTCACCCAGCCGAGAATCTCGGTCGCCCCGAACACTCCGCCGGCCCGCTTCCACATCGCCGCGGCGCGCTGATTGCTGGCCAGATCTCTCGAGTAGCCGACGATGATGTCGCCGCTCGGGGAGGTGGCGCGGGCCTCGCCGCTCCCGGCGAGGGTGGCACCGTCGTAGTCCGTCAGGAGCACGAGCGAGCCGTTCACCCACGCGGCGGGGCGCCATGGGCCGGTCGGGGTCTCGACCCAGCCGGCGATCACCGAGCCGTCGAAGTTGACCCCGTTCGCGCGGCTCGACTGGCCGGTGATGGTGCCGCCCAGATCCACGACCCCGGTGGCCTGCGTCCACTTCGAGGCATGTGCACGATTGCCCTGGCCGGGTCGCCAGTAGAGACCGACCGGGGTGGTTCCGTCCCCCGAGAGGCCCCAGACGTTTCCATAAGAGCCGTCCACCGTGCCGCCGTCGGGGGGTGCGGGAGGCATCAGTTCCCGCCAGCCGGTGGCCTGCGTCCACAGTCCCTGGGTGGTGTACGAGCTGTCGGGGCTTCCGATGCTCGAGGCGATGACGAGCCCGTTCGCGGAGATGCCGACCGTGCCGCCCGTTCCTACCCTCTGGTTCCGGCCGAGCGGCACGACGCCGGAGGCCTGAGTCCAGCGGAACACGCCATAGGGATTGGCGGCGAGCTGGCCTGTCACCACCGTTCCGTCATCGGAGACCGCCAGTGGATAACCGCCGTCGAAGATGAAATCGAACGTGACCGCCGCCTGGGCTTGCGAGGCCAGCAGGGCGAGGCCGGTCGCCAGGACTGCAATTGCGAGCTTCATGTCCACACCCTCCCTGTGGTACGAGATGCACTCCTATCCGAGATCGACGAACGCTCTCTACGGCGCGAATACGACGCGCTTCGTGAACGTGTGCTTGGCCGCGACGTAGCGCACGAAGTAGACGCCCGCCTTGATGCGGCCGCTGCGTCCCTGGCCGTCGAACTGCGCCTGGTATCGGCCCACGCCGTAATCGCCGTCCGCGAACACCTCGACCACACGTCCCTGGACGTCCAGCAGGCTCAGGTGCACGCGGGTCGGCTTCGCGACGGAGAAGTTGATCGCGAGCGCGCCCCTGGTCGGGTTCGGCGCCACCATGTCGAGCGAGAACTCCTTCACGACCAGGGCCGCGGTTGCCTCGACCAGTCCCAACGCCTCCCGACGGCCCGACGCGCTGACGGTGACGAGCCGGTACCAGTAGGTGTGGCCGCCGACCACGCTGCGGTCGGTGACCAGGGTCGCCGTTCCGTCCCGCGTCGGCTCTGCGTCGACCTTCGCCCACGGCCCGACCTGGTTCTCCGCGCGCTCCAGAGACACAACCAGGGCGCTCGACAGCTCCCAGCGCACCGCCAGCGCCTCGCCCACCGGCTCCGCCTGGAACCGGATCACGAGCGTCGGCGTGGGAGCGTCGAACGTCGCGTTGATCGTGTGGTTCGCATGGACCGCGGTGAACGTGTAGCTCGACACCATGCCCTGTGACACGCCGTCCACCACGACGTCGGCGATCGCAAAGCCCGAATCCGGCGCGAACGTGAACACCGTATCGGCTCCACAATTCACCAGGACCGCGCCGCTCGGCGAGATCGAGCCGCCCGGGCCGGCCGAAGCGTTGATGGTGTAGCTGTTGAGCGAGAAGCTCACATCGATGGTGTGGTCTGCCTGCACGTTCGTGAACGTGTAGCTCGACACCGGGCCCTGCGACACGCCGTCGACCACCACGTTGGCGATCGCGTAGCACGGATTGGCCGCAATCGTGAACGCCTGATCGTTGCCGACCGGCACTGGCACGCTGCCCGAGGGCGAGATCGATCCACCCGTTCCCGCCGAGGCGAGGATCGTGTGGGTCGGCGGCTCACCGACGGCGAAGTCGCTGAACGACGTGATGCCCGTCGCCTGCGTGCTCGTGGCCGTACGCGTGCCCGTCGTCGGTGCAGACCAGTTCGGCGCGTCGTACTTCCGTACGAAGAAGCGGTTGAAGTCCGCGCCGGGGTCGATGTCGCCGGACACGAAGTTGAACACCGCAGCGGCCGTCGTGAAGGTGGTTCCGGAGTTCGTCAGCGTCCAGTTGCGGTTGACGCTCTTGGTCGGGATGAGATCCGACGACCCGATCTGCGGGTGGTCACCGCCCGTGGCCTTGCCGATGAGTGCGCCCGCGCCCGTCACGCTCGCGAACGTCACGTCGATCGGTGAATACGCGAGGGCATCGCCGACCTCGAACGTCCGCGAAACCGGGCCGCCCGCTGCCACCGGCTTCTGCAACAAGCCGTCGACGTAGCCCGTCGCCCGCGTCACGGCGCCGTTGGCGATCAGCGTGTTCGCGTTGGTGATGACCCGGCCGTTCGTGAGCGCCGTCGTGCCGCTCACCGTGAGGTCACCGCCCACAATGGTCAGCGCGTGGGACACGTCGTTGTCGTCGTACGTCAGGTTGACGGGCGCGCGGCCCGGTTCGACCTCGACGCCGGTGCTGCGCGACGCCGTGGTCCTGAGATAGGCGAGTTGCTCCCCGCCCGCGCCGAGGTTGAACGTCGGGGCGACGTCGAAGGCTCCGGCGGCCGTCGGCGTCGTCGTGTTGCCGATCTGGACGGCGTTCAGGGTCGCGCTGCCGTCACCCAGCGTCAGCTGGTTCGAATTGAGGATGTTGCCGGAGAAGATGATGATCCGCCGCACGTTCAGCGGCGAAGCCTGGCTCATCGTCAGGTTCGCCATCGACGTCTCCCAGCTCGACAGCGCGCCGGTCGTGCCCCCGGCTCCCTGGTAGATGCCGCCGCCCTGGAACCAGACGAACCGGGACGACGGACCGTTCCCATTCAGCGTTCCATCGTTCGTGACGGTGCCTCTCGCCAGGTACATCTGGTTGCCGATGTCGTACGTGCAGCCCAGGTTGATCGTTACGTCGCGCGCGCTGTTGGCGAAGGCCGCCGCCGGAAGGAGGACCACGGTGTGGCCCGCGGAGGCGTTGCTGACGAGGACATTGGGCATGAGTCCTACGGCCCGGTACGTCTTGGCCGCGCCCGAGAGGGCATCGCCGAACTGGAGCACCGTGCCGGTGATGCCGAGCGCCGTGCTGCCCTGCTGATTGCGGTAGTCGAGGAATGGCCCGGCGCCGGTGGTGTTGTTCCGGAAGATGACCGTCCCGCCGCTCATGACCACGTCCGGGCCGACGCCCTGACCGAGGTCGAAGCTCCCGAGCGTGGTCGAGGTGTTGGCGATCGTGCAGACGGTGATGACTCCGCCCGTCTGCGTGTAGGTGAGGTTGTTTGTGGCTGCATTGACGCCGAAGCGTCCGGCTGCGTTGATGGCCCCGCCCTCGATGGTGACGACGGCGTTGTTGCCGAAGCCCATCGAATTGCTGGCCACGGTGCCAATGTTCCATGTGCCCTGCGAGATCCGCAGCTGTCCGTTGACGGTCGGATTGCCGGACGCCGCGCTCACCGTGTAGTTCGGGTTGTTGAGCCAGAATCCGCCATTGGCGGGAATCGAGAAGCTGCCGGAAGTGAATGTCCTCCCCGCGAAGGTGAAGCTCCCCGACATCTCGAGCGTGCCGTTCGTGATCGTCAGGAACGCCATCGGAGTTCCGTCGACGACCGTGCCCTGTACGGAAAGCGCCGCCGTGGTGATCTCGAGGATGTTCGACTTCGATGTGCCCTTGTTGATGGTGAGCGTGCGGAGATCGGTCGTGGCGCCCGCGCCGCTAAAGGTGTTGCTCGCCGCGCCCGTGAAGGTGAGCCTCGCACCCGACGTGTTGGCGGACGTGCTCAGGTCGAGCGTACCGTCGTTCGTCAGGTTGCCGCCGACCGACAGCGTGTGGCCGGTCTGAGCGCCCGTCGGGTTCGTCTGCAGGGTCCCGCCCGGCGCGATATACACGTTGGTGGTGACCGTGACCGCGCGCAGCGTGGCGTCGTACTCGAGCGTGCCGTTCACCGTGAGGCTGTTCATGGTGAGCGGTGTCGTATTGATGTCCACCGTGGTGCCAGCCCCGATGACGACATCGTCGGTCGATGCCGGAACCCCGGTGTCCCACGTGGCCGGGCTGTTCCACAGGCCGCTCGCGACGCTCGTCACGGTCGCCGCGACGACGGCCGGTGCGTTCGCCGCCAGCGCGAAGACGCTCGCGAGGGCGAATACTGCGGTAAGTCGCTTGAGACGGGGCATCGTCTTCATCGCATTACTCCGCGTGGTGAGGGTGGAGTCATCGTCTCCAAAGCTGCGGACGGGGATCGCGAGGACCGGGTCATCTACGGCCCCGGACTCTCACCGCGCAGGCCGGTCGGCGCCGTCGCCAAAGGCCGATGGACTTCGCCCTCGATCTTGATGGCGTAGTCGGGCCGGTTCGGGTCGAGCGGGTAGGCCCAGTTCGAGTTCGACGTGCACGCGACGATGGCGGGCGAGGGGTCGCCGATCACCGGGCCCGACGTGATGAGGTGGTAGGTGTACGGGGCGACACCGCCATAGCTGTGCTTCGGACAGAGCGACACCCAGTAGTCACCGGCAGGAAGCTCGATGTCCAACCCGGTAGCCGACACACGGACGACCTGGGGTGTCTCGTTGACGGCGGTGATGTTCACGTTGAGCGCCGCGAGCTCCAGCGAGTCGCTGACCGTGGTGGGCAGGACGCCGTTCTTGGGGTGGATCCAGAGAAGCGCCTGGGTCGCGGTCTGGACGTTGCCGATCGTCTCGTAGATCCGGACCGTGGTGATGTGCACGGGGGCGCCGAAGTGCACGTCGTTCGCGATGTGGACCTTCGTGTTCCCGCTGATCGGGCTGCAGGAGGCGGATGAGAGGTCCACGGTTCCGTTGAGGGCGGGGTCCCAGTTGGATTGATCCCAGAGCACCTCGGCGCCGGCGGCCGAGGCCAGCGAGAGAAGGAGGGCGCTCGCCGCGCCGATGAGCCTCGAGTGACGACGGAGCATTGGGGACACCTCGCAAGATGGGGTAGGTGCCGGGCTGCGCCGACGGTCGGCGCTCGACTGGCGACAAGATATTTTGTATCTGCGCCGGACGCAAGAGTAATCTGAGAGAATATCGCTGATTAGTTAAAACTCATGTGTACAATGTATAGCTGGCTAATCACACGCTCTCAGAGAAATAACTTGATAACGGCTATCGCCGCGACTAGCCTCCACACCCGCCCGGTGGCGCGGCCAAGCGTCATTCTGGCCAGAAGCGGCCTTCCCGCATGGAGCGGGCAGGGCGCCGTACCTCTGCGAAAGCGAGAGTCCCCTTGTCCCGGTCCCGGCCTCGGTGCGCAATCCCAGCCCTGCTTCTCGCCCTGCTCATGGTCCCATCCCCCCACCTCGCCAGCGCGCGCACCCGCCCAGGGGCCGAACGCGGTGCCGCCCCGGTCGCGCCGGCCCCCGTTCTACCGCTGGCGGGTGCCCGGGTCGAGGAGGGGAGCGCACGGTTCGAGGTCACGCGGGGGTCGGGCGCGGGGGACACGCGGCTCGTGATCGCCCGCTTCCCGTTCCAGCCCTCCGGCTGGTCGACGGTGCCGAGCGGCCCCGGCTGGACTGTTGTGCCCTACGGCGCCGGTCCGATCCCCCTGGGGTCGCTCGGGATCGTCGATCGCACCGAGACGAGGCTGTGGTGGGCGGTGGTCTGGACCGATGTGCGCACGGGAGCAATCCATGCCGGGGAGGCGCGCGAGCTCACCGTGGTGCCGCGGTTTGCCAACCGCGTCGGGCCAGGCCGCGCCCTCGTACCCAGCGCGACGGGGCGACTTCCGGAGCGCCCTTCGACTCCCGCCGGACGGTTCTTGCCACGACGTCCGATCGATCTCGCGGCGGGCTATTCGCTCGAGCCGGGTGGCCCGCCTCCCGTGCTGCCCGCGGCCCTCAGGCGGACGACGACGGTCACGCCCGGGGCCGACGGCGCCCACAGCGCCTGGCTGGTCCAGTTCGGGGACGATTCGCCGGACTCCGCCCGCGCGCGCGTGGCGCGGGCCGGCGGCGAGATCCTGGCGCCGATCTCGGGCGGCGCCTACCTCGTCCGCATCGCGGCCGGGGCGGCCGACAGGTTGCGCGCGGCGCGTGGCGAGCCATGGATCACTCCCTACGAGCCCGCCTACAAGCTGAGCCGCGATCTCGATCTCACCTCCGCCGGACCGCTGGATGTCACCGCGCTGCTGTTCGCCGACGGCAACGACGATGCCACGGTGGCCGCGCTGCGCGCGCTGGGCGCCACGAGCATCGCCTCCCACCGCGGCATGAACCACCTCGTCCGCTTCGAGCTGGATCGATCGCGGCTGGCGGACGCGGCCTCGCTCGGCGACGTGGAATGGATCGAGCCCAGCCCGGTCTACTCGTTCAGGAACGATCAGGCGCAGTGGGTGGTGCAGTCCGGGGTCCAGAACTCCCGGCCCGTTTGGGCCCAGGGTATCCGCGGGCAGAACCAGGTGGTGATGACCTGCGACAGCGGCATCCGCACCAACCACGAGATGTTCTACGACTCGACGCAGGCGATCAACGGCTGGGGCGACTACCCGACCCACCGCAAGATCATCGCCTACCAGCGGGGCTCGGACTCGCCCCTCATCACGTTCGGCGACGACGTCAGCTTCGATTACCACGGAACGCACACCGCCGGCACCGTGGCCGGCAACCCGGATCCCTACTCGGGCGCGCCGTGGTCGGGGATGGCGAAGGACGCGAAGCTCTACTTCATGGACGTCGCCGGTACCGACGGGGCCTCGCTCCATGTGCCCGATGACCTCAACGAGCTCTTCCAGCCGTCGTACACCGGGAACGCTGGCGGCGCGGCCCGCATCTCGTCCAACTCATGGGGCGCCAACGGCTCGTCGGGTTCCTACACGCTCAACTCGATGCAGACCGACCAGTTCGTATGGAGTCACCCGAACTATCTGATCGCGTACGCGGCCGGGAACGTGGGCGTGTTCGGCGCCGTCAACGCGCCGGGAACCGCCAAGAACTGCCTGACCGTCGGCGCCACCGGAAACGGCACCCTGGAGAACACGTCCGCCCCGTGGTCCAGCCGCGGCCCGACCCGGGACGGCCGCCGCAAGCCCACGGTGGTGGCGCCCGGGGACATCGTCACCTCCTCGATCGGCTCCACGCGCTACACGTATGCCGCCTATTCGGGGACCTCGATGGCCACGCCGGCGGTCGCGGGAGCGATGGCCCTGGTGCGCCAGTACCTGACCGAGGGCTGGTATCCGACCGGCGCCCCGGTTCCGGCCAACGCCTTCGAACCCTCGGCGGCGCTGCTCCGCGCGATGGCCGTGGCCGCGGCGCGCAACGACGTCACCGGGTACCGCGCACCGGACAACACGATCGGCTTCGGGCGCCTGACCATCGACGACGTGCTCTACTTCCCCGGCGACTCCAGCCGCACGCTGCTGGTGGATACCGGCGAAGGCCTCACCGACCAGCAGTTCGTCGAATACCAGGTCCAGGTCACCGATCCCGGCCGGCCGCTCAAGGTCGCGTTGTGCTGGAGCGACGCGCCCGGCAATCCCGCCTCGCAGGGACAGATCGTGAACGACCTCGACCTGGTGGTGACGCACGATGGCTCGACCTACCGCGGCAACTACCTGCTCAACAACGTCTCCGTCCCCGGCGGCACCCGGGACTCGCTCAACGTCGAGGAGTTCGTGCGACTCCCCGCGCCGGGCGCCGGCCTATGGACGGTGCGCGTCGAGGCGCATCGCGTGGTGCAGGGACCGCAACCGTTCGCGCTCTGCATCACCGGCGGGGTGGGGGGTCCCAATGGCTCGATCGCGCTCGACCGCTTCGAGTACGGCCTGAGCGACACGGTGGGGATCGAAGTGATCGACACCGACGCCTCGGGTCCGCTCAGCGTGCAGGTGATGTCGAGCACCGAGCCGTGGGGCGAGACCGTGACGCTGACCGGGAGCGGCGGCGTGTTTCGGGGCGCGATTCCGACCGCCCCGGTGCTGGCCCAGATGGGAGACGGGGTGGTCGCGGTCAGCTCCGGCGACCTGCTGAGCGTGAGCTACACCGGCAGCTCGCCGCCGCTGCAGGTCGTGGCCAGCGCGCGCGTGAACGTCCAGGCGTCCACCATCACCAGCGTGCACGCGACGGCGCT
>Ga0306921_10000374_pt1 | contig 38143 bp, 32 predicted proteins | sample sta12Cox44000080_FD_203760 | JGI IMG/M metagenome (GOLD analysis project Ga0306921, IMG submission 203760) | Lab enrichment of tropical soil microbial communities from Luquillo Experimental Forest, Puerto Rico - statoxic.12C.oxic.44.000.080 (v2)... | ecosystem: Environmental > Terrestrial >... | reverse complement strand
ATCGTCCGGCGTGGTGAGCTGCCCGATCTCGACGCATTGCTCGACAAGCTGCCGGAAAAAACCAAGGTGACGCTCGAGCTCGACAATTCAGCCCTGGAATTCTTCAAGCGCGAAGCCCGGAAGCGAAACACCAGCTATCAGCGCATGATCCGGAACCTGGTGCGTTCCTACGCTCAATCTCACAGCTAGCAAACAAGATCGTCAGCGGAAACGATCAGATTGGCATATAAGGCGAGGCCTGCATGAGAATTAGCGATGCTTGACAGACAAATCTGCACGGTTTCCATAGAAACCGCTTCACAAATCATGAAAAGTAATTCTATCAACAAAACACATTCACCGTTCAATCAGTCAGTCTGCCCTTGTAGCTTGCTTGGCCATTTCACCCACGGCTCAGGCGGTTAGTCCAGCCCCGGACGGCTGTTATCCCGGCTTTACGACGGCGGAGGGGTGCAATGCTCTCGCTGGCCTCAGCAGCGGCCAGGGAAATACAGGACTCGGTTGGTATGCGCTCGCTTTTGCCCGTAGCGCCAACCTTAACACGGCTGTTGGTGCCGGCGCACTCGCGCTCAACACCGGTGATTCTAACACGGCGGTAGGCGCGGTAGCGCTTTTGCTCAACACGACGGGCACAGAGAACGTCGCCGTCGGAACTGATGCCCTCGTCCATAACACCACAGGCAATAACAACGTGGCGATCGGTGAGGGTGCTATGATTAACAACGTAGGCTCGGAACTTAACACAGTCGTGGGTCACGGAGCCGGCGCTAACATAGTAAACAGTGGAGCTGGCGGTAACATCTATATCGGCGCAGGCGCGGGCGGCACTGGCGATGAAGTGGGGTTCATCCGCATTGGCACTCCCACCATCAAGAGCTTTCCGTACGACACCTATATCGCCGGAATCTTCGATCGGGACGTTGATGCGACCACCGCCGTGGTTGTGTTCGCGGATACCAATCAAAAGATCGGCACGAACCTGGTCGATGCGAACGGAAACAGTGTGCCTTTCAAGCCCCAAGCCATGCTCGACGAGTCGCTCAAACAACGGAAGAGAATTGCGGAATTAGAAGCAACCGTGGAGCGGCAACAAAAAGAGATGGAGATGCTCACAGCTCAGCTCAAAGAGCAGGCCGCGCAAATCCAAAGAGTGAGCGCGCAGCTCGAACTGACCAAGCCTGCGCCGCAAACGGTGTGCCTGCCCGCCGCCCGCCCGCGAATGCCTTCGAAGTAGCCTAAGCGAATGGAGCGACTGGGTGAGCGACATGGCCGGTAAAGCCGTGAGGTAGCGGTCGAGTGTTGTGGGAAACAGCCGAGATACAAAGCGGGAATAATCCGTAAAGTTGCCGAGCTTACGATCCGTACAGGAAAGTAAGAGATAAAAAGGATGAAGTAGGCTGTCGCCACGTGCCGCCGTCGCCAACCAGCCTTCGCGCAAGAGCTACGGCGAGTCGAGAGGCTATTGCGTGCCAGGGATTCGTTCCGTCTTCGTTAAAACTACGGCGTGACAAGTGAATCGTCCGCCACGGCGGATCCGTCCAGCGGCGAATTGAAGCGTTGAATCGGAAACACTCGACGCGTTTGATCGCGCGCCGCCGCCGCCAACTTTCGCTCGCAGTTGAGCCGTCATTTGTATAAGACTGGAGCGCATATTTTCCATGTCTCCGTTGTTGATCAAGATTAGCAAGGATTTGAAACTCGTTTACGGCCCACGCTCACTCGCTCCTACCCTCGTCACTTTACCTTCTATGTCGCTGAACCCCTCAGCTCCATTCGCACCACTGTCGTAGTTTAAAACGCCATCGCAGATTTACCCGTGTCGCCTCTGTTAATTAAAATTAGCAAAGATTTTGCTACGCTCTTCACGACGATCAACCCGATCGCGACCCTGGCGCTTTTTGCCGGGCTGACCGCTTCGCTCACCCGCGCGGACCGGCATTGGACGGCGCTGCGTGCTTGCATTTACGCCACTATCATCCTCGTGGCTGCCATGACCGTCGGCCAGGTCATTCTCGACGCGATCGGCATTCACATGCACTCGCTCAAAGTAGCCGGCGGCATCATTCTGTTCTTGTTCGGTGTGCAGATGCTTTTCGGGAAAATGGACGAGAAAACGGGAAGAACGCCAGAGGAGGGACGCGACCTCGCGGTGTTCCCGCTGGCGGTGCCTTCCATCGCCGGCCCGGGTGCGATGATGGCGGCGATCGTCCTGACTGATAACGATGTTTATACGGTGCCGGAGCGGATTGAAACCGGCATTGTCCTTCTGGTCGTGCTCTTTCTGACCTACCTCCTGCTGCTTTTTTCGGATGCAATTCTGCGGGTGATCGGTCGGCAGGGCGCGTCCGTCCTCGTCCGTGTGATGGGACTCATCCTTTGCTCTCTGGCAGTGGAAATCGTGCTGACTGCGCTTGGTGTCGTCGGCTGGACGCCGGGGGCGCACTAGCGCGCTGGCGCTACGTGAAGCGTTGAAGCGTTAAAGCGTTAAAGCGGTTAGCAGAGGAGATTGCGACTGCGCGAGAGCTCCGATAAGGTCGCGTTTATGAATGATCCTGTGAATCCGAATAAAGCACTTTGGGAAAAGGGCGATTTCACGCGCATTGCCGACACGATGCGCCAGAGCGGCGAGGCGCTCGTGCAGCGACTGGGAATTACGAAAGGATTAAAGGTGCTGGATCTCGGGTGTGGCGATGGCACGACGGCCTTGCCGGAGGCAAAACTCGGCGCAGACGTTTTGGGCGTCGATGTTGCACGAAATCTGGTTGAGGCCGGGAGGAAACGAGCGGCGGAGCAGGGCGTGATCAACATTAAATTTCAGGAAGGCGACGCGTCGAATCTGGAGTACGTGCCGGATAAGGCCTTTGATCTGGTTGTGAGCATCTTCGGCGCGATGTTTGCGCCCAGGCCGTTCGACGTCGCCAGGGAAATGATGCGCGTAACGCGGCCGGGCGGTCGCATTGTGATGGGCAACTGGATACCGAACGATCCGACGCTCGTGGCGCAGCTTTTGAAGATCAGCTCAAACTACACGCCGCCGCCGCCCGAGGGTTTCGTTAGCCCAATGACGTGGGGCGTCGAGAGCAAAGTGATCGAGCGTTTTACCGCGGCAGGAGTTTCGAAACACGATATTTCTTTCGACCGCCATACGTTTACCTTCAACTTCCCAGGTACGCCGTCGGAGTTCGTGGATGTATTCAGGAAATATTATGGACCGACCATGAATGCGTTCGAAGCCGCGGAGAAAGAGGGCCGCGCGGCTGAGCTACAAAAAGAACTGGAACAGCTGTTCAACAGCCAGAACAAAAGTAAAGATGCCACGTCCATTCCTGCAACGTTTTTGCGCGTTACAGTTGCGGTAAGAAAGTAAGAAGGAAGGGTTTTCGCCGCGTGATTCGTTGAAGCGTTGAAACGTTACATCGGAAAGATTTAAAAGTTCGCGACTCGCGAAAGCTTTCGGAGTCGCCAACACGCCAGCGGCGTGTGCTCCCGGGATCGCACCTTCGGCGGTCATAGACCGCCGCTACAGTTTACGGCTGATCTTAGTCGAGTAGCCGAGGGTAAGCTGTCGACCGCTTCAACGCTTCAACGATTTAACGACTACTGTTTGGAGGTACCCTAACTCTTTTCGTATACGAATGGAATGTGGTCGGGCGTCAGAATTGTATCTCGGCTGGTTCCCGCATCCCTCGACCGCTACCTGGCGGCCTTACCGGCCATGTCGCTCACCCCAGTCGCTCCATTCGCTGCGATTCGATTAAGGTTTCGAGGGCGCCGAATTCTTTTCGTACACGAATGGAATGTGGTCGGGCGTGAGGATTTTAGCGATGTCGCGGACCATGACGCTGGCAACGCCCTCGACCGGCTCCTTAGCCTGATAGTTTATCCATGCGACGATCGTCAGGCCTTTCTCCGGCGAGTAATAATCCGCAGTGTTATAGCCGGGCAGCGCGCCGGTGTAGCCGTACCAACCCGCGCTGCGCGTAATTCCCAAACCAAAGGAAGTGTTTCCCAGGAATGGGATGCAGTTGATAAGATCCTGGTAGCTCCCGGATCCAATCGTCTTGCCGGTTGCGTACATCTCGATCCAACGTCGGATGTCATTCATATCTGAAATCATTTCTCCTGCGGAGCCCATTAAGGCGACGGGAATCGTGTTGCTGACGTCCTCCCACTTGCCCTGCTTGTCGAGTCCATAGCCGCGCGCCCACGGGTTTGGCATCTCTTGTGTTTCCGGAAAGAACGTCTGCGTCAATCCGAATGGCTCCAACAGCCGTTTCCGGATTTGGTTTCCAACACTCTCTTTGGTGATCGCTTCGATGATCATGCCAATCAGCAAGTAGTTGGTGTTGCTATAATGATAGCCTTTTCCAGGTGGAAAATATGGTTTTTGCTTCATCGCCCATGCGACGATCATGCGCGGGTTGAAGTCTTTCGGAACCGTCATATTCAACTTCTCGAACTCCGGGGTGTCATAGCCTTCGAACAGACCACTGCGCATCTCGCAGAGCTCGCGCACGGTGATGTTCTCTGCATTCGGTATGGTAACGCCTAACGAGAAGCGGCTAAGCGGGTCGTCGAGACTCAGTTTCTTTTCTCCTACCAACTGGAGCAGGACGCTAATAACGAACGTCTTCGTGTTGCTACCGATGCGGAAGTGGTCAGCTGGAGTGAGAGGCACTTTCTTTTCGAGATCAGCATAACCGAAGGCACGGATGAAGTTGTGTCCTTTGGAATCCCAGACGCCGATCAGAGTGGCAGGAATGGGCGTGTAGCCACCGAAGCGCTTGCGATCGTTTTCGACGACGGTCACGATCGCGGATTGAACGGACAGGTCCACTACTGACGGCGGCTGCGTCTTTATAGGCTTCTGAACGATCGCGTTAACAGAGGACGCCTGATCAGGCTGTGGTGTTTGCGCTGTCGCTGAAAGCGCAAACAAAATCAGAAGGAAAAAGCAGGAACGAAGAGGTTTCACATAAAGTAAGAATTAAAAAGGATAACGTAGGAAGTCAGAAGTATGAGAAGGAAGATCCTAGCGAGTCAGGTCTTTTACCCTGGAATCTTGCAACTCGACGGCGCGCACGGAGTGACACGCCCTACTTGCAAAAGCGCCAAATCATTCCCGTTCCGGTAGGGCAGGCAGTCCTCTGCGCGCCGAGTCAGATCAATTCCGCGACGCGCACGAAGTGACCCGCGCTAGCCGCAAAAGCACGCTAAAGGGTTCGTCAATCCCTTCAGACTCTCCAAGTCAGTGTTCGCCTGGCTTTTTCTTGCCTTTCTGTTGCTGCTGACCGCCACTTGGGCGAGGGCGATTGCCTCCAGCTTGCATTTGCTGATGATGCTGAGCCATCATCTGCTGCTGCTGATGATGCTGAGCATTCATTTGCTGCTGACGATGCATCATCTGCTGATTCGTCCCATGCTGCCCGTGAGCAGCGTCTGCGTGTTCGGTTCCTTTGTGCATCTTGGCCTGGTTTCCCTCAGCGGTGTGATTGTTGCCGTGAAGATTTTCCTTTTCGTGTTTGTTCCCATGTTCTTCCCCGGTCATTCCCGTTCCCTGGCCGTGATGTTCAGCCATGTTCCCGACCCCGTGTTCAGCTTTTCCCGCGCCAGCTTCGCCTCCCGCGCCAACGCCCTCTCCGCCTTTGCCGTGCTCCGTGCCTTCGCTCTTGTTGAATGACTTGATCGCCTCGTTGTTCGGATGACCGTTATTCGCTTTTGCCTGGAGATTCTTGTCCTTACTTGCCGCTTCCTGTCGCTTAAGCTGTTGCGAGGTTGGCGGCATTTTCTTGGCGTTCAACGCAGCGGCTTTTTGTTCCGCATTTGCCTCTCCTTTCATGCCGTTCGGCCCGTTAAAGGCCGCGCGGTTGTGGTTCACGTTTTTGTTCATCACGTTTTTATCGATATACGTGTTGTGAATTACGTTTTTATTCACGTTCGTCACCGCCGTGTTGTAAGTGAAGTTGTTTCCCGACCAGTGGCCGCCCCAGTATCCGTCACCCCAATAGCCATGGCCGTAGTTGATGCCGCCGTAAAAACCGACAGTCGGTCCCCAGTAACCTTCATTAAAGGCATAAGCGCCGTTGCTCCAGCCCCACCACCCCGGTGTCCAAAGCAGTCCTACTGCCGGCGGCGCGACCCACGCGCCCGGAACCCAGTAATAATCGTTCTGGTACGCCCAATAACCGGGAGTCCAAATGTAGCCTTCAACCGGACAGGGCGGTTGCTCATACACCGGCATAACCGGCGGAGCGACGTTGATTGATACGCCTACCTGCGCGAAGGACGACGCGAAAGGCAGCGCGAGAAATGCAGCGAAAACTAAGGAACGTAATTTGGTCATAGATGTTTTGTAATAGTTAACCAGACTTAGATCAAGAAAGTAGCGCGAAAGAATCAAAAACCGTCAACGGGCGCTGCGGCAATCGCCAGATGCTGCCTTCACTGGAGCTACGGCGAGCCAGGGAGGTGCTGTGCTCCCCGGACGATGCGAGCTTAACTTTTCTTGTATCCGAAGAAACCGCGTCTGCGGATGATGTCGGCAACTTCCGGTGGAACCATCTCGTCCCAGCTTTCGTCCCCGCTGGCGATCCGCTTGAGAACGTCGCGTGAAAAGATTGGAAAATATTTAGGATTACAGTTATCAAGCTGCACGAAACTGCCTCGACGGACAAGATAGTCGAAGAGCAGTTGCAGGTCAGATTTCAAATTCACGCTGTGGATGGTTTGCAACTCGTCATTTGGATTGCGCTGCAGGGGATAAACGTAGATTTTTAAGTTGTTCTTAAGAAGACGGCCGAAGTTCTCAAGAATGCCGCCGGGCAGTTGCACGTAATATTTTTCGTCAAACAACTCGTAAACGCTGGGCACACCCAGGACGATGGCGATGCGTTCGCGCGTGCGCCACGAGAGGTAGGCAGCGAGCCGGTAGTATTCGAAGTAGTCGGAGATGAGCACAGTCATGCCGCAGGCGCCGAGGACTTCCGCGCGCGCGAGAAAATCTCGGCGGTCAACCTCGGTGCCGCCCGCGAGTAAATTGCGCATGGTCAGCTCCATCAGCGTCAGGACGGGCACGCCAGCTACTGCGGGTTCTTCTTTGAATTTCGCCAGGGCGCATTCCAACATGTCGATGTTAACGTGCGTGACCGGCCGGAAACTGCCGCGCTCCACCAACACGGGCTTGTTATGCAACACATCGGACGGCTGCAGGACTTCGCGGTTCGGGCCGAACATGGCGGCACCGCTTAATCCGAGTTGCACGAGCTTTAGCGCCATGATGCGGTTGTCTACGTTGCGAAATTCGATTCCGCTAAACTCCAGCATGTCGATCTCGATGCGGCGCGTGGTGAGGTTGTCGAGCAGCGATTCGACGAGCTCTTCCGCTACGTGGCTGAGGAAAAACGCGCCATAGCAAAGATTAACGCCGACGATGCCGAGCGCTTCCTGTTGGGCCGAGGCTTCTTCGTCCAGCATGCGCACGTGCATCACGATCTGGCTGGGTTGATCGTTGACGCGGCTCTGAAATTTCATGCCCATCCAGCCGTGACACTCCGGGGTGCCGCGATAGCTGCGTGCCACTACTGTGTTGGCGAAAGCAAAGAACGAAGTGCTTTCTCCGCGTTCGGCACCGAGCCGCTCCACGTCGAGGTCGAATTCCCGGTCGAGCATCGCCTGGAGCCGTCCGCGCGAAACATACCGATCGGCATGCCCGTAGATGGCGTCGCTTACCTTCATATCGTAGGCGGACATGCTCTTGGCGACCGTGCCGGCAGCGCCACCGACGCGAAAAAACCAGCGCACGACCTCCTGTCCGGCGCCGATCTCCGCAAATGTGCCGTACCAGCGCGGATCGAGATTGATCCTGAGCGCCTTCGAATGAGTATCGATTGGTTCCTCTTTCACGGAGGTGACGGATAGGACTGTACCGGAAGTCCCGTCGCAGCGATAGCTACATATTTGTTAAATCGAAAACCGTCTTGCCGGAAGATGTGAGCAGCCTGCGCAGATTCGCCGCAGACATCTCAAAAGCGCTGCGAGCAGGCAGCCGCCGTTCCCCAGACTATTTCATTCGGTCGAAGGTTTTCCGGAGAATTTCGAGATCGCTGGCGTTGCCAGTTCTGTCGCGCGTGTTCTCAATCCATTTCTTCTCCAGCGAATTCTTCGTTGGGCGATCGGTTTCGTAGAACACGCCGAACACGCCTGGGAACGGAAGCGAGGCAAGTTTGTAGGCGGCGAGTTCGTCGGTGACGTCGTGGCGCAGTTCGTCCTCGGGTGTGCCGTCCCATTTTTTTTCCTGAATGACTTCGAAGCTTCCGCCCTTCTTCGGATTAGCCGGGTCGAAGACATCCGGGAAAAATTCGACGCATTCGCTCAAGCATTCGATAACTGAAAAGCCCTGATGATCGAACGCGCGCTCGATCAACTGCATCATGTGCGCGACGTTCGCGGCATGTGTCCGTGCGATGAATGTCGCCCCACCGGCAATCAATTTTTTCATCGGGTTCACCGGCTGATCGATCGCGCCGGTGGGATCTGTCTTCGACTTGAATCCGATCGGCGAGGTCGGCGAGGTCTGTTTCTTCGTCAGGCCATAAACGAAGTTGTCCATGATGAAATAAGTCATGTTGATGTTTTTACGCGCGCCGTGATCGAGATGGTTGCCCCCGATCGAGAACCCGTCGCCGTCGCCGCCGAACAGGAACACATGGAGATCGGGCCGTGCGAGACTGATGCCGCTTGCGAGCGGGACCGCGCGGCCGTGAATGAAGTGCGCGCCGTGGCCGTTGACGAAATATGGAAAGCGCGATGAACAACCGATTCCGGCAAGCGTGACGATTTTTTCGTGCTCGAGATTGCGTTTCTCGAGAAATTTGTAAAACGCGGCGAGTACCGCGAAATCGCCGCAGCCCGGGCACCACGTCGGGTGGTCGGCGGTGATCGATTTCTTGGTTAATTTTTCTCGCGGCGGCTCTGGTGCCGGAGTGGCGGTTACGACCGCAGTGGCCGTTTCGCCGTTTGGTTTTGACTCGTTCATAAAATCATTTCGGCCGCTGACACAGACGGCATCTTACATCAAACATCCTATCCCACGCCCTGCGGCACCACTTCTTTTAGCGTTTTCACGTTTTCCGCGCCGGCCTGGTGAATGACTTCGGCGCCTTCGCGCGGAATGTGTCGCGCAAGGAAGGACTTGCCCTTGAATACGCCGTCCAAAATTTCTTTCACCCGGAACGTGAGCCCGTCTGTCTTGGTGAAACTCGTGATTTTCGGCTCGCAATAGCGGGCACGCAAAATCGTTGCGAGCTGGCCGTAGCCGTAAACGCCCTGGTCGTTCATCTCGACGGTGACGATGCGCTTGAATTTCTCGAAGATTTTCTCGAGCCCGTTCGGCAACGGATGCAAGTGACGCAAATGCAGTCCGCCCACCTTTTCTCCTTGTTCACGCGCCATCACGACAGCGTCGTGGATTGGGCCGTAAGTTGATCCCCAGCCGACCATCAGTGTGTCGCCTTCCTGATCGCCAAAAACCTCCGGGACCGGGATTTCTTCAGCGAGCTTGCGCAATTTGTTGCGACGCTTAGCCGTCATCGCCATGTGCAACTTCGGGCTTCCGGTGGGGTGACCCATCTCGTCGTGCTCGAGACCGGCGAGCAGCGGATATTTCCCGTCGAGGATGCGCGTGCCCGGGGGTATGTGCTGCGTGATTTGATCGATAGGATAGGGCTTATGGGTCTGCCGTGGCGTGAGATCCGGCTTGGGATCGATCATCAACTTCGAAAGATCCGGTTCGTCGAACGCTTCGATGCGCGTGGCCAGCGAAGTATCGCTCAAAATGAAAACTGGTGTGCTGTATTTGCGCGCGATCCGTGCGGCTTCGATCGCGATGTAGAAACAATCTTCGACACTCGTCGGCGCGAGCACGACTCGCGGACTATCACCGTGGCTACCAAAGATCGCCTGGTGCAAATCGCTTTGCTCGACATTCGTAGGCAGACCTGTGCTCGGCCCGCCACGTTGAATGTTGCAGATGATCAGCGGGATTTCGGCCATTGACGCCCAGCCGATCGCTTCCGCCTTAAGTGAAATGCCCGGACCGGCGCTGCCAGTCACGGCAAGCCAACCCGAATACGAACAACCAAGCGCGATCGACACTGATGCCAGCTCGTCCTCCGCCTGTACAAAAATGCCGCCATACTTCGGCAGCTCGCGCCGCAAAACTTCCATCACAGACGACCATGGCGTAATCGGGTAACCGGCGCCGTAACGCACACCGCCCGCGATCAGCCCGTAGGCGAGCGCCTGGTTGCCGTCCATGGTGATCTGCGCGCGGCCGCTAGCCCTGGGGATGTGCTCGAACCGATAATGTTTAGTGAGCACGTTGCCGACCGGAAAGCCATAGCCCGCTTGGAATGCCATCAACGCGGTGTTCACCACGCTCTCGTTTTTCCCGCCGAATTTTTCGCTGATGAGTCTCTTCAGCTTGTCGGCGTCGAGATTGAAGATCTTTGAGATCAGACCGAGGACGAAAATGTTTTTGCCCTTGTCCTTGGCAGTGCCGCCCAGCGCTTCAACGGTCAGTCCAGTAATCGGCACGCCGACGTAAACGAACCGTTTATCGTCGAGGTTGGGCTCGACATTGTCTGAATCGTAAAGCAGCACGCCGCCCTCGCGGAGGAACCCGACGTGGTCCTGGTAACTGTGCTGATAAAATGCGACCAGAAAATCGGCTTCATCGCCGGCTGATAACACTTCGCCTGAACCAATGCGCACTTGAAAAATAGAGGGACCACCCGAAATCGTGGCGGGGATGGTCATGTAGGTCATGACGTCGTGCTCACTGCGGCCGGCTAGGCGGGCGAGGAAGGCGCCGGCGGTTTGAATTCCATCCTGTGAATTACCCGCGAGCCGGATCACCGCGTCCTGGATGCTTTCTGGCCGCAGATCGGCTCTGCCGGTGTTCGGCGCGGTCGTTTGTGCAGCTGTATTCGGTCCTTCGCTCACGGGATTAGAAAATTAACAGATCGAAGCGTCATTTCCACCGGCAATTCCAGCCAACAAGGAGTGACGGCTTCCGAGCCGCCACGATTTGGCGTCAGCTACCCAAGCTGTTCCTTGAATTTTTCTGGCCGCTCGGTAATTGAAACACATATGAGCGGAGCAGCAGTAATTGATCCTGCGCGTCAGGAGAAGTTCGTTGGAAAAGTCGTTGAGCAGATTAGCGGCACAATGACGACGCTGCTTGGGGCGATTGGTGATCGATTGGGGCTATTCAAAAATCTGTCGGAGCAGGGGCCAGCAACATCGACAGAGCTCGCTTCACGAACAAACCTGAACGAGCGCTATGTGCGGGAGTGGCTCGGCGGCATGGCCACGGCTGGTTATCTGAATTACGATGCAGCGACGAACCATTTCAGTCTTCCAGCGGAACACGCCTCAGTGCTCGCGCAAGAAGACGGCCCGTTTTTTGTCGGCGGCATGTATCAGATGCTGCCTGCGTTCACCGGCGTGTTCGATCACGTACTGACCGCGTTTCGCAGTGGTGGCGGCGTGTCTCAATCGCAATACAGCGACATGATGTGGGACGGGCTGGAGCGGTTTTCGTCCACATGGTTTGAGAATCTGCTGTTGCAACAATGGATTCCCGCCATGCCTGACGTGAAAGCACATCTGGAACGCGGTTGCGACCTGGCTGATGTGGGCTGCGGACGAGGACGCGGGATCATTAAACTCGCGCAAGCGTTTCCGCGGTCGCGTTATGTGGGGTACGACAACTTTGGTCCAACGATCGCGCGCGCGATGGCTAATGCTCGCGAGGCTGGCGTGTCAGACCGAGTGCGTTTCGAAGAACGCGATGTTTCGAAAGGATTGCCCGCGCAGTTTGATGTGATCACGACGTTCGACGTTGTGCACGATGCCGTGGATCCGCTTCAGTTGCTGCAATCGATTCGTCGCTCACTTCGGCCTCGTGGCGTCTACGTGTGTCTGGACGTCAACTGTTCAGACAAGCTCGAGGAGAATGCGAATCCATTGGGCGCGATGTTTCATGGCGTGAGCGTGTTCTACTGCATGACCACGTCGCTTGCGAACCATGGCGCAGGACTGGGCACGCTCGGTTTTCACGAATCAAAGGTCCGCGACCTTTGCGAGGAGGCTGGGTTCAGCAGCGTCCGGCGCGTGCCGCTGGAAAATCCTTTCAACAACCTTTACGAAGCAAAGCCGTAGAGGCACCGCTCAGCAATTCGTTAGAAGTCGTCCGCGATACAGGTACGAATTGTAGGGCGTTTCTGCGAAACGCCTCGGCGTCTGACACAGACGCCCTACAGTCCAGCCCGCGGCTGTGCCGGGGCCTTCGTGTCGTTCGTACCAGGCGCACGATCGAGCCCGCGCCGCTTTAGCAACGGCTCAACGTACGGATTGCGTCCGACGAAATTCTTAAATAAATCGAGGGCGTCAGCGGATCCGCCGCGCGAGAGCAACATCGCGCGAAAGCGGTCGCCGTTTTCGCGTTTCAAGCCGCCGTGTTGATTGAACCACTCGACCGTGTCGGCGTCGAGTACTTCGCTCCAGATATACGAGTAGTAACCGGCCGAGTAGCCACCGGCGAATGAGTGAGAAAAATAGAAGCTGCGATAACGCGGCGGCACTGGCGGAAAGTCGACCCCGGCCTTGTGCAATGCTTCCGCTTCAAACGCAACTGCGTCCTTCGGAACGTCAGATGGATTCAGTTGATGCCACGCCTGGTCGAGTAGTGAGGCCGACAGGTATTCAGTGGTCTTGAATCCCTGATTGAATTTTTCAGCGGCTTTAACCTTGTCGAGCAACGCCTGTGGTATTGGTTCGCCGGTCTTGTAATGTTTCGCGTAATTGCCGAGGACTTCTGGCCACCTGGCCCACATCTCGTTTACCTGCGACGGATACTCGACGAAATCACGCGGCACGCTCGTTCCGCTGAACCGTGGATATTTTACGTTCGAAAACATGCCGTGCAGCGCGTGCCCGAATTCGTGAAACGCGGTCCGCACTTCATCCTGAGTAAGCAGTGTCGGTTCGCCCGGCGGCGGCTTCGGAATATTGAGGTGATTCGCAACAACCGGCTTCGTCCCGAACAGATCGTTCTGTGGGACATAAGAATTCATCCAGGCGCCGCCGCGCTTCGATGCTCGCGCGTAATAATCGCCGATGAAAATCGCGAGCGGTTTACCATCGCGATCAAATACTTCCCACACGCGGACGTCTGGCTGATACACCGGCAGATCGTGCCGCTCTTTGAATGTGAGCCCGTATTCCCTGTTCGCGGCGAAAAACACGCCATCGACGATGACATGATTCAGTTCGTAGTACGGGCGCACTTCTGATTCATCGAAGTTGTATTTCGCCTTGCGCACTTTCTCGGAACAAAGATCCCAATCGCATGCAGCAATCTGGAAGGCGCCTTTCTCCTGATCGACAATCTTCTGCTGCTCGGCCGCTTCACGTTTCGCGTTCGCGACCGCCGGGGCCGCGAGATCGGCCAGCAGTTTCTTTACGGTCGGCACATCGTGCGCCGTTTGGTCTTCGAGTTGGTACGCCGCCCAATTATCGTAGCCCAACAACTTCGCTTTTTCCGCGCGAAGGCGGGCCGTCCGCAGCACGATATTACGCGTATCGAATTCGCCGCCTTTGCTGTTACGCGCCAGCGATGCCTGCATGATGCGCTCACGCAAGGGTCGATTCTGCAATGATCCGAGCAAGGGCTGGCCGGTGGTGTTCTGAAGCTGGATGACGAACTTGCCTTCCTTGTGTTCTGCTTTCGCGGCATTGATCACGCTCTTCATCTGATCGTCCTTGAGGCCGGCCAGCTCTTCTTTTTTGTCGACGAGCACGGACGACGCGTTCCTCTCTTTCAAAACATTTTGCTCGAAATCCGTCTGCAACCTGGCCAACTCGGCGTTGATCTCTTTCAGCTTCTCTTTCTCGGAATCGGACAGCTTGGCGCCCGCGCGCACAAAATCCTTGTAATAACGCTCGAGCAAATAAGCCGATTCGGGATCGAGCCCGAGTTCATCGCGCTTCTCATAAAGCGCCTGGACTCGCGCGAACAACTTTGGATTCAAAAAAATCTCGTCATGGTGCGCGGCAAGTTTCGGCGCCATTTCTTTCTCAATCTTCTGCCGGGTCGGATTTGTATCGCAGGCGTTGAGGTTCGAAAAGGTGCGCTGGGCGCGATCGAGCAATCGCCCGGTGCGCTCGAGGGCGACGATCGTATTGTCGAACGTCGGTTTCTCAGAATTATTCGCGATCGGCTCGATTTCCTTCAGTTGGTCGCGCATTCCGGCTTCGATAGCGGGGACGAAATCCTCGTCCTTAATCTTGTCGAACGGCGGGTATTGATACGGCAGGACGCTTTCGTTAGTTAACGGATTGTCCTTGAGATCGGCGGCGAACACGGCGGTGATTTGCGCAGCGTTGAGCATCGTGCAAGCAAAGAAACAAAAACGCAGTGACATAAGGCGTAACTTGTCGTCACGTGATCGCCCGGATGCAAATGTCCCGTAACGCCCGGTCCGCCCGCGTTGCCCAACTACTTCGTCGTCCGCAGGCCGGCCGCTTTCCACGCTTTCAATCCGCCGGCCATCGAGAGGACGTTTTTGTAACCCATTTTTTGCAGGTTTTCAGCGGCAAGCGCCGATCGGCCACCGCCGCCGCAATGACAAATGATCATCGCGTTTGGGTCGGGAACTTTTTCTTCGATGTCGAGCTCGATCGTGCCGCGACTCATGTGAGTCGCACCGGGAATGTGTCCTTCATCCCATTCGTCTTTATCGCGGACATCGACAACGACCGCGTCGCCGCTGTTTAGTTTCGCCGCTGCATCCCGTGGCGAAATCTCGGTTATGTGTTTCTTCGCTTCCGCGACCAGTTTTTGGAATCCGGTGTGTTCAGCCATTGTTTAATTTATCCACAGATTTCGCAGATTGTCGCAGATTTCAGAGGAGAAGGCGTCGCATAGCGGCGTGGTTACAGAGGAATCAAAATAAATCTGCGCAATCTGCGGACGATTCTATTCGTAGCCCGCTTCCGATTGATCCACCGTTAGTAACTGATTCCCTTCTTAGCGGCCTGAGCCTGGAGCGTTTCAGTCACCTTTTGATCGAAGGCGTCGCCTTTGCCTTCGGCATCGAGCCGTTTGTTTTCGGATTGAATATAGGCTTCGCGTTTCTTTGATAGTTCGACGATTTGCTTTTGCAGATCGGCGCGTTCGTCACGGACTTTTGCGATGCGCTTTTGCAATTCGCTCCGATCCAATTTCTGGAGCTCCGCCGGAAGTTGCTTCTGATCGATTTCATCGAGCTTAAGCGTGTTATCGTTGAGTGCGTCGACTAACTCACCGCGGCCCTGCATGGCTTTGCCGGTCTTGCTGTTATAGGTGAGCCGATCGGCCATGGCAGACACCGGAGCACTCTTCGCCGCTACATACTTCGCGTGGACTTCCGCCTGCAATTTACTGTCGCCGTACGGAATGAGCGTGGCGCCGATCCGCTCGTTAAGCCGGCTTAGCTCCTTGTCCATTGGCGTTGAAATCGCCGCAACGTTGCCGGATTGCGAAATGCCTGCATAACTGCCTTCCGACAATTTTGCGATCTCCTGCCAGATCGGCTTGGTCTCAGCCATCTCACCACACTGAATGGTATTGATAATGAGGTCTTTTTTCACTGCTTCACGGCAGAGGTCCGGATACTTCGGACTGTTTGGATAATCCATGTGCGGCGGCGCGTCGCCGACCAGAAAGATGATCTTCAGCACCTTGTTATCGTTGCTCCACGGCATTTTGTGAATGGCTTCCGCAAGCGCTTCGTTCACACTCTCCGGCGTATCGCCACCACCAGCGGCCTGGAACTCGCGCAGATGTCCGTAAATGGCATCGATGTCGTCGGTGAGGCTGAACGATTTCACGACGTATTCATCGCCGCGATCTCGATAACCGATGAGCCCTAGCTTTAACTCGGGTGTTGGTTGCGCGCTGATCATCTCATTGGCGATCGACCAGATTTTTTGTTTCGCGCCTTCAATCAAACCGCCCATTGAACCGGTAGTATCGAGAACAAAACAGACTTCGATGCGCGGTTTGGATTGAGGCGTCAGCGCAGTGTTGGCGAACAACGGTTGCCAGGAGCTGAGCATTGCAGAGACAGCTAAGATTGTCGGCAGGATGCCCATGTTACGAGTGGTTAGTGTTTTCATTCGATTGTTATTCAGCGATTTCGTAAACAGTGTTGTCGAGCGTGAGCACGACGTTTTGACCTAACGCCAGCCACGGGCCGGCTTCGGGATGTTTTGTCAGGAGGTTGAAGTACTCTTCGGAGTTAAACTGGACGCGTTGATGTTTCGCGGTGTTCTGCGCAGTTGAATCGATCCATTGATTTCCGTTCTGGAAAAATGCGCGCCCGTTCACGAACCTGGACTGTTGCGTGTACTGGCTAAGGCGCGTCGCTGCCGGCGTGCCAGCAGGAGCCGCAGCCGCAAATCCCCGCAATGATTCGGATGCTCCGGATGCGATCGATACTGGTGCCTGCTGCGCAAACTTGAATGCATTCTGACTGAGCGCATTGGCAACACCGTCATCACCTTCTTTCTTATCCTTGAATCCGCTCCAGGCCTTGGCGACTTCGGCACGTGTGGCTGTATCGGTGCTCATGTTCTGCATGGATCGATCAGCCATCGGCACACGCCGGCGATCTTCGTCCTCTACGATTAGATAAGCGGTGTACGGCGTAACGATTCCGTATTTCCGGGCCAGCTCTGTTGTTTCATCGCGAAGCTCGGCGGTCTCACCGTGCATGCGGATTTCATCGAGCAGAAACCCGACGCGACGTGTTGCCCAAAGCCGCGGCACGTAATCATCGGTGGTCTTGCGATCATCGAAATGGAGCTTGTAAGTAAGTGTCTGTTCGCGGCCGCCGACGTTGCCAGTCAGCTTTGCTTCGACATTGCCGGCGCCGCTGTATCGACCCGCTACCACCAATTGGTCCCCTTTGAACAGGTCCGGCAGATCTGCCGGATACATTTTCGTTGTGTGAACACCACCGCCGAGGTCCAGTTTTAGATTCGTTAGGGCGGGTTCTTTGATCCGCGTGTAGAAGTTCGAGACTTTCAGCTCGAGATCTTCATTCGCGAGCACGTATTGGCTGAAGGCGCGCGTACCCTCAGCGATTTGATCGAGCAACTGTGTGTTTACATCCGAACCAATCCCGAACGAAAAGATCCGAACGCCGCTCGTCTTTTTGATGTTCGCGACGATTTCGTCGGGATTGCGTGTTCCCACTGTCGGCAGACCGTCGGTTAGGAAGATGACAACAAATGGGCGATCGCTCTTGTCCGGTCGCACCTTGAGAGCACTTTGCAGCGCATCCGCAATGGCAGTGCCGCCGATCGGCTTGAAGTTGTCGATGAAATCGTTCGCGCGTTTGCGATGATCTGAATCCGCTGGCACCAAGTCGCGGAAAAGCGGCTCGGCTTCGGTCGAGAACCGGACGATCTCGAACCGATCGTCGGAATTGAGATTTTCCACACAAAACCGCAACGCTTTTTGCGCTTGCTGCAGTTTGGCGCCGGCCATTGAACCGGATGTGTCCACGACAAAGACGACGTCTTTGGCTGCCGGCTTTGTTTCGCCGCTAACCGTCGGCGCAGCCAGAAGCAGAAAATATCCGTCGTCAGCGTCCGGTTTGTAAGTGATTAGTCTGAGGCCGACATCGCGTGTGTCCGAGCTGTAGACGAGCTGAAAATCTGTGTCCGGCTTTTCGTCTTTGCCTTCATACCCGATGACGGCACGGTTAGGACCATCGCGCTTAATCTCAACTTTGTGACTGGGCGAATAAATTGATGCGAGCGGCTCCGCGCTCTTGAGCTCGATTTTCACGCTCAAATTCTTGATCGGCCGAGCGGAGAATTTCTCAGTGCTGAGCGGGTAGAGATAAGTGACCGTTCCGGCGTCGGAGCGAAGCAGTTCTGTATAGGAAATCTTTATGGGCTTTCGGCTGCCCGGTTCGATCGGAAAAATGCGGACCTTGAAAAGGTCGCGGCCTGCATACTCGAGCAGCGCCGGATCCCGCATTTTTCTAACGATGTCCTCGTAAATGCCACGCGCCTTATCAGCCGGGAGCAACTCGGCGTCGACAGTCTTGCCGCCGATTTCCATGCTGAATTTGTCGATGTGCGCCCCTTTCGGCACAGGGAACATGTAAAAGCCTTCGAGCCGTTGATCGTTAGGATTGTAAAACTCCTGGTCGATCGATGTGATGGCGACCTGGCCATCAATTGCGACGTTGACCTGATGACTGGTGACTTCGAGCGGAGCAAAGGGGAAATGGGTCGGCGGGACGTAGATCGGACGCTCGACGACGATAAAGCCATCTCCGCGGGATTGAGAGATGCCTCCGAGGAGGAAGAGCCCAATCACCAGAGCTAATTTTTTGTTCATGGAGCATTAGTCGGGAACTCCGGAAAAATGCTCCCGGCGTCCAAAAAGCCGAGGTTTTCGACGATCCGAGGCGGACGTACTATTTTTGATCAGAAGGCCAGGCGCGACAGTCAGACATCACTAGGATGCTCCGTCCGCGAGGAGTTGTGATCGATCAGAATCTTTCCAGCACAGCCTCACCGGCGACGGATGCAGCAGCGTCTGCATCGGAGGCTCAGATCATTGCCGAATGCCGCGCGGGAAATACGGCGGCATGGGATTCTCTATTCGATACATACTATGCGACGGTCGCCCGATTTGTGTTTCAGCTTTCCGGCGATTTTAGCCACGAAGACACGGAAGAGATTTGTCAGGAGACTTTTTTATCGGTGGTCAGAAATTTATCTTCATTTCAGGGTCGAAGCTCATTTCAAACGTGGTTGCTGCGGATTGCGGCGAACAAGGCGATGGATTATCGGGAAAAAACGCGAGCCGCGAAACGAGGTGGAAACGCGGTGCACATTTCAATCGATCCGGGGCAAACTGATCACGAACCGCCGTCTGGAAATCCCGGTCCCGATAGGTTGTTGCAGATTGCCGAGACCTCCCGACTCGTTAGGGAAAGCCTCGATCGTCTCGGCGAACTGTGCCGGGAAATCATCGAACTGCGGTACTACGGTGATTTAAGTTACGATGAGATTGCAGCGGAACTGCGTCTCAATCCGAAAACGGTCAGCTCCCGGCTAAGCAAATGCCTGGATCGCTTACTCATTATCGCGAAGGAAATTTTTCCACCGGATAATCGTTTGCCGTCTAATTTATAGAAGTATGCCGTCGGAACCCAAGAAACCCATCGAACAAATGCTCGAGGCGCTCGCAAAAGCCCGTCGCGCACAATTTGGTGACGACCCCAAAATGCCGAATCCAATGCGTGCGCGCCTGCATGAGGAGATCGCGCGCGCGGAAGCGCCGGATGACGCAAATGTCGAGTCACGACCGTCGTGGGTAACAATGTTCTGGCCACGTGTAACGGTGGCGGCGGCACTGGCGACGTTGATAGTGCTCATCCCGGCGATTTGGTGGAACCAATCACACCCTGTTAGCGGGATTGCTAACGTTGCGGTTCGTGAACGCACTGCTGGGGCAGCCGATGGATTAAAGACCGCAGCTAGCGCGGAGGATAGTCTCGCCAACGCTCCGGCGGTGAGCGCCCCCAAACTAACAGTGAATCTGGCGGACAACAGTCAAGTTAAGATCGAACCCGCCGCGACGCCGTCCTCTGAAGCGGAAGCATTGAAGTCGGTAACGAAAGGATTCAATGAAGAGACTGCCAGCGCGAAAATCCAGGCGGCACCAGCGGCTGCTCCCGCAGCCGGCCGCGATTCAAAACCGGAACCAGACAGAATGGCAGCAGCCGCTCCACCGGTCGCGCAACCGCCATCAGCCGGCAGCCTCGCGACGACGCAGCAATTTTCCCAACAGTCGGCCGCGCAATCTTTTAGGAACACTGCGCAAGTAAGCGGGGCCACCAATGTGTTAAACACGTTTCAAGTTCAGCAAGAGGGTAGTGACATTCGTGTAGTCGATGCCGACGGCTCGACGTACACAGGTAAAATCGAGCAATTGGCGAAGAGTGGGGAGCTCGACTCACGCATAACTGCGCGACGCGACGCCGCGAAGCAGACGCGAAGGTACGCTGCTAAGGCGACCGGCGAAAGCGAATCAGCCGCTCCTCAATCGTACTTCCGTGCGACTGGATACAATGTAAGTCTGAAAAAGACGTTGGTGTTCGAAGGCAATTACGCGGCGCCGCCCGCGCAACAGCCAGCTAAGGCAACGTCTAACGACAGAGAGCGAGCTGAGTTGAGCCGCGACCGTGCACGTATCATGGGAACGGTGCGTGTGAACGGCGAAGCGCCGGTGGATGTTGATGCGATAGCAGAGACACCGGCGCCGGCCGCAACGAAGAAGACGGAGAAGTAAACAGGTTTCTAACCGCTAATCGACACGAACATGCACGAATTCCCTGAATGACGAAAACCAAATGACGAATGACGAATTAAATCCGAATGACAAAATCCGAAAGCGGTCGAAGGGCGCATCGCGCTCACTTTGCCATTCGCGTTTCGGCCTTCCTTCGTCATTCGACATTCGAGCTTCGTCATTTGTGTTATTCGTAGCGGAGCGCTTCGATGGGGTCGAGCGCGGCGGCTTTGCGCGCTGGATAAAACCCAAAGAAGACGCCGACGGCAGCGCTGAATAAGAATGCGATCGCAATTGAGCTGATTGAAATCAGGGTGGGCCAGTTGGCGTAGATCGACAGGACTTTCGATGCGGCGATGCCGCAGATGATTCCAATCACGCCGCCGACGGAACTGAGCGTCACCGCTTCAATCAGGAATTGGGTGAGAATGTCGTTCCCGCGCGCGCCGACGGCCATGCGCACACCGATCTCGCGTGTCCGTTCGGTCACACTCACCAGCATGATATTCATGATGCCAATGCCGCCGACCAGCAATGACACACCTGCGATTGCGCCGAGCAGCACGGTCATTACTCGTGAAGTGGCCGTAGCGGCTTCAGCGATTTCCTGTTGCGTGCGCACGGTGAAATCGTCGTCGCGTCCGGGACGAATGTTATGCCTTTGTCGGAGTAACGAGATGATTTGTTGCTGCGCCGCTTCGATCTGACGAGCGTCGCCAATCTGCACGTTGATGTTGCGCAACGTCGTGCCACCGATCACGCGTTTCATCGCGCTCGTGTACGGCATGACCACGATGTCGTCCTGGTCCACGCCTTGCGGGCTAAGGCCTTTCGGCGTGAGCACGCCAAGAATTGTGAACGGCACGTTCTTAATTCGCAAAATCTGCCCGATCGGATTTTCGTTGCCGTAGATTTGCGTCGCAGTCGTGCGGCCAATCACGCAAACTTTGTTCGCGCTGCGCACATCCTGCGCTGTAAACGGTGCGCCGTCAGCCAGCGGCCATTGACGAATATCGAAGTAATCCGCTGATTCTCCGTAAATCCGGGTGAACCAATTTTGATTTCCAGCCGCGACCTGCGTCGTGGAAACAACTTCTTCACTAACGCCGATCACGCCTGGCACTTCCCGCCGAATTGCTTCGGCGTCTTCAATTTTCAACGTGCCCGCGCCGCCCCACCCGGTGCGGATGCCGCTGGCGGTGGTGCTACCGGAAAATATCAGGATCACATTTTCGCCAAGACTGGCGATCTGCGCTTCCACCTGTGCCTTTGCGCCGTTGCCAATTCCCACCATTGCGATCACCGCGCCCACGCCAATGATGATACCGAGAGCCGTCAGCACCGAACGCATTTTGTTTCGGCGCAATGCGCGGTAGGCGACGTTAAATGTGGGTGCGATGCGCATGATTCGTTACATGGTTACATGGTGAATCGTGAATCGTTAGATCGGTTCAGCTTCGTCCTTGCCGTTTTGCAGCTGTGCTTTCGCATCCGAACGCGGGGTCACGAGATGATCATCCCGAATCAGCCCGTCCCGCATAATAACGTTGCGCTTCGCGTAAGCCGCGATGTCCTGCTCGTGCGTGACCATAATGATGGTGATGCCGTGCTCGTTGAGTCGCTGAAAGATGGTCATGATCTCGACACTGGTTCGACTGTCGAGATTGCCGGTCGGTTCATCAGCTAGCAGCATCTCGGGCTCGTTGATCAACGCGCGCGCGATCGCGACACGCTGTTGCTGACCACCGGAAAGCTGACTCGGGAAATGGTCCTCACGCCCCGCGAGCCCCACGGATGCGAGTACACGATCCGCCCTTTCGCGGAGTTGCGTGTGCGACAGGTGCTGTGGGCTGTATATGAGCGGCAACTCGGCATTCTCGCGCGCTGATGTGCGCGCCAGCAGATTGAAACTCTGAAACACAAAGCCGAGCTTGCGATTGCGAATCTCTGCGAGCTGATCGCGATTGAGCCCCGAAACATCTGCGTCATCCAGGAAATATCGACCGGAACTCGGCCGGTCGAGGCAACCGAGGATGTTCATCAGCGTCGATTTGCCTGAGCCGCTCGCCCCCATGAGCGCGACGAATTCGCCTCGCTGAATTTCCAGAGAAACTCCGCGCACGGCGGGCACTTCCATTTCCCCGGTGCGATAAACCTTGTGCACATCAACGAGCCTAACGAGCACGCCGTTGTTCATGTTCCTGACAAATATTGTAGCCGCGTCTCTGTGAGACGCGTTTTCCTGCTGCGCATCACTGTGAGAACCGCGCTTCGCACAGCGAAGCGGCTACAGGACGTCGCGGTTTGTTTTTCCCCATGATCACGGAAATCTTCGCTGGCCGCCGGAGAATGGATTCGCTGGCGTGGATGCAGGCGGGGATTTTGTCGCCATCTCGGCGGTTACAACCCGATCGCCCTCCTTCAATCCTTCAACTACTTCGGTCACGACGCCGTCGCTGATTCCGGTCTTAATTTGCACCGGCTTCGGTTGGCTGCCGGACAAAACATGAACTGTGCGCTCGCTGCTCGTCCGCTCCCGTCCACCCACGCCGCGTCCACCCCGTGACGACGACGGTGGTGATCCCAGTTCGGCCGCGGGTGCTCCAGCAGGGCGATAACGCAGCGCGGCATTTTTGATTTGAAGCACGTTGTCCTTGCGGGCGGCGATGATTGAAACATTCGCGGTCATGCCCGGTTTCAATTTCAAATCGGGATTGCTCACGCCAATCACTGTGTCGTAGGTCACGACATTCTGCACGGTGATCGGCGCATTCCGTACCTGCACAACTTTGCCGTGGAACGTCTGGTTTGGGAATGCATCCACAGTGAAATCGACGTCCTGTCCGACTTGTACGACGCCGACATCTGCTTCAGCGACATTGGAATCGATTTGCATCTTGGTGAGATCATTTGCGATTTGAAAAATCACCGGCGCCTGCAGACTGGCGGCAACGGTCTGGCCAACATCGACGCTGCGCGAGATCACCACGCCATCGATAGGCGAGGTGATCGTGCAGTGCTCAAGGTCGGCCTTGGCTTTGTCTAACGCGCCTTGTTTGATTTTTACGTTCGCCTCGGCTTGATGGAGAGTTGCCATCGCCTGGTCAACGTCCGCTTGGGCCGAGGTTTTCCTTGCAAACAGGTCCTGAGTGCGGTTGGCGTTGATCCTGGCTAACTCGAGCGCAGCCTGCGCGTTCGCCAGGTCGCCTTCCGCTTGGGTGACAGTGGCCTGAAACAACGCCGGATCGATCTGCGCCACCACCTGGCCGGCTTTGACCTGTGAATTGAAATCCGCGAACAACTTTGAAATGTTCCCCGAGACCTGGCTGCCCACTTGCACGTTGACCACCGGGTTGAGCGTGCCCGTGGCGGTCACGGCCTGTGTGATCGGCCCGCGCGTGACGGTTGCGGTCTGATACGTTGCAGCGCCATTATCCCGCAAGTGCCGAATAACAAAGGCAATCAATAGGAGTCCGACGATTACGATGAGCCAGGGCAAAAGACGTTTCATCTAATTCACAGGTTGACGGCTTCGGTAACCCATCTCGTAATGTCATCCTGAGCGGAGCGAAGAATCTCTGGTCATTTCTGCATCGGTTATCGCAGAAAACAAATCGAGATGTTTCGCTTCGCTCAACATGACAAGCCCATCTATGGACGACGTCCTATTGATCAATAACAGGTAAAGCCGGTGCGCCGCTACATCGAAATCTATTCAATCATGCTGCGCAACTCGCTCATCCGAGACCTGAGCTTCAAGGCCAACTTCCTATTGTGGATGGTGGTCGAGGTTCTTTGGTTCTGCGGGCAAATCGTTTTTTTCAGCATCATTTTTGGAAATGTCGATCAGATCGGCGACTGGACGAAATGGGAAGTGGTGCTGCTGGTCGGTACTCACCAGATTATCGCCCAGCTGTTCCAGGCCTTCTTTTTCGTGAACGTCGCAAACATTCCCGAGCTCGTGCGCACGGGAAAACTCGATTCCGTTCTGGTGTTGCCGATCGATAGCCAGTTCGCGGTTTCCACGAAACAATTCGGGCTCGACAGCATTATCAACGCTCTGCTCGGCGCGCTCGTGGTTTGTGTCTCGCTCTCCAAGCTGAGCATGGTGCCGAATCCGGTTTCCGTTTTGCTCTACGTTGTCGCGCTTGGCTTCGGTATCGCCGTGCATTACTCCATCATGCTCGGCCTGGCTGCGGTGAGCTTTTGGATCGTCCGCGCACAAGGGCTGGTGTACGGTTATTTCAACTTTCTCAATATTGCGCGTTATCCAGATGTCATTTTTCCGCGGCTTTTCCGGCTGATTTTTGGCTGGGTGATTCCGGTGGTGATCATTGCAAACATCCCCGCGCGCCTGTTGATCAAATCGTTTGGTCAACCGTTTCCTTTGATGATGCATCTAATCATCGCGTCGACGATTGTATTCTGGCTATCCCGTGTGTTTTGGAAATTTGCGCTGCGACATTATTCCAGCGCCAGCTCGTGATGGTTGTAGGGCAACCGCTTCGGTTGCCGAGAAAAATTGCCAGGCGGAGCGCCTGCCCTACAATGCCCATGGCAAACAGAGTCAGGCTCTTTATTGACGAAAGCCGCCTCGACCGCGACGCTGCGTTAGTCCCGCACACGCAGGATAAATCTCGACGATGATCATCGAAGTAAAAGTTCCGTCCGTTGGGGAGTCGGTAACCAGTGGAGTCGTCTCCGCCTGGCACAAGAAGTCAGGCGAGTTTGTGAATGAAGGCGAACCGCTTTTCGCACTCGAGACGGACAAGGTCTCCACAGATATCGTAGCCGAAAAATCGGGCCTCCTCGAAACGAAGGTGCCTGAAGGCCAGGAGGTAAAGATCGGCGAAGTGATTGCAGTGATCGATGACTCGAAACAGGGGGCGAAACAGGAAAAGGGAGAACAACCCAAAAAGACGCAGCCTGACGCAAAGAAGAAAGAACCTGACTCGCAGAAAAAGCGCGGAGCCGTCGCCGCAAACGTCGACGGTGGTAAGCCGGTGTCAACGCCCTCGGGTACAGTTTTGTCGCCTGCAGTGCGCCGCATTGTAGAAGAGGGGAACCTCGAGCCGGAAAAAATTACCGCCACAGGACCGCACGGCCGCCTAACGAAAGCTGACGCGGTCATTGCGGTGGAAGCGCGCGGCAAGACCGAACCGGCGAAATCTGTAGGGGAAGCTGGCAGCCTCCCCTGGACGGCAGCGCCGTCTTCTCCAGTTCAACCGAAGGCGGAATCTCGCTTCATTCGCAAGAAGATGTCGCCGCTGCGTCGGAAAATCGCGCAGCAACTGGTAATGGCGCAGCACACAGCCGCGATTCTTACCACATTCAACGAATGCGATATGAACGCAGTGCAGGAATTGCGCCGAACCAGGCAAGATGAGTTCACAAAAAAACACGGTATCAAACTTGGGCTGATGTCGTTCTTTGTGAAATCTGCTGTCGAAGCGCTCAAAGCTGTGCCCGTCGTCAACGGCCGTATCGACGGTGATGATTTCATCCAAAATAACTTCTGCGACATCGGCGTAGCCGTTGGGACTGAGCGCGGTCTTGTGGTGCCGGTAGTGCGTGATGCAGATAAGAAAAGTTTTGCCGATTTGGAGCGCGACATCGCCGATTACGCAGGGAGAGCGCGTGATGGAAAATTGAAGCTTGAAGATCTCCAGGGCGGCACCTTCACCATTACGAATGGTGGCGTTTATGGCTCGCTCTTCGCCACGCCGATTTTAAACCCGCCGCAGAGCGGCATTCTTGGCATGCACAAAATCATGCCGCGCCCGATAGCCGTGGACGGGAAGGTGGTAGTCCGCCCGATGATGTATCTCGCGCTCAGCTACGACCACCGTGCCATCGACGGCAAAGAAGCAGTTACCTTTCTGATAAAAGTGAAAGAGTGCATCGAGGATCCGAAAAAGCTGCCGCTAGACATGTAGTCAAGGATGCAGGCTGCATCGACAAGCTTTTGGTCGAGGCTTCCTATTTCGCTCCGGGCGGTCTTGTCGGGATTGTTGATCGCGCTCGTCGCGGCCAATGTCTGGCCGATTTTGCTGTTGAATCTGAGCGTGCCCGTAGCCGCTTTCGTCGAGACGATTCTTCTCGGCTTTTACCTTTGGTGGATGAGTGGCGGAGGTCCTCCGCGTAGAACACGTGATTCGCGCCGGAATGCATTCCGCTACGGTGCACTATCGAGCGAGCAATGGTTCTGGGGAATCATTGGTGCAATTTCTTTTGCCGTGGCGGTGCACGCCACAATTGTTGTGCTGTTCCGTTGTGTTCAGTTTCCGATTGCAGCGTTCCGGCGTGGTTACGATCTTTCGTTCATTCCGACACTTTCATTGAAATGGCTCGCCGTAATCGTGTCGGCAATATCAGCGGGCGTTTGCGAAGAAACCGGTTTTCGTGGCTATATGCAGCGGCCGATCGAGGAACATCGTGGCGCAGTGATAGCGGTTTTGATATCAACGATCTTTTTCACTTTGGTTCACCTGAGCAAAGCGTGGTCGTTGGCCGGGATGGTGCCAATCATTTTCGGCGCTGGTCTGTTGCTCGGCCTCTTGGCGTGGTCCTCGCAATCGCTGATTCCGTCGATGATTGGGCACGTGGTAATGGATATCGGTCTATTCGCCTACTGGTGGACCGGGATTGCCGGCAAATTTAGTGCGCGGCCTTTTCGTGAGACGGGTGTCGACGGCCCGTTCATGATTGCTTGCGCCACCGCTTTAGTTTCGGTAATCGTGACGCTGTTTGCCATTTCGCGATTACGTTTCTGGACGTGTCGCCAAGCTTCAGGATCGGGTTGAGCGTGCCGTCTTATGACTTCACTTGACTAACACCAGGTTTCAGCCAGGCGGCCCTAATGTGAGACATGATAAGCCGTTTCAACGGCTTCTTCGAAGACTAAGCAAAAACTATTGAAACAGTTTAGTGAGTAGCGCGCGCGCAACACCGGGCTAAAGCCACGGTGTTAATGGGAAGCGCTGAGGGCAGTTGCGTCTCAGATTCTTTTCGCGAATGCTGAATGGCAATAGATATGGAAAAATTTGATGTTGTTATCATTGGCTCCGGACCCGGCGGCTACATTGCTGCGATTCGCTCCGGCCAGCTCGGATTGAAGACCGCGCTTGTCGAGAAAGACAAAGAATTGGGCGGCACGTGCTTGAACGTGGGCTGCATCCCGAGCAAAGCGCTCCTCACCTCGAGTGATCACTTCATGTTCGTGAAAAAAGAAGCGGCGAAACACGGGATCGTGGTAGACGGCGCGCGCGTCGACCTCGCGAAGATGCAGGAGCGAAAGAACAGGGTTGTAAAAACATTCAACAGCGGTGTGCGCTCCCTCATGAAAACGAATAAGGTCACGGTTTTCGAAGGTATGGGCGCCATTACCGCGCCAGGAAAAGTTTCGATTAAATCGTCTACCGGCGAGACGCAGGAAATCGAAACGAAAAACATCGTCATTGCCACTGGCAGCGCACCGATCGAACTGCCGTTCGCGAAATTTGACGGCAAAACAATCGTCAGCAGCACCGAAGCGCTGGAGTTCACCGAGCCTCCAAAGAAACTGGTCGTGATCGGCGCCGGCGCGATTGGCCTCGAACTGGGTTCGGTCTGGAATCGGCTCGGCTCCGAAGTGACGATGCTGGAATTTCTCCCGCGAATTGCGCTGGGGTTCGACCTCGAGTTGTCGAACTTGCTTCAACGTCTGCTGACAGCTCAGGGAATGATTTTCCACCTCGAAGCAAAAGTTAGCGCAGTAAAGGTGGACGACGGCCGCGCTACTGTCACCGCAACGAAAGACGGCCAGGAACTGAAATTCGACGCAGACAAGGTGCTCGTTTCAGTCGGTCGTCGCCCATTCTCGGATGGTTTGGGCGCAGAAAAAGTGGGCGTCGCATTGGATGAAAAGAAACGTATCAAAGTGGACAAGCATTACCGAACGAATGTCGATGGTATTTATGCCATCGGCGATGTGATCGCTGGACCTATGCTGGCGCACAAAGCCGAAGACGAAGGAATCGCGGCGATCGAAATCATTGCGGGCAAAGCCGGCCACGTGAACTACGAAGCCATTGCCGGTATCATTTACACCAATCCCGAGCTAGCGGGCGTTGGTCTCACGGAAGATCAAGCCAAGGAGCAGGGGATCGAAGTGCGGATTGGTAGATTTCCGTTTCGCGCCAACAGCCGCGCGCTTACGGGCGATGACGTTGAAGGAATGGTCAAGTTCGTCGCTGACGCCAAGACTGATCGCGTTCTCGGCGCGCACATTTTGCATCATGCCGCTTCAGAATTGATCGCTGAAGCCGTTTCAGTGATCGAATTCGGCGGCAGCTCCGAAGACATCGGGCGCACCACCCATTCTCACCCAACGTTAAGTGAGGCTGTGAGAGAAGCCGCGCTCAACGTCGACAAACGGGCGTTGCACATCATCAATCGCTAAATCCGTATCACGTCGGATTGTCGACGGGGAACTGCGTTGAGAAATTCTAGGGCAAGCGCTCCGCTTGCCTAATTGATGACAGACGACGCGCCTGCCCTACAAATCATTTGGCCAATTGCGCGTCTCGCCGCCGAATCACGAACAACGTCACTAGCGCCGAGGCGGCACAAGTGATTGCGCCAAATGCGAGCGCGAAAGATGTGCCTACGAGATGCGCAACGGCTCCCGCTTCCAGACTGCCAAGGGGAATCATGGCGCCGAACACCAGCGACCACACGCCCATAACGCGTCCCCGCATTTCGTCCGGCACGATGGTTTGCAGCACGGTATTGGAAGTTGAAAAAAACAGCAGCATCCCAAATCCGGCGGCGAAGAGAAATACTAGTGCGAGCGGAAAACTTTTGGTGAACGCAAGCGGCAGCATCGCCAAGGAAAATAACCAGACGCCGCCGAGCGCGATTTTGCGCGGAGTATAAAAATGTCCAAACGTCGCGACCAGCAGGGCACCCACGAACGCGCCTGTTCCGCTCGCCGACATCAGAATCCCGTAACCATTTGCGCCGCGTCCGAGCACATCGCGTGCAAACGCCGGCATCAGGACCGCATACGACCAGCCGAAAACGCCGACTGCTAGAAAGAGCAGCAAAATCGTGCGCACACGTGGATGTTTGATCGAATACAAGATTCCCTCCCACGCGTGTTCGCCCGCTGAAGCGATTTCGATTTTTCGCTCGAAAGGCGGCAGACGCATCAACAAGAACCCGACGATTACAGCGATAAAGCTTAGTCCGTTCAAAAAAAAGCACATCGCGACACCGACGGCGCCAATCAGTAAGCCAGCAACCGACGGTCCTATCACGCGCGCGCCGTTTACGATCGAGCTGTTGAGCGATATCGCGTTTAGTAAATCCTCCCGACTGGCCATTTCAACGGTGAAGGCCTGGCGCGCGGGCATGTCGAATCCCATCGAAATGCCGTTCAGCGCTGCGACGACAATGATGAACTCTGTTGAAGCGAACCCGAGCCACACGCCTGTCGCCAGCAAGAATGCGCAAATCATTTGGGCGGATTGCGTCGCCACGAGGATGGATCTTTTCGGATAGAGATCAGCCAGCGCGCCGCCCCACACTGACGAGAGGATCATCGGCGCAGAACCGATGGCAGCGACGAGGCCGAGCAAAAATTTTGAATTGGTGATTTGGTAAACGTACCAGCTCATCGCAGTCTGTTGCATCCAGGTGCCGATGAGTGAGACGAGCTGGCCCCAAAAGAACAGGCGGTAGTTGCGATGCCTTAGCGCACGAAATGTGTGCCGCCACGTGATTCCGCCTACGGGCATCCGCCGCTGCCGGCCGCTGATGTCTTCTGGCACGCGCGCGGTTTCTGTGGTTCTTGTGGGCATCACTCATCATGGCTGGCGAGATCACGAATTGCAAAAATCAGGGCCATTCTGTGTTGTTGAGGCCGCGTAAACATTGATTCGACATGATTAACCGAAGCCCGGATGCACATGGGGCGCCTCGCCCTTTCAGAAAGGGAGAGGGGGAGGGTGAGGGATTCCGTATCTCTAGAGTGTGCAAGCTTCAGACCCCTCACCTTAATCCTCTCCCCTCATCCAGGGGAGAGGCGGGAAAACCGAATGCGGTTTAGTCCGTGGCACTCCTTCAGATAAGGCATCGCCTGAGTTTCGTGGGCACGGCGCGCTTTTATCAGAGTTCCGGAGATGGGTCTTATAGCCATAAGGCTGAACCGGCCTTTTCACAGCGGTGTGTGGTAGATTCGGCGAGTGGAAAGCACAGAGGCAATTCTCCTTCGGAAACGAAAATTCAGCGACACGAGTTTGATTGTGTCGTGGTGCACGGAATCGTTGGGCTGCGTTCAGACGATGGCCAAAGGCGCTCGCCGCCAGAAAAGCGCGTTCGCTGGAAAACTGGATTTATTTTTTCAGGCTGAAATTTCAATCGTGCGTAGCCGCAAATCCGATCTGCATACGCTCACGGAAGTCGTTCTTAAAAATCCGTTTGCCGGAATTCGCACCAACTATTCGCGTATGCAAACTGCTGCGTACTTTGTTGAGTTGATTGAGATTTGCACCGAGCGCGATCATCGCGAACCTGAATTGTTCGGGCTGTTACACCGGGCGTTCGGTTATCTCGATGCAAACGATCCGACGGCGCGCGCGGTCGCGCATTTCGAGACCGAGTTGGCGCGTATCGCCGGTGTGCACGATCAAACACGATTGAAAGCCGATCCGGCGTTTGCGCTTGGAAATTTGTTCGGGCGACTGCCCCTTTCCCGAACGCCGCTCTTGAAAACACTCGCGACCGAGGCGAAAAACATCTCGAAATGAAATCAGAAGCGCCTGCTTTCTGTCATTCTGAGCGAAGCGAAGCTGCAACGCAGCGGACGAAGTCCGTGAGGCCAGGCTTTCAATCTCTGATCCATTTTGGACCGGTCCCTTCGAACAGGAACAACGAGAGATGTTTGAAAGCCTGGCCTCATGCCCCGCATTTCGTTGCAGCGCTTCGCTCAACATGACAGTTCCGTTTATGAGATGGATTTGGTCCGGTCTTATCACTCTGGTTTTGATCGCCGGTTCAATTTCCGCTGCTCCAACGAAGGAAAGCTACAAGTTCGATCCGTCGGACTCGACCATTGGTTTCAGTGTGCATCAGTTCCTCGGCACGACTCACGGCAAGTTCACGAACTTCAGCGGCAGGATCGAAGTCGATCGGGAACATCCGGAGAATTCTTCGGTCACTACGCAGATCGACGTGCGGAGTATCGATACGCAAATTAAGAAGCGCGACGATCATCTGCGCAGCGCCGAATTTTTTAACGTCGAAAAATTTCCCCGGGTCACGTTTAAAAGCCGGAGCGTAAAACGCACCGGCCCGCAAAGCGGCGACATTCTCGGCGACCTAACAATGCACGGCGTGACCAGGCCGGTCACGCTTCACGTGAAACTGCTGACCCCGATTAATGACACTGGACGGACACGTTGGTCTGTGACGACCGATCCGATCACGCGGCGTGACTTCAATTTGATGTTTGCTCCAGCGGCTGAATCGGTCTCTGGCATCAGCCAGACGGTGGCGATCAATATTGAGATCGAAGCGAAACTCGCAGAGTGACTCCAACAGCTGTTATGCCGAGCGATATTCAAAACGCGGTCATCCTGAGCGGAGCGAAGCGGAGTCGAAGGACCCCGTTGCAAAACGATCAGTTGAGCCGCGGGATTCCTCGACTTCGCTCTGAATGACAGGACTATGGAAATCATCCCCCTCGGAGATTCCGCGCTGGTCGTGCGTGTACGCGAGCAATTTGAGGATGCGCCTGACGAAACACTGGATGAAGTGCTTCGAGTATTTCAATTGCTTCAACGCGCGGCGATTCCGGGCGTAATTGAACTTGCGCCGGCTTACACCAGCGTTGCGGTGTTTTTCGATCCGATTACGATCGCGAAAGCGGGCGGAACGCTGGATGACGTGTTTGACCGGCTGGCGTCGCGCATTCGCGGAGTTGTAGCCGCGGGCGCTGGCCGCCGGCGCAAAGTGAGATTTCGGTCGCGAAACATTGAAATCCCCGTGTGCTACGATCCGGAGTTCGCTCCCGATATCGATGATGTCGGGCGCAATACACAGCTTTCGGCAACCGAAATTGTGAATCTTCACAGCAAAGGCGAATACCGTGTGGCCTGCATTGGCTTCGTCCTTGGTTTTGCATTTCTGGCAGGATTGCCGAAGAAGTTGGCGACGCCGCGTCGCGATGTGCCGCGCAAAGAAATTCCTCCCGGTTCGGTTGGCATCGGCGGTGCGCAAACGGGAATTTATCCGTTGCGTTCTCCGGGCGGGTGGAATCTGATCGGCCGCACTCCGCTGAAGCTTTTCGATTCTTCCAAAAATCCGCCGAGCTTACTGGCTCCGGGGGATCGCGTGCGTTTTCGCGCAATTACGCGGGAAGAGTTTGAGTCTTTTGAATAATGACATGGTCATTCCGACCGAAGTGGAGGAATCCCGATGCGAAACGCTAAGGTAACCCTACGGGATCCCTCGACTGCGCTCGGGATGACGGCTGTTGTTGATCGGGCAGGATTTCAAACGTCGGTGCAAGACCTGGGCCGCACGAGCTTTCGCCAGTTTGGCGTTTCGACAAGCGGCGCGCTTGATTTGTTTGCATTGCGCGTAGCGAATCTGCTCGTTGGAAACGATGAAGGCGCGGCCGGACTCGAAATCACGCTCGGCGGTTTGCAGCTGCGGTTCGAGGACGCGCGAATCGTCGCCTGGTGCGGCGGCGAATTCGACGTGCAGATTGGATCACGCGCGTTGCCGGCCGGGCATGTTGCCTATTTGCACAGCGGCGACGAATTGAAATTTGGTCGCGCTCAAATTGGCTGCCGATGCTGGCTGGCAATTTCCGGCGGAATCGATGTGCCGGTTGTCCTTGATAGTCGCTCGACCGATTCGCGCGCCAATTTCGGTGGACTCGAAGGCCGAACGTTGTGCGATGGAGATGTCGTGCGGCTCGCTCGTCGACCGGGGTCATCGCCTCCGGCTACAGGAATTTCCTCGTGGGCAGGGCCGCACGATTGGGTGAGTCCGGCGAAGCGGTCTCCGGTTTTGCGTTTCATCCGTGGCGTCGATTGGCATCGCTTCAACGCTTCAACCCTTCAACGGTTCACGAGCGAAGCATTCAACGTTTCACCAGATTCAGATCGTATGGGTGTACGCCTTGATGGTCCCGAACTGAAACGCGACGATGAAACGGACCTTATTTCGGAAGCGGTCGCGCCCGGCACAATCCAGGTTCCACCAAGCGGTAAACCGATTTTGCTTCTGGGAGATTGCCAAACCATCGGCGGGTACCCAAAAATAGCTCACGTGATCACAGTCGATCTTGGCATTGCGGCGCAGCTTCGTGCAGGTGATCGCGTTCGTTTTTTCGAAGTGTCGCTTCAAGATGCGCAACGGCTGTTACTGGAACGCGAGCATGACTTGGATCGTTTCCGGATCGGCCTGAGTCTCCAAGGGTCATGAAATTATCTGTCGACCTAAACGCGGATCTCGGCGAAGGCTCAGGTCACGATGCGGAGCTGTTCCAGCTAATCAGCTCGGCGAATATCGCAACCGGTTTTCACGCTGGCGATTCCGATACGATGCACGCCGCCATTTCTGCGGCGAAGAACCATGGAGTAGCTGTCGGTGCGCATCCAAGTTTTTTCGATCGCGAGAATTTTGGACGCAAGGAGCTGACGATATCCCCCGAAGAAGTGTTCGACGCGGTGGTGTATCAACTTGGAATTTTTCAAGCAATCGCCTCTGCGCTGGATGTGCAACCGAATCACGTCAAGCCGCACGGTGCGCTGTACAACATGGCTGTACGCGAGCCGAACCTCGCCGACGCTATCGCGCGCTCTATCGAATCGATCGATCCGAAATTGATCCTGTTTGCGCCGGACAAGAGCGAGCTTGCGCGTGCCGGTGAGGCTCATGCGTTGCAAATCGCGCGCGAGATTTTCGCAGATCGTAATTACTTAAATGACGGCTGGCTCGTGCAGCGCACGCGACCCGACGCATTGCTTCACGATCCCAGGGAAGCAGCGGAGCGTGTGTTGCGGATGTTGCGCGAAGGCAAAGTGTGTTCAGTCGAAGGCCAGGATGTCGAGGTGCGCGGCGAAACAATTTGCGTGCACGGCGATACACCTGGTGCCGTCGAATTCGCCCGCGAGCTGCGCACACGTCTTGAACGCGAAGGCGTGCAAATCACCGCGCCGAAACGCTTGGGATGAGCGACACGGTCGAAAATCGAGCCGGCGCGCCCCCGCGCCGAAGGACAGACCCTGTGCGGCCCGAGGGCGGGCCGTCTCCAGCTAAGTTTCGCCATTTGGCACACCTGCCATCGTTCCGCGCCAATCCGATCGTTTTCTTTACGGCATGCACATTTCAGAGACGCAAAATACTTGCGTCAGCGAAGTGCGAAGAAATTTTGCGCGAAATTTGGCACCGCTCTGCTGACCACGATGGTTGGTGGGTCGGCAGCTATGTTCTCATGCCGGAGCACGTGCATTTTTTTGCGCGGCCTGCGGCTAACGCGCGGCCAAAAGCAGAGTGGGTCGAGATGTGGAAGAGCGTCAGTTCACGACGCATCGCGGCGACGCTGGCAATTGGACCGCCGATTTGGCAGCCCGACTATTTCGATCGGTATTTGAGGTCAAGCGAGAGCTATTCGGACAAATGGCAGTACGTTGAGCAGAATCCTGTTCGCGCCGGTTTAGTCGGACGCGTGGAGGATTGGCCGTTCCACGGGATAATCAACGATCTCATATTTTAGCGAGGAAATCGTGACTTCCCTCGTCAACAGAATCATGGAGTCGGCGCGCCCTCGCGCTGCATTCAGTTCGCGGGAGGCGACGCGGTCTGGTTGCACAAGCGGCCCGAGGGCGGGCCGTCTCCAAAGCGGGAATTATCTCGAAACGTCCCGCTTCGAATTCTAATGAAGGACACAGCGGAGAATCAGCGGGGCACGACCAGTCTGGTCCGCGCCCTTGGACCGATCGACGCGACCATGATCGTCATCGGTTCGATGATCGGGTCTGGCATCTTCATTGTGTCAGCGGAGTCATCGCGATTGAGTGGCGCGCCGGGTTGGCTGTTGCTCGCATGGACGCTTGCCGGCTTGCTAACGATCACTGGCGCGCTGTGTTGCTCGGAGTTGGCAACGATGATGCCGCGCGCCGGCGGCGTTTATGTTTTTCTACGCGAGGCGTACGGCTCATCGATTGGTTTCTTGTACGGCTGGACGTTATTTCTCGTGGTTCAAACAGGGACGATCGCTGCCGTGGCCATTGCGTTCGCGAAGTTTCTCGGCGTTTTTGTCACAGCAGTTTTACCCGATAATTACCTGGTCCTGCCGGTCTCGTTAGGCGGTTGCGCCATCAGTTTATCCACGGAACAATTAGTGGCCATAGCATTGATTGTGCTTCTGACGTGGACGAACACGCGCGGACTCGAGGTCGGCAAAATTGTCCAGAACACATTCACCTTTGCGAAAACCGCCGCGTTGGCCGCAGTAGTGGTGATAGGTTTGTCGTTAGGCTGGAAGGCCAATTCTGCTGCATTAAGCTCGGCATGGTGGGACTCGTGGGCCAATGGCTGGAATCCACAAGCGGCGCAGCCCGGCCTCGCAGTCACAGGCACGCTCGCGCTCGCGCTGCTTTTTGGAAGGTCGATGGTCGGCCCGCTCTTCGCCCAAACCGCGTGGACCAATGTGACATTTATCGGCAGCGAAGTGCGCGATCCTGGAAAAAATCTCGTACGCGCACTTGTCGGTGGGTGCGCGGTTGTAGTGGTACTTTATTTGCTAGCGAACGTTGCTTATCTGGCGGTGCTGCCGTTTCCGGAAATTCAGCACGCGCCACAAAACCGAGTAGCGGTAGCAATGATGGGCACCCTTTTCGGTCCGCCCGGTGAGATGTGCATGGCGGCAGCGATCATGATTTCCACCTTCGGTTGCAACAACGGGCTGATTCTCGCTGGAGCACGCGTTTACTATGCCATGGCGCGTGATGGCTTGTTCTTCAGAAAAATTGCAGCCACAAATCGATTTCGCGTTCCCGCGGCGGCGCTCGTGGCACAGGGAATTTGGACGGCCCTCCTTGTTTTGCCGCGCACGGTTACAACCAATCCCGCAACACACCAGGTGGCTTACGGCAACGTTTACAATCAACTGCTTGAATACATCGTCTCGGCGGACTTGGTGTTCTACCTTCTGATGGTGGTTGCGGTCATCCTTTTACGACGCAAGAGGCCGAATGCTGTGAGGCCATATCGCGCGTGGGGTTATCCAATTGTGCCGATCATCTCGATCGTGCTATCGACATTGTTGACCATTAATCTTGCATGGCTCGCGCCAGCGACGTCAGGAATTGGAATTCTCATCGTGTTGACCGGGGTGCCGGCTTACTTCCTGTGGCGGCTGCGCGGCCCGCGACATGCCAGTCCAGTTTAGCCTCGCCGCGCGAATTATTTATGTATGCCTGCAAAATCGAAGAAACAACAAATGGCAGCCGGTGCTGCGCTCGCGGCGAAGCGAGGCAGGCGCTCCAAGTCGTCGCTTAAGGGCGCGTCGCGAAGCATGTACAAGTCAATGAGCAAAGCAGAGCTGCGCAGAATGGCTAAGACGAAGCGCAAGGGAAAGCCGACGCGCAAGCGCAAGAAGAGGTAGGGTTCCCTTTGCCGTCTTTACCGAAGCCGGAGTGACGAGCGGCGGAGGATACAGGTCAAAGGAAACCGTCCGCGATTATCCTTGGAAAGGGGATGAAGCACGAAGTGTCCCAGGAAAACAGTGCTACGACCACGAAGAGCTGGAACAGCCTCGTTCATTTTGCCTGCATGACCTCGATTACCTGCCTCAGGGGTTCCGTGCTTATCCTGCTTGCCCCGGTGAACGGATGATCAAGCACGTAGATCAAAAATAGAATCTGCGACATTGTTATTGTGAGGGTGGCTGTAATCAGGTATTGCGCCCTGATATTCTTCATTCCGAACAAATAGTTGAAACAAACCGTGAAAACGGCGCCCACGAGCAGGACCAACCAAACAACAAATGGCACCGTGTCGTTGCCGGTAAATATTCTAAGCCGGCGATACTCAGCCAGGTTATTCAACCGGCTCAACGCTTCGGCGTAGATCTGCCTGTTCGGAAACGATTTCTCATCGAGTTGGTAAAACGCTGTGATGAGCCCTCCCATCGTCCCGGTCGAATGAATATCTATTTCGCCTTGAGCCATTCGCTGGAGCTCATCTTTCTGAACCGAAGTGACATAATCGAGCATCCCTTTCTGCATTACTGTCCTGGCAGGCTCTTGGAACGCCTTCGCAATATGAAAAAGGTCATCCGCAAGGTTGGCTTCCATCTCCAGATCCTTGGTGGCATCGCTGTATCCGCCCCATGTCACAAAAACGACAAAAGCAAGCATCACTCCATAAAACAGGCCGAAGGCGTTGAAGATAATGGCAGCGACTTCATGGTTCTCCTTCAGTACCTCCGCCGGGTACTTCCTTCGCACCAGGTAAAGGCCTGCGAGAGCAAAAGCGGTAGTGACCGCCGACACGATGAAAAATGAAAGCGGCGGCCATAATTTTAAAAGGAATTCCATAGTCGTTTACACTTCCTGAGGAGCTCCCGTAATTTTATCGCTTTTGCTTTGGTGCTACGCGTTTCAATCGATAGCCGTCAGCTTGCGCACCATACCCGCAGGCGTACACAACGAATCCAACTCC
>Ga0306921_10000371_pt1 | contig 38219 bp, 30 predicted proteins | sample sta12Cox44000080_FD_203760 | JGI IMG/M metagenome (GOLD analysis project Ga0306921, IMG submission 203760) | Lab enrichment of tropical soil microbial communities from Luquillo Experimental Forest, Puerto Rico - statoxic.12C.oxic.44.000.080 (v2)... | ecosystem: Environmental > Terrestrial >... | reverse complement strand
GGAATCTTGTTCTGCGCCGCATAGATCAGCTCGACGTAGCCGATGGAGTTGGGAGTCTGCTTGATCAAGCCGGTTACGCCTTCGTTGCCCTTGCCGCCGAGACCCACCGGCCAGTTTACGGAAGTGCCTTTGCTCACTTTGTCTTTCCACTCGGAGCTGATCTTCGAAAGGTAGTCGGTCCAGATGTAGGTCGTGCCGCTGCCGTCGGAGCGGTGAATCACCACGATGTCGTTGCCCGGAAGGTTCACGCCCTTGTTGGCGTTGGCGATGGCCGGATCATTCCATCGCGAGATGCGTCCGAGAAAAATTCCCGCCAAAGCTTCGGGAGTGAAATTCAGAGCGTCGCTCACGCCGGGTACGTTGTAGGTAGGCACGGCCGCGCCAAGTACGGTCGGAAAGTGCAGAATCCCGACGCCATTTTTCGTTCGGTAGGCTTTCAGCTGGTCGTCGTTCATCGGCCCGTCGGAAGCGCCAAAATCTACCGTTCCGTCGGTAACCTGTTTGATGCCAGCGCCCGAACCAACGGGCTGATAGTTGATTTGCGTTCCATTGGACTTGTGAAACTGATCGAACCATTTCGAGTAAATCGGGTTGGGAAAAGTGGCACCCGCGCCGGTGATCATCAATCCGCTCTGTGCGAGCATGACACCACCCAGTGCAAGAGCCAGCACCAACAAACCTGACAATCTTTTCATTTTTCTGCCTCTCCACACGCATCGCTCCGTTGAGCGGGCGATCTTTTAAAGCCAGATCGGGAACCCTATTACGGCAATTTTGTGGATTGATTGTTACGGGATTGTTACAAGCCGTTCAGAGTTGGTTTAATCCATAACCGCATGAAATATTTGGACTTGGGTGTTGATGAAAGCGGGCTTTTCACAAACAATAAAAGTTAAGGGCGGCGCCCCAGCGGGCGCCGCCCTTCGTTCAGGCTAGCCCTGATCAGGGAATGTAGTAGCGGAACGAGGTGAACAGCATGTTGTCGACGGCTTTCGGCGAGATGCCGTTCGCACCCGACCATCCGGTCTTCGTCAGGTAGGAGTATTGCACACCCCACCTAAATCCGCCCTTGGGCCCGTTGTACACCTTGTGCCAGAAGCCGAAGGTGCCTTCGGTGATGGTACGGATATCGCCGGCGCAAGTGCCGCCGGCGCCGGGCGTGAAGGTTCCGGTTGGGACCACCTCGGTCGAGCAGCCCGAGTTATTGGCAGTCGGCGAGCCGTAGCCGCCGGCGGTGCTGGTGACGGTGATGGTGGTAATGGCCGCAGAGACCGTCTGGCCGTTCGACGCCGGAATGAAAGGCGTGTTCGCGATTTTCACGGTGGTATAGCCCGTGTAGGCCGCGCGCCCTCCGTATTCCTGTCCGACATAACCATAAACGTCGAGTTTGGCGTTGGGGTGGAACTCGAAGCCGCTGAGCCATTGCGCGCTCTTGATCAGAGCGAGCGTTCCATCGGGACGAGCGGTTGCATCGGGCAACTGGGCCGAGCCGTAGCGGCCGATGCCACTGCCACCGGTGAACGCCGCCCGCAGGTCGAGCTTCTTGCTGAAAGGCATGATGGCGCTGGCGCCGCCGCCACCACCGGTGCGGGAGTCGTTGAAGGCGCCCGCTGTGGACGGCGCGGTGGCCGCGGAAGCTGCGCAGGTTACCTGCGAGCTGCCGGCCGCATACTTCACAACGGCCGTGGTTTGTCCGGTAACGGGGTCAACCGTGGTGCTCGCGGCCGGGGTGTTCAGCGCGCAAGGATAGATGCGGTTTCTGAATTCGCTCACGATACCGAACACTTCATAGTGGCCCCATCCGGGATCGAAGGCGGCCTTGACGAGGAAGTCGGGGGCCTTGTTGGTGGTATATCCCGTTGGGTCAAAGGCGTTGTACAGACCGCCGCTGGCGCCGGGAGCGTTGAGCCAGAAATTCTGGGACGCGGTAACCGTGCCGTTGGCAGCGGTGTTTTGGTAGGAGGAGAATCCGCGGCCACCAATGGTGGTTTGCGGACCCTCAATCGAGAAACCGAGGGCAAATTTGTCGTGGAAGCTTTTCACCACGCGCATACCGTACTGACGCGCCCAGGTGAACCCAACGCTGTACTCGTGATCGATGACCAGAGGTGTGGCTTCCTGGCGGTTGAGAATTCCCTTGCGGGTTTCCGTGGCCAAGCTCCACATCTGGCCGCCCGTGAAGGACCAGCCGTTATCAAAGGCCACCTGCCCGAACGCTTGGCGGGTGCGCAGAACATAGCTGTTGCTCTGCCGGTTGTTCGACGTTGTGCCCGCGCCGAGGAAGTCGGTTTCAACGTAACCACCTAGTTTCGCAGTAGCCAGTTTCCCTTCGACCAGCAAGCTGAGACGAGTCTGGCGTCCGCCGGCGTTGAATTCCGAAACCTTGGCCAGGCTGTTGCCGGGGTACGGAATGCCCGTAAGCGGGGTGTTGTCGTCGGCGCTGGCAGCCCTGGTGCGGTAGACCGTTTCCGCAGCGAAGAAGCTGCCCGGGGTGATGGTGATGCCCTTGTAGTGAATCGAAGACGGCGTCTCACTGGCGATGATTTTCTTCTGCGCATCCTGCACCGCGCCCTTCAGCGAGTCGCTGCCGAGCTTCAGGTCGGCGACGTCGCTACTGAGCGTGGTGGTGGTGGTTTTCACTTCGGCGTTGCTGGCGGCAACCTCGGCGACTTTGCTGTTCGCCTCGGCGGCCTTGGCGTCGGCGGCCGCCGCGGCGTTTTTGGCGTCGCCAATCTGCGAATCGCGGCGCGACAACTCTTGCTGCAATTGCTGGATCTGTTTTTGCTGAGCCTCCAGCGTCTGCCGGAGCGCTTCGAGCTGCTCGGCGAGAACAGCCGTCGCGGACTTCGCGGGTGGTTTGGTGGTCTTTTTCTTGGTATTTTCCGCCGGTTGCGGGTCACCGTCTTTCGGTGTGTCCGCAAACGCCGCCCCAGACATCAGGAAAAACGACAGAACGATCGCTGCTAGTTTTTTCATTTCCTCTCTTGTTGACCGCGCAAGCGGTCACCCTTCCGTAATTGCTAGTTGCAAAATGGAATTGCTGGTTAGGACGTACCCCGCGGACGTAACCGTAGGGTCGCCGTCTTACGGGCGTGTCAAACGAATGTGAATATCCGGTAACAGCGATTGTTACAAAGGAAGTCGCTGAACAAGCTGGGGTTAGATTCGAAGAGTCGCAATCGACGGGCACAGCCCGCAGAAAAGTTTCAAAACGGTTTTGTGCGCCCAAATCTTGCGAATCGGCTCGCGAAATGCGGGCGTTTGGGCCAACCTGGCCTTATCTCGGTTCGCCCATGGTGTAGGCGAGCACCAGGCGCGTCAGACGGTAGCGGTAGAGCGCGTCGGTCGCCGCGATGTCGGCCTCGGTCTTCTGAAGCGCGGCCTGTCCAAGCTCCACGATCGAACCAAGGCCCAGGTTGTAACGCGCTTCGGCGAGGCGCAAGCCGAGTTCGGCCTGCTCGCCGAGCTGTTTGGTCAAGCTCAGCCGTTCGAAAGCGCGCCGCGAATCGAGCCACGAGGTTCGCACGTCGCGCGCAATGTTGTTCCGCGCGTCCAGCAATTTCTGCTTGGCCACTTCGGTCTCCAGGTCCGCGGTTTTGGCGCGCGCGTTGTAGAGGAAGCCGTTGAAGAGGGGAACGTTTAAGTTGACGCCGACCGCGCCATACCAGTTGGGCAGATTTTCGTTTCTGACGGGCGCGACGCCGACCGTGCCGAGGGCACTCACGGTTGGCTTCGAGAGATCGTGCTCGGCCTGCCCGAACTTTCTGGCCGCTTCGACCTGATCCTCTAAGGACAGAATCTCCGGCCTTTGCCGCATCGCGGCCAGGATGAGCGGCGTGGCGTCGGCTTCGGGCTCTTCCGGTTCGCGCTGCGCTTCCACCAGATCGAAGTTCTGCTGGTCGGGATAGCCCAAGATGGCGGACAGGGTGGCGAGAGAAGCGTCGGCGTTACTGCGCGTTTCGAGTTCGAGGAGCTTGGCGCGGGCCAGGTCTACCTTGGCGAAGCTCAAATCCAGGTCGGACTTCAGTTTGGCGTGCGCGAGCGCGCTGACTTTGTCCACCAGCAATTGCCGCGCTTCCACCGTTTGCCGGGCTACTGCGAGCAAAGCCCTGGTTTCGAGCGCGTTATAAAACGCCTGGTCCACGGCCATGACGATCTGCGCGGTGGTTGCGGCGGATGATTCTTCTTCGGCTTTCAGAGAGGCCTTGGCGCTTGAAACGAGATTCGTGGTGCGGCCAAAGTCGGTGAGCAGTTGGCTGACGGTCGAGCCGGTCGCGATCCGCGGATAGATGATGGGATTGTTCAGGCCGCCCGCGGCGATGCGCGCGTGGTCGCTCGCGCCTACGCCGGTCAGGCTCAGATAGGCGCTCGGCAGGAGGGCCGACCGCTGTTCTCTTGCGAATTGCGCGGCCTCGAGCATGCGCAGCCGGCCAATCGTAATCTGCGGATTCGTTTTGAGCGCCAGCGCCTCGGCTTGCTTGCGCGAAAGCGGTAGAGAAGCGGGCGCATTGGCGGCGGCGGGGGCCGTGGGGTTCGCGGGCGACTGTGCGGCTACAGGAGCCGCCAGAAGCAGGAAGGTGGCGAGGCCTTGGCGCAGCGTTCGAATCGGTCGGGCATTCATTAGGCGCGCGCCTCCCGGCCGCGTCCATCGTTGCGGTGCACAAGGAGATAAGCCGCGGGCACGAGGTACACCGTCACCACCACCGAGACCAGGAGCCCGCCGATGATCGCGCGGGCAAGCGGAGCGTACGGTTCGCTGCCGGCTTCGATGCCGAGCGCCATCGGGATCAACCCGAGCAGAGTGGCCAGGGAAGTCATGAGCACCGGCCGCAAACGCAGCCGGGAGGCGAGCGAGACCGCTTCGGCCAGCGGCCGTCCTTCCTGGCGGAGATGGCGCGCGAATTCGACGATCAGAATGCTGTTCGAGACGACGATGCCGACCATCATCACCACGCCCATGAGCGACATGACATTCAGTGTGGTGCGGGTAGCGAGCAGCGAAAGCAGCACGCCGGCCAGGCCCGGCGGAACCGCCAGCAGGATGATGAAGGGATCAGTCCAGGAGGCGAATTGCGCCACCAGAACCAGGTACACCAGCACGACCGACAGGACGAGCCCCATGGCGAAGCTTCGGAACGAGGCGCGCATGCCCTCGACCGAACCGCGCAGCGCCACGCGAGCGCCTTCGGGCATTTTCGTGGTCCTGAGGAGGCGTTCGATTTGAGGGGTGATGGTGCCGAGGTCCTCGGTTTTGGGAGCGACGTACAGGTCGATCACGCGAAACAACTGGTAGTGATCGACTTCAGTGGGCGAAGCGATGGTGCTCAGTTTGACCACGCTGTCGAGAAAGGTGGCCTGCGGGATTCTTGCTCCCCGCAATGGAATCTGCTTCAAGTCGGTCATGGAGCCGACGGCGTTCTCCGGATACTGGACGGCGAGGAGATAGGGATTGCCGCTTTTTGGATCAATCCAGTAGTTCGGCGCGATCATTCCGTTCGAAGTGAGCGCGGTGATGACGTTATCGACGATTTCCTTTTCTGACAGCCCGAGTTGGCTGGCTTTCGTGCGGTCCACGTCCAGCTGCAACGCCGGATAGTCGATGTCCTGTGGGATCAGCACGTCGCTGACTCCCTTGAGCCGGCGGATTTTGGCCGCCATTTGGACCGCGGCCGCATAGGTCTGCTTCATGTTGCTGCCGCTCACTTGCACGTCGATGGGCGCGGGCATGCCCAGATTCAGCACCGCGTCCACCAGGCCGCCGGTCTGAAAGTAGGCGGACAGTTGCGGGAGATCGCGGGAAAGTCTTTCCCGCACCCTCCGCATGTATTCATAACTGCCGATTTTATGGCCTTCCCTCAAGCTGACTTGGACGAATGCGGTATGGGGAGCGGCGTTGGGCGTGTAGATGGCGGAAAAGTCCGTTGTCACGCCGATATTGGCGACGATGATCTGCAGCTCGTCGTTCGGAACCACCTGGTGAACGAGGTCCTCGATTTTCTTGACGTACTCTTCGGTTCGTTCGACCCGCGTTCCGGAGGGCGCTTTCAGGTTGATGACAAACTGTCCGGGATCGGTGCGGGGAAAAAAGGAAACGCCCAGCAGCGGATACATGGCGAGACAAAGGAGCGAAACGCCGGCGAGGCCTACGACCGTCGCGAGCGGTTTCAGAAGCGCAGTGGCCAGGGACCGGTCGTAGCGCGCCAGCATGCGGTTGAAATGGCCGTCGAATTTCTTGGAGATCCTGCCCATGCGGGCTTCTATCGAGCCCTCGCCGAGCTCCTCGTCGGCCTGCCGCTTTTCTATGAGTTTCGCGCAGAACACCGGCACCACGGTCATGGCCACGATGTAGGAGGCGAACAGGGACAGAATCACGGCGGAAGCCAGCGCCACGAACAGAAAGCGGCTGACGCCGTAGAGAAAGACCACCGGGAAGAAGACGATCGAAGTGGCGATCGTGGCGGCAAGGACCGCCAGGGCGACCTCGTTGCCGCCTTTTTCGGCGGCGATCTTGGGCGTTTCCCCCATCTCCAGATGGCGGAAGATGTTTTCGAGCACGATCACCGAGTTGTCAATCAACCGGGAAAAGGCCAGCGCCAGTCCGCCGAGCACCATGGTGTTGACCGTGCCTCCGCCCGCGCCGATGGCCAGGAAGGCCGCCAGCGCCGACAGCGGGATCGAAAGAAACACGGCGGCGGTCGCGCGCAGGCTGCCGAGGAAAACGAGGATCATCAGCCCCGTCAGCACCAGACCGATCCCGCCCTCGCGCACCAGATTCGAAATGGCGGTGCGAACGAAGACGGATTGATCGAACACCACGCGGGTTTTGAGCTCGGCCGGAATGTCCACCAGATGCTTCAGCGCCTCGCGAATCCCTTCGACCACGGCGATGGTGTTGGTGTCGCCGCCTTGCTTTAGGATCGGCAGGTAGACCGACGGCTGCCCGTCCACGCGCACCACATTGGTCTGAATGGCTTCGGCGTCAACGGCCTTGCCGACGTCGGCCACCAGAACCGACGATTGGCCGACGGTCTTGAGCGGCATGGAATTGATCGAACCCGGCGTGGGCGCCTGGCTGTTGGAATAGAGGTTGTAGTCGAAAGGCCCGATCTTGACGTCGCCCGCGGGCAGGATCAGGTTGCTTTCGTTGATCTGCCGCACCACATCCATGGGGCTCAGCTGGTGCGCCTGCAATTTCAGCGGGTCCACGTACACCATGATCTGGCGGTAGCGGCCGCCGAACGGCTGCGGCACCGAGGCTCCCGGCACGTTCGCAATCTGGTTGCGCACGTTATAGCGGCCGAGGTCCTGCAGCTCGGTCTCGTTCAGTCCCTGCCCCTTGAGGGTGATCAGACAGACGGGCAAGCTCGATGCGTCGAACTTCAGGACCACGGGAGGCAAGGTCCCGGGCGGCAGTCGGCGCAAGTCCGCCATCGCCAAATTCGAAATGCTGCTCAGATCGGCGTCGGAGTTCGTTCCCGGCTGAAAATAGATCTTGATGAGGCTCACTCCGGGCATGGAGCGCGATTCGATGTGGTCGACCCCGCTGGCCAGGGTGAAAAAACGCTCGAAAGGGTTGGTAATGTTGGTTTCGATCTGCTCGGGCGGCATGCCCGAATAAAACGTCGCCACCACCACCACGGGAATGTTGATGGGCGGAAACAGGTCCACCGGCATGCGCACCAGGGTTACGGCGCCGACGATGGCCACGATCAGGCAACAGACGATGATGAAGAAGGGGTTGCGGATCGAGAAGCCGGCCATCAGCTTGCGCCTCCCGCCAAAGCATGCGGCGCAACTTCCTTGGGCTCGACCTTTTCGCCGTCGCGGAACCGGCCGCGGTTTCCGACAACCACGCGGTCGCCTTCGATGAGCCCGGACAGCACCTCGACACGCGACTTGCCTTCAAGCCCCAGCGTTATCTGGCGTTCGACCACCGTGCTCTCGGGCGTAACCACGAGCACCGTCGCCGTCCCCGCGCTCTGCGTGACCGCTTCGAGCGGCAAGCTCAGGGTGTTTGGCCGGCGCGCCAGCACCAGCCGCGTTTCCGCGTACATGCCCGGCATCAGCCGTCCTTGCCGGTTGTCAAAATCGATCTCGGTTTGCATGGTGCGGGTCTCGAGGTCCAGCGAATCGGCGAAGCGCGAAACCTTTCCCGCGATCTCCTGCTCCAGCGCCTGGACGCGAACGTTCACCGGATCGCCCAGATGAATTTGCGCTGCCAGGGATTCCGGAATCGGCAGCACCAGCCTCAGCTTCGACACTTCGGCGATGCGCACCACGGGGATCGCCTGCGTGCTCGAAGAGGTCCCGGCGGCCACCAGCGAACCGGTGTCCGCATAACGCAGGGTGACCACACCCGTGAACGGCGCGACGATGCGTGTGTAGCCGGACATGGCGCTGTACTGCTTCTGGTTGGCGGCCGATACTTCCACCTGTTGTTCCGCTGCGGAAAGCGCCGCTTGCGCACTCGCGACCTGCGCTTCGGTCTCCAGATCCTTGGCCTCGGCGTCGTCCAGTTCTTGCTGTGCCAGCAAACCCTTTTGCTGCTCGCTGGCCTGCTTCATTCGCGCGTACATGGAGTGCGCTGCGGCGTGAGCCGACTGCGCGCGCTGTACGTCGCCTTGCTCCTGCCGAATCTCTTCCTTCGCGCGGCGTACGGCGGCGTCGGCGCCGCCGAGCTGCGCCGCCAGCTCCGGAACTTCGAGAATCGCAAGCGTCTGACCTTGCTTCACGTGATCGCCCACGTCGACGTAGATCTTCCGGATGTACCCGGCTACCTTGGCGTGCACCTCGACTTCCTGAAACGGCTTGAACTCGCCGGCGATGGTCAACGTGCTGTCCATCGGACCGCGCTCCACCTTCACCACCGCGGCAATTACGGTGTCGCCTGCCGTCGGATGGGCCGCGTCGTCCACTTCTGTCGCACGCCCGAACCATCGCCACCCTGCGGCCAGCAGCGCCAGGGCCAAGACCACCACCCCAATCCGTTTTTTGCTCATTTTTTTTCCAATCGCGTGCAGAAGTTCCGAGACTTCGGCCGAAGCCAGTAGCCAGAGATTTTTCCCTACGAGCCCAGGGCCGGCCGCCAGGCGATTGCGTATCGCCCGGAATTTTTTCTCTTCACTTTTTTGGGGATACTACTGGACAGCCGGGGGCGGCCGGAACCACAGACTAAAGTAGAAAACGGTCTGCGGAGGAATGACTTCATCGCGATCAGCCGCCCTAACGATCGTGGAGGGCGCCAGAGCCGTCGGATCGAGGAAGACTCGGACCACATTCAGGTCGGGCAGCGGCGCCACCGATCGATCGCGCTGCGAAAACTGTTCGAGCTCGGACGCGCCGACCGTAGCGCGGTGGCTCGCCGGATGGCACACGGCCAAGCCTCCGCTTTCGCGGTGGGCCACGAGGAAGGGATTATAAAGAAACAGTCCGGCAAGCAGGAAACAGACGAGCACCTGCCAGGTAGCGGCGGGGCTTCGGGCGTTGCTGGCTTTTCGAGCGCTCATGTGCCAGGAATCGACGCTTCCACGTTAGATTCAATTGCCGCCCGGGGTCAAGAGGATGCCTGCGCCCAGCTTCGGAGGTAGGAGGTGGGGATCATCGCCAGGGGTGCAATGATCCCCGTGGTAGGTTCTAACACTGAAGTTCAAGCGCTCTGAGTATCCGGTGTCTGGTTCACGCCCGAATAAAGGCTGTGTGAATTCTTTGTGACCCCGTCAGCGGCGGTATTTTCCTCCGGGCTCGTTTCTGACACGGGAGAAATCCCGAGCCCTCGGCCGTGGCGCACATCGAGTCCGCGCACCCAGTAGATAATGTCTTCGGCGATGTTGGTGGCGTGGTCGGCAATGCGTTCCAAGTGGCGCGTGGCCAGAATGAATTGCATGCTCGGCACCACCAGGGCGGTCTGCTCGGTCATCTGCTCGAGCAGCTGTTCGAAGATCCGGTCGCGGAACTGATCGACCAGGTCGTCGCTTTCAAGGACCCGTGTGGCCATGGTGGCGTTGCGGAAGATCAGCGCGCCCAGGCTTTTGCTCATCATGGCCTTGACGGCTTGGGTCATGGGTTCCAGCTCTTCCGGCGCCCGCGAACCCGGCATTTCGCGCAAGCTGGTGACCCGCTCGGCCAGATTCACGGCCAGGTCGCCGATGCGCTCGAGATCGTTGGTGATTTTCAGCGACGCCACGATCAACCTCATTTCGTCGTCGCTGAACCCGCCGCGCCTGAGCAACCGGATGGCATGTTCGTCGATGACGATTTCCATCTCGTTGATGCGCGGCTCGAGCAGGAACACCTCGCCGATAAGAGACGCGGCTTGGGGATCGTCCACGCTGACGATTGCTTCGAGCGCGCGGTTCACGGCGCCTTCTACGGTCCGAGCCATGGAAATGAGGTAGTTGACCAGCGTGTCGTAAAGCACCGTCTCCGTCAGTCCAGCGGACGTGCTCATAGGTCCTCTTTTCGAGCGAAAATCTATCTCCGCTCGTAGTCCAAGATTACGTGAAGGTCATTAACAAGGGATGGCGGTAACTTAAATATTCGATAAAGTCAGTTTTGCGCGTCGCGTCCCCCGTTCATCGAGGCGCGCAAGGAACGCTCGCTGTCGAACCGGGGCACGGAAAAGTGGAATTGCGAACCGCGGCCGACTTCGCTTTCAACCCAAATGCGGCCTCCGTGGGTCTCCACCAGATGTTTGGCGATGGAAAGGCCCAAACCCGTGCCGCCCACTTCCCGCGACCTGGCGACGTCCACGCGGTAGAAGCGCTCAAAGATTCGCGGCTGGTCGGCTTGCGGAATCCCGATCCCGGTGTCCGACACGGTAAAAACCACTTCGCCAGTTCTGGGGCCGGCGCTGACCATGATTTGCCCGCCTGCCGGAGTGTATTGGATGGCGTTGTCCAGGAGATTCTGCAGCACTTCGGTCAGCCGCCGCCGGTCCCCGGCAATATCGGGAACGCGATCGGCCAGATTGACCAGCAGCTTCAGGTCTTTCTCGATAGCCCGCGGCATGGACGTTTCGATGCAGCTCTCCACAAAGGGTCCGACCGGGATGCGCCGCATCTCCAGTTCCAGGCGGTCCGCGTCCATTTTCGAAAGCATGAGCAGGTCTTCGGTCAGGCGCGCAAGGCGGCGCGAGTGTTCGACGATAATGCCCAAAAACCGCTCGCGGTTTTGCGGATCGTTCATGGCGCCCGCCAGCAAGGTTTCGGCGAAGCCCTGAATGGCGGTCAGCGGCGTACGGAATTCGTGGGAAACGTTGGCGACAAAATCGCGTCGAACCCGCTCGAGTTTGCGCAGATCGGTGATGTCGTGCAGCACAATCACCGCGCCGTTGGTCTCGGCGGCGCGAACCGACGCTACCGTGGCGGCAAAAAAGTGCTGGCGCAGCGTGCCGGTTACGATTTCCGATTCGACCCGCGGCTCGCCGAGCAGCACTTTGCGCGCCGCTTCGATCAGTTCGGTCTGCCGCACCACTTCGACCAGGCCGCTGCCGGCCTGCGGCGGGACCTTCAAGTCCAGGATTTCCGCAAAGCTTTGATTGGCGAACACCACGCGTTCCGAGCCGTTCACCACCAGCACGCCTTCCACCATGCTGCCCAGAATCGCCGAGGACAGATTGCGCTCTTCGGTAAGAGTGCGGATGGTAAGGTCCAGACGCGCCGAGGTTTGGTTGAGGGAATGACTCAAGCGGTCGAGCGCATCGCCGGTTCCGTCGGATGCCTGCGGGCGAAAATCGCCTTCGGCCACGCGCTGCGAAAACGCCGTCAGCCGCTCGATGCGCTCGGAAAAGCTTCTGGATATGAGGACGATAATGCCGCTCGCGAGCAGCAGGATGATGAGCGATGCCAGCCACAGACTCCTGCGAAACGGACCGAGCACCTGCACGACCGTTTCCTCGGGCAGCGCAAATCGCATGATAAAGGGCTTGCCGGTTGCAGATGGCTGGCGGAGAGCGTAGTACAGAAGGTCCCGGTGAAGCGTCGCGCTCGGCCGGATGGAGCGGCCGCTGCCCTCCGCCATGGCCCCGACCACCTCCGGGCGGTCGGCATGGTTCTCCATGGTCTGCGGGTCGGCCTGCGAGTCGGCCAAGACCTGGCCTTCGGCGGTGATAATCGTAACCCGGGCGCCGCTGCTGGCCATGCGCCGCGTCCAGGTTTGCAAGCCGGAAATTTCCTGCGCATCAACCGGCGGGAGGGCGGACAACTGCGGGGCGCTTTCCTGCGCGACGCGGCCAATCGCCTGCAGCTGCTCAAATCCGGTGCGTTCGTAGTCGCGGCGCAACGCGCGGTCGGCAAAAAAATCCACCGCCGCCAGCACGCCCAACAGCAGCACGAAAAATACCAGCGCCAGTTTGGTGAAAAGATTACGCCGCACGTGTCTCGAACAAGTAGCCCGCGCCGCGGACAGTCTTCAAGTGTAGAGGATTTTCCGGATCCGGTTCGATCTTTTCCCGCAAACGACGCACGTAGACGTCGACGCTGCGCGGCGTCACGAAGCGGTCGGTACCCCAAACCGCATCGAGCAGCTGGTCGCGCGTAAAGACCCGATTCGGCCGCGACGCGAGGTAGTACAAAAGGCGGAATTCGAGCGTGCTCAAAGGAACCGTCTTCCCGGAATAGCTGACACGGTACGATGCCGGATCAATGGAAAGTTTTCCCAAATCGATGGTGCGCGGCGCATCGGCCGGCGGTTCCGCCCGCCGCAGCAGCGCTTTTACGCGGGCGATCAACTCCCGCGGGCTGAAGGGCTTGGTCACGTAGTCGTCCGCGCCCATTTCAAGCCCCACCACCCGATCGGCTTCGTCGCCGCGCGCCGTAAGCATCAGGATCGGAAGGCGGTTCAAGGAATCGTCTTTTCTGATTTCGCGGCAAATCTCCAGACCCGAGAGCTTCGGCAACATCAAATCGAGCAGCAGCAGATCGGGGGGTGACTTTTTCAGAGTGCTGAGGCCGGAGGCGCCGTCATTAGCACCGCTTACTTGAAAACCCTCATTGGCCAGGTTGTACCGTACGAGCTCTACAATGTCTCGGTCGTCTTCAATGATCAGGATGCGTTTCATGCGTGTCGGGCGAACCGCTCGCTGGCTGGGCGGCAGTGTATCGTAGCCAGGCGTAATGCGGTAGGCAGCTTTCGGATTTGGGGTCCCGTGAACGGGTCTTAACACGCAGTTAGTGTGCAAACCGTTCGTAACGAAGCGTTTACGCCATTATGAATGGATTGTAAATATGCGTTCTCGCCTGAGCAACCCTCTGCGGGGCGTGCCCGGGTCCGATGGCCCCGCACGAGCCAGGGCAGCCGGTGCCGGTTAGTTGCCGGAAGTGGTTGTAAAGGCGAGTGAAAGCAGCGTCTTCTGCTCGAGTTCATGTGCTTTGGCAGAACCCGTGGCGGGGCTGGCGCTCGAAGAGCGCTTGACCGAACGAAGGCTCAAGCCGCGTTCTTGGGCCAGCTGCTGCAGACGTGGCATCAGGTAGGAAAACGCGCCCATATTGCGCGGCTCTTCCTGTACCCAGACGACTTCCCGGGCTTGCGGGTGGAGCGCGAGCGCGGCGGCGATTTCCGGACGCGGCAGCGGATAAAGCTGGTCAAGGAACAGGATCGCGGTATGGGTATCTTTCCGTTTCCGCCGCTCGGCCCGCAGTTCGTGACCCACCTTGCCGCTCGAGATCAAAATGCGTCGCGCATCGCTGACCTCGCGGTCGGGCACCAGCGGCAAGAAACGCGGCTGCGAAAACTCCTCGATCAACGACGAGGCGTCCGGATGCCGCAGCATGCTTTTCGGCGTGAAGACCACCAGCGGCTTGCGCCACGGCCGCCGTGCCTGCCGCCGAAGCATATGGAAGTACTGCGCGGCCGTGGAAGGCTGGCAAATTTGCATGTTTTCTTCCCCGGCCAGCTGCAGAAAGCGCTCCATGCGCGCGCTTGAATGCTCCGGCCCCTGCCCCTCGAAGCCGTGCGGCAGAAGCATGACGATGCCCGACGGCAAGTCCCACTTGTCTTCGCCCGCGCTGATGAACTGATCGATGATCACCTGCGCGCCGTTCACGAAATCGCCGAACTGCGCTTCCCACAAAACCAGCGCCTCGGGATAGTCCCGGCTAAACCCGTACTCGAAGCCGAGGCATCCCGCTTCTGACAGCGAGGAGTTGTGGATCTCGCAGAACGGCTGCCGCGGCGACTGCTGCGCGAGCGCGCGCAGCGGAACATAGGTCTGCTCGGTTTCCGTGTCCACCAGCACCGCGTGGCGCTGATTGAACGTTCCGCGCTGCGAGTCCTGCCCGGTCAGGCGGAGCGGCGTTCCTTCGGCCAGGAGCGAGGCAAAGGCCAGTGCTTCGGCAAATCCGTAATCGACGGCGCGCTTGCCGGATCCCATCTCCGCGCGCTGCTCCAGAAGCTTTGAAATTTTGGGATGAACGTGAAATCCCTCGGGCACCGTCACCAGTTTGGCGGTGAGTTCGCCGAGCGCCGCAGCGGAAAGACCGGTATCGACTTCGTATTCGGGCTTGAACCGGCCGCGATGAAACGCCGACCAGTAGTCGGGCAGCCGCCGCAGGTGCGGGATCTTCTTTAGCTTGCCGGCTTTGCTTTGCTCGACTTCATACTCCGCGCGCACCGCTTCGACGGTTTTTGTGGCGTCAACCTTCACGCTTTCGGCGTAGAGCCGCCACAACGGCGGATGATTCTTGATCTTCTGATAGAGCCGCGGCTGCGTGATCGTGGGATCGTCGACCTCGCTGTGCCCGTGGCGGCGGTAGCCGATCAAGTCCACCACCACGTCGCTCGCGAAGGCCGCGCGATAGTCCGCCGCGATTTCGCCCACGCGAACCACCGCGTCCGGGTCTTCGGCATTCACGTGGAAAATGGGCACGTTCTGGCGTTTGGCCAGATCCGCCGCAAAGCGCGAAGAATGTTCCTGGACCGGCCGGGTGGTGAAGCCGATCAAGTTGTTCACGATAATGTGAATGGTTCCGCCGACCGTGTAGGCCTCGAGATCGGCAAGGTTCAGCGTCTCGGCAAAGATTCCCTGGCCGGCAAAAGCCGCGTCGCCGTGCATCACGATCGGAACAACCTTGTTGGCGTCGAACTTCCCGGCTGCGCCGGCGTAGCGCGTGAGCTTGGCGCGCGCGCGCCCCACGGCAACCGGATCGACCGCTTCCAGGTGGCTCGGGTTCGACACCAGGTGGATTTTGATCTCTTTGCCGTGCGCGGTTAAGTAGGTTCCCGTTGCGCCCACGTGATACTTGACGTCGCCCGCGCCGAGCACGCTGCGCGGATCCACATCCTCGAACCCGGCAACCACCTCGTGCGGCGTTTTGCATGCCGTGTGCACCATCACGTTCAGGCGGCCGCGATGGCTCATGGCCATCAGGGACTCGATCGCACCGTGCTCGCCCGCCGCGTCCAGAATCGCGTCCAGCAGGGGAATGAGCGAGGTGACGCCTTCGAGCGAAAATCTCTTGGTGCCCAGATAGCGCGATTGCAGGACTTGTTCGAACAAATCCGCGCGCACCAGGCGCGACAAAATCATGTGCCGGTCCGTTTCAGGCGCCGTACCTTCCATCCTGGCCGCGATCCAGTCCCGCCGCTCCGGCTCGAGCAGGTGCATGAAGTCGGCGCCGATCGTGCCCGCATAGATGCGCCGCGCTTGCTCGGCATCCGCTCCCCTGAGCCCATCGAGGTCGGGCGACTTCAAAGGCGCAAGGAATCCCAGCGGATCGAGCGCGGCCTCGAGGTATCCCCAGCGCCTGAAGGCTTCAAACACCCGGTCCCGCTCGGGGCCCTCGGCAGATCGCTGGTTCGCCTTTTGGGATTTTAGGGGTCGTTCGGCTTCGAGTGTGCTTCGCTGTGCCATCGCTCTTACCCTTGGAAGGCAGCCGCAGTGCGGCGGCCCCAACTCTTAATTCTGCCACAGAACGAAATTTCCCTCCGCCGCGGCCGGGGTGCTGGCCAACTGCCGGTCAATTTGGGTCTTGTGGAGTGCCTACCTTCCGCGAGAATGCTCCCTGGGGGCGGGATGATGGACGCCGTCAGGATCGAGCGCGCGGGGCCCGATCAAGCCGAAGCCGCTTACGCAATCGTCTCCGAGTACTTCGAAGCCCTGGGCGTTGTTGCACGTGAAACACTTGAAGAGTTCCGCCGCCAGTATTTTGGCCGGGCGAGGGGCGTCTGGCTGGCGTGGGTCGGTTCGTCGCTTACGGGCTCCATCGCCTTACGGGAGCTAGTCCCGGGCGACGCCGCCGAAATCAAAAGAATGTATGTGCGCGAGGCCTATCGCGGCCTGGGCATCGCCCAGAGGCTTCTGGCGGAGGCCGAGAGCTTTGCCAAAGATTCGGGCTACCGGCGCGTGGTTCTCGACAGCACCGATGAAATGCGGGCCGCGCGGCGGCTCTATGAGCGCAACGGATATGAACGCTGCGAGCGGTACAACGGGAATCCGCAAGCCACCGTATTCATGAGCAAGCTCCTCGGCGCGGGCTGAGACCCGATGGCACTGGACCTCCGCGATTTGAGCGGTCAGAATCAACCGATCGGAACGCCAGGTGAAATCGGGCAAGCACTCTCGCCTTCGGAATGCCGGACCGCTGTGGATCGCTTCCGCCACTCTCCTGGTCTGTGGTTGTGGCGGCAGCTCCTCCTCAGAACCGACGCCCATGCCGGCGCCGGCGACTTTCGACTTGATCCCGGTGGCCAGCGGCTTTTCGAGCCCGCTCGACGTGGAGCAGCCCCGCGACGGGACGGGGCGTCTGTTCGTGGTCGAACAGGGCGGGCAGATCGAGATCATTCAAAGCGACGGAGGGCGCCGGGCGGCGCCCTTTCTCGACGTCGCCGCTAGAAGCGGCTTCACCAGCGGCGGCGAAACCGGATTGCTCGGTTTGGCGTTCCACCCGTCCTATGCGCAGAACCGCCGTTTTTTTGTGAACTACACGCGCAATTTTTCCGGCCGCCTGCAATCGGTCATCGCGGAGTTCGCGGCTTCTTCGAGCGATGCGAATTTTTCCGATGCCAGCGGCGAAACCATTCTGTTCACGGTCGATCAGCCGTTTTCGAATCACAATGGCGGCGGCCTGGTCTTCGGCCAGGACGGATTTCTCTACATCGGCTTGGGCGACGGCGGCGGCGGCGGCGATCCGCAGTGCAACGGACAAAATCTCCACGTGCTGCTCGGGAAGATGCTGCGCATCGACGTGGACTCGCCGCACTCGCCCGGCCTCAACTACGCCATCCCGCCCAGCAACCCGTTCGTCGGAGCAAATGCGCGCGGCGAAATCTGGCTGTATGGCCTGCGCAATCCGTTTCGGTTCTCCTTCGACGCCGCCAGCGGAAATTTGTGGATCGGAGACGTCGGACAAAGTTCCTTTGAAGAAGTGGACAGGGTCGCACCCGACCAAGGCGGCGCCAACCTGGGCTGGAATCTTCGCGAGGGCACGCATCCTTTCTCGACTTCCTGCACGCAAACGGGCGGCGCTCTGACCGATCCCGTCTTCGACTACGACCACTCCCAGGGAGACGCGACCGTGATCGGCGGCTACGTCTACCACGGAGCGGAAATGCCGGCCCTCGCCGGCGGTTACATTTTTGGAGATTTCATCAGCGGCCGCATTTGGTCGCTCCGGCAGAGTGGCGGGACCTGGACCAGGTCGGACGTCACCGCTGCGGCCGGGGGCGACCTGGCTTCGATCGGGCAAGACCAGTCGGGCGAACTCTACGTGGCGCGCTACGCGAGCGGCGTGGTAGCAAGAATCCACCAGACCGGGCAACCCTGACGCTTGGCGAACCTCCGGCGGACGATCGCGGTTGCAAGCGGGGGATTGGCGGCGCTTCACGGAAGTTTCCCGTGCCACTCGAAACCATTGGTCTTCGATAGAATGCGAGGCGAAGGCCGGAGTGCTTGTAGAACGTGCTGGCCGAAATACCGCGGCACAAACGAGCGGCGTCAGGTAAAATGGAAAGGTCTTGGGGGGCCTTTGCTATCCGCTTATTCGATCGAGGCTCGACAGGCTTAGGAGCTCAATGCCAGTACCGGTTTCTCAGGCGTGGACCGTTGCAACCTACGTCCTCAAGCAAAAGCTCAGGGGACGGAAGCGTTATCCTTTCGTGCTCATGCTGGAGCCGTTGTTTCGCTGCAATCTGGCCTGCGCGGGCTGTGGAAAAATCCAATATCCTGCACACATCCTGAAGCAGGAACTTTCTCCGGAGGAGTGTTTCAAGGCGGTCGAAGAGTGCGGCACGCCGATGGTTTCAATCCCCGGCGGCGAACCGCTCATGCACTCGGCGATCGACAAAATCGTCGCGGGTCTGGTGGCCCGCAAAAAGTACATCTACCTTTGCACCAACGCGCTGCTGCTCAAGGAAAAACTGGATCTTTTCAAGCCCAGCAAATATCTGACGTTTTCGGTTCACGTCGACGGCCAGAAGGAGCACCACGACTTCTCGGTTTGCCGCGAAGGCGGCTACGAGCAGGCCATCGAAGGCATCCGCGAGGCCGTCAAGCGCGGCTTCCGCGTCACCACCAACACCACGCTTTTCGACGGCGCCGATCCGAAGAGTGTGCGCGCCTTTTTCGATGAGATGATGGAGCTGGGTGTGGAAGGCATGATGCTGTCGCCCGGCTACTCCTATGAAAAGGCCCCGGACCAGAAGCATTTTTTGGGAAAAGCCCGCACCCGGCGTCTGTTCCGCGCCATCCTGTCCAACCGCAAGAAATCCTGGAGGTTCAACCAGTCTCCGCTCTTTCTTGAAATGCTGATGGGAAAGCGCAACTATGCTTGCACCCCATGGGGTATGCCCACCTACAACGTGTTCGGCTGGCAAAAACCTTGCTACCTGCTTCAGGACGGATATGCGGACAGCTTTGCGGAGCTGATGGATTCGACCGAGTGGCAAAACTACGGCACGGAGTCGGGCAATGCGAAGTGTGCCAATTGCATGGTCCACAGCGGCTATGAGGCGAGCGCCGTCGATCACGGCTTCAGCGGTTTCGCAGGCCTCTGGCAGGCCATCAAGGGCGAATTCAATAAAACCTACGCCGATCCTGAAGCGGTTGCGCTTTTACACGAGCCGGTGCGTCCGGTTCACTCCTTTGATCCCCTGGTGCAGATTGAAACCGGCAAGACCCAGATGGAAGAGAGCCGCGCTTGAGCATACCGACCCACTTCGATCGCCACACCGCCCCGGGCGCCGGTCGATTCGCGAATCCCGACGAGCTCGAGGTCGCTCCGGGCCGGCAACACGAAGGCCTTGAGGGCTGGATCCCGGAGCTCGCAAGCGAAAAGGACTTGCGCGAAGCGCTCGAAAAGGCCTTTGATTATCGCGGTGACGTCACGCTTACCCGGCGAGACGGCACGCGGGTGGAAGGCTACGTGTTTGACCGGATTTCCGGCGCGACGCTAAGTTCTTCGTTTGTGAGGGTTTTGCCGAAAAGTGGCGGCGGCCGCCTGAAGGTCGCTTATTCGGAGATTCTGGCTCTCGCTTTTACCGGCCGCGACACCGCAGCCGGCAAGAGCTGGGAAGCCTGGGTAAAAAAGTACTGGGAGAGGAAGCAAGCTGGTGCTCTGGCGATCCTTCTCCCCGACGTTAACGAGTAGACCACCGGCCTTGATTCTTCGCTAAAACACGCCAAATCAATTACTTACATACGTTACACCCAGGAAACACGGTAGACAAAAACGTCATTTTGTGCTATTTTACAACATAGCGTTTGTTGCTCTTGTACCACCTTTTGAAACGATCGAGAGGGCTGCAAGGCAAAGCTTTGCAGTCTTTTTTTTCGCTCAAAGGGGTGTCACGGCGCTAGTCGCGACTGGCGGCGTAGCGGAACTCAGGGTTTCAGGGTTCGTTTTATTACGAATTCTGAGTCAACGAAGAGGTTTTCCGGAACTCAGCCGGGCAAGACGTGGGGCACGGACCAAGAGAGGCACGCAACACGGGTTAAGAGTCGGTTTACCAAACTCTGATCCAAACTGAACGATGGTTCCGGGACGATCGGGATCACGTATGAGAGGTAAAGAAGTGAAGGAACAAGGAACAGTGAAGTGGTTCAATGCTTCGAAGGGCTATGGATTCATCCAACGCCAGACCGGAGAAGATGTTTTCGTGCACTTCTCCGCCATCATGATGGACGGCTACAAGTCCCTCAATGAAGGTCAGGCGGTGGAGTTCGAAGTCAAGAAGGGTCCGAAGGGCCTTCAGGCAGAGAACGTCACGAGCCTCTAAGTTCAGTGCCGGGGCGGGATTTGAAGATCCCGCCCCAACCTACGGGATCAGAATTTGCGGGGTTTAGAAGGCGGCAAGGTGCCAAGGGTTTCTCGGAAGTAAAGTCGAGTGAGTGGCCAAGGAGGAAGTCGTGCAAGTAATGCAGGAAGGCCAGACAATCAAGCATGAAGTCTATGGACTGGGCATTGTGACCGCTTCGGACAATGAGCGGACCACGGTGGATTTCGATGATCATGGTCCCAAGCTGTTCGTGACCAGCATCATGACTGCGGAATTGATCGGAGAAGCGCCGGCAACTCCTCCCAAGACCAAGCGCCGCCGCAAGGCCGCCACGGCCGTAAAAGCCGCCAAAAAAGCGGCCGCAGCAGCCCGTTCGTAGACTCCCAAAGCAGCAAACGCAAGTCGAACGCCCGCGCTATCGTGCGGGCGTTTTTCTTTTTCCGGCCCGGTTTGCACTCCCACTCATTCGTTCGTTTCAATCGTTTAGGGGGCAGCCACCTGATTATTCTCATGTACATAAACTGGCACGTACTCTAGATAAGTCTTCGTGTTTGTATATGAGAATATCGTTGGAGATAGGGGTTAAGAAACCACCGGTTACTCCGGGCGGGCATCAGTAGGGTTTAACGGATGGCGGATTCGGCCTGGTCGAAGGCGTGGTACGAGGAGCGGACCAGAGGCCCGGCTTCGACATGCTTGAAGCCCATGCGCTCGCCGGAAACCTTGTATTCGGAAAATTCGTCCGGGTGCACGTAGCGCACGATGGGCAAGTGCTCGCGCGTCGGCTGCAAGTACTGGCCGAGCGTGAGAATGTCCGTGCCCTGCGCCACCAGCTCTTTCATGGTGCGCAGAACCTCGTGCCGTTCTTCGCCGAGGCCCAGCATTAAACCGGTCTTGGTCGGCACGCCGGGACGGATGTGCTTGGCACGGCGCAGCAACTCGAGCGATCGTTCATAGACCGCGCCTTTCCTTACCTGCCGATAGAGCCGCGGCACGGTTTCCGTGTTGTGATTGAGAACGTCCGGTCCGACGGCCAGCACGGCGGAAAGCGCGTCCCAATTGCCGCGAAAGTCGGGAATCAGCACCTCGACCTTGCAGCCGGGGACCCGCCGCCTGATCTCTTGAATGGTGCGCGCAAAAATCGCGGCGCCGCCGTCAGGCTGATCATCGCGGTTTACGCTGGTGACCACGGCGTACCGCAACCCCATGCGCGCCACGGCAAGGGCCACGCGCTCGGGTTCCTCGTCATCCGGCGGACCGACCGGCTTGCCGGAAGGAACGGCGCAAAATCCGCAGGCGCGGGTGCAAATATCGCCCAGGATCATGAAGGTGGCGGTGCCGTGCTCCCAGCATTCGCCCATGTTGGGGCAGCGCGCCGATTCGCAGACCGTGTGCAAGTCGAGGGTGCGCATGATGCGCTTCAGGTCCTGGTAGCGCTCGCCGCCCAAGAATCTGACGCGCAGCCAGTCCGGACGCGGATGCGCGCCGGGAGAGCGAACGAGCGGAGGCGCAGTATTCGGAAGGATATGGAAAGGGGAAGCCATAGGCGCCGTGTCGGAACCCTTATTTTACGCGGTTCCGGCACGCCTTTACAAACCGAGGCGCCCGCTCCGGTTGGGGGCGGGAACTGCGCGCCTAGCGGTTACACTAAGGGTGTGCCCTTGCTGCTGGAACTTGAGAAGGTGACGGTGATGCGCGGAGAGCGCGCGGCGCTCCGCGACGTCTCGCTGCGCATTGCAACCGGCGAACACGTCTGCATTCTGGGTCCAAACGGCTGCGGAAAGTCCACGCTGATCAAGACCATTACGCGGGAATGTTATCCCCTGGCGCGCGAGGGATCCTGGATGCGGATCCTCGGGCGGGAGCGGTGGGACATCTTCGAGCTGCGTTCGCATTTGGGAATCGTTACGCCGGATTGGCTCTCGTCCTGCACCACCGATTCAACCGGACGGGACGTCGTGCTTTCCGGTTTCTTCAGCAGCACGCGGATTTTTCCGCACCACCATCCGGAAGCGCGGCACGTCAGAAAGGCCACCGCCGCGCTCGAGCGCCTGGGCATCGGGCATCTTTCCGAGCGCCCGGTGGCCCAAATGTCTTCGGGTGAAGCCAAACGGACGCTGATTGCGCGGGCGCTGGTACATGAGCCGCACACGCTGGTCTTCGACGAGCCCTCCAATGCGCTCGATATCGCGGCGCAGTTCCGGCTGCGCGATACGATGCGCGAGCTGGCCCGTTCAGGGCTGGCGATCCTGCTGGTGACGCATCACGTAAGCGAGATTATTCCGGAGATGGAACGAGTCATTCTGCTGCGGGACGGGCAAACGCTGGCCGACGGAAGGAAGGATCAGGTTTTGACCGAAGACCGCTTGCGGCGGCTGTTCGAGACCCCTATTCGGCTGGAGCGGTCGGACGGGTTCTTTCACGCCTATTAGGCGCGGCGGAGCGAACGGGGCTCGAGCGAAATTATGGCTTGGCCGGGTAGGTTTCGTATTTCGCAGCGTCGATCTGCCGCCATTCGCCCTTTTGGATTCCCTCCCGGATTTGTGCGGGCGTCTTGCCCTTTTTGGTCTGCTCGTAAGAGTACAAGGTCTCGGCCATGCAGATGTTGCAGCCCGATCCATGTTTGCTCGTGAAGCAGTCCAGAAGGCTCGAGTGGCCGACGCTGCGGTCGCAGTGGCAATAGCACGGCTGCTGGTAGAGCACCTTTTTCACTTTGGCTGCGAGCGCGTAGGAGTTTTTCACCACGGGATTCGCGAACTCCGCGGGATCCATCGGTTGCGGCAATTCGCCTGCGGGAACTTGCGTGTGGTAGGCGGGAACCGGCTCGTCGCCGCCGCTCTGCAGACCGACCGGCCGCGCGCTGATCGGTAGGAGCACGGCGGCCACCATGCCGGCAACCAGAACTCCGCTCGACACCCACTTGCGCTTGATTCCCATGATTTTCCCCTGTCGCGGCAAAAGCGTTTCCATTGTACAGCGTTATTTGCCGGAAGAGGCGGTGAAGGAATCGTCGCTACGCCCGCGCCGGCGCACATCGATCCCCAGCCGTTTGATCTTCTGATTGAGGGTGGAAAGCGGAATCAGGAAGCGTTCGGCTGCTTCGGTCTGGTTCCAGCCGCTGCGGTCGAGCATGTCCACGATGATGCGGCGTTCGATTTCGTCCATGATCTGGAAAAGCGAAGGCTGCTGGGGAACGTCCGCGCCGGTTCGCGCGCCGGGTTCGCCCGGCAAGGGCGGCATGAATTCGGAAAGCTGCAGCCGGACGCCTTTCACGATCTCCTTGCTGCGGATGGCCTCCGGCAGCAGGTCGGAGTCGACGCGTTCGGTCGTCGAGAGCACCACCGCGCGCTCCACCACGTTTTCCAGTTCCCGGACGTTGCCCGGCCAGTCGTAGTCCATCATCAGCTTCATCGCGGCCGGCGTGAACTGCCGCATGGGCTTGCCGTTCTCTTCGCAGTAGCGCAGGAGGAAATGGGCCAGCAGCATGGGCACATCCTCGCGCCGGTCGCGCAGCGGCGGCAGCGTGAGGTGAATCACGTTCAGGCGGTGATACAAGTCTTCGCGGAAGCGGCCTTCGCGCACCAGGGTGAGCAACTCGATGTTGGAAGCGGCGACGATGCGCACGTCCACCTTGATCTGCTCGGTGCCGCCCAAGCGCATGAACTCGCGCTCCTGGATGACACGCAGCAGCTTGGCCTGGGTTTCCGGGCTGATGGTGGCGATTTCGTCGAAGAAGATCGTTCCCTGGTCGGCCACTTCGAACAGCCCCTTTTTGGAGGAAACTGCGCTGGTAAAGGCACCTTTGACGTGGCCGAACAGCTGCGACTCGAGCAGGTCCACGGGAATGGAGCCGGTGTTCACGGGCACAAAGGCTTTGTCCACGCGCGGGGAAGCGGAGTGGATCGCTTTCGCGATCAGTTCCTTGCCGGTGCCGCTTTCCCCGCTGACGAGCACGGTCGAACGCGACGGCGCCACCTGGGCCACCAGATCCAGAAGCGTGAGCATCTTGTCGCTTTTCCCGATGATGCTCGGAAAGCTCGAACGCTGTTTGAGTGCGCGCTTCAGGTGGACGTTTTCTTCGCGCAGGCGCCGCGATTCGACCGCTTGCGCCACCTGCGCCAGCAATTCGTCGTTGGACCACGGCTTGGTGATGTAGTCGAGCGCGCCGCCCTTGAAGGCGGCACGCGCCATGTCAATCGAGCCGTAGGCGGTAATGAGCACCACGGGAAGGTCCGGATCGCGCCGGCGCACTTCTTTGAGCAGTTCGAGACCGTTCCGGTCCGGCAGGCTGACATCGAGCAGCATCAAGTCGAACGGCCGCTCCTCCAATTTGCCCAACCCGGATTCGCCGGACTCGGCGCTCGACACGCCGTAGCCTTCGCCCGTTAGCAGCAGCTCCAGGCCTTCTCGGATTTCGGATTCATCGTCAACGACTAGAATTGCACCTTTAGACATGAACCGGCTTTCTCACGGCGGGGAACTCGACATGGAACGACGTGCCCTTGCCGGGCGCGGAGCGAACGTCCACTTTCCCTGCGTGCTCTTTGATGATCCCGTAGCTCACGGAAAGACCCAAGCCCGTACCTCGCCCGTTGGCCTTGGTCGTAAAAAACGGGTCGAAAATGCGGTGAATGTGCTCCCGCGGAATTCCCGCCCCGGTATCCACCACTTCGATTTCCACGCTGCCGTTGTGCGCGTTGGTTCTAACCTCGAGGATGCCGCCCGAAGGCATGGCGTCGCGCGCGTTCAGGAACAGATTGAGGAACACCTGCTGCAGCTTGTTGGCCGAACCGCGCACGGCAGGCAGCCCCTCGGACAGATTCTTCACCACTTGGATCTGCGAAGTCTTGAGCGGGTGCGAGACCAGCGCCAGCGTATCTTCGACCACCTTGTTCACGTCGATATTGGTGGTTTCGGCGGCGCCGGTGCGCGAGAAATTCAGCAGGTTGTTGACGATTTCGCTGGCCCGGAAGGTCTGTTTGACGATCTTTTCGATGATGGAGTGGCGGGGATCGCCTTCCGGCATCTGCTTGGCCAGCATCTGGATGTAGTTCGAGATCACCGCCAGCGGCGTGTTGACCTCGTGCGCCACGCCCGCCGCCAGCAAGCCCAGCGAGGTGAGCTTCTCGGTCTGTGACATCTGCTCTTGCATGCGCTCGCGTTGCGTGACGTCGTCGAAAAGCAGCAGGCGTCCGATGTGTTCGCCGGATTTGCTCACCAGCGGGGTGATGGAAACGTTCATGGTCAGCGTCTTGCCCTGATGCTGCAGTCTCTGTTTATAGATGCCGGTGATCTGCTCTTCGTTCTGCCGCGCGGCGATTTCCGCGGCCAGCTCGGCCGGCAGCAGCGCATCGAGCCGCGCGCCCAGGGCCTCCTGCCGCGGCACGCCAAACAGCTGCTCCATGCGGGTGTTCCAACTTTCCACGATGCCGCCCAAATCGACCGCCAGCACGCCGACGTTCAGCGATTCCACGATGTTTTCGCTGAAATCCTTCAAGCGCGCGATTTCTAGCGCCTTCTGCTCGAGCGAGCTGTAGAGCTGCGCGTTGTCGAGCGCGACCGCCACATATCCGGCGATGGTCTGCACGAGCTCGACGTCGTCGCTCGACAGAAAGTCGCCGTCGACCGTTTTGCCCAGCCCCAAAACGGCCACCGAGTGCTCGCGGATGCGGCAGGGAACGTAATAGTTCAAGTCCAGCTGCCCGAGCGTTTCCCGGACCGGTTCGCTCACGTTCAGGGCGGCGCGCGGCGATTCAAAGAACAACGCGCTGCGCGCCATTTCCGGCCGGGAAGCATCGAGGAAGCCGAGGTCGAGCCTGCCATGCGCGCGCACGCCCATGGAACGGGCCAGCTTCATTCTCCCGGGCTCCTCTTCGTCTTCCACAAAAACCGCCAGCCGGTCGACCAGCAGCGTCTGCGAGATGCGGTCCATCACCGAGCTCAACATGGGATCGAGGCGCACTTCGTTGGTCAGGGTGCGGCCGAATTCGATCAGCGTGCGACGGTAGTCGAGCCGGTCGCGATAGAAGAAATGATCGAGGCGGCGCTGAATCCATTCGCGCACCGGCTGAAACAGAAACGAAGCGATGGTGATCGCCAGCACCACCACCAAACGGTCGTTGGTGCTGGTATGAAAGATGTCGCCGCTCAGGCCGACCAGCGAGAAGAATACGGCTGCGACCGCCGCCGTGGCCGCGGTGTGCGCCAAGCCGCGCTTGAAGATGATGTCCACATCCATCAAGCGGTAGCGGATGATGGCGTATCCGAAACACAGGGGAATCAGCACCAGGCTCAGCGACGAGAAGACCATCCAGGGCTTCAGCAGCGGGTTGAAGGCGTAGGGCAGGATGTAGCAAAGCGCGAACGGCAGGCTGCCGGCCAGGGTGCCGCCAGCAAGCCATTTCAGTTGCTGGCGCAGGACACCCGAGGGCGCATGGCGAAAGCTGTAATAGAAAACCAGCCCGGCCAGAAGGAAGCATCCGGCAAGATAAGCCAGTTCGATCTGGTCGAGCACCACGCGGGCGCCGATCCACGGCAAAAAGCCAAGAGACGCCCCGGCCACGTTCAGGTGCAAGAGCAAAAGCAAAAGGGGCGGCCCGTAAACGAATCCGAGCTTCGCGAATTCCTTGAGCGAGCTTTGCGCGCGCTCCGGGAATACCAGAGCGAAGTGCAGAAGCAGCGCCGGCGCCAGCAGCCGCGCCACCACGCCCGCCCAGTAGATTTCGTAGTCGAAATTGTCCAGCTTCCCGCTGTAGTGGAAGCTGTAGAGGATGAACGACACCAGGCAGAAAACGTAAAAGTGAACGGCGCGCGGCGCATTCCAGCGGCGAATGAAGATAAAGATTCCGATGAAGAGATAGATCAGCCCGACGACGCGAAGGTAATTTTCCGCGGTGAGCGGTTTGGCGGCCGGGGCAATGACCACCGGCGTCTCAAACGGTTCGCCGCCGCGCTCCACCTTGTAGCGCAGCTGGCTCCAGAGTCCGGCCCGCCAAACCCGCTTGGTGACCTTTACCGCGCCCGGGACCTGTTGTCCCCCGATTTCGAGCAGCCGGTCGCCCTGCCGGATGCCCGCCTGCCAGGCGGGTCCGCCCGGCGTTACCTTCCAGGCTTCGATCCCGCGGTCCGTGTCCCGCCACGCCACTCCATCGTCGGGCGATTCAAACCGCGACCGCTGGTCGAAGTTCAAAATGGCGAAGATCACCGCAGCCAGCGTCGCTAGCGCTAAAACCACCGCTCCGAGGCTGACGCGAAAGCTTTGCTTCATGGACAGGATCCAACTACCTTAGGCCTACACACTGGGTAGGAAGGCGTGCAACTCCTCTTCCACTCTTTGGAGGCCTCCAGAGATTCTAACCTATTGCAGCTTCTATAAGTTAAAAGAGTCCCCGAAAGAGGCGGCAGCGGATATCCACTTTCTGGAAGGACGCCTACAGCTTTCCAAACCGGCTAAAACTGCAAGCTCAGCCCACCCCGGAACGAGCGAAACGCCGGAACCAGCACCACCTGGCCATCCCGGGTGTTCATGGTCACATAACCTTGCGCCAGCAGGTTGTCGCAATCGGCGATGGCTTCCCATCTGCCGGGTCCGAACTTGGGCAGTTGCTGCCGCAGGGAAACGTGGAGATACGGGTCCATCTGGTAGAGAGATTCGCCGTAGGTGTCGACGCGCGAAATGGCCGGCCCGCTGATCCATTTGTACCCGACGGTGACCCGTCCGCCGGCCCGCGGCACCCGGGTTGAAACGTTGAAGCCGAGGCTGTGCCGCGCCACCATGTGCAGCTCATCGCGCAACACCGCGTCGGTCACGGCGGCGGGCGCCAGCGCCCCTCCCATCGCATACACGGCTGTCAGTTCGGTGCCGTCGCCGAGTTTCTCGCGATAAGCGACGCGTCCACCCCAGCTATTGGCCGAACCGCCGTCGTAGGCAAAGGCGTTAGAGAAAATATCCTGGAAGAATTCCTGCTCGGGCAGGTCGCTGCCGCGGCCGAATACCGCCTGGTGGCGCGCATCGTCGTGGAAAGCGGCGATCTGCAGCTTGCCCCGATCGCCGACGCGCCGCTCGGCCGAAATCTCTTCATGCCAGCCGCCCTGCAGCACGGGTCTGCCGTCCCGCCACATCAGGGTAGGGAAGGCGTCAAGCTCGTCGAGCGCGTGCAAGAGCGACGACTGCAATTCTTCGCCGCCTGACTCAAGCGCGCCCGAATCGAGCGAACTGGGCGCGCCGGGCTGCGAAGCGAACACCACGCTGCCGTGCCAGTTGTCGCTCAATTTGGTTTCCAGGCTGATGCGCGGCCGAATCGACGACACCGCGCGGCCGAGACCCACCAGCAAATACTCTCCGCCGTAACGGACCAGCACGCGGTCGCCAAACGTCACCGCACCGCCCTGGTCGATACGCATGCCGCGGAAAGTTACGCCGGTATTTCCGAGCGAAGCTTCGCGCAGCACCAGCGCCGTGTGCGGCCCCGCTCCGATCGTGCCGGAGGGCAACCACACGGTGGCAACGCCGCCCGCCGGTTGCTCGTCGTAGCTCATCTGCCCGGCGACCAGAAGCTTGCCGGCGCCCAATTTCTGGTCATAGGCAAAAGCGGTTCCCGGCGCCGCAGCGACGTTGGAAACCGAACCGGGACGCCGCGCTCCGTCGGTAAACTCCATCAGCATCTTGGGCGCGCCGGCGTTGCGTTCGGCGGCGGCGCTCAATACCGCGCCGTAATCGTCCCACTGCAGCACCGGGCGGGTTCCCGAGGCCGAGCGCAGCACCCATTTCCAGTCGTCGGCATCGGCCTTGGCCGAAGCGTTCGGCTGTTTGCGCAGCTGTTCGAGCGTCGCGAACATGGACTCCATCTCAATGCGCACGACGGTGGTGAGGTTGGCATTGACCCGGACATGCTGCTGCAGGGTCGGAAGGAATCCGGCGAGGGTTACCCTTACCGTGTACAAGCCGGGCGAGAGTTTCTCGCCGCGGAAAATTCCCTGCGTGTTGGTGAGAAACTCGCTGGTGCCGGTGATACCGGCTTCTGCGAGCACTTGAACGCTCGCGCCCATTTGCGGCGTGCCCGCGAAGTCGCGCACCACTCCGGTCAGGCTGCCGGAAACCAGCTTCGCCTGCGCTTCCGCCGCGCTCGCCAAAAGCGACCAGCAAGCGGCGGCCATGACCAGGGTGACCCAAATCCGGAGCGGAACCCGGAATCGTCCCTGTTGCACTGCGTTACCTCCCCGGAGTGGTGTTAGCAGCCGAGGTCTTGATGGGCGCCATCGGCGGCTTCACCGTGAACTCCGCGCTGCGGGAAATCGTTTGGTTCGCCAACGCGTCGGTCGCGCTGACTTCGAGCGTGTACTTGCCGGGCGCGAGCGTTGCCAGCGGCAGCAGGCGTTCGATGGTGATCTGGTCGCCGGTCTGCTTCATGTCGCCGCTGGTTTCCTTGAACTGCATGATCGGCTGATCGGCTTTATCGCCGGCCTTCTTCACCGTGTACAAAAACGTCGCCTTCGACTTGTGCGTCTGCTCGTCGGGTTTCAGGTTGTACACCTGCATGTAGATTCCGAGCTTGTCCTGCGGCGTGAAATCGCCTTCAAGGCGCGGCCGCACTTTGGAAGAACCGATGACGAACTGGCCGGCGCCGATCTGCTTGGCCGGAACGCGTTCGATCTGGTCGGCCAGGATCAGGGAACTGGCTTCGAGCTTTTCGTCTTCATAGCGCGGCACCTGCAGGCGGGTATTCACCACGCCCACATTGCCGCTTTGCACGTCCTTGATCACCAGATCGAGGCGGTAGAGTCCCGGGCGCAGCGGCACCGCTTTCTGATAGATCGACTGCAGCTTGACCATCTGCTGGAAAAGGGAATCGGGAAAATCGCGGCTGACCGCTTCTTCAAAGGTCTGCACGACGCGCCCGGTCAAGGTGCTGATCCGGCCAAAGACGTTCATGGTGGCGGTGTGCACGCCGTCTTTATTCTGGAACGACAACTGGCTGTTCGGCACCTGCACGGTCACCGGCACCAGAACCGTGTCGTTGGTCACTTTCAGATAGTCGGTGCGCCAGGCAAAGTGCACCTGGTCGCGCACGATGCGAGAAGTAACCAGCGCTTCCAAATCCTTGAACTTCACGGGAGGGGCTTGCTGGATCTTGGCGTACTGCTCGAGCCGCGTGAACTCGTTCATGCTGGCCGGCGTGCCGCCCATGGTCGTCGGCAGATTGGTGCCGTCCGAGCGGGTAAAGCGATCGGCCTTGGAAGCCATGCCCATGGATTCCATCAAGCTCAAGCCCGCGCCGGGAACGTGCAGCAGCGCGTCCTTTTCCGAAGGATCCATGGTCAAGCGATATTCGCCCGAACCCGACGGGTCGACGAATTCCAGCATCACGTTGTTGCCGAGCTCCGACCCCTCCAAATATCGATAGCGCCAGCTTTCCCACGCATAGGTCGTGGTCGAGCCGCCGCCCTCTTCCATGGGCCGGTCGTAGGTGCCGCCGGTTGGATGCGAATCGATTTCGTCCGGCGGTCCCCAAATGATGTAGATGCGGCCGCGGTCGGTCTTCCAGCCGGGAATGCCCGAGGCAAAATGTTCGTTGGCGTAGGCGATGCGGCGGTAGTGCTCTTCTTTGAAATCGTTCTCGGGCAAATCGGGATTGCTGCTGCGCCGCAGCCAGAACTGCTCGATGAACTGCTCGCGCTCTTCGCTGGTGCTCAACTGCAAAAACGCCGTGCGCTCTTCGGGCGAAATAATGTAGACCACATCTTCGTTGAGCCACTGCTTGTACTGGGCGTCCAATTCCTTGAGCGCCCGGCCCATTTTTTTCTTTTGTTCCTTGGTCAGTTTTTGCGGTGCGGGAGGATCATGGGGGTCGGGCGCTTGCTGGACCTGCTGCGCCATGGCGAGCGGGAGCGAAAGCAAAATGGAGAAAGCCGCAGCAAAGAGGGTTCGGACTACCCTGGCCATAGGTACACCTCAACCGCACGCAAACTTAGAAATTCTAACGCCGGGACAGGCTCCCGTCAAACGGGTTTCAGCGCCAGCCCGAGAAAAACCCCGCGCCAGAAAACGGCAAATCCCTCGTATTTTGAGGCACTTGTCCCCCGATGGGGTTAGATTGAGGTTGTCCAGGGGAGGTTGCCTTGCCGGGGAGCCGATTTTCCGCGACGACCCTGCACATTCGTACAGGTGGTTCCCTCGATGTACGGGCCGCACGCTTTCAGGCGAGAGCGGGAAACCGGGGGCTACTGCATCCGCTGAGGCATTTTTTCCGAGCCCACGAGGGTATCGAAAATGGCCAGCACATGGCGGCGGTACTCGACGATGCGCGAAAGTACGCTGCGCAGTTCGGGTTCGCGTTCGGCCTCGCGGTGCCACTTGGCCAGCACGGCGGGAGGAACTTCGATGTCTTGCCGCAACTTGTCCGCCGCGTGTCCGCGCAAGAACAGGCCGTAGAAAAACGCCGCTTCCCGCTGCGGAAATTCGAAATCCGTCACGGGGTCGGAGGGCGCGAATGGGACGGTTGCAGCCATAGGCGAAAGCGCAGTTTACCCAAATGCCTTTCCGCGTCAAGTGGTACGCACGGTTGTTTTGTGCGTTTAGGTCAACGCTGAATCTTTGCTGTTAAACCCGCGTTCCTCGGGCCCGTTGCGCAACTTGGGCCGGTTTCGGCCGGAATCGGATCGCCCGGCAACTGTCGCCTTTTCAATGGTTTTCGCCGGGCCACGGTTCCGGCTAAGGACCCGCATGCAACGTCCCCATTGCCAGCCGGTTCTAATCCGGCATAGGATGCCCGTAGAGATGACCAGGTTACACAACGTCGCCACCAGTTCGCCCTTCGGGCGGCTGCTTCGCTTTGGTTTTTTTCAGGGGCTGCGCTCGGTTGAAATCGATCCCGAAGATTTTCGCGGCTACCTTGCGCGCAAACACCGGCTGCATGTTTCCGATTTCAGCCGCATGCACCTGGTGCCGATCGAGCGTCTGGACTTCGTCGCCGAGCAGCTCATCAAGGATGCGCAGCGCTTGGCGCTCGCGGAAGGCGCGGGATTTGGTTTGGGCGGCATGATCACGCTGGTGCCCGATGCGGGCTTGCTCACGATCATCACGCTGCGATTGATCCAGCGTCTGACCTTGCTCTACGGATTTGAAGCGCAAGGCGAGAACGAGCGGCGGGAGCTATGGCTCGCGGCCGCGGCGGCGACGGGAATTGACTTCGGCAAGGACCTGGCTGAAAAGCAGATGCTGGAGAAGCTGGCGCCGCGCATCGCAGAACGCCTGGCAGTAAAATTCGGCGAAGAAGCCGCGGAAAAGTGGGTCGGCCGGCTGATTCCCGTGGCCAGTTCTTTCATCGGCGGCGCGCTGAACTTTGCCTTTGTCCGTTCGTGGGGGCGGCGCGCGCAGCGGAATCTCCGCGCGCGTCATCTGGCAGAGCGACCCATCCGTGTCGTCGTTCCTCCTCCCCACCGTCGGTCGGGCTTGCCGCTCATCGCGCATTAGGCCGCTTACACCGCAGTCGAAAACGATCCTCCCGGATGGACGTAGCCATACGCCATGCGCGGCGTGTTGAAAGCCCAAGCCGGATTGCCGCTGGCATCGAGGAGAATGAGGCCGCCCGTCCCCTGGCCGCGGCGCGAGAGCAATTCGATTGCTTCCTCGGCCGCCCGTTTCGCCAACAACCGGCTGCGGCCCACCTCCGGTTCGCGCCGCAGAAAATCCACCGCGGTTTTGGCCATGACGATTTTCATGATGGCTTCGCCGTAGCCGGTTGAAGAAACGCCGCCGGCTTCTCCGTCGGCGTAACAGCCGCAGCCGATCAGCGGAGAATCGCCGACCCGGCCGGGTAGCTTACAACAGGTGCCGCCGGTAGAGGTGGCCGCGAAAAGGCGGCCGTCGCGGTCCATCGCCACGGCACCGACCGTTCCCTGTTCGTGTCCGCGATGGTGCACGGCGGCATGGCGATCCTCGCGGCACCGCAAAAACGCGGCATGCTCGGCTTCGCTAACCAGTTCGGACGGATCGGCGAGCGACAGCCCCGCTTTCCGGGCGAAGCGCTCGGCGCCCTCGGCAACCAGCATCATGTGCGGACATTCTTCCCAGATCTTGCGCGCCAGCCGAATCGGATTCTTGATGCGCTTTAAGCCCGCCGCGGCTCCCGCGCGAAGCGTGGTGCCGTCCATGAGGATGGCGTCACATTCGACCTGGCCGTCGGCGTTCAGGTGCGATCCGTAGCCGGCATCGAATACCGGATCGTCCTCGAGCACGATAATTGCGGCTTCGACCGCGTCCAGGGCCGAACCGCCGCGGGACAGGATGGACCAGCCGGCGGCAAGAGCGTTCTGGCAGCCATCCTTACAGGCCGCCGCGGCTTCGTCGGGAATATCCCAGGCGCCGCCGTGCACAATGAGCGAGGGTTGCATGGCGGCAAGAATTGTAAGGCAGGCATAGGGAACGGCGAAGCTAGACCAAAAAATCCAGGAAGAAAAGAAAAAGTCCGACGCTCAAGAGAATGGTGCCGCAGTGGATGCGGCGGCGCGAATGGCGGGCGAGGCGGCGAATGAAACCGGTGGGGACCGCTTTCAAGGCCAGCTCCGGGCGAAGTCCGTGGAAGGAGCCGGAAAAAGCGCGCCGGACGAGACTGCGGCGAACGGCTCGGAACTCGTCATTCACCCAGATGGGAACTTCCAAGCGCTTCGTCCACAAGACGAGCGCGCCGGATGCGAAAACCGCATAACCAAGAATAGCCAGGAAACCAAGTGCCGAACCCGCGCCCCAACCCATCGCCACCCTCTCCACCCGGCAGCAGCGTCCGATGTGAGATGCCTCGTCAGTTGAAACGGCTGGCCGGGCTGGTTGGTTACTGGCCGCCGGAACCGGGGCTGGTTATTCGAGCTGGTGAATCGTGCTCAGTTCGACGACTTCGAATTCTTTCGCGCCGGCCGGCGTGGAGACTTTTACTTCGTCCCCAACTTTGCGGTTGAGGAGCGCGCGGCCGATGGGCGATGTCGTCGAAATATGGCCCTTATCGACGTCCGCTTCCTCGCTGCTTACCAGCCGGTATTCGATGCGAACGTCGCGCTGGGTGTCAATAACCACAATCCTGGAGCCGTAGCCCGAACGGTCCCTGGGGATATTGCTGAGGTTCAGCAGCCCGAGGTCGCCCAGGCGTTTTTTGAGCTGGCCGATGCGCGCGTTGACGAATCCTTGCCGTTCCTTGGCGTACTTGTACTCGGCATTCTCGGAAAGGTCGCCATGCGCCCGCGCGACCGCAATTTCCTTGGGCAGCTCGACGTTCAGCTCGTGTTCGAGCTGGTCGATCTCTTCCTGCAGCTTCTGCTTCACCTTCGCGATCGGGTCGGACATGCGCCTTCACCAAAGAGGTCTCAGGGCTTGGTGGCAGAAAAAAGTAGTCCACCTAACCCTGGTACAAAAAATTTCGCGGGGGAAGTGTGCCTGCCCTTCTCCCGCGCTGCCCTCAAGTATAGATGCGAGCAAATTGAGGGAACAAGGGCAGAGTTGGCGCGAAGGTCTAGCGCACTATGACCTGGACTTGTTGCGCGACCTGCTTGCCGTCCGCGCCGGTCGCGGTAAGAGTGTAAGTCGTTGTTTTATTTGGATTTACGTCAACACAGAGGTTGTGCGATGGCCAAACGGGACGGGTCTCGGGAACCAGCGTAACGCTTTTGGCGTTGGCGACGCCAAAACAAACCTGAGCTGTCTCGCCCCGGCGGATCTCGGGCGTGGCATAGAGCATTTGAATGGCGAGTTCCCGACCGCCCAGTTGTTCGACCGCGGCTTGGTCGGCTTCCCTTTGCTTTTGCACCTGCTGCCGCTCGATCCGCTCTTGATAGGCGCGGTTTGATCGATGGCGCGAGAGGAAAATCGAGCCCACGTAGACGGCGACCGCCAGAAGGAAAAGCGAGGAGTAAACGAAGGGATTTTTGAACCGGCGGGGGGTCGTCTCTGGGCTCTGCTTTTCTGAAAGCATGATTTCTCCGGAGCGGGTCGAGGCCCCTCTGGAAATAGATGCCGCCACCCCAAATGCGTTTCCCGTCCGTAGCGTAGATTTCCGTTTCTTTGCACCGCAAGCCTCATTTCCTTATAATCGCGCAGCTTTACCGCACGCTGCCGCGTCAGCTGCCACCAGAATGATCCCGGAACCAGCGCACTCGATCGTTGTGGTCGTTGAAGGCAGCGAAGCCTTCCACGAAATGAAGCGCGGGCTGCTTCCGGGATTCCGCGCGAAACTAGCCAGCAACGAGCACACCATCAAGGACGCGGTCGAGGATCCTGCGCTGCAGGCCATGCTCTTTGACCTCGATTGTGTCGGTGAAGGCGCGCCCGACGGCCTTGAGGTGATTCGGGAAATCCGCGCTTTGCGGGACGACATCGTGCTGGTGGCCATGACCCGTTCGCGCGAGCACAGCATCCCGTTGCGCGCGAGCCAGGCCGGAGCCGACGAGTTCGTGGTAGCCCCGGTCAACTACGACGAACTGCAGATCCTCATCGCACGCGCCATCGAAAAGCGGGCCCTCGAACTCGAAGGCCGCCGTGTGGTGGAACAAGCCGAACGCCGCACCGCGTTGTTTTCGCTGATCGGCGCGAGCGCCGCCATGCAAAAGCTCTATCAAACCATTCAGGCCGTGGCCGACACCAATACCACCGTGGTGTTGCGGGGAGAGAGCGGCACCGGAAAAGAGCTCATCGCCAAGGCCATCGTACAGGCCAGCGATCGCGCCAACCAGCCCTACATCTGTCTGAACTGTTCGGCGTTGCCCGAGTCGCTCATCGAGTCCGAGCTTTTCGGCTACGAGAAGGGCGCCTTTACCGGCGCCGATGTGGCGAAAGCCGGGCTCATCGAATCGGCGCAAGGCGGAACGCTTTTTTTGGATGAGATCACCACCCTCAATCCCAACCTGCAAAGCAAACTGCTGCGCGTTTTGCAGGAGCGCTCGGTGCAACGCCTTGGCGGCCGGGCCGCCAAGAGAATCGATTTCCGGCTGATTTGCGCCACCAACGACGATCTCGAGGACGTGGTCAGAAAGGGGCGCTTCCGCGAAGATCTCTACTACCGGATCAACGTCGTGCCCATCCTGGTGCCGCCGCTGCGCGACCGCGACGGCGACTTGCCCCTGCTGGTGGATCATTTTCTCAGAATGTACTGCACGGCGGCCAAGCGCGCGCTGAAAAACATCAATCCCGATGTGCTCGAAATCCTCGAAGAATATCCCTGGCCCGGCAACGTTCGCGAACTGGAAAACCTGGTGCAGCGGCTGGTGGTCATGGTCGCTAGTTCGACCATCACCGCCGAGCATCTGCCACAGCATCTGCTGCAGCACAGCGCTTCGGGCCAGGAGGCCATCCTGATTCCCGAGCAGGGCGTGGATTTCGACGCCGAAATGGAGCGGATCGAGATCGCCTACCTGACCGCGGCCCTGCGCCGCACCGGGGGACGGAAGTCCGCGGCGGCCGAGTTGCTGCGCCTGGACAACCAGCGCATGAAATACCTCTGCCGCAAGCTGAAGCTCTAGGGTTAATTTCTCAGCTTTAGGGTTAATTTTTAGCCCATCGTCGGTTAATTATTAACCACACGGTTTAATTTTTAACCCACGGGTACGGGCTGCTTCCCCCGCTCCCTTCGTAAGTGATTGATTCTTTTCTTTCCGCGGTTTCCCGTTCGCCCCTTGGCGCCGCTTGGGCTTGTTTGGCACCTCCCTTGCAGTATGGCTCCCCGTCTTTCGCAAGACAAAAATGCGGGTGGAGGAATTAATGTCGATTCAGAAAAAGTCCCTGATCAGCACCTTGAAGACGGCCAAGAAGGCCAACGTGGCCGGCGAAGTAAAGAGCGAGAAGATGGCCTCGATGCGCATGGCCAAGGCTGCGGTCAGCTCCAAGAGCTTCAAGAGCCTGAAGGCGAACACCTACAAGAGTGCCAAGGTCAACGTCAACCTGCGGGTCTTGTAATCCCGACTGGTTGGCGATCCGCGGACGAAAAGGCGAGGGCTGCCCAGCCGCCTCGCCTTTTCTGTTTTTTGCTACCAGATTTTCCGGCCCAGCACGACCCGTAGACCTTCCACTGCGAATCCTAGAAGACTGCGCCTCTCGCCGTAGACGCGCGCCTCTCCGGTCATGCCGGGCTTCAAGCTTCCGCTGGGGTCGGCCAGCGGGAGATCCACCGCATAGAATTGCGGCGGACGCAGGCCTTTGAACTTCGTTCGATCGATGAGCGAGGGGTCGCTTTCTGAAGCCGGTGTCACCGCCGCTGCGCGCGACGCCCATTTCCCCCATGTGCCGTCGACGTGGAGTTTTGCCGGCGCTCCTTCCCGGACCTTGTACATGTCGTATTCCGACACGTAAATCCTTGCGCGCAACGCCGCGAGATCGGCGACTTCCGCCACTTCGGTTCCTTCTCGAAGGTAGCTGCCGAGGCGGTCGCGCAAATGAGGCGTCAGGACCACGCCGGCCCTGGGGCTGCGCAGCAAGAGGTCTTCGGTTTCCAGTTCGAGCTGCCGGGACTCTACCTCGAGCCTCTCGCGTTGCTTCAAGGCGGCGCCCAAATCCCGGTGGCCGAACCCGGCCGAAATGGCGCGGTCGGACGCCAGGACCAGACCTGCCCGGGCCCGCGCGGCAAGGGACTCCAGCGGCAGGTTGCGCAATTGGGCGATGGGCTCGCCGGCCTTGACCACGCTTCCCTCCTCGACGAAGACCTTGGTTACCACGCCCGGAACCGCGGCGCGCACGAACGACCGCCCGGCCGGCTCCAAAACGAAGCGGCCCGCAGTCGACTGATGCCACAAGGGCAGCAGACTGAAGGCAGCCAGGATCACGGCGGCTAGCAGCAACCGGCGCGAAGCAAACCAGTCCCGGACTCTGTCCTTTTTATCGAGATAAACCAGCTTCATGAAATTCACCAGCAATCGTATGCGAGATTTGAAAACCAGCAGCGCCACGCCGTACTGCGGGATGAAGGCCCACTCCGGGCTGAAATTGCGCGAGACATTTCCGGCAAAGCGCGCGACAACCGTAAGCACCAGGTAGC
>Ga0306921_10000370_pt1 | contig 38225 bp, 34 predicted proteins | sample sta12Cox44000080_FD_203760 | JGI IMG/M metagenome (GOLD analysis project Ga0306921, IMG submission 203760) | Lab enrichment of tropical soil microbial communities from Luquillo Experimental Forest, Puerto Rico - statoxic.12C.oxic.44.000.080 (v2)... | ecosystem: Environmental > Terrestrial >... | reverse complement strand
GTTTGAATTTGTTGCTGTCGTCCGGTTCCAGGTTGGGAGCAGCCGTAGGGCCCAATTTCAGATTTTCCGGATTCGCAAAGGCAGGCTCAGACTGCGGTGCTGCTGCTTGCGACGACGCTACCACCACTACTCCGCGGCCTGGTGGGCGTAGCGCTGCACGTCCATGTTGACGAGCTCGAGCGGGGAAGCGGTCTCCTCCAGCATGTCCCAGCTCTTGAGCCAGTCGTAGGTGCGCTGCATCTCGTCCATGGGAATCGGCGCGGGATCGCAGACCACAAGCCGGCTCTCGCGCAGATCCTCGACCTTGAGCGCGGCGATCTCCGGGTCTTTCTTGGCGTAGTAGTCGATGAAGTAGTGCAGGTAAGCACGCTTGTTCGCGTCGATGCGCCGCACCGCCTCGCGCACCGCGCGGTTGAAGGCGGCGTAGGTCTCCGCGTCGACGCGATCGGAGGCAACCTCGGTGCCGTGGAAGAACGCGGTGCAGACAAGCCGGCAGCCCTTCTTCTCCGCCAGCGTCACGTGCGGCTCGGTCAAGGTGGTCGCCTCAACCTCGCCCCGCATCAGCGCGTCGAGCCGATAGCGCGAGCCGTTCGGCGCGCGGCAAAGCTTGATCATCTCGCGCGGCAAAAATCCTTCCAGCATGTGCAAGGCGATGTAGTGGGTGCCGAAATAGAACGGCACGGCGATCGGCCGGTTGGCGAGCTGCTGCGGGGTGTAGACCGGCGAATCCGGAGCGACCACCAGCGCGGAGAACGCGACAATCGCGCGCCGCCCAATCTGGCGGCTGCCGGCGCCGGTGTCCTGCACGCGACAATAGTTGCCCCATTCGCAGGCGTTGTACATGTCCGCCTTGCCCTGCTCGAACAGCTTGCCGTGACTGGCGAAGGGATTGACGCCCTTCGGGCTGGTCACGTGGGTTTCGACCTTCTTCTCGACGCCCTCTTCGCGGTCCGCCCATTCGACGAGCAGGCCCTCGTTCTCGAACAGGCCCTCGTCATAGGCGACGAGCTCGGGCAGCCCCTGAAATGGGGCGGTGGTTTCCAAAACCAGCTTCTTCATGTCGTCCTCCTCAATTCGAGGGATCCCGCCCCTCACGCGTACGGGCGCCCGCCGCTTGCCTCACTGCCCATATTTCACTACGACTAAGCTTCAGGGTCAACCCGTCCGACGGTAGGATTGTTCAACAATGGCCTACAGCCCCGCTCCGATCCAGCGCGAAAGCGTGATCAGCCAGGCGGCGCAGGAAATCTGCCGGTTCATCGAGGCCGAGCGCCTTTCCCCCGGCGATGCCCTGCCGCCGGAGACCCGGCTTTCCGAGATGCTCGGCATCAGCCGCAATTCCGTGCGCGAGGCGCTGCGCGTGCTGCACGGGCTCGGCTACGTGGAAAAAGCCGCGGGGCGGCGTGTCGTGGTCACCGCCAGTTCGCAAGGCGGCAAGAGCATGTTCGACGAAAGCGTGCTGATCGAAGCGGCGCCGATCGCCAACGACGTGCGCTCGCATATTGCGCAGAAGTGCGCGGAACTCTCCGCCGAGCGCCTGACCGCCATGGAACTCGGCGAGTTGGAACGCTCACTCGCCGCGCTGGAAGCGGCGATCGCGCGCCAGGACATGGCGGCGGCCAAGAGCGCCCACGACGCGTTTCACGGGTTGCTGCTCGCGAGCGCGCGCAATCCGCTGCTGGTCGCCATGTTCAACCAGGCGCAAGTGGCGCGGCTTTCCAACGTCTCGCCGGAGCACAAGAGCTTTTACGATCCGCGCCATCTCGCCCATCACCGCGCGCTGCTGCGGGCGCTGCGCCGGCGCGATGCGCGCGCTGCCCGCGCGGTGGTGCGCAAGCACTTTCAGAGCCTCGGGCTGATGCTGGAATTCGTGACGCGGGCGCGGCGCAAGACCGCGCAAGTCGTGCCGCTCGCTTCGCGGCGGGCGGCACGCTGACTCGATAACAGCCAAAATCTTCCCCGTCGTCCCGGGCGAGCGAAGCGAGTGCCGGGACCCATACGCGGTGCCCTGTCGAGAGCGCACGGGGTATGGGTCCCCGCTTTCGCGGGGACGACCGGATGGATGTCCAGGGTTGGCGCTAAGCCCGCGCGCGTAGGCGCTGGATCTGCAGTTGCGCCAGGAACGGCACCAGCGGGTGCGCGCCCATCTTCACCATCGACGGCAGATCGAGCTTGATCAGCGCCTCGCGCTGCTCGGGCGGCAGCTTGAACTTGTCGGCAAAGGCCGGCGCATTCGCCAGATATTCCGCGCGCTGCTCGGCGTCATGGGCTAACCCATGCAAGGCCGATGTCAGCTCGACCAGCTCCGGCTTGATCGCGGGATAGTGCACGGCGCGCTGTTCCTCGCCCTGCCCGCCGGTCCAGGCGAGCGAGGCGTAGTTGTGGTGCCAGCTCGGATCCATGGAAACGACATCGGGTTTGCGCTCGCCCAACGCGCCGGCCGCGCAGGCCCAGCAGCGCAGCTCGATGTTGCCGGTGTCGTCGAGCTCGGTCTCGTCGTAGCCGATCAGCGATTTGAGCTTTCCATTCTTGAGATTTCCCAGGACGGCGGTGTCCCAGCGCAATTCCGGATTGGAGTAACGGTCGGTGCCGGGGAAATGCGACATGCCGCCGCTCGCGAGCACGATGGTCTTTAGGCCCAGCGCGGTGACCGTGCGCGCCACCGCCTGCCCGAACGCGTAGCAGCGCTCCATGGTGGGCTGCGGCGGCAGATAAGCATTGACGTAGATCGGCAGCACCGGACCGGTGTGACCGAGATGGGTCAACGGAATTCCGATCGCGTAGTCGATCTTCGCCGTACTGGTGAAGGCGGGATCGAAATTTTGACGATAGAGCTGGCGCACGATCTCAAAGCCGATCTCGCTCGGAATCTTCCAGTGAAACTTCCGGCCGGCGAATTCGCCGCTCGCCTCGCCACCCACGTGCACCGTGAACGGCGGCGCCGCATTGTGGAAGAACTGCTCGGCGTGATCGTTGGAGAAGATGATCCAGAGGTCGGGCCGCAGCGCGCGCAGTTTGTTGCCGACATCGGCCGCGACCGCGCGCACGTGCTCCACGTTCTTCTTGTCCTCGGTTTCCGGCATCGTGAAGAACTGCGGCGCATGGGGCAGCATGGCCCCGCCCATCACCGTCGACATCATGGTTGTTCTCCTTGGCCCATCCGCACGCCGGCCAATATCGTTGAGCAAAATAAGCCCGCCGCATCGAGGCAACAAGGCGGTGCTTTACCCGCAAGCCCAACCGGCTTCACAGCCAAAGGAGAAGCAAGTACGGTCGCACGCCTTTCGCTTGCTGCGCTTAATTCATCCTACAGCGAAGCCCGAGGAGACCCATGGTCGAGGTCCCGATAACCATTGCCTGCGGCAATTACGACCGCACCCGCGCGATTCGCGACGGCCGCGTCAAGGTGGAGGGCTGTGAAGTCACTTACCTGCCGCTTTATCCGGAGGAGATTTTCTTTCGCGCGTTTCGCTACCAGGAGTTCGACGTCTCCGAGCTGTCGCTGTCGAGCTATATCCGCACGGTGGCCGCCGGGAACTCCGCCTATATCGGCATTCCCGCGTTCGTGTCGCGGCTGTTCCGGCATTCCGGCATCTACGTGCGCGCCGATGCCGGCATCCGCGCTCCCGCCGATCTGCGCGGCAAGCGGATCGGGCTGCCGGAATATCAGATCACCGCGGTGGTGTGGATGCGCGGCATCCTGCAACACGAATATGGCGTGCTGCCGACCGAGATTCATTGGCGCAGCGGCGGACAGGAGGAACCCGGGCGCGACGAGCGCACGCCGCTCAAGTCAATCGCCGGCCTCGACCTCAAGCCGATCGGCGCGGAGCAGACGCTGGTCGGCATGCTGCGCGACGGCGAGCTCGACGCGCTGTTCACGGCGCGCGCGCCGTCATCGTTCCTGCGCGGCGAGGCGCACATCAAGCGCCTGTTTGCCAACACGCGCGAAGCCGAGCAAGCCTACTACAAGAAAACGCGCATGTTTCCGATCATGCATATCATCGGCATCCGCAAGGCGCTGGTCGAGAAATACCCCTGGCTTCCCACCAGCGTGTACAAGGCGTTCTGCGAGGCCAAGGCTTTGGCGATGGTCGATCTGCTCGACGTCAACGCGCTGATGGTGACGCTGCCGTGGCTCATTCCGGAGACCCAGGACACGATGGCGCTCATGGGCAAGGATTTCTGGCCTTACGGCATCCACGAGAACATGCGCGAGCTCAGCGCACTCAGGCAGTATGCGCATGAGCAGGGTTTGGTCGATCGCAAGGTCACGGTCGAGGAGCTATTTCATCCTTCGATGTTCGAGATTTCGAAGGTGTGACGAGCCGTCGGCTTGTCACAGCCAAACCGATCCGCATGTATAGTGCCGCCATTCGGAGCAGCGCATGCAGACTGATGACCGGGTGATCGTGGTGGGTGCCGGACCGGTCGGCGCGGTGATGACGCTCGCGCTGGTCAGGAAAGGCATCCCCGCGATTCTCTTGGAGCAATTGCCGGACGCGGCCGAGGATCAGCGCGCCGCCACCATTCATCCGCCGACCGTGGAGATATTGGTCGAGCTTGGCCTCGAAAAAGAAGCATTTTCCGAGGAGCCGAGCGGCGGCATGTCGGCGCCGCTGTTTCACTTCCGCGACCGAGCAACGGGCGAGCTGTATGCGGTGTTCGACATCAACCTGCTCGCGGGCGAGGTGTCCTATCCGTTCGTGCTGCAGTGGGAGCAGTACAAGCTCGTGCACGCGGCGCTGCCACACATCCGGGCGAGCGGCCTCGCCGAGGTGCGATTCTCGACCAAGGTGACCGGGCTCGAACAGGGCGCCGATTACGTGGAAGCGACCGTCACAAACGAAAGCGGTGAAACGGAGACGCTGCGCGCCAGGTATCTGGTCGGCACCGACGGCGGCAGCAGCATGGTGCGCCGGCTCGCGGGAATTGCCTTCGAGGGATTCACCTATCCCGAGCGCTTCATCAAGATCGGCACGACCTTCGATCTGCTCGCGGCAAACAAGAACTTCTGCACGCGCAACTATTTTTCCGATCCGGTCGAGTGGCTCAACCTGTTCAAAGTCAAAGGCTATGGGCCGCCCGGCATCTGGCGTGGCGTCCTCCCGGTGCCGGCTGACGAATCCGACGAGGCGGCGGTCAGCCCGGACGGCGTGCAGCGTCGACTGCAGGGCATTCACCCCAAGCGCGGCGACTACGACGTTCCCTATCACGCGCTCTATGCCGTGCATCAGCGCGTCGCAGCGACCTTCAACACGGGCCGCGTGCTGCTCGCCGGCGACAGCGCCCATGTCAACAATCCGATCGGCGGCATGGGCATGAACGGCGGCATCCACGACGCGATGAATCTTGCGGAGAAACTCGCCGATATCTGGTTCGGCCGCACCGGGCCCGAGGTGCTCGACCGCTACACACGCCAGCGCCGAAAGGCGCAGACCGATTACGTGCAGGCGCAGACGATTGAGAACAAGCGCAGGTTGGAGGAAAAAGACCCCGCGGTGCGACGCCAACATCTCGAGGAGCTGCGCCGCATTTCCGAAGACGTGGCGCTGCACAGGAAATTTCTCTATCGCTCCTCGCTGTTCGACAGCCTCCGCTCCGCCAACGCGGTGGAGTGAGGCGCCGCAAATCTTGGGATGTCGTCCCGGCCGAGCGCGCAGCGCGAGAGCCGGGACCCAGTAATCACTGAAAGTTGTGGGAGTACTGGGTCCCCGCTTTCGCGGGGACGACACGAAGGCGTTGTGGGGACGACAACCGTGCGGGTGCATGGCATGCTCGCGCCATGGATGTCGTCGTCGAGCAAGTCTCCAAAATCTGGCCAGGCACGCGCGGCAGCGGCGTCGTCGCGCTGGAAAATTTCTCGCATCGCTTCTGCTCGCGCCGCATCACCTGTCTGCTCGGCCCGAGCGGCTGCGGCAAAAGCACGCTGATCCAGATCGTCGCGGGCCTCGAAAGCGCGAGCAGCGGCAGCGTCAGCATCGTCGACCCGCAACGCGGCGACACGCGACGGCCGCTGGGCGCGGATTCCGTCATGGTCTGGCAGAATCTCAACCTGTTTCCCTGGCGCAGCGTGATCGACAACGTCGCCTTCGGCCTGGAAATGCAGGGCATGGCAAAGGCCGCGCGTCACCAGCGCGCGCGGACGCTGATCGCATCGGTCGGGCTGCGCGGTTTCGAAACCCACCTGCCCGGACAACTCTCGGGCGGCATGCGACAGCGCGTCGCGCTCGCGCGCGCCCTGATCATGGCGCGGCCGATCCTGCTGATGGACGAGCCGTTCGCGGCGCTCGACGCGCAAACCAAGATCGTGATGCAGGAAGAGCTGCTGCGCATCTTCGATGCGACCCACAAGACCATTCTCTTCGTCACCCACGCGATCGAGGAAGCGATCCTGCTCGGCGACGAGGTCGTGGTCATGACGGCGCGGCCGGGGCGCATCAAAGAGGTGATCGCGATCGATCTTCCGCGCCCGCGCTCGCTCGAGCTGGTCAACTCGCGCGATTTCGGCCTGCTGTTCGATCGCGCCTTCCATCTCATCCGCGAAGAGGTGACGAAGACGCTTGCCGAGCAAGCCGCGGCGGGACTGCGATAGCGGCGATGAAGGCGGGCCGCAGCGCGCAGATTTGGGAAAGCGTGCTTCCAGCGCTCACCGTCGTCGCGGTGGCGCTGGCGTGGGAAGCGCTGGTGCGGCTTCGAGGCATCGCGCCGATCTACCTGCCGGCGCCGTCCTCGGTGCTCGTTTATCTCTGGCAAATGACCGTGGACGGGTCGCTGCCCTACAACCTCGGCATCACGTTGCTGCGCATCTTCGTCGGGTTTGCGGTGGCGGCGGCAAGCGGAATTCTGCTCGGCGTGGCCATGGGCATGTCGCACACGATCGCGCGCGTCGCCGACGTGTGGATCGCCGCGCTTTACCCTTTGCCGAAGATCTCGCTGATCCCGCTGCTGATCATCTGGGTCGGCACCGGCGAGGCCTACAAGATCGTGATCAGCGCGGTGAGCGCATTCTTTCCCGTCGTGATCAGCACCTACGCCGGCATTCGCCAGACCGACCGCGGCTTGATCATGGCGGCGAAGGATCTCGGCGCCAATCCGCGCCAGATCCAGATGAAGGTCGTCATCCCCGCCGCCATCCCCAGCATTTTCGCCGGCCTGCATCTCGGCATGGGCGTTGCCATCATTCTCGTGGTCGCGGCCGAGATGATCGGCGGATCGAGCCAGGGCGGCATGGGCTGGCTGCTGATCAGCTCGGGCCAGGTGATGGCCACGGAGAAAGTGTTCGCGAGCTTGATTGTACTTGCGGTGGTCGGGGCGATTGTCATCAAATTGCAGCAATGGATCGACCGCAAGGTCGCGCCCTGGGTTCACCACGGCTGACCGCCGACGGAGACAGAGATGATCGGATTGATGGGACGTTTGCTCGCCGCAGGCATGAGCTTTTGCGCGGCACTGATTGTGAACCAACCGAGCCGCGCCGCCGACCTCGTGCGCGTCGGCGAGGGACCGTTCATCACCGGCGGCGCGTTCTTCATCGCGCGCGAGAAAGGCTACTTCAAGAAACTCGGCCTCGAGATCGAGACCAAGCGCTTCGAGGACGGCGCCTTCGCGGTTCCCGCGATCATCGCCGGCGAGCTCGAGTTCACGCTGATGACCGCGAACGCCAGCCTGTTCAACAGCATCGCCAAGGGCGCGCCGCTCATCGTGATCCTCGACCGCGGCCACAATCGGCCGGGCTTCGGCTACACCGCGCTCAGCGTCACCCAGGCGCTTCACGATGACGGCGTGAAGTCGCTCGCAGATGCGGGGAAACTCAAGGGCAAGCGCATCGGCGTCGGCGCGCTCGGCAGCATCAACCAGTACAACGCCGCGCAAGCGCTGCTCAAGGCGGGGCTCGATCCCGCCAAGGACGTGCAGTGGATCGTCAATGTTCCGCAGCCCGATCTCATGCGCATGCTCGGGCAGAACCAGGTAGATGCCACCGACCTCGCCTATCAGTTCGGCGTGTTCGCGCAGAACAACAAATGGGGACCGATAATCGCCAACGGCGACCAGATCGTGCCCGGCGCGGAAATCGCCACCTACGCGGTTCGCAAGGATTTTCTTGCGAAGAATCGCGACGCGGCGGTCCGCTTCGCCATGGCCTATCTGCAAGGCATCAAGGAGTTCAACGCCGCGGCCAAGGACCCGGGCGCGCACGCGGACATCGTCGACATCCTCGCACAGAACACCGCCTTGAACAAACCGGAGCTGGTGAAGGCGATCGCGCCGCACTGGTCCTACATCGCCGACGACGGTCTGCCGCTCGTCGACTCGATCCTGGAAATGCAGGATTTCTGGAGCGGCAAATATTTCAGTTTCGTGGAGAAGAAGGTGCCGCGCGAGCAGCTGTTCGACCTTAACGTCGCCAAGGAGGCGAAGGCGCGGCTGGAAAAGGAAAAGCCGTTCAACTGAGCAGTCGCTCCGCCCTCATCCTGAGGAGCGAGCGCAGCGAGCGTCTCGAAGGATGAGGGCGGCCTCATGCTTCGAGACGCCGCGCCATAGCGCGTCGAGGACGTGCGTAAACGCGTTTTAGGCGCGGCTCCTCAGCATGAGGCCGTGAAAGAGCGCAGTACGCTTACTTTAGCGCATCGCCCCACTTCGCCTCGATCGCTTTCGCCTCGTCCGCGGACAGCGCGGAGGTCGGCGGGAAGCGGTCGATCCAGGCGAACGGCCGGCACGCCTCGATGATCAGCTTCGAATGGGAGGTGACGCCGCGCTCACGATCCCTGGGTGAAATGCGCGGGTCGAGCGCCGAACTCCAGGCGTTGCGGACGATATCGATCTGCTCGGACGGCTCGCAGCGCGTCGCCACCGCCCACATCACGTCCTGCAGGTTGGACGGATCGACGTCCTCGTCCACCACCACGATCACGCGCGCCATGTAGCTGTGGGCGGCGGCGACCAGCGCCGCGCGCTTGGCATGACCGTCGTAACGCTGGCGCAGCGAAACGACCGTGGCGAGCTGCGATACGTGCTGCCAGACACCCGCGATGTCCGTGACGCCGGCCGATTCCAGGTTCTGCCAGATGGTGGCGGCACGAAGCGGCAGCCCGAAGTGAAAGCGCGGCGGCTTCATGGGCGGCGAGCCGAGCAGGATGGGACCGTCGCGATGGTACGTCGCATTCACCTCCATCACCGGCGCCGGTCGCGCTTCCCACGCGTAATAACCCGTGAATTCGCCGAACGGCCCTTCCGGCATTGCGTCGCCCATCGGCAGGAGATGCCCTTCGAACACGATCTCCGCATGCGCCGGGATCGGCAGCCCGGTCTGCGGTCCAGCAACCACTTCGATCGGTGCGCCCTTGATCGCGCCGGCGAATTCGTATTCCGACTGCCCCGCCGGCAGATATTCGAAGCCGGCGATGAACAGCGCCGGATCCTCGCCGTGCACGACGGCGAGAGGACAGGTTTTCCCGCGCTCCCAATATTTCTTCGCGATGATCGCGCCATGCCGGCCGGCGTGATCGAATTGCAGCGTCACTCGGTTCTTGCCGTGGACCTGGACCCGGTAGATCGAGGCGTTGATCCAGCCGTCGTCGGGATCGCGCATGACGACGATCGAGCCCGAGCCGATGAACGGGCCGCCGTCGCGGCGGTGCCAGACCGGCGCCGGGAATTTGGCGAGGTCGACCGCCTCGCCTTCGCTTCTGTTCCGGAGAAAATCCGCGTGCGCGACGGTGACCGGCCGATGCGGCTTTAGAACTTTGCGCTTCTCCATCCACGCCTTGAGCGCATCGAGCGGCCGCAGCATCGGATCGATGCCGAGCGCCAGCGCCGCGCGCTGGGCACTGGTTGTGGCGTTGGTGAAGATGCGAAAGCCGCGCGGAAATCCCTTGATGCCGTCGAACAGCAGCGCCGGCCGATCGGGCCGGCCGGCGGCTACTTCGGTGATGCCGCCGACCTCATAGCGCGGATCCGCGCCTTCGATCCGGCGCAACGCGCCGAGCTTGTCGACTAGGGCGATGAATTCGCGCAGGTCTTGATACATTCGGGTTTGTCCTCGCGGCGCCCGTCAGGATATCAGCCTGCGCGGCTTGTGATGAGGCGCGGTTCCTCGCTATTGTTCGCCATCCCAAGCACCAACACGGAAACAAGTCATGGCCAAGCTTCGCCACATCGCGCTCATCGTTCCCGATCCGGAAAAAGCCGCCAAGTTCTTCGAAGAGGCTTTCGACATGAAAGTTGCGGGCAAGGCCCGGCGCGGCCTTTACGTTTCCGACGGCACGATGAACGTCGCGCTGCTCAAACAGGAGGGCAACGAGCCGGTCGGCATCTATCATTTCGGCATGTGGGTCGATGACCTCGACGAGGCCGAAAAGAAGGTGGTGAAGGCGGGCGGCAGTTATCTCGCCGGACGTCCCGAACCGACGCCTCCCGGGCAAACCGCCGACCGGCACTCCTATTACGAGGCCAAATACAAGGACCCGCTCGGCATCGTTTTCGACCTCACCCATACCGGCTGGGTCGGCGCAGTGAAGGACGTGATCGCGGCGAAGAACTGACCTGAGCGCTCTCCGGATTCGTCATTGCACTCGTCACCGTCATGGCCGGGCTTGTCCCGGCCATCCACGTCTTGGTTGCATAAGAAAGAAAGACGTAGATGCCCGGCACAAGGCCGGGCATGACGAGGCACTAATTCTTGCCCTTAAGGTTGGGCACAGTACCGGATGAACAAACCCTTGGATCGCATCATCGTTATTGGCGCAGGGCCGGTGGGGCTCTGCCTGTCGCTCATCCTGGCGCAGGAGGACGTGCCGGTTTGTCTCATCGAGACCTTGGGAGAAGACAATTTCCTCGAGCAGGTGCCACGCGCCGGGACCAATCATCCCGCGACGCTCGAGCTTTACGACCGCATCGGTCTCTACCCCAAGCTCGAGCCACGCGGCATCGTCGCGCCCCTGTTTCACTATTGGGACCGCCACGAGGGCCGGCTCATCGCCGCCTTCGATCACGGGTACCTCAAGGAGGACACGCGCTTTCCTTATGTTTTGCAGTGCGAGCGCATCAAGATCGTCGAGGAAGCACTCAAGCTCGCGAACGCGCATCCCAACATCGACCTTCGCCTCTCCACCACCTTCACAGGCTTTACCCAGAGCGCCGATGGCGTCACCGCGCAGGTGACCAACCCCGTCGGCGAAACGGAATTTATTGACGGCGCGTATCTCGTCAGCGGCGAGGGCGCGCGCAGCATTGTACGCAAGGACCTCGGCATCGAGTTCGAAGGATTCACCTACCCCGATCGCACCTTGAACATCGAAGTCGCCTACGACTTCCGCACCCACGGCTACACCGAGCGCAACTACATTTCCGATCCGGAGGAATGGTCAAACCTGTTCCACTGGAGGGGCCCGCCCGATCGTTGGCGCATTCATTTTCCCACGCGACCCGACGATGACGAGGCGGCGCTAACGCATCCCGACGCATTGCAGGCGCGCCTGCAGCGCTTCCTGCCGACCGGCAAACCATTCGATATCGTGAACTCCAATCTCTACGTCGTGCACCAGCGCGTGGCGAAAAAATTCCGCATGGGACGCACGATCCTCGCCGGCGATTCCGCGCATGTGAACAGCCCGATCGGCGCCATGGGCATGAACAGCGGCGTGCACGACGCGTTCAACCTCGCGGGCAAGCTGGTCAAGATTCTACGCAAGGAGGTCGGCGAGCAAGTCCTCGACCGCTATGAGCGCCAGCGCCGCCACGTCGCGCTCCAGCACACCCAGGCGCAGACCATTCGCAACAAGCGCCTGCTCGCCGAGAAGGATCCGGCAGTGCGCCAGAAGAACCACGACGAACTGCGCCGCACCGCAGAAGACCCGAAACTCGCGCGCGCCTTTCTGCTGCGCACCTCGCTCATCGAGAGCCTGCGCGAAGCCGAGCAGATCCAATGAGGCGGCGACTAGGTTGCGTGGCATTTTTCGCGGCAATTTTGCTGGGCGCGACGCATGCTCAGCCCGCGGCATCCGAAGCGCGCTGGCCGGAGCGGCCGATCCGCCTGATCGTGCCGTTCACGCCGGGCAGCAGCTCGGACATCGTCGCGCGCCTGGTCGCGCAAAAGCTCGGCGAGCAGCTCAGCCAGCAAATTTTCATCGACAATCGCGTCGGCGCGAGCGGCAACGTCGGCACCGAGGCGGTCGCGCACGCCGAGCCGGATGGCTATTCGCTTGGGCTTGCCAACACCACGACCCATGCGGTTGCGGCAAGCCTGGCTGCGCTGCCCTATGTTCCGGTGAAGGATTTCGCGCCGGTATCGATGCTGGGACACTCGCCGTTCCTGCTGGCGCTCTATCCCGGCGTGCCCGTGAAGACGGTGCAGGACCTCATTGCGCTCGCCAAGGCCAAGCCGCGCGCGCTCAACTATGCATCAGCGGGGCCCGCCACGTTGGCGCATCTTTCCGGCGCGCTGTTCGAGAAGATGGCGCATATCGAGCTGACCCACGTTCCTTATCGCGGCACGGCGCAATCCACGCTCGATCTGCTCGAAGGCCGCGTCGAGATGCAATTCGGCACGATCCCGCCAACGCTGTCGCACATCCGCGCCGGCAAGTTGCGCGCCCTCGCGGTGACCGGCGCCGCGCGCAATCCGACGCTACCCGACGTGCCGACGATCGCCGAATCGGGCCTGCCGGGCTACGAATGCTCGTTGTGGCAGGCGATCGTCGCTCCGGCCGGCACGCCCGCCGCGATCGTCGCGCGGCTCAATCGTGCGATCGCCGCCGGGCTGCGTGACCCCGAGGTGCAAGCCGCGTTCGCCAAGAACGGCGTCGAGCCGGAGCCGAGCTCACCAGAAGCGTTGGCCGCGCGCATTCGCGACGACTTGGCAAAGTGGCGCGAGGTGATTGCCAGCGCCGGGATTCGCGCGCAGTAGCGCGTGGTCAATCCGCCTTTGCCCCCGAGGCGCGGATCACCGCGGCCCATTTCTTGGTCTCGGCCGCCAGGAAGGCGCCGAAGTCCTTGCCGAACGCGGTGCCGGGTTCCGAACCGAGTTCGTGGATGCGCGCCACCACATCGGGCGCCTTCACCGCCTCGGCAACTTCCGCCGAAAGCTTTTCCAAGACCGGCGCCGGCGTGTGCGCGGGCGCGACCAGCCCGACCCAGGAGACCGCGTCGAATCCGGGCAAACCTTGCTCCGCGATGGTCGGCAGGCCTGGAAGCGCCGCCGGCCGCTTGGCCCCAGCATTGCCCAGCGCGCGCACTTTGCCGGCGTTGATCTGCGGCAGGCTCGCCGGCAATAGATCGAAGAACATTTGCACATGCCCTGCGATGAGATCGTTCATGGCCGGCCCGGCCCCGCGATAAGGCACGTGCACGATGTCGATGTTCGCCATGCTCTTGAACAGCTCGCCCGAGAGATGATTCGTGGTGCCGTTGCCGGCCGAGGCGAAGTTGATGGTGCCCGGCGCCTTCTTGGCGAGCGCAATCAACTCCTGAACGTCGCGAGCCGGCAGACTCGGGTGCACCATCAGCACGATGGGCGCGACCGCGAACAGCGCGATCGGCGCGAAATCGTTGGCCGGATCGAACGCCAGGTGCCGGTAAAGCGTCTGGTTGATGGTGAGCGGCCCCGGCGCCGTGAACAGAAGCGTGTAGCCGTCCGGATCCGCCTTCGCGATCGACTCCGCGCCGGTATTGCCGCCGGCGCCCGAGCGGTTCTCAACGATGAACTGCTGGCCCAGATTTTCCGTGAGCTTTTGCGCAAGAATGCGCGCCATGACGTCGACTGAGCCGCCCGGGGGATAGGGATTGACGATGCGCACGACGCGGTCGGGATAATTTTGTGCGGTCGCGGCGCCAGTAAGGGCGAACAGCGTCAGTCCAATGATGATGAATCGCTGCAAGATGGGCGGCCTCCGTTTCTTCTCCGGCGGCGGAACTTACGCCGATGCGAAGCGGTCTGCCATCGATGCGATTGATCCGCGGCCAAGCGCCGCGCTTGTGCTTGACAGCCTGCGTCGCGCGCGACAGCGTGCAAATGCATACAAGGAGTGCCGGATGAGCAAGCTGCGCCTGACATTTGCCTGCGGTCCTTACGACCGGACGCTGGCGCTACGCGACGGATCGATCCAGCCGGAGGGTATCGATCTCAATTACATCGCCTCACAGCCGCCGGACATTTTCTGGCGCATGCTGCAGTTCAAGGAATTCGAAATTTCCGAAATGTCGCTGTCGAACCACGCGACGCTGGTGAGCACCGGCGACGCGCCGTTCGTCGCGATTCCGGTGTTTCCGTCCCGCGTGTTCAGGCACGGCTATTTCTTCTTCAACACGGACAAGGGCATCAAGTCGCCCGCCGATCTCAAGGGCAAGCGCGGCGGCGTACCAGAATACACGATGACCGCCGCGGTCTATATGCGCGGCCTGCTGCAGCACGAATACGGGATCAAGCCGAGCGACATCGAATGGGTGCAGGGCCGCACCGACCGGCTGGGCCGCAAGCTTCCTTCGGACATCCGCCTGACCCAGGCTCCCGCTGGCTCCGAGTTAGGCGATCTGCTCGAGCGCGGCGAGATCGATTTCATGATGTGCGCCAACAATCCGCTCGCGTTCCGCCGCGGCTCGCCCAAGGTGCGCCGGCTGTTTCCCAACTATGCGGAGATGGAAAAGGATTATTACCGCCGCACCAAAATTTATCCGATCATGCATACCGTGGTGATCCGGCGCGACGTCTACGAGAGCAATCCTTGGGTGGCGCTAAGCATGTACAAGGCGCTCTGTCGCGCCAAGGAGTACGCCTATCATCTGCTCGCGGACATGGGCTCGCCCAAGGTTTGCTCGGCCTGGCTGCAGCCGCTGATCGAAGAGGAAAAGCAGATCATCGGACCGGATTGGTATCCCTATGGCATCGAGCCGAACCGGCCGACCATCGAAGCACTGCTGCAATACGTGCATGAGCACGGCCTGACAGACCGCCGCGTCAAGCTCGAAGAGCTGTTCGCGCCGAGCACCCTGCGCGACATTCCGATGAGCGAGGGCCAGCATGTTTGAGGAGAAGCGTCGATGACCGTACCGCAGCTGATGCCGTGGATCGGCGGGCCCGTTAAGTTCGAGGCGGATTTCTCGCCGCTGATCTGCCCGATCGACGACAGCGTCGCCTCGCAAATGATCGAGTCGGACGCGGCGGTGGTCGACGCCGCGGTCAAGCACGCGCACGCCGCGTTCCTCAAACATCAAGACGCGACTACGGCGAAGCGCGTGGAGTGGCTCACTGCGGCTGCCGACGCGATCGACAAGATCGAAGGTGAGCTCGTGCGCTCGCTCATCCGCTTCATCGGCAAGCCGCGCCGCGCCGCGACCTTCGAAGCCAAGCGCGTCGGCGCGTTCCTGCGCGCCTGTGCGGCGCAGGTGCCGCATCTCGCAGGCGAGGTGCTGCCGCTCGATGCCGCCGCGGCGGGTGCCGGCCGCTTCGGCTTCACCGTACGGGTGCCGTACGGTGTCGTCGCCGCGGTCACGCCGTTCAACGGCCCGGCCAATCTGCTCATCCAGAAGGTTGCGCCGGCGCTGGCGGTAGGCAACGCGATCGTGGTGAAACCCTCGCCGCCCGGCACCGAGGTCGCGCTGCTGCTCGCCGAAGCAATGAAAGCGGCGGGTCTTCCGGACGGGCTGTTCAACGTGGCGCCGGGCGGACGGGAAACCGCAAAGCTGCTCGCGGCCCATCCGCTCGTCTCCGTCGTCACCGTCACCGGCAGCACCGCCGCCGGCAACGAGCTTGCGCGCGCCGCCGGCGCCAAGAAGTTCGTCGGTGAGCTCGGCTCGAACGCGGCGAACATCGTCTGCGGCGATGCCGATCTCGCCGATGCAGCAACCCGCATCGCCGGCGCCGCGTTCGAGGCGAGCGGGCAGCAATGCATCTCCGCGCAGCGCGTGATCGTGGAACGATCGGTCTTCGACCGTTTCCTCCAGCTGTTTGTCGCGGCGGCGACGAAGCTCAAGGTCGGCAATCCCGATGACGCCTCGATCGATGTCGGGCCGATGGTGAGCAGCGCGGCCGCAGATCGCGTGGAGAAGATGATCGAGGACGCGGTGAGCAAAGGCGCCAAGCTCGTGCTCAAGCCGGAGCGGCGCGGCGCAATCCTTGGGCCTGCGATCGTGGCGGACGCCCCGGGCGAGACGCGGCTGATGCGCGAGGAGGCGTTCGGCCCGGTCGTCGTCGTTCAGGGCGTCTCCGACGTCGACGCCGCGCTCGAGCTGGCGAACGCGTCGGAATTCGGCTTGCAAGGCGCCTGTTTCACCAAAAATCTGGAGACGGCGTTCAAAGTCTCGCGCAAGCTCAAGGTCGGCTCGCTCTGGATCAACGACGCCAGCCGGTTCCGGCTCGACAGTTATCCGTTCGGCGGAGTCGGCGCGAGCGGCTTCGGACGCGAAGGCGTGCGCTACGCGATGGAGGAGCTGTCGCAATGGAAATTCACGGGCATCCGCCTCACGCAGTAATCCGCTCTCTATCCGCCGTCATGGCCGGGCTAGGCACCGCAAGTCGGGTTTATCTGACTTGCGGCACTCCAAAATACGCAACTCGGGCAAGCCCGAGTTGCGGTGCCATCCACGTCTTTGCTGCATCAAGAACACAAGACGTGGATGCCCGGCACAAGGCCGGGCATGACGAGCCAAATATTGAGTGAAGGGAATGACCTCAATCGGCCTGATCGGCTGCGGCGGCATGGCGCAGGACGTGGTTGCCGCTTTACGCAGCTCTGACAAGGCCGTGCAAATCGTCGGTGCGCTGGCGCGACCCGGCCGAAGCGAAACGGCACGTGAAAAGCTGTGCGGGATCGAGATCGTCGAAACGCTGGATGCGCTGTTCGCGCGCCGGCCAAAAATCATCGCTGAAGTGGCGAGCCAAGGCGCGGTGAGCGAATATGGCGAACGCGTGCTGCGCAGCGGCGTCGATTTCCTCATCATCTCGATCGGTGGGCTCGCCGATCCCACCGTTCTCAAGCGCTTGAAATCAGCGGCGCAGGAGGGCAACAGCCGCATCCTGCTGCCCGCCGGCGCGATCGGCGGCATCGATGCGATTGCGGCGATGCGCCTCGGCGGGCTCGCAGCAGTGCGCTACCGCTCGCGCAAGCCGCCCGCCGCCTGGCGCGGAACGCCCGCCGAGCAGGCGGTCGATCTCGCCAAGCTCACCGGGCGAACCGTGCTCTATCAAGGCAAGGCCGGAGACGCCGCGCTGCGCTACCCGCAGAACGCCAATGTCGCGGCGACGGTGGCGCTCGCCGGGTTGGATTCGAGGCGACCGAAGTGGAGCTCGTCGCCGATCCCGATGCACCCGGCAATGTGCACGAGATCGAAGCCGAGGGCGCCGCGGGTCGCTTTGCCATCACGCTGCAGGGCAAACCCTCGCGCACCAATCCAAAGACATCTGCGTTGGCGGCGCTGAGCGTCGCGCGCGCGCTGCTCAACGAAGCCGCGAGGATCGTAATCTGACATGGACCAGAACCGCCGCAGCAACGTACTCGTCGGCAGCCCGGTGGAGCGGCTTGAGGATCTCCGCTTTCTGCGCGGCCGTGGCCAATTCGTCGATGATCTTGTGCACGAGAATCTTTTGCACGCCGTGGTTTTGCGCAGCGCGGTCGCGCACGGGCGCATCCGCTCGATCGACACCGCCGCCGCGTTGGCGCGGCCCGACGTGCACGCGGTGATCACGGCAGCCGATATTGGCTCGACTGTACCGACCATCCCACTGCGGCAGGAATCGGCGCCCGAATTCAAGCCATACGAGCAGCCCGTGATCGCCCACGGCAAGGTGCGCTATGTCGGCGAGCCGATCGCGCTGGTGTTGGCGGAAAACGCGGCGGCCGCGGAAGACGCACTCGATGCGATCGCAGTCGACATCGAGGCCTCGCCCGCGGTGGTGGATAGCGCCGGCGCGCGGAAGGATGACGTGCTGCTGTTCGAAAAAGCGGGCAGCAATCGCGCGCTTACGCTCACCGGAGTGCGCGGCGATGCCGACTCAGCATTCAAGTCTGCCGCCTATGTCCGTCGCGAACGATTCAAGGTGCAGCGCCATGGCGCCGTTCCGATGGAGCCGCGCGGCCTGCTCGCGCAATGGGACGCAGCGCAGGACCGGCTCACCGTCTACGGCGCCGCCAAGGTCGCCTTCTACAATCGCCGCGCCCTGGCGAAACAGATGGGCTTGCCCGAGGCCGCGATCCGCATGGTGGAGAACGACGTGGGCGGCGGTTTTGGCGCGCGCGGAGAGTTCTATCCGGAGGATTTTCTGATCCCGTTCGCGGCACGCTTCACCGGCCGGCCGGTGAAATGGATCGAGGACCGGCGCGAGCATCTCACCGCCACCAACCACGCCCGCGAGGCTGAATGCGAGCTGGAGATCGCCTGCGATCGGAACGGCACCATCCTTGGTTTGCGCGGACACGCCTGCACCGACCAGGGCGCCTATATCCGCACCAACGGCCCGACCGCGGCGCGCAACATCGCGCAGGTGCTCACCGGCCCTTACCGCATTCCCCATGTCCGTATCGAGGTGTCGCTGCTGATGACCAACAAGACGCCGGCGGGCACCTATCGAGGTCCCGGGCGCTTCGAGGTGGATTTTTTTCGCGAGCGGCTGTTCGACATCGCCGCGGGCGAGCTTGGCATCGATCGCGTCGCATTCCGGCGCCGCAATCTGATTGGCGAAGCCGAGATGCCCTACCCGATGCTTACGGTTTCGCCGCTCAACATCGAGAGCGAGACCGACAGCGGCGATTATCGCATCACCCTCGATCGCTGCCTTGAGGAAATCGACTGGACCGCCAAAGCCGCACTGCAGGGAAAGCTGATCGACGGGCGCTACCGCGGCACCGCGATCGGCTGTTATCTCGAAGGCGGCGCATCGGGCCCCAAGGAGAGCGCGCGGCTCTTGCTGGAAAGCGACGGCAAGTTTTCGGTCTATGTCGGTTCCTCCTCGATCGGCCAGGGCCTCGAGACGGTGTGCGCGCAGATCGCTGCGGATGCGCTCGAACTGCCGCTCGACGGCATCAAGGGCGTGTTCCACGGCTCGACCGATTGCGTTGCCGACGGTTACGGCTCCTACAGCTCACGCGCCGTGGTCATGGGCGGCAATGCGATCGTGAAGGCGGCCGAGAAGCTGCGCGACGCCATTCGCGCCGCGGCGGCCAAGCGATTGGATTGCCCCGCGAAGGATATCGAATTCGACGCCGGTTCGGTTCTTGGCCCGAAAGGCCGCTCGCTCCCGCTCGGCAATTTCGCCGGCATCTCTGCGGAAGCCTCGTACGCCAGCAACCAGCGCACCTACAGCTACGGCGCTCATGCCGCCCATGTCGCGGTGGACGCGAAAACCGGGCATGTGGAGATTCTCGAATACGTCGCGGTCGAGGACGTCGGCCGCATCATCAATCCGCTCACGCTGCACGGCCAGGCGATGGGGGCGATCGTGCAGGGGCTAGGCGGCGCGTTTCTTGAGCACTTCGTCTATGACGAGCAGGGCCAGCTGTTGACCGGCTCGTTTATGGACTATCTCTTGCCTGGGGCGAGCGACTTTCCCAATATCCGCGTCGTCGCGCTCGAAGAAAAGCCTTCGCCCAACAATCCGCTCGGCGCAAAAGGTGCGGGAGAAGGCGGCGTCATTCCGGTCGGCGGCGTCATCGCCAACGCGGTGGCCGCCGCGCTCGCCTCGCTGGGCGTGCAACCGACCGAGTTGCCGCTGTCGCCCCCGCGCGTATGGGAGATGATCAGCGCGCGAACCGCGGCGCATTGATCACGCCTGTACCGCAACACCGGTTGCGCCGGCGCGGCTGATGCCGAGTGCCAGGATGCGCTGCAGCAGGTCGGGATAGTCGAGCCCGTCGAGTTTGGCGGCGGAGGCAAACTCCTCGATGCGGGCAATCTCGGGATTGGGATTGGCTTCGATGTAGTAGGGAACGCCCTCGGCGGAGAGGCGGAAGTCGATGCGCGCATAGCCGTCGAGCTCGAGCGTGCGATAGATGCGCTTGGCCGCGCGCTGTATCGAATCGACCAATTGCGCGTCGAGGTCCTTGGCCGGCCCGACCACGATATCGTGGCGCTTCTGATACTCGAGATCGTGCTTGACCTTTTCCGTGGCAATGAGGTGAGCGCCCTGCTCCGCCATACCACCGAATTTGAGCTCCCAGATCGGGAATACGCGCAGCCGCTCGTTGCCGAGCACGCTCACATAGAGCTCGCGCCCCTCGATGTATTGCTCGGCGATCGCCGCGGTGCCGATGCGCTCATGGATGAAGGTGACGCGCTCGGCGAGCTTCTCGTCGCTGTCCACCACCGACGCCTGCGCGATGCCCAACGAGGAATCCTCGTTCAGGCTCTTGACGATGAGGGGAAGATTAAGGCGCGGAGGCCGCTTGATCTTGCGCCGCATCGGAAACACCGCGAATGCCGGCAGCGGGATGCGGTGATAGATCAAAAGCTTTTTCGATAGATCCTTGCCGCGCGCGAGAACGAGCCCGCGCGGATTGCAGCCGGTATAGGGAACGCGCAGCAACTCGAGATAGCTGGCGACGTTCTGGTCGTAGATCGCTTCCCCGTGAAATTGTTCGAGCAGGTTGAACACCACATCCGGCTTCCAGCTGGCGATTTCGTCACGGATCGGCTTGAGCTCGTTCTCGATGCCGAGCGGCCGCACCTCGTGGCCGCCGGCACGCAACGTGCTCACCACGTCGTACTCGGTCTTCCACTCGTTGATTTCCTCGGCGCTGCGCCCATCGAGCGAGTCCGGCGGCACCAGCTCCGGATGAACGAGCACGAGGACGCGCAGCTGCTTCATAGCGCGAGCCACTGTCGGCGCGACGGACCATAAAGCGAGTCCACCGTCTTCGCCGTCAGCAAGACGATGAATTCCATTCTCAGTCGTCGCTCGGAGCCGACCGCCCGCAGCCTCAGCCGCCGGCAACGATTGACCATGTCATCGAAAATGGCGTCGAGCGTGAGCTGATACTCTCCGGTCCATTTGGAAACGATCTGCATGATCTTTGCGCGATTGCGGCGCAAAAACGCCGCCGCGGTCGGCGACTGGCGATGCCGGGCGTCGCCGGAAAAGATGCGGCGCAGATCGCGGTCATAAGTTTTGGGATGATTGATCGCGTAGTGCGCCTGCTTTTTCTTATAATGTTCGGCCAGCGTCTGCGTGAGCCGGCTCAGCGGCTCGACCTTGAAGCGGCGCGTAACCACCGGTTTCTGTTTGGCGATCTCGGCCATCAACTCGTCGACGTATTGAAGTTTTTTCAGCGCCGGCCAGCGGGCGTAACGCTTGCGCCAGTTGGAGCGCGGCGTGAGCCACACCGCGAAGGTCTCGGCAAAGTCCTCGTCGGGATGGCTCTGCGCGTACCATAGCGGCAGGTGATAGACGTGGCGGCGGCTCGCGGGATTCGGCCGATAGTGGCTGGGGTAGCGCGTCGATGAGCGGCCGAACAGCTCCTGCCAGCGGCGCCGGCGCTGCAACTGATAGGCAACCTGCACGACATGGCCGGCTTCGTGCCGGAGAATGCGCATGCATTCCGGCACCGTTCCCCCCTCCACGTCGATGACCATCTTTCGCTCGAGCCGCATCAGCCGGGGATGGGCCAGATAAAACGGGATCGCGATGCCGGGCGTGTCGTCGGGACTGAACCACTCGTTGGAGATCCAGGCGTGCGGCTTGATGCGCAGTCCCCGCGCCTCCAGCTCGCCATAGAGGTCTTGCAGGCAGCGCTTGAGCCACGTGCCCTCGACGGTGACCTTGAAATCCTTAAGGCGCAGCTTCAGGAGCCGATCGTCGGGCAGCGAGGCCCAGGCAAATCTACGCGGCATGGCGCTGCGATACCGGCGAAACCGTCATTGCTGTGAGATTCTCTTTATCAGGCTCCGCAACTTCCGCAACATTGACCCCCGCTTTGCTCCGATGATAGGTAGCCCAGGTCTCCCATCCCCGGTCGCGTGCGTGCGAAGGACGCGTTGCCAAGCATGAAATTGCCGCCCTTCGAATATGCATGCCCGACCACGCTTCCGGAAGCCGTACAGCTTTTGGCCGCCGGCGACGGCGAGGCCAAGGCGCTTGCGGGTGGTCAGAGCCTGGTGCCGATGCTGGCCTTCCGCCTCGCGCAGCCGAAGCTGCTGGTCGACTTGCGCAAGCTCGCCGATCTGCGCGGCATCAGGATATCCGAGAAAGGCGTGGCGCTCGGCGCCATGGTGCGCTGGCGCGAGATCGAGGACGACGCGCGGCTCGACACCGCCCACCCGCTACTCAAGGCAGCCGTCGCACACGTCGCGCACTATCAAATCCGCAATCGCGGAACGGTTGGCGGCAGCATGGCGCATGCCGATCCGGCCGCGGAGATGCCCGGCATTGCGATGACCTGCGATGCCGAAATCGCGGTCGTCGGAAAGTCGGGCGCGCGCGTGATCCAGGCCGCCGATTTCTTTCAGGGGCCGCTGACGACGGCGCTCACCCCCGACGAGATCATCGTAGAAATCCGCCTGCCCCATTGGCCCGCCAGCCGGCGCTGGGGATTCGAGGAGTTTGCACGCCGGCGCGGCGATTTCGCACTCGGTGCGGCCGCCGTGTTCTACGATCAGCACCAGAGCGGCAAGGCAACAAATGCGCATGTGGGCGCAATCGGCGTGGCGGATCGGCCACTGCGGTTGGATGCGGTCGAAGCGGTCATCAACGGCCAACGCGTCGATGAGGCGACCATCGCCAAGGCCGAAGCGGCAGCCAGCGCCAGCGTCGATCCGCAATCGGACATCCACGCGAGCGGCGCCTATCGCCGCGCGTTGATCGGCACGCTCGTGGAACGCGCGCTCAAGCGCGCGGCTGCCTGACTTGCCTGCCATGTCGGTGCGCTTCGAAGTCAACGGCAAGCCGGTCGCGGTCACGGTCGAGCCGCGCACCACGCTCGCGGACTGCCTGCGCCATCAGCTGCGATTGACCGGAACGCATCTCGGCTGCGAGCACGGCGTGTGCGGCGCCTGCACCGTCCTCGTCGACGGCGCGGCGGTGCGATCGTGCCTGATGCTCGCGGTGCAGGCCGAGGGGGCCAAGATTGTCACTGTGGAAGGTCTATCAGAGGACCGCGACCTGACGCCGCTGCAAAAGTCGTTTCGCAAGCACCACGCGCTGCAATGCGGCTTCTGCACGCCGGGCATGATCACGACCGCGCATGCGCTGCTGAGCGAAGAGCCGGACTGCGACGCGGCGCGGGTGCGCGAGGTGCTGTCCGGCAATCTCTGCCGTTGCACCGGCTACATCTCCATCGTCGAGGCGGTGCTGGACGCGCGTGCCGCGTATAAGCCGAAGGAGCGCGCAAGGGATCGCGCATGAGGACGGTCAACTCGCTGATCGGCAGCCCGATCGAACGGGTGGAAGACTTAAGGTTTCTGCGCGGGCGCGGGCAATATGTCGACGATGTAACCCGCGAGGGCCTGTTGCACGCGGCGATCCTGCGCAGCTCGGTCGCCCACGGCCGCATCCGCTCGATCGATACGTCCGTAGCGCTCGCGCTCCCCGGCGTGCATAGCGTGATCACCGCGAAAGACATCGGCAACCGGGTACCGCGCGTACCGATGCGGCTGCAGCCGTTGCCGGACTTCGAGCCCTTCGGCCAGCCCGTGATCGCGGAAACCAAGGTGCGTTATGTGGGCGAGGCGCTCGCGCTGGTGCTCGCCGACAGTCCGGCGATTGCCGAGGACGCGTTGGGTGTCATCGAGGTCGATATCGAGCCGCTGCCGGCGGTACCCGACCGTCACGCGTCCGCGAAAAACGAGTCCCTGCTGTTCGAGGACGTCGGTCGCAATCTCGCGATCAAGTTTCGCGCACTGCGCGGCGATGCGGCGGCAGCATTCCAAGACGCTCCTTACGTGAGGCGCGAGAGCTTCCGCGTGCAGCGGCACTTCGCGCTGCCGATGGAACCGCGCGGCCTGCTCGCGGAGTGGGACGCCGCGCGCGGCCGCCTCACCGTCAATGGCGGCGCCAAGGTCCTGTTCTTCAATCGCCGCACCCTCGCCCGGCAAATGGGCCTGCCGGAAAGCGCGATCGAGATCCTCGAGAACGACGTGGGCGGCGGCTTCGGTGCGCGCGGCGAATTTTACCCGGAAGACTTTCTCATTCCATTCGCGGCGCGTTTCACCGGCCGGCCGGTGAAGTGGACCGAAGACCGGCGCGAGCACCTCATGACGGTCAACCACGCGCGCGAGGCGGAGTGCGATATCGAGATCGCGTGCCGGCGCGACGGCACGGTCTTGGGGTTGCGCGGCCATGCCTATGTCGACGTCGGCGCCTATATGCGCACCAACGGCGCGGTCAGCGCGCGCAATATCGCGCAATTCATGTCCGGCCCTTATCGCATTCCCAACATCGACATCGACGTCGCACTGCTGCTGACCAACAAGACGCCGGTCGGCACCTACCGCGGGCCCGGCCGTTTCGAGACCGACTTTTTCCGCGAGCGGCTGTTCGACATGGTGGCGCAGGATGTCGGGCTCGACCGCGTCGAGTTCCGCCGCCGCAATCTCGTCTCGCATCGCGAGATGCCGTACGCGATTGCGACGATCACTCCCTATGAAAGCAAGGACGAGCTCGACAGCGGCGACTATCATTCCACCCTGGATCGCTGCCTGGAGGAAATTGGCTGGGCGGAAAAATCCAAGCTCGCGGGCAAGCTGATCGACGGCCGCTGTCACGGCCTTGCCGTCGGATGCTTCATCGAGGGCGGCGCCGCCGGACCCAAGGAGAGCGCGCGCATCGTGCTCGAGCCGGATGGACGCTACACGGTCTATGTCGGCTCATCCGGCATCGGCCAGGGACTGGAAACCGCCTTCGCCCAGATCGCCGCCGACGCGCTCGAAATTCCGATGGACCGCATTCGCGGCGTCTTTCACGGCAGCACCAGCTACGTGAGCGACGGCTATGGTGCGTATCACTCGCGCTCGGTGGTGATGGGCGGCTCCGCCATTCTCGACGCCGCTAGCAAATTGCGCGAAGCGATCCGCGCCCGGGCGGCCGATCAGCTTGGCTGCCCAGCTTCGGAAGTCCAGATCGTAGAAGGCAGCAAAGCGGTTGGGCCCCGCGGAGCATCGGTTTCGCTGACGGGGCTTTCGACGGATGGCATTGCTGCTGAGGGCGCGTTCCTCAATAAAAAGCACACCTACACCTACGGCGCGCACGCCACCCATGTGGCAGTCGATCCCAAGCTCGGCCACGTGGAGCTTCTCGACTACGTCGTGGTCGAGGATTGCGGGCGCATGATCAACCCGCTGACCCTGCGCGGACAGGCCATCGGCTCGGTGGTGCAGGGCCTCGGCGGCGCCGTGATGGAGCATCTGGCCTACGACGAGCAGGGCCAATTGCTGACCGGTTCGCTCGCGGACTACCTCATCCCTACCGCGAGCGACTTTCCGAATATCCGCGCCGTCGTATTGGAAAATCACCCCTCGCCGATCAATCCACTCGGCGCCAAAGGGGCAGGCGAGGGTGGCATCATCGCCGCTGGCGGCGTCATGGCGAACGCGGTCGCCAATGCGCTCGGCGCGTTCCGCGTCGAGCCGCGCCAACTGCCGCTCACGCCCGCCTACATCTGGGAGCTCGTGCAAGCCGGCTCGCGCCGCGCGGCGGAATGACACACTCACCACACGCACCCCTCATTCCCGCAGCATAAGCGCATTCACGCGCGTCTTCGACGCGGTGCGGGAATCCAGAGCCGCTTGCACAGAAATTTCAGCTCTGGGTTCCCGCTTTCGCGGGGACGAGCGGACGTGATAACCGTTATGCGACGAATAGCTTACGGGAGTGAACCATGAGCGTTGCACGGCATCCGCGGCCGCCGGAACTGGTCGATGTTCCGATCGAAGACATCATGAAGAAATATGTCGGCCGTTTTCGCGAGAAAAAGCCGGATTGGGCCGCATTCGAGGACGCCAAGATCGAGGGCTACAAGCGTGCGCAGCACCGGTTCATCGGCGCCGGCGGTTCCGGCAAACACAGCGATCCAACGGTCATTCCGGCAAAGAATTTCACGCTGTCGATCATGTACGTGGAGCCCGGACAGGGCAACGCCGCGCATACGCATGAGGTCGAGGAGTGCTTTTTCGTGCTGCAGGGTTTTCTCGACGTGTTCGTCGAGGACGAAAGCGGTAAGCGTCTCACCACGCGGCTCGGACCATGGGAATGCATCTCCTGTCCCGCCGGCGTCATTCACGGCTATCAGAACGACAGCCTCGGGCCGGTCTATTTCCAGGTGATGCTCGGACGCGCCAAGCCCGAGACGATGGGCTACGCCGACGAGGATCTCTACAGGCGCCGCGACGCGCATCTCAAGGCGGTCTGACGCATGCGCATCGGGCTGGCGCTTGCCGCCGCTCTCGCCGTAACGGCGCCGGCGCAGGGACAGGAAAGCTGGCCGCAACGGCCGGTCACCATCGTGGTGCCGTTCGCGGCCGGCGGCTCGGCCGATCTGCTCGGGCGCATCCTGCAGCAGCACCTGCAGGCGAAATTCGGAATTCCATTCGTGGTCGAGAACAAGTCCGGCGCCGGGGGGAGCATCGGCACCGGCTTCGTCGCCAAGGCGCCGGCCGACGGTTACACGCTGCTCGTGGGCACAGTCAGCTCGATTGCGATCAACGCGTTTCTCTATACCAAGCTCAATTTCGACCCGGCGCGCGACCTCCAGCCCGTGTCGCTGCTGGTACGTTTTCCCAATCTCCTGTTCGTCAATCCGAAACTACCGGTGAAGTCGGTGCCGGAGCTGATCGATTATCTCAAGGCGAGCGGCGGCAAGACCAATTACGGCTCGTCGGGGATCGGTACGTCATCGCACCTGTCCTCGGTGATGTTCGAGCTTGCCACCAACACGAAAATGACCCACGTGCCATTCCGCAGCACGGCGGAAGTCGTCAACAGCATGCTCGGCGGCAATATCGAGCTTGCCATCGACAGCATGACCACGGTGTGGCCGTTCGCTGCCGCCGGCAACGTGCGTGCGCTTGCCGTGACCACGCCAGAGCGCAGCGCCGCGGCGCCGGACCTGCCCACCATCGGCGAAACGCTCAAGGGCTATGAGGCGACGGCCTGGCAGGGGCTGTTTGCGCCGGCCGGCACACCGCGGCCGATCATCGAGAAGATCGCGGCCGAGGTGAAGCAGGTGTGGGAGCTGCCCGACGTGATCGCGGCGCTGAAAAACGTGGGCGCCGAGCCGGCACCGACGACTCCTGATGAGTTTGTTGCCTATACCGCGGCAGAGCGCGTGCGCTGGGGCGAAGTGGTGAAGGCTTCAGGCGTGAAGATCGATTAGGCCGTTATGATCGTCATTCCTGCCAAGCGAGCGCAGCGAGTGGATGCCCGCTTTCGCGGGCATGACAACCTTGAAAACTACTCCGCCGCTTCGCGGCGGGTGCCCTGGGGCAGGCGATCCCGGAAATGCGGCAGGACCCCCTCGGCGATCGCCGTCATGTTGGCGCGCGCCATATCGTGCGGCAACGTCCCGAACTGAGTCTTGGTCAGCGACGTGTTGAAGCCGGCGAGGTCCTGATATTCGGCAAGCTTCTCCCGCACCGTCGCGGGACTGCCGACGATCACCACGCCAGCCTTGATCACGTCGTCGATCGACTGCGGCTTGCCCGTAACCTTGGCCGCGCGCACCCGCTTCATCGAGGCTGGATCGGTATAGCCGGGCGGCAGCAGCATCTCGGTCGGCATTTTTAGGAAATAGTTCATGAGCGCCTCGAGATGCGGGCGCGCCTCGCGCACGGCTTTCTCGTCAGTCTCGCCGACATAAATGGTGTTCGACCAAGCCAGTTGATCGGGCGAAGATTGATACCCGGCTTTGTCAGCCTCATCTCGGTACATCTGAAAGAAGCGCGCGACCGCCGCGATCGGGCTCAGCGTCTGGCAATAGGTGTAGCGCATGCGCGCGGCCCAGCGAATCGTCGAGCCCGAACCTTGCGAGGGAATCCAGATCGGCGGATGCGGATTCTGATACGGCAGCGGCCACGGATTGACGTATTTGAACTGATAGTGCTTGCCGACATAGGCAAACGGGCCGGGCTCGGTCCAGGCGCGCACGATCAGATCGTGCGCTTCGGCAAAGCGCTCCTGCGAATAGGCGGGATTGATGCCCATGGCGTGGTATTCGGCGCCGATGCCGCGCACGAAGCCCGCGATCAGTCGCCCGCGCGTGAGATTATCGAGGATCGCGTATTCCTCGGCCACCATCAGCGGATTGTTAAGCAGCGGCAGCGCGCGGCCGAGAATCGCAAGCTTCGCCCGCTTGAGGCTGCGCGCCAGCGCGCCGGCGAGCACGCCGGGAATCGGCATCATGCCGTACGCGGTCTGATGATGCTCGTTCAGGCATACGCCATCAAAACCAAGCTCGTCCGCGAGCTCCAGCTGATCGAGATAGTCGTGGTAAAGCTCGGCGCCCTTCTGCGGATTGTAATGGCGATTCGAGAAGGTCACCCAGGCGGAGCCGTTGCGCCCGATCGCGTCGAGATCGGCGTGCCGGTAAGGCATGAGATGGAAGTTGAAGAATTTCATGCTGCGATCCTCACGCTGCAACCTTCATCGCATCGACGAACCTTTCGAGCTCGGCTGCAAACTCCTCGCCCTTCTCCACGTGCGGCAGATGCCCGCACTCCGGAAGCACCACCGCTTTCGAGCCGGGAATCAATTGCTGATAAGCGAAGGCATAATCCTGCGGGAGCAGGCGATCTTGGGCGCCCCAGATCAGCAGCGTCGGCACTTTGATCCGATGCAGCCACTTGCGCAGATTTGGATCGTAGCCGCGCGGCTGCCATGAGAGCTTGGCGGTGATCATGCGGTTCTTGAGCACGGTGTCTTCCACGTCCGGCCGCTCCGTGCCGGCGAGCACGGCCTCGGCGAGTTCCTGGTTATAGAACAGATCGCGGATGCGCCGCTCCTCGCTGCTGAGAAAGGTATCAACCTGTTCCACCCCGTTGACGTGGATGCCCGCCGCGCCGACGAGGGCCAGGGAAGCCAGCCGCGTCGCGTTGCGTACGGCAAGCTCGGCGGCGATCCAGCCGCCGAGCGAACTGCCGACGAGATGGATCTGGCGCAGATCGAGTTGCTCGAGAAAGTCGAGGTAGAAATTGGCCAGGTCGCCGATGTTGTCGAGCCAGTCTGGCGTATCGGACGCGCCGAAACCGGGATGCTCGGGAACGATAACGTCGAACTTTTTCGCCAGTCGTGCCATGCAGGGCAGCCAGATACCGATGCCGCCGCCGCCATGCAGAAAGACGAGCGGCGCGCCACGTCCGCCGCGCATGAGACGAATGCGGCATTGCCCGATCGCGATCATCTCGTCGCTATGATCGGCCATTGTTCTAGTGTCCCGATTCCGAAGTTCGCACACGCTTGTGGCACCCTCTGATGCGAACTTCGGAATCAAAGGGACACTAGCAACTTTATGATTCTAGTGCCGCTTTTGAACCCGAAGTTCGCAAACTTCCTTGCCGCCCGATTGTGCGAACTTCGGGTTCGCGGCACTAGCTGCTTTGCGTTCGCTTCCCGCTGCTGCGGCATGCTAACATAAAGCACAGCGACGAGGAGTGGTCACGACAGGAGAGGTCATGTACGCGCCCGCCGGAGTGAAAACCAGCAAGGATCACCCGATTCCCGACGCCATGAAGGCGTGGGTGCTCGGCGATCCCGGCGAGCTTCTGCTCAAGGACAAGCCGGTGCCGGTGCCAAAGAAGGCCGAGGTGTTGGTGCGCATCGACGCCGTGGCGATCTGCGCGACCGATCTCGAAATCATCTATCAAGGTCCGCCGGCGCTGATCCGCGGCGGCATGCCTTTCAACCAGAATTTTACGCCCGGCCACGAATACATGGGCACGGTGGTGGCGCTCGGGCCCGGCGTCGACGAATACCAAATCGGGCAGCGCGTGACCGTGGAAATTCATGCCGGGTGCGGCCAATGCAAGCGCTGCCGCGAAGGCATGTACACAGCCTGTCACAACTACGGCCTCAATTACGGCGAGGTCGACAAGGGCCATCGCGCCAACGGCTTCACCACCGACGGCGGCTTTTGCGAATACCAGGTCAACAACATCAACACGCTGGTCGCCATCCCCGACGACATGTCCGACGAGGAAGCGACGTTGGTCGTCACCGCCGGTACCGCGATGTACGGGCTCACCGAGCTCGGCGGCCTCGTTGCCGGGGAAAGCGTCGTGGTCACCGGACCCGGCCCGATCGGGCTGCTCGGCGTTTCAGTCGCCAAAGCGCTCGGCGCCGAGCCCGTGATCCTCACCGGCACGCGCGACAACCGGCTCGCGATCGGCCGCGAGCTCGGCGCCGACCACGTCGTGAACGTGCGCCGGGAGAAGGCGATCGAGGCGGTGCGCCGGCTCAACGGCGGCAAGGGCGTCGACTATGTGCTGGAATGTTCGGGCGCGCCCGACGCGGTGAATGAAGCGATCCGCATGGTCAACCGCGGCGGCAAGATCTGCCTGGCCGCTTTTCCGCACGAGGCGACCCCGGTCGACGTGGCCGATATCGTGCGCAACAACATCTACCTCTACGGCATCCGCGGCGAGGGCAAGAGCGCGACGCATCGCGCGCAAGCCTTTATGTCGCAGAAGCGGTTCGACGCCACCAAGATTCACACCCACACATTCCCGCTCGACGACCTGCCCACCGCGATCCGCTACGCCAAGGACCGCGTCGAGGACGCGATCAAGGTGGTGGTGAAGGCGCGCGGCGTGCGCGCGGCGCACAAGGTGGCGGCCGAGTGACGTCGCGCCGCCATTCTCGCCTGTCATGCCCGCGCAAGCGGGCATCCAGTACTCACAGATCTAGAATTGCACGTTCTTTTTCCAAAGATGCCTTTGTGCTTACTGGATTCCGGCTCTCGCTCGCCATAGCGCGTCGAAGACGCGCGTAACCGCGCTTTAGGCTCGCTCGGCCGGTATGACAGATAAGAGCTTCAGTCCCGATCTCGCGACCATTCGGGCGATGAGCACGGCGCTTCCCGGCGCGCTGCCCGTCGCGGCCAACGGCGTGCGGGTGGCGGCCAGCATTCGCCCGCGCAAGTTCGTGATCGAGGGCGGCGACGATCGCCCGGTCACGATGCCGCGCACGGCGTTCCAGATCGTCTATCCCGACTGCACCGTGATGATCGATTCCGGCCTGGACAAAGCGACACACGACTCCTTCAGTCCGGACAAGCCTGAGCCCTACTATCCCGAGCAATTCGCCAAGCTATCCCGCGCGCTCGATCAGGCGCGGCTCATCGTGCTAACGCATCATCACGCCGACCATGTCGCGGGCGTGCTGTGCGCGCCGAACTTTGCCGACCTTGCGGCCAAGACCGTTATCACCGCCGATCTCGCGGACTGCATGATGGATACGCCGCACCGGCCGCACCTGAAGCTTTCGCCGCAAGCCAGTCGGACATTCATCATGCTCGATTATCCCCGCTACTACCCGATCGCGCCGGGCATGGTGCTGATCAAAGCGCCGGGCCACAGCCCCGATTCACAGATGGTCTATATCCGTCTGCAATCCGGGCGCGAGATTTTGCACAGCGTGGATTCCGCCTGGATCATGGACAATATTCGCCAGCTCAAGGGGAAGGCGGCGCCGTGGGTGAAGGAGGATATAGCGGCGGTAATGGCGCAGTTGCGCTGGCTCAAGCACGTCGCCGAAACCGAAACGAATATCACGATCCTGGTAACCCACGACAACGAGCGGTTCGACGAGCTCACGCGCAGCGGCGCATTGGGAGCCGAGCTGGCTATCTGATGCGACAGCGCTGGGTGCCGCAAAATTATGCAGCTGCGATGATTCGCCGCTACGGGTAGCTCGCAAAACCCGCGAGCGGATCGAAATTTGCACGCGCCAAGGCTGATGGCTGCTGGCACGGCATTTGCGATATAGTCGCAGGGGCGTGGGAACTTTGTGCCGCATAGGGTGAGCGGGAGCACGCATGCCGGCCCCGAAACTTCACGTCGACAACGTCAGCATGGCATTCGCGACGCCGGGCGGCGCATTCCAGGCGCTCGCGCCGATCACGCTGTCGATCGCCACGGGCCGCTTCGTGAGCCTGATCGGTCCGTCCGGCTGCGGCAAAAGCACGATCTTCAACATCATCGCCGGATTGCTGGAGCCGACCGGCGGGCGCGTGCTGATCGACGGCGTCGACGCTACCGGCACCATCGGCCGGGTCGGTTACATGCTGCAAAAGGACCTGCTGCTGCCGTGGCGCACCGTGCTCGATAACGCGATCCTCGGCATGGAGATCCAGGGCGTTCCCTTGCGGCACGCACGCGAGCGGGCGCTGCCGCTGCTGCAGCGCTACGGCCTGTCGGGATTCGAATATCTTTATCCGAACTCGCTCTCCGGCGGCATGCGCCAGCGCGCGGCGTTGCTGCGCACCCTCTTGTTCGATACCGATCTCATTCTGCTTGACGAGCCGTTCGGCGCGCTCGATGCCCAGACCAAACTGCAGATGCAGGAGTGGCTGATGCAGCTGTGGGGCGATTTCGGCAAGACCGTGCTGTTCGTCACCCACGACGTCGAGGAGGCAATCTATCTTTCCGACGAGGTTCACGTCATGGCGACGCGGCCAGGCCGCATCATCGAGACGATCCCGGTGAGCCTGCCGCGGCCGCGCCTGCGCACGGCTGCGCTTGGCCCGGAGTTTTTAGCGATCAAGGAACGCTGCCTGAAACTCCTCAACGTCAATCCGGCGGCAGCCGAAGCCATGAACCAAGCGGCCTGACGGCGGAGCGCGAGCGATGGTGGTCCAGGATACGGTCACGGTTGCGGGAGTCGAGCGCGCGCCGCCGACGGCAGCCGCGGCCAAGCGTTCCGCCCGGCCGGCGCGGCGGCTGCCGGTGCAGAAGGATTGGCCGACCTGGGCGCTGGTGATAACGCAGATTGGCATCCTGGTCGGGGCGATTGCGCTGTGGGAGATCGCGGCGCGTGCCGGTTGGATCGACGCGTTCTTCTGGTCGCAGCCGAGCGCGATCTTCCGCACGCTCAGCATCTTCTTCAGCACCGGCGACGCCTGGACAGATATCGGTTTCACGTTCCGATCGACGATCTTCGGGTTTTTGCTGGGCACGACGGCGGGCTCGCTGTTCGGACTCTCGTTCTGGTGGTCGCGCAACTATGCCGCAGTCGTGCAGCCCTACATCATCTGTTTCGAGTCGATCCCGAAGCTCGCGCTGGCGCCGCTCGTGATCCTGGTGTTCGGCATCGGGCTCTCGTCGAAGGTGGCAATCGCCACGGCGCTCACCCTCGTCGTCTCCACGCTAACGACCTATGCCGGCGTGAAGGCGCTCGATCCCGACGGCGAGAAGCTGTTCTACTCGCTCGGGGCCACGCGCATGCAGGTGTTCCGCAAGCTCGTGGTGCCGTTCTGCCTGCCCTGGGTCATCTCGGTGTTGCGGGTGAATATCGGCTTGGCCTTGACCGGAGCGATCGTCGGCGAGTTTATCGCGTCCCAGCACGGGCTCGGGCGCGCCATCCTTTACGCCGGCCAGACCTATGACATCGCCCTCGTCTGGGTGGCGGTGCTTGTGCTCTCTACCTTGGCCGTGATCATGTATGCGACGGTATCGTGGCTGGAGAGCGTACTGCGCAAGGGCGTGCGCCAGTGATGGTTCATCAACTCACAACAGTAGGGCTGCCATGAACAGGCGAACATTTCTGAAATCGACGGCGATGCTGGGTGTCGGCTCGTTCGCGCGGCCTTTCCTCGCAAATGCTGCGGCGCGCGAGATCATCGTCGCCGAGCCGGTCCACGGCCTGGGCTATCTGCCGCTCTACGTCGGCATGGCCAACGGCTATTTCGCCGAGGCCGACGTCACCGTGAAGATTCTCACCATCGAGACCGGTGCCGGCCATACCAACGCGGTGCTGTCGGGCCAGGCGTTCGCGTTCATTGGCGGTCCCGAGCACGACGCCTTCGCCAAGGCCAAGGGCGCCGAGCTGCGCGCTGTCGTGAACTGCGTCGACCGCGGCAATGTCTATTACTGCGCGGCCAAGGGTTCGGAGCCGAGCGGCACGGATTGGCCCGCCTATTTCAAGGGCAAGTCGATCGCAGTCAGTCAGTTCGGCGGCACGCCGAATTCGATCACCCGCTACCTGCTCAAGAAGTGGAATCTCGACGCCAAGAGCGACGTCACCCTGGTGGAGACGGCCAATTCAGCCGTTCTGTCCGTGGTGAGGGGGAGGCAGGCACAGATCGGCGTGACGTTGGAGCCCTTCATCACCCAGGGCATCCGGCAATCGGTCTGGGGCGAGCCGTTCTACAGCATCCCGAAGACACTCGGGCCATATGCCTACTCTACGTTCAACGTGCGGCTCGATTCCATTCAGAAGGATCCCGAGCTGGTGCGCGCGTTCGTGCGCGGCATGGTGAAGGGGCTCAAATTCACCTATGTACAGCCGGATGGCGCGGCCGAGATTGCCAAGAAGCAATTCCCGACCATGGCGCTTGAGGACCTCAAGGCCACGCTCGACCGCTCGTTCAAGGATGAGTTGTGGAGCAAGGACGGGATGATCAACCGAGAAGCCTGGGCTACGGCCAGCGCCGTCGTGCGCGATGCCGGCATTCTGAAATCCGACGTCAAGTACGAAGAGATTATCGACATGAGCTTCGTTGAGAGCGTGCGCACCAGCTTGTAGCATTGGGGTCGAGAGACCCGATCCGTCCAGCCCAACCAAAACTGGGAAGAGCACCATGTCAGAGCCCATCTGGAACAAATTCCTCACCGAGCGCGACAAAGCGGTGTTCGCGACATCGGGCTATGGCGCGCGCGGCGGCTTCGGCAAGCGGCCGGCGCTGCTCATCATCGACGTCAACTACGCGTTCTGCGACGAGCGCCCGCTGCCGATTCTCGAATCGATCAAGCGCTGGCGCAATTCCTGCGGCGAGGACGCCTGGGTTGCGATGCCCTATCTCAAGACGCTGATCGACAAGGCCCATGCCAAGGGCATTCCGGTGATCTACACCACCGGCGTGCGGCGTCCCGACAACTGGGACAGCGGCAGCTGGACTTGGAAGAACGCGCGCTCCGACGAGGACCAGGTGAGCAAGCCGGCGACCAACGTGGACGGCAACGAGATCGTCGCCGAGATCGCGCCGGCGCCGCAGGACATCGTGGTCTACAAGCAGAAGCCGTCCGGCTTTTTCGGCACCAACATGGCGAGCTATCTCACGCTGCTCGGCTGCGACAGCGTGATCGTGACCGGCACCACCACCTCGGGCTGCGTGCGCGCGACCGTGCTCGACGCGTTCAGCCTCAACTATCGCATCGCGCTCGCCGAGGAGGGCTGCTTCGACCGATCGCAGGCGAGCCACGCGATCAATCTCTGCGACATGAACGCGAAATACGCCGACGTGGTGAAGACCTCCGAGGTGCTGGCGTTCTTCGACGGCCTGCCGAGCGGCCTGTTCGACCTGCCGAAGGGCGCGGCCGCGCCACCGCCGCGGCCGCGGCTTGCCGCGAATTTGTGAGTGCACCCACCCCCTGCCGCGGGGTCGGCCTGAGATGAACATTCGGCGTCGCCGTTTTCTGCGCCTCACGGCCGGTGCCGCGGCATTTCCGCTGACGCTGCGTCTAGCCGAAGCGCAGACCTATCCGTCGCGGCCGGTGCGCCTGCTGGTGGGATTTGCCGCCGGCAGCACCACCGACATTGTCGCGCGGCTGATCGGGCAATGGCTCTCGGAGCGTCTCGGCCAGCAATTCATCGTCGAGAATCGGCCGGGCGCCGCCAGCAACATCGCCACCGAGGCGGTCGTGAAGGCAACCGCCGACGGCTACACGCTGCTCATGGTCGCGCCGGTGGCCGCGATCAATGCCACGCTCTACGAAAAGCTCAACTTCAATTTCCTGCGCGACATGGCGCCGGTCGCCGGAGTGGTGCGCGTGCCCAATGTGCTCGAGGTCAATCCGGCGCTTCCAGTCAAGACGGTGCCAGAACTGATCGATTTGGCCAAAGCAAACCCCGGCACGTTGAGCTTTGCCTCGGCGGGCGTCGGCACCGCGAGCCATCTCGCCGGCGAAATGTTCAAGGCGAGGACCGGCCTCGATCTCATTCATGTGGCTTATCGCGGCGACGGGCCGGCGATGACCGACCTGATCGGCGGGCAGGTTCAAGTGGGCTTCGCAACCATGATCGCCTCGATCGGTCATATCAGGAGCGGCAGGTTGCGGCCGCTCGCAGTGACCACAGCGATCCGTTCTGAGGTCTTGCCGGAGCTGCCGACGGTTGCAGACTTCGTGCCCGGCTACGAGGCGAGCTCCTGGTTCGGCGTTGCGGCGCCGAAGGACACACCCGCCGCGGTCATCGAGCGCCTCAATGCCGAGATCAATGCCGGCCTCGCCGATGCGAAGATCAAAGCGCGGCTCGCCGACATGAGCGGCATGTTGCTCACCGGCTCCGCCGCCGACTTTAGCCGCCTCATCGCAGATGAAACGGAGAAATGGGGCAAGGTGATCCGCGCCGCCAATATCAAGGCGGAATGAAGCTCGGCTGCTCGACAGTCCGCGCAGCGGCATCTTCGATCTGCCGAAGAGCGCCGCGGCGCGGCATTGTGAGAAGCGCGCACCGACGCGATCCGCGCGTAAGCCACGCCGGACGCGAGTCATCCGATTCACCTGTCAAACAGCCAGGAGCATTGAGCTGGCCGCCCAATTCTCCCCTTGTCGTCCCCGCGAAAGCGGGGACCCAGTAATCCATACCCTCACGAAGGCGGCGAACTGCGCGTTCATGGATTACTGGGTCCCGGCTCTCCGCTCGCTGCGCTCGCTCCGTCCGGGACGACAGTGTCGGTTTGCTTTGCTCTTCCTCTCCACCTTCAACCTGCCATCCACTCAACTCCTTTCCTTCACGCGGCCTACTCGCCACGCTTCTCTTTCCTTCCTTCTGCCCGCCCCGATGAAGGGGGTGGGCGGAGCGCCGTGAGGCGCGTCTTTCAAAGTCGCGCCTGCGAGGCGCGATGGTCCACGCTTACGAGGCGCGGCGCGCACCGGATCTCGGTCCGGCTGCGCTCGCCTCACGGCGCTCCAACCTGGCGCTCCGCCTGCGGCGGTTTAGGCTTGCAAGTGTCCGCGCTTCCTATTTGTCCCCCGCTACTGCTACGAGACAAAACCTAGCGCGCTGTGCGCACCCGGTCGTAACCTCCGGGCGTCGGACACCGGCCTCCTGCGGGGCGGCCGAGCCGCTTGCCGAGGGCGCCATCCCCGCTCCGCCTTGGATCGCCTCCGGAGACGCCCCTTCGTGAGCGAGGACGATGCGGTTTGTAGCATACTCTCATATCGTAGTCAACACAATTATTTTTATTCGTAGTCGAAAAAGTGCTTGACGTATTTAGCCGGGAGCGAATCGTCTTCCTCATTTTCCCCCTCACCCCAACCCTCTCAGCCGAAGTCGGATATCCGATTACGGCCATTCTGAGAATTCCCTGGCGCATCCAGACATGCGTTTTACAACCTGAGCAAGCCCGCATTTCCGCGCATCGACCCGGCGAATTGTAAAACATTCCAGCACGCACGTCGGCAGGGCGGCCCTAGGCACCAATTTGTTACCCTGTTGTGTCACGCGAATCACCCTTGCTCGGACTGCATCGAAGCGGGCGTCCGTACCGGATAAGAGGAAGTGTGGGATGTTTCACCGACGAACTTTGTTCGTGCTCGGTGCTGGCACAAGCGTCGAGGCCGACATGCTTGCTGGCTCAAAGCTTGCAGCGATGATCGGCCAGAAGATGGACATTCGATTCGAGTATGGAAGAAATCACATTGGTGAGGGCGATATACGGCTTTATACGCAGATAACCAATCAACTGCGGGACAATGCGAACGAACTACAACAGGCAGGTTGGCTAATAAGAGACGGCATTACGCTGTCACAATTGACGATTTTCTCGACCTGCACCGAGACAATTCCAATGTAAATCTGTTCGGTAAGGCAGCTATCGTGAAGACGATCTTGGAAGCCGAGCGAGCAAGCTTGCCTTCGAGAAGGTGGATGGGAGAGATGTCTTCAAACCTGAGAAGTTAGCTAATACGTGGTTTCTGAAATTCATGCACATGCTGAGCCGCAGCGTACCGAACGCGCGGGAAATTTTCGCCAACGTTGCTTTCGTCATTTTCAACTACGATCGCTGTGTCGAACATTTTTTGTACAACGCATTGCAGAGAGTTTACGGCATCCGTGAGAACGATGCTGCTGACATTCTCGCCGACTGCACCATCAT
>Ga0306921_10000368_pt1 | contig 38245 bp, 33 predicted proteins | sample sta12Cox44000080_FD_203760 | JGI IMG/M metagenome (GOLD analysis project Ga0306921, IMG submission 203760) | Lab enrichment of tropical soil microbial communities from Luquillo Experimental Forest, Puerto Rico - statoxic.12C.oxic.44.000.080 (v2)... | ecosystem: Environmental > Terrestrial >... | reverse complement strand
CTGAACATCAGGTCACTATTTCGAAGCTGAACTCGATCGGCCACTTTGCCGACAAGTGGTTGCGGGCCCGCGATTTGAACCCGCGACCGAAGCCCCAGCGAATGGCTCTCACGGCAGACCTGTGGATCACTGCTCCACAGGTCACACGCTGTCCTCCAACCATTATTGCGTTACGAGAAGAGAACTCAGAGACCGCGTCTTCCCGACGACCCCCAACGAGGGGGGACGCGTAGCGGTGCGGGCGTGCCGTCGAGCGCCTTCGAGTCCCCCGCTCCACTCGGAGCCTGAGCACCGCGAGCATCCTAGTAGCAGCCCCAATGACGTCACCTTGACTAGCCCTCAGTACCACCACCACTAGGAACTATCGCTCAGTGAGCACACGGAGGTCCGGTTCAGCGACACCCTAAAAATCCTATTCCAAGAGCGGGCACATGCGGACCCCGAGAAGACCGATCTGGCGGACCTTCGGGTGGAACACCTGAAGGTCGGACTACTACGCACGTCCTTCCCTAACCCACCATGACGTAGATCCCCTCCGGTTCACAAGAACCCCTGCCGAAGCCCAGCCGAATTCCCGCCGAATACCCGCCGAATTGCGACCTCGCCTGACCCGCAGATCACTGCTGCTCAGGTCACCACGCGCGAAATTCAACGCCAAGACTGGGCGAGGTCCTCACGCCCCACGGGATCCCTGGGCAATCCCGGCGAGGACACCCCGCAGGTATCCCGATAGCTGCACGTCTCGGCCTACAGGTGTTCCGCTGCCCCAGCAGGATCCCGCCAGAATTCCAATAGAATCCCCCTTGAACTGCAGTGGCCCTTCCCAGCTTCGGGTCGACCCGCATGCTTGAAGGGACCCAACCGCTTCTCTCACCATCACGGGCGCCCGGCAGCGCCCAGGATTGGAAGTCCCGTGCGCGCCGTACCTTCTTGTCCTGGGATCCACTCCCTGGAAGTCGATAGAAGGCGTGTCCAAAAGAGACCTGATCAGAAATCACGGCATCAAACGAACTCCATAGAAGACCTAGCCGAACGGAGTTGCTCCGCAAGCGCTCGCATCTCGGTCGGAGAAGGGCGGCGTAGCCGAGATTCTTCAGTTTCAATCTCTTGGTTACTGTAGGTGCTTTAGCGTTAAGCTCGTGGAGGCCATGATTCACTTGAGATGGTCGGCTCGAAACGTGGAGCATTGCCATTTCACGCCGGCGCTCACATGAGGAAAGTAGCCGTCATCCTGGGGGCTGGAGCATCTCTCGATGCTTGGAACGGGACGGGTCCTCCAGCCAATCCGACGTGGGCGCCCCCGCTAGCAAAGGATCTATTCGGCGCTCGCGACATTTTCTGGCGCGTTCTTGAAACCTATCGAGGGGCGCAGGTCCTTGCGAGCGATCTTGGGGAGCTCGTCCGAAGGGGACTGAATATCGAACAGAAGCTCCGCGAGTATTCCGAACATCGAGATGGTCGAGTGCGAAACCATTTCAAGCACGTGCCGCCCTATCTCCGGGATCTGTTGAACACCGTGGTGCGGGAATATACGGGCGAGCATCCTCCGGGTACTCATCTTCGCTTTCTCATGAAACTTCTCACATCCAACTTGCAGCTCGCGTTCGTCGTACTCAACTACGACGACTATGTTGAGTTGTCGCTCAGCGCGTTTGACGAGCGTCTTCGGATTCGGACGATGGACGACTACGTCGCCCCTGGCCGTCCGGCGCTTGTGTGTAAGGTTCATGGGTCAGTAGATTGGGGCAGACCAATGGAAGACAAGGGCAATTGGGAGGCCAGTGTTCTTACGCTTGATCTTTCGAAACGGCCGTCACAGATTCTCCTTGAACAGTCCCGTTCGAGGAGTAGGGAATGGTTCACACAGGATCGAAAGCAGATGCTATATCCGGTCCTCACCGCGCCACTTGCGGGGAAGGGGCACACGGATCTTGTGTGCCCAGCCGAGCATCTCGACGCACTTCGGGAATTCTTATCCGATTGCCGCGATCTACTCGTGATAGGGACGAGCGGTCAGGATGACGATCTTGCAGCACTGCTGGCGAGCTGTCTGAGTGAAGTGAAGATTGCGCACTACGTGAATGGAGACAGGCAAGCGGCGGAGCAAGTTCACGACCGATTTAGCGCCCGAGTTCCTGCCTTCCGATCTGCATCAACGGTCTTCTACGATGAGGGCTTCCGTGCTTATACGGGGAGTGAGGAGCTTGACGCCTTCTTGGCCGGCAATACCTAGCCGGCGAGGCCGGGTACATCGATATCTTGGCTCGAGACGAGAAGAAAGGCTTGGCCGTGGTGGAACTCAAGAAGGGCGGGAAGAACGACGAGGTCGTTGGTCACGTCCTACGCTACATGGGGGTGGGTTCGTCAGAATCTCGCCAAGGGGGCCATTGTGCGCGGACTCATCTTCGTACGGGACAAGGACTCGAAGCTCGACTACGCGCTCGAGGAGATTGCCGACAAGGTTCAAATCAAGCGCTACAGCGCTTCAAACTCGTCGAGTACTAACCCTCGGCCGCCCGCCGGCCAGGGTCTCCCAGGATTACAGCCACCCAGGCTCGGTATGTAGCCTGTTCGCTATAACTCCGCACGAACACAGAATTTTTTGCCCTTGGTCTAGACCCCGGCTTACAGGCCCCCATCCGCTTTTGTCCGAGGCCGTTCCAGGCTGTGTGACTATGCTCGAGAATAATTCCCCCTCCTTTGGAAACCCTCTCACCGACGCCCACGAGCGGAGGACGGCAACACCAGGAACTCGTCTTCTGTGGTATTTACGAGCAACATGTAAAGTTCGACACGCCTCAGCTCCACCAAATGTTCATGCGGGGTTACGGCGCAGGCCGTGACCCCGTTTTTGTTTGTGGTTGCGCGGGGGTTGCGTCCGGTGACGTCCAAGCGATCCACCGCAGCCTTATTCGCGCCCGGTACCAAGTGGCCGTAAACGTCGACCGTGACCTTGATCGAGTGGTGGCCCATTTGGTCTTTCACGTAGGCGAGGGACTCACCGTTCTGGATGAGGCGAGAGGCGAAGGTGTGCCGATACCATCGCCCAACTCCAAGCGCTAGGTCTCACGGATGCTGATAACGGGACTCACGAATGATCTCTTAAGCGTGGATCCGAGTGTCGTTCAGCCAAATGCAGTCTTGAGTCAATTCGATCAACTGTCAAACTCGCTTCGCACGTCGACCACCGGAGCCGCCGTGCCTGAACCATCGACCTCGTACTGTTCCTTCTCGGATTGGTTTTGTCCCTGAGTCTTCGTGCTCGGAGGATAGTCGACATTAGCACCTGGGCACGCGGCGGTCGCTTCCCAGGCTTCCCAGATGAGCCTTCGGGCCCCTGACGTAATCTGTCAGACTCGGACACCGCCCTCAAGAGCCGATGCCACAGCGGACTTCCCGTCAAGCCTGCGATCTGCAAGCGTCTTGATTGGTCACCGGCGACACGTGATCCCGCCCGCGCCTCAGGTCGCGGCGCTCACGGCCACGCTCAGCAGCAGCCGCTCGGTTTCCGGACCCAGTGCCACCGGTCGGCCGGGGCGTGCGTGCTGGCGGCTCGGATGCAGGCCCTTCAACCCCATAGCGCTCCGCTCGCTGCTGCCACCGGTAGAACAGCGCGCGGGAGATCCCGGCCTCCCGGCAGGCCTGACTGACGTTGCCCAGTCCCTGGGCGCATGACATGCAGGACCGTCTCCTCGAGTTCTACAGAGCGCCGCGATCGGCCGCTGTGTACAATCTCGGCGGCAGTCGCGCGAACAGCGTCTCGATCCTCGAGGCGATCGCGCGCCTCCAGGACCTCACTGGCATGACTCTCAGCGCGGAATACGTGGAGACCAGCCGTCTCGGCGATCACATCACCTACATCAGCGACCTGCGTCGCCTGTGGGCTGACTATCCGCCCTGGGAGATCACTCGCTCTCTGGACGACATCTTCCGGGAGCTCACCGATCGCTAAGCAAACGTGGGCGTCCGGCTTCGACCGACTGGATCGTCTCGACCGCACGCTGGCGTCCGCGCTCGAGCGTTGGAAACTCTGGGTCCTCGGGGTCTTCTCCATCACCTACCTGGCGATCGCCTCGGCGTTAGCGTGGCACAAGCTTCTTTGGAATGACGAGCTCTTCACCCTGTACATCGCCCGGCTGCCGGCCTATTCGGACATCTGGTCATTGCTCTCCAGCGGCGTGGAACAAACGCCGCCGACTTTCCACATCCTTGCCCGCATGTCCTTGAAGCTGTTCGGGGTGAATCACTGGGCCTTGCGCCTGCCGGAGATTCTGGGCGTCGGCGTGATGAGCCTCTGCTTGTTCGTGGTCGTGTCGCGCCGGTCGTCGGCCGCCTATGGCCTCGTCGCCATGGTGCTGCCTCTCGTCACGCACGCCTTGTACTACGCGACGGAGGCGAGACCGTATGGCCTCGTGCTCGGATTCGCCGCTTTCTCCCTGCTCTGCTGGCAGTCGCTGGCCGACGATCGTCGCCGCATCCTGTCCCTGGCGGGACTGAGCGCCTCGCTCGCAGCCGCATTGGCCAGCCACTACTATGCTGTCCTTATCTTTGTTCCGCTCGTCTTGGGGGAAGGCGCTCGCACGATCGTGCGGCGGCGGCTCGACCCGTGGGTCTGGCTGGCTTTTGCTGTGGCCACTATTCCTCTCTGGGTGTTTCTGCCTCTGATTCAATCGGGCCGCCAGCTCTCCGGTACGTTCTGGGCGAAGCCCCGATGGTTCGACCCCGTTCTGTTCTATCAGGACCTTCTCGCCCTGACGGCATCTGGCGCCATCTTCTCTTCGTGGGGATCCTCGTACTCCTCACCCTCTATCCCATTGTTCGTTCTTCCATCGGGGCGGAGCCTAGGGTCAGACCGGTGTCCCGGATCCCCCCCGGCGAGGTCGTCGCCGCCCTGGGGTACCTTGCCATTCCCGTGATCGCCGTGCTGCTCGCCAAGCTGGCCACCGGCGCGTTCACCGATCGCTATGCGCCGGCCGCGGTACTCGGTCTCGCCCTGATCATTCCGTGGGGCGCATACCTCATCCTGGACGGGCGGGCCACGATTGGACTTGCCCTCGCTGCTGTTTTGTTTTCCTGGTTCGTGGTCAAAGATGGCATCCAGCCGGCGTTGGAACAGCGTCACGCGCTGGCCGGTCTCCAGTACACGTTCGACTTCCTCAAAACGGCGGCGCCGGGTGGGGAGCCGCTCGTCATCGCCAGTGCGCATATGTTTTTTCAGTTGAGTTACTATGCGCCTCCCGAGCTCGCTTCCCGCTTCGTCTATTTGGCTGACAGGGCCGCCGCTCTGCGCTACCTGAACACGGATACGGTAGACCTCGCCATCCAGGAATTCCGCCGATGGACACCGATGTCGATAGAGGACTACCACTCCTACGTGCGGGCGCACCCCCGCTTCCTGCTCTTTGGGGATGCGGGCGCGTGGGTCTGGCTCCTGCCGGACTTGCAGGCCAGCGGTGCCCGTCTTCAGCTGGTGGCGATGGACGGCTCCTTGCGTCTCTTCCTGGTCGATACTGCCGTCGAATCGGGCCATCGCGCCGATGGCCGTTCGGGGAAAGCCGCGCCGTGGTCGTCGCGCTGATGGGTCTCCTACGGGGCGGTCACAGAAGGCCACCTGCTGATCGATTTCGAAACCTCCACCGAGGGCTTCGACTACCGTGCTCGCCGTCGTCCATCGCCTCCTCACGCATCCCTTGCTGCGGGCAGCGGCCGCCGCGCCCAGCGGCCATGGGTGAAGGTCTCACCGCCCAACGTGACGACCCCGGGCAGGTCAGCGGTCAACGGACTCAACCAGAGCGCCGGACCTTTCGTGCCTCCAATCCCGCCCGTGCCGTCGGGAGGGTCACCGGCCTGGGGCGCATACACGTACACCTCGAGCACCGCGGGAACCTTCTCGATCACCGCGAGCGGCGACGGCACGACGATCACCGTGCCCTAGGCTCCAAGCGCTCCGGGAGACAACCCGTCGCCTCGCCACGCGGCCTTTCCGGATTGGGGTGTCAGCGCCGATGGTAAAAGTCCAGAGAACACCGAAATAGGAAGTCCCCCAACCCCCAGCGACAATGTCCCTTCACCGATGCCCATCGGGAGGAGGGACGGATGCTGGGACTGGAGGACTTCATGACGATTCAAGCACTGGTCAAGCGCGGTGTCTATCTCTGCGACATTGCCGAGCAGCTCGGTGTGCACCGGAAGACGGTGAGCCGGGCAGTGCAGCGGGGCGGTCCGCCGGCGCCGCGGCGCGGCCGGCGCGGCAGCCTGTTGGATCCGTACCGATCGGTGATCGACGGGCTGCTGGCCGAGGGAGTGTGGAACGCGGTGGTGATCTGGCGGGAGCTGCAGGCCCGGGGCTACCCCGGGGAGATCTCCATCATCCGCGACTATCTCCGCCCCAAGCGGGCGCTGCGCCCGGGCGCTCGGGCGACGGTGCGCTTCGAGACAGAGCCCGGGCGGCAGCTGCAGACGGACTGGGCCGTGCAGGCGACGGTGATCGCGGGCCAGCCGGTCACGGTGCATGTCGCGGTGAGCACGCTGAGCTACTCGCGCCGCTTCCATTTCTGGGCGACGGACTGCGAGGACGCCGAGCACACCTACGAGGCCCTGGTGCGGGCCTTCGAATGGTTCGGCGGCGTCCCGGCCGAGGTCCTGGTGGACAATCAGAAGGCCGCGGTCCTAGCCCATCGACGCGGGCGCGACGTCCAGTTCCATCCCCGGTTCCTGGATCTCGCCGGCCACTATGGGTTCCGCCCCCGGGCTTGCCGCCCGGCCCGCGCCAAGACCAAGGGCAAGGACGAACGCAACGTCGGCTACGTCAAGCACCACTTCTTCGTCCGCTACCGCGCCTTCGAGAGCTGGGCCCATCTCAATCAGCTCGCCGAGCAGTGGCTGCGAGAGGAAGCCGACCCCCGCGTGCATGGCACGGTGCACGAGGTCGTGGCCGAGCGGTTCGCCCGCGAGGCCCCGACGCTCGGGCCGCTCCCGCCGCGACGCTACGACACCGCGTACTGGGAAGCGCGGCAGGCCGCCTGGGATGCCTATGTCGAGGTTCGCGGCAATCGCTACAGCGTGCCGGGCACCCTGGCCGGGCAGCCCGTGCGGGTGCGGATCGCGCTCGACGGCGCCGTCGCCATCTACGACGGCGAGCAGTGTGTGGCGCAGCACGTCCTCCAGCCTCCCGCCCAGGGCTGGGTGACCGTTCCCGATCATCACGCCGCGCTCTGGGCCGACACGCTCACCGTCGAGCGGCGGCCCCTGGCCGTGTACGAGGAGGTGACGACATGGAGCTGACTAGCCTCCTCGAGCGCATGAAGATGGAGCACCTCCTCGCCCAGCTCGATGGGGTCTGCGAGCACGCGGCCAAGGGCGACCTCGACTACAACGGCTTTCTCACCCAGGCCCTCGAGGCCGAGTGGCGCGGCCGGCACCAGCGCGGAGTGGAGAGCCGCCTCAAGCTCGCCCGGCTCCCCTGGGTGAAGAGCCTGGAGCAGTTCGATTTCGACTTTCAGCCTTCGATCGACCGCAAGCAGGTCCGCGAGCTGGCTGGTCTCAGCTTCGTCGAGCGCGCCGAGAACGTCGTCCTGCTCGGCCCGCCCGGCGTCGGCAAGACGCATCTGGCGATCGCGCTCGGGGTCAAGGCGGTCGAGGCCGGCCACTCGGTGCTCTTCCTCACCCTCGAGAGCCTGATGGGGCGCCTGGTGCGGGCCCGCCACGAGAACCGCCTCGACCGGACCCTGCAGCAGCTCGCCTACCCCCGCGTGCTGATCCTGGACGAGCTCGGTTACCTGCCGCTGACCCGGGAAGAGGCTAGCCTGTTCTTCCGCCTCCTCGTCCGCCGCTACGAGCGGGCCAGCCTGATCGTCACCAGCAACAAGAGCTTCGTGGACTGGGGCGAGATCTTCAACGATCAGATCCTGGCCACCGCCATCCTGGACCGCCTGCTCCATCACGCCACGACGGTCAACATCAAGGGGGACAGCTACCGGTTGCGGGAGAAGAAGAAGGCCGGCCTGCTCGGGCGCAAGCCCAAGCCCGTGGCCGACCTCGAGGACGAGGAGCACGAGGAGGAGGTGGGAGCCCACGCGTGAGTCAGAGGACACGAACGTCGGTGAACAGGGGACATCTTACTTCGGTGATCTCTGGACAACTAACGTCGGCGTTGACAAGGGGCGGCGGTGAAGCTCTGAACGCTACCGGTTAGTCGGCGCTGCCTGCCTCTTGTCGAGGCCATGGACGCGACCATGGGGTCACCACGCTCGTCCACCGCGAGGCGAGCGCGCCCGATTCCGCGTCGCCGTCTGAGGGCACGGACACCCGCCCGGGAGCGTGAGCGCGGACTTCCTTTTGAGTCCTGCGTACGCTATCCGCGCTCGGGTCGTGAATGCCCTCCGGGGCATTAGGCTGCATTCCGCGCGGCGGTGATCCTTGCCGCCAGCCGACCATGGGGCCCTGGCCGGGGACGACCCGGAATTGAAGGGGCCGTTCCCGCACATCCTGCTCCTGCTTCCGCTCCCTTCGGACGCACTTTACATAGGCTTGCGTCTGCTCCCGAGTAACTCAGGGGCCGTTACCCCTTCGCCACGCGGCAAAGATTCATCTTGGTGGGCCACCCCAGGTTGATCTTCTCCCGCTTGGCCTCCCGCATGAATCGCCGGGCTTCCTCCCGGGCGGCCGGCCCATACACCGGATGCCGTGAGAGCGGCGGCAGCTCCGCCCTGGCTGTCAGGGCGATCGGTGTGGGCCAGCCCCAGACCAGGACCTTACGCGGCCCGCGCCCGCTCTGTGGCAGCACCCGCTGGATCTCGAGCCCGGCCAGCATTCCGCAGGCGTGTGCTCCACGCGAACAGTCGGGCGGTGAGGGGTAGGATTTCGTTCTCACCAGTAAGTTCAAGGGCTCGCGCGAGGAGTTTTTTGCACGCGGTTAGGGTCCCGCCGGTGGGCGGGGACGGCCGTGGCTAAATTCTTCCGGACCCACGCGCGTTGCCGAGGTATTCTCTACGCGACCGCAGCTTCCGCGGATTGACCTGCGGCGCACTGTTGCTGATGAGCGATCCTTCTGGCGGGAGGGCGCTGTCTTCGGCGAACACACGCACACCTCGACGGCTGTGTGGAACGAGGGCCTTCCCCTGAGGCGTCGGGCGATAGACGTCTGATGTCGATCGCGCCGCGGCGTCGACGCGCGCTGGGGCCTCTGGGCACCATTGCCGTCAACCTGGCCGTGCTGGCGGGCCTCCTGCTCGCGGCAGAGTTGGCGTTCGGAGAATGGATCGGCGCCCATCCGCTAGGATCCCTGCACCTTCCGCGCAACCTCCACGTCACGATCTCGGCCGCCTCCCTGTACGCGGGGGGTGGAGAATTCGTCTATCGGCGTGACACGATGGGCTTCCGCGGCCCCGGTGTCGATCCGGCAGGCATCACCATCCTGACCTTGGGCGGCAGCACGACGAACCAGCTGTACCTTCCCGAGGAAGCGACGTGGCAGGCTGTGCTGGAGCGATCCCTGCGTCAAGGCGGCCACGAGGTGGTGGTGACAGCGATTCAATGTGTTTCGGTCATCGGGACAACACGCCGGTCTCCATTCTTCGTCTGTGGAAAGGTAATCGTTCTGCGCCTAATGTCCGCGTCAGCCCAGCGTAAGCGAGCACGTTCGCTCCGACGCGCACCCGTCGGTATGGCGGCCAAGACAAACGGAGGATCGCACATGCCGGTGGATCAACTTCTGCTGGAATCGGACGAGGCAGCCCACGCTCTCGCCATCGGCCGCTCCACCTTCTATGCGCTTGATAGCTGTGTCGTGGCGACCCGTTTGGAGGCCGTCCGTTTTGCTTGCAATCCTGCCACTCTTCTCGACCTTCACCTCGTACGAGTCCCCCTTCCTTCGTGGTCGCTTGACGTTCGATCCTCCCGCGCGCCGGCTCTCCGATGCCCAGCGCCATGTCCGGGCCCGCCTCACTGTTCGGGATGTGCTGGTGCGGACTCGGACGCGCTACATCTCGGTCATGCGCGCGCTGTTGCGGCAGCACGGCGGGCGGGTGCCCTCGGGCAGCGCAGAGGGGTTTCCGCAGCGGGTGATGGCCCTGCCCCTGCCGGGCGGGTCGCATCACCGCTCGCCGCGGCAAGGGTATCACCGTCGTCGCGCTCGCGCGCCGGACTCGCTGGGATTCTCTTCGCGCTCTTGCGCGATGGATCGTGTACGAGCCGCGCCGACGCCATCCCTGCCCCGTGACGCAGGCCGTGCCGGTTTAACCGATTGCCCGTCTGTCCCCTGGGCGATCTCTCGTAGGTTCGATGGGGTGGGTGAGCGCGCAATGTTGCTTGGACCGCCGTCCGAGAGCCACCGCGTAGATGGCGCCCCCACCCTTCGACTCTCCTCATGCGAGCCGAGCCTCGCCAGCTTCAGAGCGCGAATAGAAGGATGAGGAAACCTCGAGAGAACGGCACGACACTGACTAGCGCAACGCAGTTGACATGCCTCCAGCGTCAAATCTGTCCGTCGAGGTAACACGAAAGCTATCAGCCCTGACCACTCATCCCCTCACTCGATCGGGCTGTCCGAGACTCTCTCGATTTTGAACTTGTCAGACGTTCCAACCAGCTTGCGGTACTTCCAATTCGAGAAGAGCTTCTCGTGCGCTTCGGTGTGGACGATGGTCGTAAACCTATGTTTCTTGAAGAACTCGTTCGACTTGTCACCCTCATACCGCCAGAGCATGAATCCCTTTCTCCTGGCGTAATAGAGGTACTGCGGATCCCAGTCGAAGACATCGGCGACGATCACGTAATCGTCCCTGGTGGTAACGGCGCGAATCGCCTTGGCCAAGTCGAGAGTGGCGTTGGGTTGGTCGTAACTCACCTTGAATATCCACATGAAGTCGTCTCTTCCGGCATAGAGCGTTAGCGCGATGATCAACACCGCTGGGTAGCTCCACCGCCCGACCTTGAAATCGCCATCGACGAGCTTCCTCAGCACCAGGTACAAACAGAACCCGACGACGATGCTGACCGCAGGCGATATCGCCATCAGATAGTAGTCGTGGACCCAGTACAGGTTGAAGAACGTGAAGATCGTGATCGGGGCTGCGGCGGCCGTCACGGCCACGAAGTCGCCTCCCCGCTTCCAACTCCTCAGAAACAGCGGCAGCCCCAGAGCAGCGACCGCGAAGCTTGGCAACGTCAGCATGTACTTCTTGATCCAGTTCACGATCTTGGACCAGTTCTTGAGATTCGTCTTCTGGTCCCACGTGCCAAAATTCCACTCGTGCAAGCTGGCCGACGTCAGAGCGTTGCCATACTCGGAAGCCGCCTTCACGGCATCGGAGTATCGAAGCCAGATCAAGAAGGGAACGACCGGGATCAGGAAGACGGCAGCGAGACAAGCGATGAAGGCGTGGTGCTCCCTCAGATAGCGGCCGAGGTGGTACCCATCCTCCCCGAGTGCGGGCAACATCCTCTTCAGCGCCAGGTACGCCATCGGAATCAAGACGGTCGGCAGGGTGGTCACCTTCACCAGGTAAGCGAGTACGCCGAGTCCAATACTCACCGCAAGGGGCAAGGCTTTCCGTGACTCGTCCAGCCATCGGACGAAGAAGTAGAAGTACCCCAGGCTGAAGGCGACCGACGCGTAGTCGAACATGAAGTTCCGACTCCACACGATCATGAAAGGCGTCCATACATAAGTGAGGAGCACACACGTCGCCGCCACTCTGCCGAGATACTTCTGGCAGATGAGGAACAAGAAACAGGCCGAGAGATAGAAATACAGCATCGCCGCGATGCGCCCCGCCGCGTCGATGTTCTCCACTCCCAACTTGACGACGAGAGCCGCCGTCAGTTGATAGAGCGGGAACTCGACGGGGATGGTCCACGGCGGCCCGAATAGTGGCGTCTGATACTTGAAGAGAGAGATCCCTTCGTCGACGAACGTCCAGACCGTCATCGCGGTCAGCGTTTGCCTGAAGGTGTTTCCAGTGAACAGCGGCGACTCGAGGTTGATCAGCCTGATCGCCACGGAAAGCAGGAGGAGAGCCAGGACAAAGAGCCTCTCAGGGCTTTGGATGGTGCGACGCGTTCGGTCTGCCCAGGAGGTTGGCATGGAGCCCTCAGCGTAGCACGGGCTTTCCGGGCCGGCGATGCGTCTCCCAGACAACGCGTGCCCGACGGGCTCGTGCAGTTCGTCACCGCGCGCTCGACTCGAACTCGCCTTTCGTCCGCCTCCGGGTGGACTTCAAGACGATGCAAGCGGCGAGGAAGGTAGATCCGAAGCTCCCTCAGCAGATCGAGACGGCCTCGCGGAGCCAGAGCGCGGCGTCGCACAGAAGGTCGAAACCGGCATGATGCGCCCCTCGCTGTTCGAGGGCATGAAGCACCTGATCGTGGCCGGCAACATCCTACTTCCAGCCCGAGGGCGCGCGTGTTCCATCTGGACTCGTACTCATGTTGTTGTGTCGACGTCGCCGATCGCGTCGAAATAGGTCAAGACCTCCGAGCCGATCAAGCCGCTCGAGCCGGTCACCAGTATCTCTTTCATCGCCGTGCTGCCGCCTCCCTTACGGCAGGCGCTGCGTAGCGTGACGGGATCCGATCGAACCCGACGAGGCGCGAGCGGGCAGGCGGCGCCGGTCTCGCGTGGCCCAGACCATCTCGGCCGCCGTCACGCTGGACTCGCTGTCGTCCCAGCGGAGCTGTCGTTGATGCCAGCTGTACAATCCGAAGCCCAGCTCGCCCAAGAGCGCAAACACATTCTGGGGTCGGTAACCGGCTCGCGCATACCAGTCGGGCGAGTTTTCGAACATGATGACCACATTCCGGTTCTGGGTTAATACATGGCGCGCGCCGCGAAAGAATGGATACTCCCAGCCTTCGATGTCGACCTTAATGAAGTCGACGTTTCGAATGTCGTGTGTTTCTGCGTAGTCATCTAGAGTCACCGTAGTGACCCGCTCCGTACCTGGCCCGCCCGCGTGGCTCGCCGACGGCGCGGAGGCCGTCGCGTTGCGCCTCGCCAGATATCGGTACGCGTCCCCGAACCACGGATCGCTCTGAAGCGCCAGCTCCTCGCCGCACTCGCTGAGTGCAAGCTTGATCGGTATCACCGAAGCACAGCCGTTGACCCTGAGGTTGTCGAGCAGCCACTGGTACGTCTTGCTCGACGGCTCGAATGCCCAGACACGCCCGCGGGCGCCCACGAGTCGGTCGGCGACAATGGAGTAGAGACCGATGTTCGCGCCGACGTCGATCACGCGCATCCCTGGGGTCAGAAATCCGGCGACGAGATCGAGCTCGGTTCTTTCGAACCAGCGATGGTAGAACAGGAACTCGGCGACCTCCCCGTAGGGGTACAGACGGATGTCGATGCCGCGTGGAAGGTGGAAGCGAACTGGTTCGTTGGTCCTGAACCTGAGCGCAAATGCGAGGTGTCCGAGGCGACGATAGATCTTGCCGATGAAGGAATGCTTGATCCGCCGGAGCGAGACACTGGCGCGCATCACGACGTCATGGACTGGAACGGCGCCCCGGCAAGGACACCCCATCGTGATGGCGGTCCGAGTGCCGTGCACCGGGCCTGACTGGCAAGGTCCGGTACATTCCGCCGCCGAATCCGCATCTCAGCCAGAGGTGCCACAAGACGCGCCAGTAACCGCCGCCGACCCGCACAAGCCGGAAGGAGGACGTGCCCATGTCGGGGGTTCGATTGATCCATGAAATAGGGACTTCTTTGATGGTGTGGCCCATGAGCAACGGCTGCAGCCCGGTCTCGGCATTCACGGCAAAACCGGGCTGGCGCAGCTGCAGCTTCTCGACGACGTCGCGGCGAAGGAGTTTGAGGTTGTTCGTCAGGTCCCGGAACTGCCCTCGCAGCACAACCCTCGCAAGAGCGTGGAAGCCACGGTTGGCGACAATTTTCTGCCAGGGGTAGTTGAGCAGCACGCTGTGCCGCGAGAAACGGCTGCCCACCACCATGTCGTAGCCCTTGGCTGCTGCGTCGAACAGGTCACGAAGCTCGGGCAGCAAGTGTTGAAAGTCGGAATCCATCGACAATACGTATTGACCCGTCGCCGCGCGGTATCCGTCGGCGATCGCCCGGCCGACGCCGTTGGGCGGCGAGCGGAATTTGGGTTTGACCCTGGGATCGGCCGCGGCAAGCCGGCCGATCACCGCTGCCGTCGCGTCCGTGCTGTTATCGTCAACCGGAATGATCTCGTGAATGTATTCCCCGAACAGATCACGCAGCCGCGTCACCAACGGCCCGATGTTCGCTTCTTCGTTGTGACAAGGGATCACGATCGACACGGCCTCGCGAAGCTGCTCGTGGGCGAAGAGCGGAATCTTGGGCCGCTCCGCCGCTCTCGGGGGTTTCTGTGCGTGGACCAGAATCGAGCCCGCCAGAGTTTGAACGGCCGGCGTGTTCTCGAGAACGATAGACAGATTGCGAAGCAGCCAGACGAGCCATGCGTTGAGCGGGGCATACACGAAGTCGTTGAACACCGCGAAGACTCGAATGAACCCGACTTCGGACAGGAGCTCGTAGAGCTGCCGGCGACTCAGCAGTGAGCGCGGATCGTGCCGTCCGATCAACCCGGACACCAGGCGCCGGATCTTGAGGACGACGTTCCACGGGTTGCTCTCGTAGAAAAGCACTTCGCCGCCCGGCTTCAGCGCTTCGTGCGCATACTGGAGAAGGGGTGTGCAGGAGCGGCGATCCAGGAGACCCACCGCGACGACGAAGTCGAACTGGCGATCCTGCAAGGGCCCCGGCAGCGATGAGGCGGTAAGAAAGGACACTTCGGGCGGCAGGTCCACAGGCCGTGGCACTTCCGGTACGAATGTTACGGCTGTGATGAGATTCTCGCCGCGAGAGACACGCACGAGCTGTCGTGTGAACGCACCCTCTCCACACCCAAGCTCGAGGATGGTCTGTCCAGGCATGAGATGAACCATGTGCCGGAACGTGTGCGCGCGCCAGAGCATGCGGTCATCCGCGATCGGGTCACGCAGCTCGACGTAGCGGCGGCGGAACTGCTCGCGGATCGCGAGCGTCTCGATCAGTGAGGGGGCAGCGTGCTTCTTGATGTTCGCCTCCCGCAGTCGCGTCGGCTCAGGCTTTTCCCGTTGGGGTCTGTCACTGAACACTCAACGGAATCGGCGCCTCACGCCCAGGTGAGGCCTGGCTGATGTTGGTGCGCGTTCGCACCAGGGCTTCCACCACCGCCTCGCGCTCGGCCTTGTGTCGCGCCTGGCGCAGCGGCTCATACGCGAGATTAGTGCCCAGACACACGGCTCGGCGTCTTCGACTCCGAAGGTGGCTCTTCGCATCCGGTCGGAAGCTGGTGTATCCAGGGCGCACTCTTTGCTGGGCCGTGCCTGTCGACGCCTTGCCTGTTGGGGCCTTGTCTGTCGGCGCCTTGTCTGTCCTGGATCCGCCAAAAATGCTGGCGCGCAATACTCCAGCTGGCCACTTCCAGTTTAGCTCTGCCACCGTCATCGACATCGGCCTCTCCGCAAAGGAGATCGACACAACCGCTTCGCTTGAACCCTGTCAAAATGTCCAGGACATTCCCGGGGGCGATGAGCTTCAGCAATCGGCAGTGGCGGATCCCATGCTTGTCAAATAGCTCCGCCAAGGTCATAGACGCCACCTGCGCGACTCGCAAAGGACCTCGCGCGCAGGTCAGGCCGGCGTCAGTAGTGGCCCAAGCGCTATCCGACGCATCAACATACAAGGTCTTCTGCCCGCAATCGCCGGACACCAGCGTATCGATTGCCGTGACGTTCGTCACCTCGTTGAGTTCGATGTTGCGTATCAAACAAGCGTAGTTTATCGGATCGGGTTCTACGGCATAGACGTGGATGAAGGGATATCTCTTGGCCAGATAGATCGACATGACCCCGACATGTGCTCCAATGTCGACGAGCGTGTCTCCCTCTCTGAACACGGCCATGCTCGAGCGGTAGCGGTCATTTGCCACACGTGACACCGCATCGGATAGTCCAGCGCCCGAAGGACTGGAGAGAATGAGGGGATGGTCCTTGATCCGCCAACCCTCGATCACAGGTTCTCCCGTGGGCGACGCCACCCTTTCCAGAGCCTTCGACGGGGTGAGGAGTCCCCGTCTGCTTTGCAATTGTTCTTCGGATGTGGCACGGCCTTGTAGCCTTTTGATGAAGGATCGCAGCGAAGCGATCGATTTGCGACGCACCATTTTCCGGACGCCTCGGTACCCCTCCCTGAGACGAACAGCTCTTCCCCATGGATACCGATGTCGATACTGGCGATACAGGCCGACATACAGCGGTGGGAAGAAGGGCCACCTCTGGCTCGCCAGCGTTTCATAGGCCTGGAGCCAGTTCCGTCGCATAGTAAGCAATAGCGCCAGGCTTCTCACGCTGTCGCGTCTCAGCAAGCTCTCGAAGCCGGACGCCGGAATCATCCGGAACTGCTCCTTCACTCCCGCGAAGAATTCCCGCTTATGCTGTGATTGCACCCGATCTCTGAGGAGCCAGTCAAACTGCCGCACTTGGACCTTCACCAGGAGGGCCCAGATCTCGGCAGGGACAGCCCATGCCGCAAGGTTCTCCCGAATCTTGTCGAACACTGCGAACACCTCGAAGATTCTCCGATCCGTGCGCCCCGATATCTGGCCGGGCCGGTTCTGCCGATAAAAAAAGAGCGCATCATCCATCAACGATATTCTCTTGGCTTTCAGAAGCACGGAAAAGTGAAAGCAGATGTCTTCGTAAGAATTCATGCCCGCTTCGAAATGGAGATCGTGCTTCCGAAGGAATGATCTTTTGTAAATTTTCGGCCAGGCCACCGGTTCAAGCAGCAGAATGCGAGGCTCGTGGGACACGTCGAACGGCGCAGTCCGCAACCGGGGTGGGAGATGCTCACGGACATGAAGGTCGCCGAGGCGGCCAAATGTCTTGGAGTCTTCGTTCGAGACCGTAACATCCGCGATCGTCACGTCCGCATCGTCACGGATGGCACGTCTAACCATCACTTCTCCCATCCGTATGTCGGCCCAGTCATCTCCGTCGAGAAACCCGATAAAGCGTCCCCTCGCCGCCCGCAGGCCAATGTTCCGAACCGAGGCCAGCCCCTTGTGGTTGGCACAGGTCAACACGCGGATCTGCGGATACCTTGCCTGGTATTCCCTGAGAAGGCCCAGGCTGTGGTCAGTGGACGCGTCATTGACGGCGATGATCTCGACGTCCTTCAACGTTTGATGAACCAAGGAATCCAGGCAGGGGCTCAGATACTTCTCCACGTTGTAAACGGCGACAATGACCGACAGAAGCGGCCCCGAGGCATCGCCATCGATTTCTCGCTCGACCCACACGGAGGGAGACAGGCGCAGATTGTCACCATGAACCCCGTCAACCTCCTTGAGAAGGAGATCCGCGGACCCTTCCTTCTTCAGGGGGAGTACATGTTGCGAGGCCACGGCGGAGGTCAGCACCTCCGAGAGACGCGTGGCCACGACACTCGGTTGATACCACTCCTGCGCTAGATGGATGGCTCCCCTTCGCAGGCGCTCTCGCAGCAGGGTGTTTTCCTTGAGAGAAAGTATCGCCTCCGCCAACCTCTCGGGATCACGGGGTGGGCAGAGATAGATGTTTCGGCCGTGAACCAGGGCTTCATCCGGCTGCTCCTCCACCGGTAGTTCGGTGCTGATGACTGGCAATCCGTGCATGCTCGCCGCGGCCAACGAGCTGTTATTCAGGGTCGCCCCGAAGTCAAAGGGCAGGACGCAAGCGTCGCCCGCGTGAAGGTACCGAGATCCGCTATCGCTGTCCCACTGGAACTGTCCAGTCCAGGTGAGCCTCTCGGTAATGTTCAGTGTGTCCTGAAGCTTTTGGACCATCTGAAAATAATCGTTCGAGCTCATGGCTGACGCACTCATGGAGACGTCAAGGCGGCCACCGACGAGGACCAGTCGCACGTTCGAATCCTGACGGAACACAATCTCACAGGCCTGCAGCAGGGTTTCGACCCCCTTCGAGGGATAGATATAGCCCCAGTAGATCAGGAGGAAATCAGACTCGGAGACGCCGAGCGCGGTCCGGATCTGACTCCGGACAGTCGACGGCTCGTCGGAACAGAAGCGAATGAGAGGCGGCGGCGGTATAACGACAGTCTTCTCCTGCACATCTGCATACTCGTGCACGAGGCGGGCTCGATGGGGGCTGCTCAGGGCGATGACACGGGCGCTGTCCCGCAACAGCGTGCCGAATTTCCAATGCACATTCTTGCGACCTGCCCACCGCTCCATCCCCATGCGCAAGCCCTGCGTCCAAATGGATTGCGGGCGGGGATTCAAATCGATGGCCTCGAATTGGGTTATGCAGAGGGCGTCGGGGAGGACTTTTTTACAGATCGTAGGGAAGAACGTGATCATCGGCTCGAATCCGTAGATCCAGCTCAGATAAAGGAGGAAGACAACGTCGGGCCGGGACTGTCTCAGGCATCGAACCAGCGTGGGCAGACTGGACCACGTCCAATCATCCATGACCGGATGCACAACAATGCCTGGCCGGGTGGCGGCAATGCTGCCTCTCCCGCACACGACGTGCACATCGAAGCCGGACTCCGCCAGATGCTCGCTGATGTGCAGAGCATGGTTCGCTTCTGGCGCAGGATCTGGGGGAAACACCGAGACGATCAGTACTCTCATCTGACCGACCGCATCTGAAAGCGAGTCAAGAGGAGGACTCTTCTCCCGGTGAAGTGGTACCTACCTTCTCTTTCTTTCATGGCGGATCGAGGGGACGAACAGCCCAGTCGGGGCGAACCATGAGGATACCGGACACGTCCGCGTGGATCCCGCTCTCGTTCATGACATGCAGCGTGTGCATGTGCCCATGATGGTCGTACACAAAGCTCCAGTCTGGAGGAAACAGCCCCACGCTCACGGAGTAGCGTGCCGGCACCAAGGATACTTCCGGGAGGCGACACCTGATGCTGCCTCTTGCCGGCAGCTCGCCGGAAGCCTTTTGAATCGACGGTATGAAGGTTTCAAAGCATTTCGTGTAGTTCTCATTGAAAATGCCCACAAGGCAAGCCATATCAGAGACCGTGTTCAGTCGGAGATATTCGAGCTCGATCGTCAGAGGAGAGCCAACGTAAATGTGGTCTGTCATTCTGTCCTCTCCATCAAGCAAGCGCACCGCCGTTATGCTCGCCTCCTGGGTACCGTAGCGGCTCCCCTGTTGAATCGGTGCGGTGAACTGATGGGGAACTCCAATCTGGGCCTGGCGCTTCTCCGTCCGTTGCCTCATAACGTCGTAGTAGGAGCGAATAGCGCTCTCCGGATCTCCCCGCATCAAGACCCGGCCTTCCTCGAGGACCAGGACCTCATCGCACGATGCTCGGATTTGATCAAGGTCATGAGAGACGATGAGCAGAGACTTCCCGGCCCTCCGGAAGGATTTGAGACGGTCCAGACATTTCTGCTGAAACCGCGAATCACCCACCGCTAGCAGCTCATCGATAATGAGGAAATCCGGATCAAAGTGCGTGACGGTGGCAAAGGCTAGCCTGAGATACATGCCGCTGGAATAGGTTCGAACCGCTTGATCGATGAACTCTTCCAGTTCAGCGAAGGCGATGATGTCATCCTGAATGGCTTCAACGTCGCGCCTCGAGAGTCCGCCCAGGATACCACCGGTGAGGAGATTTTCCCGGCCCGTCATCTCAGGCTGGAAGCCGCTTCCCAGTTCGAGGAGGCTTCCGATTTGTCCCCAATACTGTATCTTCCCCGTTGTAGGTCGCCCCAGTCCGCAGATGAGACGCAAGAGGGTGCTCTTTCCTGCACCATTGTGCCCGATGATGCCCAGGGAATGCCCCTTCTCGAGGCTGATACTGACCTCTCGCAAAGCCCAGTGCTCAACAGCAGCCGCAGGATGACGGCCATTCAGTCGCTGAATGAAAAGCTCCTTGAGAGTCGCAGGCCGGTTCCGTTGGACCCGAAACAGCTTGGAGACTCCTTCAACTTCAAGCACGAGATTCACTTTCTTGTTCTCACCCGCCGCTCTATAGAAAATCGTAGACTTCCTGAATTTCGCGTCGGTATGAGAGATAGCCAATGCCGAACGCGGCGATGGCGATTATGCCGGCGACGAACAGCCCGTCCCAGTCGGGAACGGCGCCATCATACAGAACGGCGCGATAGGCTTGAACGAGGCCCGCCATGGGATTCAGCGTGAATGGAACGCGGTACTCGCGCCGTACGTTATTCAGGCTGTAGAACACAGGGGTCAGATAAAACAACAGCATGACCGCGACACTCGCAATGTGTTGCACATCGCGATAGAAGACGTTCCACGTCGCGATGAAGAGGCTGATCCCCACGATGAGGATGGCCTGGATGAACATGATGAGGGGCAACAGCAGCACGGTCCAGGTGATCGCTCGGCCCGAGATTGCCAGCAGGACAAGGACGACGGGGAGGGCTACGAGGTAGGTCAACAGATTGGTAAGCGCGGAGACGACAGCAAGCGTTGACGGTGTGAAATTAGGCCTTCGAACCAGGTCGCGGTGCGCGAGAAAGAGGTTTCCTGCCGAAAGGACTGACACGCTGAACCAGTTCCAGGGCAAGAGTGCGGTATAGACAAAGGCCGGATAATTCTCGATTCCCAGGGGGACGACCCGCTGGAAGAGAAAAACAAAGACCATCAATTGGATGATCGGCAAGAGAAGAGGCCAGAGAAGGCCCAGGAGCGACCCCCTGAATTGCAGGAAGAAATTCCGCCGTGCGAGATTGATGATCAGGTCAAATTGATGAGATGTCGCTGACATGGCCCTTTGTTCAGATGCCGTCGTGTACGCGATGCGCCGGCCATGGCGTGGCGCCTTCGTTACGAGTGCTGGTCAGCTCCCGGAAAATGTCGTCCAAAGAGCGGGTGATGTCCCAGCGCGGATAGTCGGCCCGCAGCCGACGCAAGTCGCTGATGTAGGTGATGTGATCGCCGAGACGGCTCGTCTCCACGTATTCCACCGTGAGCCTCTTGCCGGTGAGCTCCCGACAGCGCTCGATGGCCTCGAGGATCGAGACGCTGTTGGCTCGCCCGCCCCCGAGGTTGTACACGGCGGCTGACCGCGGGGCCTTGTAGAACTCGAGAAACGCCGCGCACACATCGTACGAGTGGAGGTTGTCGCGGACCTGCTTGCCCTTGTAGCCGTAGATGCGGTAGACGCGGCCTTCCTTCACGGCCCGGACGAGGTAGGCGAGAAAACCATGGAGCTCCGCCGCGGAGTGATTGGGGCCGGTCAAGCACCCGCCGCGGAAGCACACCGTAGGCATGCCGAAGTATCGTCCGTATTCCTGGACCATGACGTCGGCGGCCAGCTTGGACGCGCCGAACACGCTGTGGAGTGAGGCATCGACCCGGCAGCTCTCATCGATCCCCTCGTGGTCGAGCGGGTCGCGATACTCCCAGCGAGTCGCGAGTTCGATGAACGGTTTCTCGTTTGGCGCGTCGCCGTACACTTTGTTCGTGCTCATGAATATGAACGGGGTGTCCGGGCAGTGGTGGCGGGCCGTCTCGAGCAAATTCACGGTCCCCATCGCGTTGATTCCGAAGTCGTCCAGGGGACGGCGCGCGGCCAGGTCATGCGAAGGCTGGGCCGCGCAGTGAAGAATAAGGTCGGGACGATGGCGCTGGAAGAGGGAGGGGATGGCATCGCCATCGCGGACGTCCAGCTCGTGGTGCGTGAAGTGACGGGCTTCGCGCCGGAGCCGCTCCAGGTTCCACGTCGTGTCGCCGTCGGGACCAAAGAAAGACCGGCGCATGTTGTTGTCGACGCCGTGAACCTCCCACCCGAGCTGGTCGAAGAACATCACGGCCTCGGAACCGATGAGCCCACTGCTGCCCGTGACGATGGCGCGTTTCACGATCGCGGCCTCCCTCCGGAGCCACCTCGCTCCAGAGTTATGCGTTCCCAGGACGGGAGAATATTCAACATGAGCACGCTGCGGCGGCGGTCACGGCCCGAGGTGGCTGGCGGCCCCTTGACGCACTCTGCCAGACTCAGACACCGTCCTCCCCGGAACCCCTAAGAGCCGATGCCACAGCGCACATTAGCAGCCACCCCACGGGTCAGCATCAGCCCGCCGGGCTGAGCGTCATGCTACGCGGGCACACCGCGGCCAGCAACCGGCAAGTAAACCGAGCAGGTCAGCAGGGATGATGCTCGCGATGCAGGCCCGACGGCGGCAGCCGCGCTCGCGAGAATCAGCTCAGGGCGCAGCAGCGCCGGAGGCGGGCGGGCGGGACCGGCCGCGGCCCCGATGGGGAACGGCCCAGGTGCGGAAGAATCTTCCCTATCACTGCAGGATCATGCACAGTCGCAATTAGCTGCAGTCGACCTCGACGGTTCGGGCAGGTCAGCACGTCAATGACAAACGCTCGCTGCATCAAGGCCGCCCAGGTCCGGCCGAGCAGCGAGCACTTAAAGGACCCGAGGCAGGCGGTGCTCGCGCAGGGCTACCTGCCTCGTCGTCTTTTCTATCCGGCTCTCTGTTCGGCACGCTCTCGGAGGCGACCCGCTCGTCGGTCGCCGTGACCGCGGGATCCGGCCGTCCGAGGACGCGAGCTGCGGTTGCAGGTGACGCATCACGCCGTGGGCGACGCGTCCAGTCTCGCTGCCGAGTCGAATCGTGGCCCACCGACCTGGCAGTCCCTCACGGCAAGTTCGGACAGGTTTTTCGGTAAGGTTCGTCGCCGACGTACTCCTTCCACTCCTGAGCGGTGAGGTTGCGGCTCAGCCGCGCGCACGTCGCAGCGAGGAGCGCCTGTTGCCCGAGGGGATGGTGAACGACGTGCAGCGTTCGCCCGACCAGGCTGATCGTTGTCAGCGTGGCGGTGTCCGGGCTGAGCACCGCAGCTCGCGCGCCGCCGGTGAGTGCCAGCCGCGAGACCTCCTCGCCCGAGGCGGCACGCCAGACGTGGGCGACGCCAGACGACTCCGTGACCAGCAAGGTCCCGTCGGCGCTCCAGGTCAGGGGAACGACTCGACCGCGGTGTTGGAACCGCGCGAGCTCGGCGGCGGTCGTCGCGTCCCAGATGCGAGCGGTGCGGTCACCACTGCCCGTGGCGAGACGCCGGCTGTCCGGGCTCCACTCGAGGCCGATGACCGGGCCGTCATGCGTCCCCCGCATGCCCTCACGTCCAGTCGCCGCATCCCAGACCCGGACGGTGTGATCCTCGCCCGCCGACGCTATCCAGCGTCCGTCCGGGCTCCAGGCCACATCCGCGACCCGAGGGTCGTGGCGCATGCGGGCCACAGCCTGCCGCGTAGCCAGGTTCCACACGACGATCGGCTTGCTCTCGTATCCTGCCGTCACAAGCCGCTGCCCATCGGGGCTCCACGCAATGGCGAGGACCGGCCCGCCGTGGGCCAGGCGGAAGCGCTCTTGCCCAGTATCCGTCTCGATCACCAGGACCTGACCGTCCCTGGTGCCCGCGGCGAGAAGCCGCGTGTCCCGACTCAGCGCAACGGCCTGAACGCGGTCGCGCTGCGTCACGTGGAAGATCTCGCGGCCGCTCTCACCGTCCCACAGGCGGACGGCGTACTCGCCGCCGGTCCCGCTGGCCGAAACAACGAGCCGGCCGGTCGTGCTCGCCGCCATTGTCTGAAGCGTCCCGTCGAGAGTGAGGCGGCGGCCCTCGCCGGCCCCCGTGTCCCACACCCGCACCCCCTGGTCGAGCCCTCCGGTGGCGAGGAGACGGCCGTCCGGCTCCCACGACACTCCCGTGAGGTTGTCGTCATGAGGCAGGCGAGCCAGCTCGCGGCCATCCTCCGCATCCCAGACCCGGGCGATTCGATCGTTGCTGCCGCTGGCGAGGTATTTGCCGTCCCGGCTCCAAGCGAGCGCGGTGACCGGCTTCTGGTGAACGAGCGGCGTTTCCGGACGCTGATTGAAGCTGGGACGCTCCCAGATCCGGATGGCGGAGCTCTCGGTATACCCGCAGGCGAGGCGCTGCCCGTCTGGACTCCAGGCGAGCACATCGACCCGTCCGTAATTCGGCAGCGGCTTCAACTCGAGCCCTGACTCCGCGTTCCAGAGGTGAACCACTTTGCTCTCGTCCGATGTGGCGACCTGCCTGCCGTCAGCGGTGACCGCCACTGCCAAGACCGGATTCGGATGGGTAAGGCGGTGAACTTCCCGGAGGCTGTCCGCGTCCCACAGGCGCGCGATCCGGTCGCGGCCGCCCGTGACGATGACCCCCGCGCCCCACGCGACGGCCACCACTTTGCCGCCATGTTTCAGGCGCCCTAAATCGCGGCCGGACTCCACATCCCAGACGTGAGCGGAGTCGTCATCGTCGGCCACTGCGAGCCGGCGACCGTCGGGGCTCCAGGCGAGTCTGCGGGCCTCGCCGGGGTGGCGCAGGTCGAGTCGCGCGCGATTGCCGGGACGACTCCAGACGAGCACGGTCCCGCCGCCGACGGCGGCGGCGATCCGCGTCCCGTCCGGGCTCCAGGCGACCGCCTGCACGGGGGCGCTGGTGGGGTATTCGCCCACCTGCGGTCGCCACAGGAGGAACGCCTCCCGCACCAGCCGGTCGTTGTCGAAGAGCGGCTGCCGTTTCAGGGACTCGGCGGCGACGAGGACGATCAGGTCTCGACGATTCGGTGTATCGCGCTGCAGGAGGTCGGCCTGCGCGGCGAGCTGGCGGGCAAGGACGAGCCGCTTGGCCTCCTCGGCCTCCTTCCGCTGCTCGTCCGCGAGCTGGCGCTGTGTCTCGGCCTCCTTCCGCTGCTCCTCCGCAAGCTGACGCTGTGCCTCGGCCTCCTTCTGCTGCTGCTCCGCGAGTTGGCGCTGCGCCTGCGCCGCATCGCGCTGGATCTTGGCCTCGTCCCGCTGCGTCTTGGCCTCGGCGAGGGCACCGACCGCTTGGGCCCTCGCCTGGGTAGCGGCGTCGCGCTGCTGCTGGGCGATATCGCGCGCCCGCTTCGTTTCCGCCACCGACACCTCGAGCTGGCGGAGCGCATCCTCGGCGCGTTCACGCTCGGCCTCGGCCTGTTCTCGCCCGCGTACCGCCTCCGACCGCTGGGCCTCGGCCTCCGACTGTAGTGCGGCCGAGGTGCGCCACAGGTAGAGGAACTGTGCGGAGATGGCGAGCAGAGCAAGGACGACACCGCCCGCCACCCACGCCATCCGACGCTGCCGCCGCGCTCGGATGCGTGCCCGCTCCCTGTCCCGTTGCTCGCGCACGACCGTGGTGAGCCGGTCGTGGATCAACTCCACCCGCTCGGCCCCGAGCTGGTGATCGATGCGCAGCAAGCGGCGATCCACGAGTCGGCGCAGGAGGGGCTCGGTGAGCTGTCCCTGGTCGAGGGCGTCGTGCAACGGATAGCTGTTCCGGAAGCCGCCCTCGGTGATCAGGGCATCTTCAATGAAGCGCCGAGTCTTTTCCGGAACGTCGGCTACGCAGCGCTGGTAGAAGTCAGCAATGATCGCGTTGCCGGTCTCGCTCAGCAGCGCGGCGTCGATGGTGGCCCGCGCTCGTGCTTTCCGTTTTTCGTTGAGACCCGCGCACACCAGGCTGAGCAGGGCGGGTTCGAGCTCCAGATTCTCCCACGGCGGGTCGGCGGTCTGGCCGCGCCTCGTGCCCGGGCTGACCTTCTCGACTTTGGTTTGCACCGCGGCGACGAAGCGGACGATTTCCCGGGCCGTGTCGTCGCGGACCAGCTCGTGAGCCCTTCCCCCTGGCCTGTTCCCGCTCACGACCTGCAGGGCTCGATCGGCGCTCATCGGAAGCAGGCGCAGACGGTTGCGCATGAGCGAAGGCAGTTCGCCCTTCCAGCCTTCCACTTCGGGCAGGAAGTCCTCGCGGAAGCTCAGGAGCACTTTGTAGCGCTGGCCTCGCAGATCCAGGTGCTCGGCCGACGCGCCCCCTTCGATGCGCTGAGCCAGGTCGGCCGGAATGCGGTTCTCGATAAGGTCAGCGAGGTCGAGCCGGAGCCGCTCGATGGCGTCGGCGTTCTCCGCCCCGAGGGTGAACGTCTCCTCGAACTGGTCGAAGACGAAAAGCGGGATGAGGGGCTGGTTCTTGGCGCTCCACCACTCGACGTGGCGGCCGTGTAAATGCTCCCACAGGCTCTCGCCTTCCTCAGGCGCCGCCGTATCGACGCCGTGCTTCCCGACTTCGGCCTGCAGCGCGACCAGAGCCTGCCGGATGAGCGGCGCCGAGCGATCGCGCATGTTGAGCCGGATATAGACGGGCAGGATGTTCTGCTGTCGGAGCCGCGGGAACAGCCCGGCCTCCAACAGCGAGGTCTTGCCCAGGCCGGACTTCCCGAACAAGACCGTCAGCGGTGCCTGGCTCACGAGGCGCAGCAGCTCGGCCGACTCAGCATCGCGGCCGCTGAAGAAATGCTGCGCCCCCTCGTCGAACGAGCCCAGGCCCGGCCAGGGGTTCTCGGCGTCGATGAGGGTGCCCGCGGCAATGCGCTCAGCACTCATGCCGGCCTCTGGCTGCGACGTTCACGGATCAGTCGCGTGATCTCGTTCCGCAGATCATCACTCAGGCTTCCGTCGGGCGCGTGGCCGAAATGGGTGCCGAGGAAGCTCGTGGGCACCAGACGGAAAAGCCCGGCGTCGCCGTCGTAGTTCCGATCTACCACGATCGGAACAATGAACTTGCGGCCCTGGATGCGGCGGCTGCGTTCGCTGGCCAGGGTCCATTCCTCGCGAAAGAACCCTTCCTCGCGTGTTTCGGTGTTGGCGGACACCAGCGGGAGGAACAGATAGCAGCCGTTGATGGCGTTCCTGATCTTCTGCTCCCAGTCGTCGCCCGGTTTGAGATCGCTCTTGTCGAACCAGGCCACATCGGCGCCGATTGTCTGCAACCCGGCAAAGATCTGACGGGCCGCGGCAAGGTCGGTGCGCGAATAGCTGATGAAGAAGGTCTCTTCCACGCGGGCTCGAGGGGGGGCGGCTTCCGTCACTTCATCGGTTCGCGGCACGGCTCGCGGGTGCCTTTCTTGCCACCGTCTGGACAGCTCGGCCACGAACTCCCGGGCGGCGCCGGGAAACACCCAGGTGTCGGGACTGAAACGCTCGAGAAAGAGGGTGAGGCTGCCGCTGCTCTCGGAAGATTGCTCGATGAGGAACTCGCGCTTGCTGCGGTTGTCCGCGAGCCGCTGGGTATTGGATACGCGGATGAAGAACCGGCTCAGCCAGTCGGCGAAATTACAGCCGATGAGCAGCAGGTTCTGTTGGCGCAATTCAGAGAACAGCCGCTTCATGGCCTCGCCGCCGTTGATCTGCAGGGTGTGGATGAACTCCAGCGTATCCTCGTCGTGAATGGCGAAGACGAAAGGCGAGGGCGAAGCCTTGCCGAACAGATAGCAGACGGCGGTGTAGGCGGAGGAGGGCTTCTCCGGCACATCGCTGAGGGTGCCGCTCGCCAGCTTGGGCGCGAAGACGATGTGGTCGGTTTTCGCCATGCCGCTGTGGCGCTCCGCGTCGATGGCACGCGCGAGTAAGTCGTCCGGAGTGGTGGTGACGAACAGTCTGAAACCGGACACGCTGGCCAGAGTCCGCAGCGCCTGAAGCGATGATTCGGCGGGAGCCTCCAGCAGCGCCTTCAGCAGATCGTTGATCGGGCGGTAGAGGTCCTGCACACGACGACCGCGCTGGGCCACCAGGGCGCACACGGCGTCGTTGAGCTCATGGTGCGGGCGCAGCGAGACGGTGGTGGCACCCGCCGCCGGCTCGCTCTCCGGCGCGCCGGTGCTGGCGACCAGGCCGTACTTCGCCAGCAAACGTTCAGCGAGGACCTGGTAGAGTGGCGTCTCCCGGCCCTCAACGAGAACCGTGAGGAGCTCCGGCCCGACGACAGGAATGATCTCTCCCGCCTCGATCTGGGCAAGCAGCTCATCCCAAAATTCTTCGGCTTCGCGCATGGTGTTTTTGCTTCGCTTACTCTATCCAGCCTTGGATGGTGTGACTGGGTCCACTGCTAGTGACCGGAACTTCGTCGTGGCACGTGGTTTGAGGGCTCAGCAGGGCCCAGGTGGCCCCTAGTCCACCACGCTCGCGAGCCGACGAGTGCTTGCGGCTCGTCAGTCATACACGCCTGTTCTTGGATACGGCCGCCTCGTAGCAGGGACGACCCTGGCATCGCGAGCCGATCCTGTCAGAGCCCACCGCCCAAGTCAAACCTGAGCCGTTAGACGCGCTCCTCGTTGATATCGCCGAGACGCTACAGCATCCTGCCCGATAGCTTCGCGGCTGTCGGAGTCTCGTACGCTCGTCGGCGGGACTTCGCGGTATCAGGGACTCTCGAAACGAGGCGCTATCGAGAGCTTCGCCTTGACGATCTTCCAACCCTCTCTGTCGACCCCGGTCATGAGCGCGGTCTCGCCGATGACGAAGGCGTAGACATCGGCCCGGCCCTTCGCGCGGGAAGCCATGGTCCCGCCCGTTGACTCCATCGTGCCCGTCTGGGTATTCAGCGCGCTTTCCGGCATCGCGCCAGAGCCCGCGGCCATGACTGCCACGCTCCCATCCTTGCCGACCTCCCAGCCGCCGCTTTGCTCGAGGCGTCGCAGCGAGTCATCCGACATCAGGAAGAGCGCGCCCGCGAATGACAGCACTCCCGCCTGCATCCCGTAGACGACCGAGGAGATCTCGTAGTAGCTGACGACTCTGCCGTTCACGAGCAAGGCTCCCGACCCCGACTGGAGGAGCCCGTAGACGTAGTTGTCCCGGGTGATCTCTGGAAAGACGAGGATGCCCTTGGCCGTCCGGGCCAGCTGCCTCGCCGCCGGCGTCGTCTCGTACAGGCCGCGGAGCGTGTACTCGACTAGCGCGTCGAAGGTCTGCGCACCGACACGGGGAGCCGACCACGGGGTCGCGAGGAGCGTGCCCAGGAGGGCGACCGCGAGCGCGACACGAGCGAAGGCGTGCCACGCGTCATCGAGACATGCGCGCATCACCGCCATCTTCGAGCCTCTGGGAGCCGCTGTCACAGAAGAAGGCTGAATCAGAGGGCGGAGGGGAAACGCGGCGGCCGCTTCTCCCGGATCGCCGCGGCGCCTTCGCGCACGTCACCGTCCATGAAGGTGAGCATCTCCAGCGCGATCGACTGATCGAAGATCGGCCCTGCCATGCGCAGCCAGTTGTTGAGCGAGCGTTTGGTCCATCGGATGGCCTGCTGGGCCCCAGTGGCCAGCTTGTCGGCCACCTCGAAGGCCTTTGGCATCAGCTCCGCGGGCGGCACGCACAGGCTCACCATCCCGATCCGCTCCGCCTCGCGGCCGTCGATGAAGTCGGAGGTGAGCAGGTAGTACTTCGCCTTGGCCATGCCGCAGAGCAGCGGCCACAGAATGGCGGCGTGATCGCCCGCCACCACGCCCAGCTTGGTGTGGCCATCGGTGAAGCGCGCGGTCTCCGACATGATGCTGATATCGGACAACAACGCCACCACGAGTCCCGCGCCTACCGCGACACCGTTGATCGCGGAGATCACCGGCTTGTCGAGGTTGATCATGTTGTAGACGATATCGGAGGCCTCGCGGATCGTGTTGGCCAGCCGCTTCGGGTCGCGGCTGTTGGCTTCGACCATGGCGAGATCGCCGCCCGCGGAGAAGGCTCGGCCGGCGCCGGTCACCACCGCGACGCGCGCGCTGTCGTCGGCGTCCAGGGTGAGCCAGACCTTGGTCAGCTCCCAGTGCAGCCGATCGTTGGTGGCGTTGAGCACCTCCGGCCGGCTGATCGTGATGAGCACGACCCCGTTGGGTCGGCGCTCGAACACCAAGTGTTGGTAGTCGCGGTAGTCCATGGCGGCGTCTCTCCTCTCCGGGATGGTTTCGCCTGGAGGCTAGCACGGCACGCCCCGGTGTATCGAGTCGATCGGTCCGAGTGCCGCCGGCTCCTGACGGCCTCGCCTCTGGCCTGGGTGGAGCTCTCCGCGAACTGTCCGCAGCAAAGAAGCCTACTAGCATCGGCCCATGCATCGGAGAGCAGGTTCGCCCGCCCCGATTCAGCGCCCCGGGCGCTCTCGGTCGGCCAGCTGCCGCGGTTTCCCCATCCGCCGCGTCGCGGGTGCCGTCTGCCCTTCGGAGGCCGGGAGACCGAGGCGATGCCTGCCGGCTAGAGCCGACGTCTCCGAGCCATCCTGCCCCGATCCGAGTCCTGCCGGTCGAATCAGAAGTACCCACCTCAGAAGACGACGGACCGCGCGCTCTCGCGCTTCGCGACCCGCTGATCACGTCCCCGCGAGTCTAGCGACACCTCCGGCGTCGCAGATCTCTGGGTGACGTGTAAGTCAGTTTCCCACAGCACGCGAGAGTTCCCGGATCCCCTGCCGACCACGGCGTGTGCGGCTCGGCCCGTGGACATCTGCGCTGAGGTTTGCGGATGCTCGATCTGGTCGTCCATTTGCTCTATCGTTGGGACCCTAACCGTCACCTGGACTCGGTATGTCGAGCAGCGTCACCCGGTGCTCCGGCGGAGGGTGGTCGATGCACGGTGAGACGCCGAGCATGAGCAGCATCGCGAACACAGGCCGTCTGCTTTGCTGGGCGGTCCGCACAACTTACAGAAGGCCGCGGCTGACCGTCGCGCTCGCCGTGCTTCTGCCATTCTAGGGGTGACGTACACGCTCCTCGCCCTCACCTTCAAGACCTCGATCCGGTCATTCTTGCCACAGAACGCCGGGTACGTGGCCCGCTACGCGGAATACGCCAGGGACTTCGGTGAGCTGGAAGATATCGTCGTCGAGGAAGCGGGCTCCTTCGAGGGGCCCGCGACTATGCGACCCGGCTCACTCAGGAGCTGCGCGATTCGCTGGTGGAGTTCCGTCGCATCGCCTATCGAGTCGATCCGCGGAGCTGTTCGATGACCGAAATTGTGCGGGGCGTCAGAGCGTAAAGGAGCGCGAGGTGGCGCTACTCCAATCGAGCGGGGAACTGACGTTCCTGCGCGTCCCCGATGTCGGCACAAAGTTTGGGCCGCCGACTGATCAGATCGACGTCGAGGTGGTCGTGCAGCTCAGTACGACGGGCACGACGTCGTAGCGATTCAAGTTGCGCGACGACACCAATCGACTGGCCCATGCCGGGATGCTCGATCTCCTGCACGACGCGTTCAATCACAACTGGACGGCAACGATCGACCACGACGCTCCGACGGGGAAGCAGAACGGCGTGATCATCCGGGTGGCTCTCGTGAAGCGAGCGCTGCGAGCAGCGACTTCTCGCGAGCTTGATTACCCCATCGCCTTCTGATCGAGCTGACGAATATCATCGTCGGCATAGCGCTCATCACCGTCGTCATCGCCGTGCCTTCGCCTATACGGCTCGGCGCTTCATAGTTCTTCATCGTTCGCTGGCCTTCATGGGCGGGGGTGCTGAGCGCGGGATTCGGGTTGTTCCTCGTGTACCGGATCGGCTTCGTCCTTGGGCCCTTCACCGGCGAGCATCGTTGGGCGTCTCAGTAGCTCCCGCCACTGCCGCGATCCGCCGCCTGATGCGAGCAGTTCTTACCGCTATGTAGAAACGCCCCGGTCGTTCGACCATCCAGTTGTAGAGGGTGGGCAGTCGTCGCATCGTGCCCACGAGGGGAAGCGTCCGTCCTCATGGCTGGTTCACGCGGGCACCGGTCTTGCTTCCTCTGGCGACCAACTCGGTCACGAGCAAGCGCGTGGCCGATTTTTTTTCCTGTGCGTGGGGTGGAGGGTGCATCGGTGAGGGGCTTCGTCGGGCGCAGCTCCAAGTTCCGCTCGTCGTGGTGTCTTCTTTTTCAACTCGTCGCTCGATCGCATGGTCTACCTTCGCGGCCCGGCGCGAGCCACCGAATCGCTCCCGTTCCTCGGTATCTGGCTGAAGCCACCCACGCCAACCCTCTGCTCGAAAGAAGGAGTCCCATTCAAATGAAGGCTGGCGGCTACTGCAAAGAAAGAAGGAGAACCCAATATGATCTCTTCCTCATTTCCGTACAGAAAGCAGCGGCAGCGGGTCCTCGGCAGCGAGATGGCGTACGTGGAGGTGGGAGAGGGCGATCCCATCGTGCTGCTGCACGGCAATCCCACCTCGTCGTACCTCTGGCGCAACGTGTTGCCGCACCTGCAGCCACTAGGCCACTGCATCGCCCCCGACCTGATCGGCATGGGCGACTCCGACAAGCTGCCTAACAGTGGCCCTGGCTCATATCGCTTCGTCGAGCACCGCCGCTATCTCGATGCCCTGCTCGAAGCCCTGGATGTGCATGAGCGGGTCACTCTCGTCGTCCATGACTGGGGCTCGGCCCTCGGCTTCGACTGGGCCAACCGCCACCGCTCGGCCGTGAAGGGCATCGCGTACATGGAGGCGATCGTGGGGCCGCAGTCCTGGGACCACTGGGACAAGTTTGGAATGCGTCCAGCCTTACAGGCGCTGCGTTCCGAGGCCGGCGAGGCGATGATCCTACGAGACAACTTCTTCATCGAGCAGATCCTGCCGAAGGCCATCCTGCGCACCCTCTCCATCGAAGAGATGGCGGAGTACCGACGGCCGTTCGCCGAGCCCGGCGAGGGGCGACAGCCGACGCTGACGTGGCCCCGACAGATCCCCATCGAGGGCGAGCCCGCCGACGTGGCTGCGATCGCGGCCGCCTACGCGGACTGGCTGGCGACGAGCAGTGTGCCCAAGCTGTTCGTGAAGGCCGAGCCCGGCGGGATTCTCACCGGCGGTGCGGTTCTCGACTTCGCCCGCAGGTTGCCCGCGCAGACCGAGGTGACGGTCTCGGGGATCCATTTCGTCCAGGAAGATTCGCCGGACGAGATCGGGCGGGCCATCGTCGGCTGGATGAAGACGCTGGGCTCCGCTCGGGCGCGAGAAGCCGGGGCGCTCCGATAGCCATTCAACATGGCGCACGTCGCCATGGGGGCAGCGCCGCGGTGAAAGGCGTGAGCCGCCTCGATGGCGACGTGAGCCGACACATCTTCCCGTCGATCTTTCGGCGCTGGCCGACCGCGGAAGTTGCCGATCGGCAAGCAGAGCGTCCTGAATGACTTGACGAGCTAACGGCCCGGCGCGGCTCGGCCCGGTTGGCGGGCTCGACTTGCGGCGTTGGAGCTGGAGGGCAGAGACGCGTTCGCGCGCAGGAGGGTAGTCATGGGATTTGCCGTGCCGGACACGCTGCGCAAGACGAGACACCGCTTCGTCGATGTCGATGGCCTGAAGATCTTCTATCGAGAAGCGGGGGCCGACACGTCGCCGCCGCTGCTCCTGCTTCATGGATTCCCGACGTCATCCCACATGTTCCGCGACCTGATCCCGGTCCTGGTGGACTGCTGCCACATCGTCGCCCCCGACCTGCCCGGCTTCGGCTTCTCTGCCGCGCCGGACCGGGCGCAATTCAGGTATACCTTCGATCACCTGGCGAGCGTCATCGAACGGTTCACGACGGTCGCCGGGCTCACCCGTTATGCCGTGTACGTCTTCGACTACGGCGCGCCGGTTGGCTTCCGTCTGGCTACGAGCTACCCGGACCGGATCACCGCGATCATCTCGCAGAACGGCAACGCCTATGAAGATGGGCTGAGCGAGGGCTGGAACCCCATCCAGCGCTACTGGAAGGAGCCCACGCCCGACAACCGCGCGGCGCTTCGCGAGTTCCTGACGCCCGAGGCGACCAAGTGGCAGTACATGCATGGCGTGCACGACGAGTCGTTGATCGCGCCCGAGGGCTATACGCTCGACTCGGCGCTGCTCGCTCGGCCCGGTAACGACGAGATCCAGCTCGACCTGTTCCTCGACTACGCCAGCAATGTCGCGCTGTATCCGAAGTTCCACGACTACTTCCGCACGCACCGGCCGCCGCTGCTCGCGGTGTGGGGCAAGAACGACCCGTTTTTCCTGCCCTCTGGTGCCGAGGCGTTCAAGCGCGACAACCGCAACGCTGAGGTACGGTTCTTCGACACTGGCCATTTCGCACTAGAGACCCACGCAAGCGAAATCGCGACGACGATCCGAGACTTTCTGGCCAGGGCGCTGGCATGAGCATCCTGCTCGAGGAATGAATATGCTATCTTCAGAAGTCGTTCCGCTCCCCGTCACCGACGTCGACCGTGCGCTCGCCTTTTACACCGAGCAGGCCGGTTTCACGCTCGACGTCGATTACCATCCCACTTCCAAATTCCGGATTGTGCAACTCACCCCTCCCGGGTCGGCTTGTTCGGTGCAACTGGTCACAGCCGACTCGCCGAGCCGAGTGCACAAGCTCTGCCTCGTCACAACCGACCTCGCGGCCGAGCGGGCGACACTCATCGACCGCGGCGTCGCGGTCGGCTCGATCCGGCACAAGGACCCGGTGGAGACGTGGGCCGGCGGATGGAGCGGCGGGCTGGATCCTGAGCGTCGCGACTACGCCAGCTTCGCCGACTTCGCTGACCCGGATGGCAACACCTGGGTTCTGCAAGAACGCGGCCACCGCAAAGGCGTGACTTGAACCGCCGGGTCGCTCGCTGGGCTCCCGTTCCCCTCCGCCTGATCGTTGGCTATGGATTCATGGAACACGGTTTCGCGAAGCTGAGCAGAGGACCCGATGCATTCGCGGACATCCTGCACACGATCGGCGTGCCGGGACCGCATGTCATGGCGTGGGCCACGATACTGACCGAAGTCATCGGGGGTCTGGCGGTGATTCTCGGTGCGTTCGTGGCCCTGGTCGCCTTGCCGATGGCTGCGCTCTTGGTGGCGGCGACCGTGACCGTGCATCTGCCCTACGGCTTCAGTTCCATCAAGCTCTTGTCAGTGACGGCGGCCGGCGCGCAGTTCGGGCCGCCGGGTTATGAAGTGAATCTCCTCTATCTCGCCTGTCTTGCCGCTCTTGTCCTGGGGGGGCTGGGCCGCTGACGATCGATGAACGTTTCAGACAACGAAGGTCGTCATCCGAGTCCGGCAAGGGAGGGAACAATGGCCGCTGAACAATCCTATGGCGCGATGGTCATCGGCGCCGGCCAGGGAGGGATACCCCTCTCGATGGTTTTGGCGAGGGCGGGGCTCAGAACGGCTGTTGTCGAAGAAAGGTATCTGGGAGGAAGCTGCGTCAATTACGGTTGAACGCCGACGAAAGCCATGGCGGCAAGCGCGCGTGTCGCCTATCTTGCCCGGCGGGCAAGCGAGTATGGCGTGCAGACTGGCCCCGTCGAAGTGAATCTGGCGCAGGTAAGGGAGCGCAAACAGAAGGTCGTCGAGCGTTTTCGAAATGGCGATGAGCAGATCTTGAAAGCCACCGCGAATCTGGACGTCATCCGCGGAAAGGCAACTTTCATCGATGCGAAGACGGTCACAGTCAAACATGCCGGTAGTGACGCCCGGCGGCTCAGCGCTGAAAGGATCTTCATCAACACGGGCGCCAGGCCGGTCATCCCTCCGATCGACGGACTCAATCGCGTGCCGTCCTTGGATTCGACTTCGATCATGGAGCTGGACGCCGTGCCGGAACATCTCGTGGTCGTGGGCGGAGGTTACATCGCCATCGAGTTTGGCCAGATGTTTCGCCGGTATGGCAGCCAGGTCACCCTCATTGAGCGTGGGGAGCAGCTCCTGGCGCGCGAGGACAGCGATGTGGCCGAAGAGGTCTACAAGATTCTGAGAGAAGACGGAATCGATGTGAGACTCAAGAGCACGGCGAGCCGGGTCGAGGCAGGTGCACAGGGTGAGATCAGCCTCACCGTCAACGGTGGGAGCGGCAAAAGCACGGTCAAGGGGTCTCACCTGTTGATTGCCGCGGGTCGGCGCCCCAACGTGGATCATCTCAATCTTGGCGCAGCGGGCGTTGAGATGGACGAGAAGGGCTATGTGAAAGTCAACGACCGGCTTGAAACGAGCGTGCCCGGCATCTATGCAATCGGCGATGTCAAGCCCGGTCCCGCCTTCACGCACATCTCGTACGATGATTTCCGCATCATCCAGATCAACCTTTTGCAGAAAGGCGACGCCAGGATCGAAGGCCGGCCGGTGCCGTACACGATCTTCATGGATCCGCAGCTGGGCCGGGTGGGGTTGACGGAGAAAGAGGCGCGCGCGCAGGGACGCTCGATCCGTGTTGCCAAGCTCTCGATGGCCAGGGTGGCGCGAGGCATCGAGTGTGGAGAAACCCGCGGGTTCATGAAGGCGATCGTCGATGCGGAGACAAACCAGATCTTGGGCTGCGCGATCCTTGGCATGGAAGGCGGCGAAGTGATGGCCGTCTTGCAGGTTGCCATGATGGGACAGCTGCCGTATACCGTGATTCGCGACGGCATCTTTGCCCACCCCACGCTGGCTGAATCGCTGAACAACCTGTTCATGGCCATGGATGCCCAGGGATTGCATGAAGAGAAGTAACGCCATGGTTGAGAGGCCGCACTGATGTCGCGACTTCTGTCGGTCAACGTCGGTCTTCCCCGCGACCGCGCATGGCGAGGGAGGACGGTGCACACGGGAGTGTGGAAGTATCCGGTTCAGGGCCGGCGCATGGTTCGGCGCCTCAATATCGACGGCGACGGACAAGGCGATCTCGCGGGTCACGGAGGCGAGCAGCGCGCGGTCTTCGTCTATCAGATCGAGTCATACCGGTACTGGGAGGATCGACTGGGCCGACGCGATCTCAGGTATGGACAATTCGGCGAGAACTTCACCATTGAAGGTATGCCGGACGACGAGGTGTGCATCGGCGACCGATACCACATCGGACAAGCCTTGTTCGAGGTGACGCAGCCGCGGGTCACATGCTACCGCGTGGGGATCAGGATGAACGAGCCCCGGATGGCGGCTCTGCTGACCTCGAGCGGAAAACCGGGATTTTACTTTCGGGTGCTGCAGGAAGGGGAAGTCGAGGCGGGAGACGAGATCGTCAAAGTTGCCGACGGTCCAGAGCGCATGACGGTCGCTGAGATCAATGCGTTGCTGTACCTGCCCGGTCACTCGCGTCGTCAACTAGAGCGCGCGCTGCGCATTCCGGCCTTGAGTCCCGGTTGGCGAACTTCGTTTCAGGCGCTCCTGCAGAATGCGTCGAGCGACCGCCCCATGACAGGGAATCCAGGGCTGTCCGCCGGGGCTGGCGCGCCGCCGGCCTGGGCCGGCTTTCGCCCGCTGCGGGTATCTCGGATCGACCGAGAAAGTAGCAGCGTCGTCTCGTTGCTGCTCGCGCCTGCGGATGGACGTCCGCTGGTCGCCGCGGAGCCCGGTCAGTTCGTCGTGCTGCGGCTGCGGCCGACTCCGGATGCACCGCCGGTGTTGCGCAGTTACTCGCTCTCTGACGCGTCAAGCCCCGATCACTATCGCGTGAGCATCAAGCAAGAGTTGAATGGCGTGGGCAGTACCTACGTGCATCAACATGTACGGGTCGGCGACGTATTGGACGTGAGCGCACCGAGGGGCAACTTCACTCTTCAGGCCGGTGAGCGGCCGATTGTCTTGCTCAGCGCAGGCGTTGGCGCGACGCCGGTGTTGTCGATGCTTCATTCGCTCGCGGTCCACAAGTCGACACGGCACGTGTGGTGGCTATACGGAGCTCGCAGCCGAAAAGACCACCCGTTTGCGCAGGAATCACGTGACCTCGTGCAAGCGCTGCCGCGAAGCCAGAGCCGGGTGGTGTACAGCAGGCCTGGGCCCGAGGATCGTCTGGGCCTCGATTTCGACGCCACGGGACATCTCGAAGTCCCCATGCTCGAGAAACTCGGTGTGCCTCGGGACGCAGACTTTTACCTGTGTGGACCGACAGCATTTCTCCATGATCTGGGCGCCGCTCTTGCTGCCTGGGGTGTCGCCACCAACCGCATACATCGGGAAATCTTTGGCCCGGTTGAATCCATGACGCCAGGGATATCCGCTGAACCTGCGCGCCTAGTTCATGAGCCCGTCGGACTCGCGGGACAGGGGCCTCGGGTCTCCTTCGCGCGCAGTGGCCTTATCGTCCGGTGGGACGCGAAGTACCAGACCCTGCTCGAGCTCGCCGAGGCCTGCGATGTCCCTGTCCGGTGGTCGTGTCGGACTGGAGTCTGCCACAATTGCGAGAGCGGACTGATTTCCGGAGCGGTAAGTTATCAGCCTGATCCGCTCGATCCCCCCGCCGCGGGGAATGTGCTCATCTGCTGCTCTCAGCCGCAGGAAGACGTCGTCATTGACTTATGACGAAGGTAGACTTCTTTCGATGTTGTCTGGTCATCGCTGATCACAACTCCTACCACATCGGAGAATTGGCGATCGGACGCCAGATGGCTGGACTGTGGCCGAAGGGCAGAAAGGATTAGCGTGGTGTCCTTCCCCTGG